>Ga0066903_100002955_pt1 | contig 13609 bp, 3 predicted proteins | sample PanSoiMetaGPlot1_FD_67491 | JGI IMG/M metagenome (GOLD analysis project Ga0066903, IMG submission 67491) | Tropical forest soil microbial communities from Panama analyzed to predict greenhouse gas emissions - Panama Soil - Plot 1 (version 2) | ecosystem: Environmental > Terrestrial > Soil >... | reverse complement strand
TCGGCGCCGAAGGCCGCCATCAGCTGGGTCAGGCCGTTGATCTTCGCCGCACCCGCAGCGGTCAGCTCCATGCCGACGATGAAGCACTCGGCGACTTCGGCAGCCGCCGGATCGCACAGCACGTGCTTCGACCCGGCGAGGTGATCGTCGAGATCCCATCCCGACGCGCCGTCGACGAAGCGGTACTTGTTGCGAAGGTCGTTGAAGTTCACCGGCACGTTCGGCACCGCGAGCAGGCCCAGCTCCACGAATTCGGGCAGGTTCCACCCGCGCAGGGTGATCCAGTCGAAGCCGTAATCGCCGAAGAACTTGTTCGAGCCTTCCGACATCAGGTTGATGTCGTCGCCGCCCTCGCCGAAGTGGTTGTCCTGGCCCGGACCGCCGCCCATGACGTCGTCGCCGCCGACGGGGCTGAGCCCGGCGAGCAGGTCGAAGGTGTTGCCTTCGTCGCCGAACATACCGCCGTCGTGGCCGTCGCCGTCGAACAGCCAGTCGTCGCCGCTGCCGCCGAACGTCCCTTCACTGCGCTCCGAGCCATCGACGACGATGTCGTTGCCGGGACCCATGAAGTACTCGACGCCGTCGTCGCCGCCGTGCGCGAAGTCGTTGCCGTCGCCGGCAATGATGAGGTCCGCGCCGAAGCCGGGACCGGACGACAGAGCGTCGTCTCCATTGCCGCCTTTCATGACGTCGTCACCGTTGCCCCCGAAGATGACGTCGTTGCCGTTGCCGCCGTGCACGGTGTCGTTGCCTTCGAAGCCGTCGAGACGATCGTCCCCGCCGTTGCCGTAGATCGTGTCGTCGCCGACGTCGCCGATGAACTTGTCCGGATCGGCGGTGCCGTTGAAGGTGATGTTCTTGCCCGTGTGCAGCGGATCGAAGAACACCTTCGTGCCGTCGGGCTGCGTCAGGATGACGATGCCGTCTCCGAGATCGACGGGCGCCGTGCCCGTCAGCTCGTCGGCGTTGAAGATGAAGTCCGCGGTGTTGAAGATGACGTCCATGCCGCCCCGGAAGTCGGTGTTGCGGCGGATCAGCTCCGCGAACGAGTTGCCTTCGAGCTGCGAGCGGAAGTTGATGCCGTCGGTCCGCTGCAGGTAGTAGAAGCGATCGCCGTTCTGCAGGTCTTCCAGCTGCTTCTCGAAGACGTAGTTGAACGTCGAGCCGAGCAGGCCGCCGAAGACCGCCTGGCGCTCGGCGAGGCCGCCGACCCAGAAGTCGACGCTGTCGAGGCCGCTCGTCGTGGAGCTCTGGAACATGAACGGCCCGTTGGCGGCCACGAGCGCCGCAGCCGCATTCCGCTTGGCCGCCAGGGTCGTCGCGCTCGTGATCGTCGGCTCGGTGCCGTACGCCGCGACGAAGTTGACCAGCGATTCGGCGTGCTTGAGGTTCAAGCCGAACTCGAACCAGTTCGCGTAGGGCTTGAGCGCGGCATCGCGGGTCGCCGCGAACAGCTGCTTCCGCGCGAGGTTCAGCGACGGAATGCCTTCGCTCCGGCCGCGCGCGATGTTGATCGCCGGCAGGTCGAGCGGCAGGCCGACGAGCGTGTTGCGCACCGAGTCGACGACGAACTCGTCGAGCTCGTTGCCCACCTCGCGCGACAACCCGCGCACGAGCGCGCCGGCTGCCTTGTCCGCCGTCAGCGTGCCTTCGGCCGCGAACGTGCCGTCGTTGTAGGCGCGCGGGTTGAGGAACGCCTGGCGCAGCCGGATGTCGTTCGGGACCTCGGCGCCCGTCGCCGGATCGAGCTGGATCCGGGTCACGACTTCGGGCAGCATCGAGTGGCCCAGACGATAGACGGTGTGTGCGAACTCGGCGGTAATCGCCGGATTGATCGACGTGATGCCGCCGAGGAACGGGTTGATCATCGGCTGGATCGTCCGCGCGAACTCCTCGAACACGAGGTGCTGATACTGCATCTCGGTCGCGAAGCGCGCCGCCTGGAAGATCCGTTCGCCGTAGTCCCAGCCGGAGGGCTGGTGCACGGCGTGCCACGCCGCGATCTCCTGCGGGGTCAGCACCGCATTGATCTGCTCATCGATGTAGTGCGCCAGCCGGTTGTGCTCCGCGTGGAAGAGCTGGTGGACCATCGTGAGCGCGATGTTCTCGTTGCCGCGCCCGTCACCCGTGACGAAGTGCAGGCCGAGCAGCTCGTCGTCGTAGGTGCCGCCCGGCTGCGGCGACGTACGGAAGTCGCGGACGCCCGTGTCGCCATCCGGCGCCAGGGCATTGCCATTCCCGTCCACAGGCACCGCGTTGTGCGCGATGTCGTTGAGGAAGGCGTGCCCCGTGCGGAGCGCGTTGGCGGGCACGAGCACGCCGCCGCCCGCGGTGTTGCCTTCGAGCAGGCCGCCGCCGCTCAGGACCATCTGCGGCATGCCGCGCGCCGGTCCCGGCGTGAAGTGGCCGTACGGGTCGGTCAGGATGAGCGGCACGTCGAGCACGTCGCGATCGACGAACTGGATGCCGAGCATCGCCGCCGCCTGCGCCTTGACCTCGTTCCAGTTGCCGATGTTGCAGATCTCGTCGCCGGGGATGCCGGTGCCGCGCGGCGCGCAGTGTCCGCCGTCGAGCACCTTGCCGGTCTGGACCGGCCGGCCGCCCTGCAGCGCGTACTGGCGCAGGAACACCTGGTGCGACGGGTGCGACGTGTAGGTCTGGTTCTGATCGACCCACGGCGTCGTCGTGTTCTGCGCTTCCTGGATGTCGTCGGCCGTGCCGAGGATGTGGTCGGGGCCCGGCTGATTCTGACCGCGCGTCATCGCCATGAAGTTGGGCGCGCCGGGCGCGGAATCGAACAGCGGGTCGTCCGAATTCAGCGGCATGATCACGGTGCCGCCGCCTTTCGTGACCAGGTCGAGACCGTGATCGAAGAACTGGCCGAAGAAGGTGAACATCAGGTTGAACGGCGCCGACAGGCCGAAGTCCGGCGTGATGTTCGGAATGAAGAGCGTATGCGTGATCGGATCTTCGTCGCCGGGATCGCCGCAGACGAATCCGCCGCTGCCGCAGTTGTTCTGGTTGGCTGCGAAGGCCGCGGGATTGTTGGCGGTCTGGTCGACGATCAGGTTGCTGATCACCCGCGGCTGCGAGTCGCTGACGAATCCGGTCTTCTGCGAGTAGGACGTCGGCTGGCCCGCCGCCTGCGGACCCGCGGCGTCCGGATCGAAGCGCAGCGGCTCCGCGGCGCGGAAGCTGGGCGTCAGCACGCGCGGGAACACGAGGTCGGCCTGGCCGAAGTGGTTCTGACCGGGCACGAGGTTGTTGAACGATCCGTCGACGGTGCGCAGACCGCGCGGCAGCTGCGGATCGGCCACCTGGTTCGGTCCGCTGCCGAGGAGCGTCCCGCCCGCCGCGTGATCCTGTGCGACGAGGATCTGCTCATAGATGAACCGCAGGTCGGTCGCGTCGATGTGGAACCCCTGACTTGGCGGGGCGACGCTCTGTGCGCTCACTACTGTCGACAGGAACTGGGATCCCCCGTTCGTCATGAAGGCCATGGCGATCATCACGACGATCGCCCACGGCCGGGCCCAACGTACACGACGGCAAGTCAATGGTCTCGACGCGTTCATAAAGTCCTCCAGAGATGTGTCTGCACTCTGCGATTCCCGCTCGACGACGAACTGCCCTGACGGTCGGTCATCCTTTCTTCACGCTCCTGACGTGTGGTTGCGACATGCGCGGCCGGTGCGCCCTTCGGGCACACCTCCGGCCACGCGGTGAATCGACACCGCCGAAGACGTGCGGCGATCGCCGGCGCGCGGGCACACGCGTGCCGCGCGGACGGAGAGCGACCGCGTTCACTGCTGCGAAGGTCGGTCTATGGAAAGACGGCCGGCGTGCGGACCCCGCTCATGGCGCGCGCAGCCGCGCGCCGTCGTGCGCTCGCGCGCGCACGCATTCGAGTTCGGAAAGAGTTACGAGAGAAACCCGGACGAGGGGACCTGGAGCGGTGGAAGGGTGTTCGAGGCTGCTGTCGTCGCTGTCGTCGTCGAAGTCACATGGCTCCTGGTCGACCGGCGGAGGCCCCCGCAGGTAGTGCCCTTCGAGCGTGCGCGACGCCATCGACGCGGCATCGGCGAGCGCGATCCGCCAGCTCGAATCGATCCCGGCCGCGAAACCCCGACGCGCGGCGACCGCCGACGACGCATCCTGCTGCGCGTCGGGATCGTCATCGTCCTCGTCGGGAGAATCGGCGGGATCCTGAAGGAGAGGCTCGACGTTCCACTGCGACGACGCCGGCGCTTCGGACGCTTCCGCAGACACAACCGCGCCGTCGACCACGGCCGCGTCACAGGAGTCCGGCAGGATCACGACCGCGGCGCTGACGAGAGCCAGCGTCGACAGGAGTGAACCGAGTCCCATCCGGGCGCACGATCGGAAGTGCGTCGTGACCAGCTTCATTGCAGGGAAAAATCTGCAACGAGACTAGACGACGCTCCCCGAACGGGAAAATAGTTCTTTGGTGCCGGGGTATCGAGACGCCGGCCCCGGCCAGATGGCCGGGACCGGCGTTGTGTGGGCCGGGTCTCTCAGGCCCGGCATGCCAGGACCTACCGAACGATCGGCGTGATCATGTCGGTCGCGATCTCGGTCTGCGTCAGGGCGCGGTTGTAGACGCGCACCTCGTCGATCTTGCCCTGGAAGAACTCCTGCAGCGAGGAGTTGTTGCCGCCGATCCGGATCGCGCCGTTGGTCTCGGCGATCGTGCCGGTGCCGGCGGTCGTCCCGACCAGCGCGCCATTCACGTAGAAGCGCATGTTGGCGCCGTCATAGGTCACGGCGATGTGCGACCACGTGTTCTGTGGCAGCGTCGACGTGCCCCGCACCGCGCGGTCCGTCGTCGTCGCCGTCGGATTCACGCGGATGTAGCCGGCCGGCGTCGGCGTGCCCAGCGCGAGCGGCGCGCCGTCGTGCGCGTACAGCGCGTACGACAGGAGACCTTCACCCTGGATGCCCCGCTCCTTCATGAGGACGGTCTCCCATCCGCTCATGTTGATCGGGTTCACCCAGGCTTCGATCGTCATGCCGGTGGTCAGCTTCAGCGGACTCGTGGCGCTGGCGAGGTCGGTCACCGTGACCCAGTCGTTCACGCCGTCGAACTGCAGCGCGCCGGTGCCGAGCTTGCCGGGCACGCGGACCGCCTGACGGATCACGCCGTTCAAGTGCGAGGCCGACGAGTCGATCGCCGTCGTGCCCGCGGCCTCGTCGAAGCCGAGCGCCAGGACCAGCCCTGCGGCCGGCGCCGGACCCTGGGACACCACGATGGCCACGGCGCTTCCGGCCGTGAGCTGCGTTCCCGCGACCGGGTTCGAGCTGATCACGTTGCCGCTCACGATCGTCGGGTGGAACGCCTGGGTCACCGCGCCCAGCGTCAGCCCGGCATTCGTGATTGCCGTCGTGGCCGCTGCCTGCGCGAGGTTGACGACGTTCGGGACGGTTCTCAACGCCGGGCCGAGCGAAACGGTCAGTGCGATGCCGCTGCCCGGGTTGACGCTCGTGCCGGCCGCGGGCGCCTGGCTGATCACCGTGCCGGCCGCCGCCGCGTTGTTCACGCTCGTGATGGAGCCCGCGACGACGCCCGCGTTCGTGAGCGCCGTTGTCGCCGCCGCCTGCGTCAGGCCGACGACGTTCGGCACCAGTGCGCCGCGCGACACCGTGATCGTCACCGTGCTGCCGAACGGACGAAGCAGGCCCGCCGCCGGGTTCTGGCTGATCACGTTGCCGATCGCGACCGTCGGACTGTTCGCGAGCACGGATGCCGCGACGAGATCCGCGTTCACGATCGCCGTCTGCGCCGCGGCCTGGGTGAAGCCGACGACGTTCGGGACGACCGTCGTTGTCGAGCCGCCGCCGGCGCCCGGCGCCGCAACGGTCGCGTCGGAGAACTGCAACTGCTCGATGTTGCGGAGCGTATCGGTGCCGGTGTCATCCGGCGGCGTGCGCGGAGTGACGTGCGTCACCGTAACCGTTCCGTTCGCATTCAGGACGAACGCGTACTCCGCGATCGGATTCGGGTAGAACGCGGTGTCGCAGTTGAGCGGAGCCGCGGCGCCGCAGTCCGGCGCGGGAACGCTGGGCGTCACGATCGTCTTGACGATTGTGATGTTGCCCGGACTCAGCCGCTGCGGGTTCGCGAAGATGTCGTCGATCAGATCGACCGGGCTGTCGACGAGCTTCACGCTGGTGTCGTTGAGCACGGCGCGCAGCTGGACGTTCAGCCAGACGTCGCCGTCGATCAGGTCGTTGCCGGCCTTTCCCTCGAGGACGTCGCTGCCGCGCCCGCCGAGGATGATGTCGCCGCCCATGAAGCCCACGCCCTTGACGTCGGGGATCGCCGGCGCGTTCAGGTCGGCGCCGAAGGCGGCCATCAGCTGCGTCAGGCCGGTGATCTTCGCCGCGCCCGCAGCCGTGAGCTCCATCCCGATGACGAGGCACTCCGCCACCTCCCCCGGCGGCTCGCAGAGGACTTCGTTCGATCCCGCGATGTGATCGTCGAGGTCCCATCCCGAGGCGCCGTCGACGAAGCGGTACTTGTTGCGCAGGTCGTTGAAGTTCAACGGAACGTTCGGCAGCGCGAGCAGGCCGAGCTCGACGAACTCCGGCAGCGGCCAGCCACGCAGGGTGATCCAGTCGAAGCCGTAGTCGCCCATGAACTTGTTCGAGCCCTCCGACATCAGCATGACGTCGTCACCGCCTTCGCCGAAGTGGTTGTCCTGGCCGGGGCCGCCGCCGAGGACGTCGTCGCCGCCGACCGGGCTGAGACCGGCCAGCAGGTCGAAGACGTTGCCTTCGTCGCCGAACATGCCGCCGTCGTGGCCGTCGCCGTCGAACAGCCAGTCGTCGCCGAACCCGCCGAAGATGGCTTCGGCGCGCATCGAGCCGTCGACGATCACGTCGTTGCCGGGGCCGGCAAAGTGCTCGCACCCGTCGTTTTCGCAGTGCAGGAAGTCGTTCCCGTCACCGCCGATCATCAGGTCGCCGCCGAAGCCGGGACCCGACGACAGGGCGTCGTGGCCGCCGCCGCCCTTCAGCACGTCGTCGCCGTTGCCGCCGAAGAGGACGTCGTTCCCGTCTCCGCCGTGGATGGTGTCGTTACCTTCGAAGCCATCGAGACGGTCGTCGCCGCCGTTGCCGTACAGGGTGTCGTCGCCGACGTCGGACATGAACAGGTCGACGCCAGGCCCGCCGTTGAAGGTGATGTTCTTCCCGGTGTGCAGCGGGTCGAAGAAGACCTTCGTGCCGTCCGGCATGGTGAGCAGCGACATGCCGTCGCCGAGATCGATCGTCGTCGTCCCGGTGAGATCGCCGGCGTTGAAGATCAGGTCGGCAGTCATGAAGATCACGTCCATGCCGCCCTGGAGATCCGTGTTGCGGCGAATCATCTCGGCGAAGGAGTTCCCTTCGAGCTGGTCGCGGAAGTTCAATCCGTCGGTCCGCTGCAGGTAATAGAAGCGGTCGCCGTCCTGCAGCTGTTCGAGCTGCGTCTCGAAGACGAAGTTGAAGGTCGAACCGAGCAGGCCGCCGAAGACCGCCTGGCGCTCGGCGAGGCCGCCGACCCAGAAGTCCACGGTGTCGAGCCCGCTCGTCGCGGCACTCTGGAACATGAACGGACCGTTGCCCGCGACGAGCGCGGCCGCCGCGCTCCGCTTCGCCGCCAGCGTGGTCGCGCTCGTGATCGTCGGCTCCGTGCCGTACGCCGCCACGAAATTGACCAGCGATTCGGCGTGTTTCAGGTTGAGGCCGAACTCGAACCAGCTCGCGTACGGCTTGAGCGCCGCGTCGTGCGTCGCGGTGAAGATCTGTCGCCTTGCCACGTTGAGCGGCGGAATGCCTTCGCTCCGGCCGCGCGCCATGTTGATCGCCGGCAGGTCGAGCGGCAGGCCGACGAGGGTGTTGCGCACCGAGTCCACGACGAACTCGTCGAGCTCGTTGCCGACTTCGCGCGACAGGCCGCGCACGAGCGCGCCGGCCGCCTTGTCCGCCGTCAGCGTGCCCTCGGCCAGGTAGGTGCCGTCGTTGAACGCGCGCGGATTCAAGAACGCCTGGCGCAGTCGGATGTCGTTCGGCACCTCGGCGCCGGTCACCGGATCGAGCTGGATGCGCGTGACGACCTCGGGCAGCATCGAATGGCCGAGGCGATACACGGTGTGCGCGAACTCCGCCTTGATCGCCCCGTTGATCGACGTGATGCCGCCGAGGAACGGGTTGATCAGCGGCTGGATGGTGCGGGCGAACTCTTCGAACACGAGGTGCTGGTACTGCATCTCGGTCGAGAACCGCGCCGCCTGGAAGAGGCGTTCGCCGTAGTCCCAGCCCGACGGCCCGTGCACGGCATGCCATGCGGCGATCTCCGCGGGCGTCAACACCGCATTGATCTGCTGGTCGATGTAGTGCGCCAGCCGGTTGTGCTCGGCGTGGAAGATCTGGTGGACCATCGTCAGCGCGATGTTCTCGTTGCCGCGCCCGTCGCCCGTGACGAAGTGCAGCCCGAGCAGCTCGTCGTCGTAGGTGCCCGCCGGCTGGCAGGACGGCACCAGGCGGAAGTCGCAGAGGGCCGTGTCGGCATCCGGCGCGAGCGCATTACCGTTCGCGTCGACCGGCACCGCGTTGTGCGCGATGTCGTTCAGGAACGCGTGCGTCGTCCGCAGCGCGTCGGCGGGAACCGGCAGGCCGCCGCCGGCGGGATTGCCTTCGACGAGGACGTTGCCAGGACGCACCATCTGCGGGAAGCCGTTCGGCCCCGGCTTGAAGTGGCCGTACTGGTCGGTGAGGATCAGCGGGATGTTGAGCACGTCGCGATCGGTGAGCCGGATGCCGAGGAGCGTGGCGGACTGGGCCTTCACCTCGTTCCAGTTGCCGATGTTGCAGATGTTGTCGCCGGGGATGCCGGTGCCGCGCGGCGCGCAGTGCCCGCCGTCGAGCACCATGCCGGTCTGGACCGGACGTCCGCCGACGCCGGCCGCATACTGGCGCAGGAACACCTGGTGCGAAGGATGCGACGTGTAGGTCTGGTTCTGGTCGACCCAGGGCGTCGTCTCGTTCCGCGCTTCCTGGATGTCGTCGGCCGTGCCGAGAATGTTGTCGGGGCCCGGCTGATTCTGGGCGCGGGTCATCGCCATGAAGTTCGGCGCGCCGGGCGTCGGATCGAACAGCGGATCGTCCGCATTCAGCGGCATGATCACCGTGCCGCCGCTCTTGGTCACCAGGTCCAGGCCGTGATCGAAGAACTGGCCGAAGAAGGTGAACATCAGGTTGAACGGCGCCGACAGGCCGAAGTCCGGCGTGATGTTCGGAATGAACAGCGTGCCCGTGATCGGATCCGCGGCCCCAGGCTCGCCGCAGACGAATCCGCCGCTGCCGCAGTTGTTCTGGTTTGCCGCGAACGCCGCCGGATTGTTGGCCGTCTGATCGACGATCAGGTTGCTGATCAGCCGCGGCTGCGAATCGCTGACGAACCCGCTTTTCTGCGAGTACGATGTCGCCTGCCCCGCGGCCTGTCCGCCCGGGCCGTCCGGATCGAACCGCAGCGGCTCCGCCGCGCGGAAGACCGGCGTCAGGAAGCGCGGGAAGACGAGATCGGCCTGGCCGAAATGCGTCTGCCCGGTGACGAGGTTGTTGAACGACCCGTCAACGGTGCGCAGGCCGCGCGGCAGCTGCGGATCGCTCACCTGGTTCGGGCCGCCGCCGAGAAGCACGCCACCGGCCGCGTGATCCTGGGCGACCAGGATCTGCTCGTAGATGAAACGGAGATCGCCCGCGTCGATCGTGAAACCCTGACTCGTCGGAGCGACACTCTGCGCCTTCACCACGGTCGACAGGAACTGGGATCCTCCGTTCGTCATGAGGGCCATGGCGATCATCGCGACGATCGCCCACGGCCGTGCTCCACGGATGCGACGGCAAGTCAACGGTCTGGACACGTTCATAAAGTCCTCCAGAGGTTTGTCCGCACTGTGCGATTCACACTCGACGACGAACTCGCCTGACGGTCGGTCATCCTTTTTCAGCTCCTGGTGTGGTGTTGCCGGATGCGCGGCCGGTGCTGGGCGATCGGGCACACCTCCGGCCACGCGGTTCATCGAAACCGCCGAAGACGTCGCGGATCGATCACCGGCGCGACGGCACACGCGTGCGGTGCGGGACGGAGAACGACCGCGCTAGCGATGCGAGAGAGGCGTTACGAGAGAGAGCTCAGGGTGCGCGCAGCCACTGGCGGCCGTACGCGTGGGGGCGCACGTGGTGGTGTCGAAGCGCGAATGGGATGGAGAAAGCCCGGACGCCGGGGCTCAGAAGGATGGACGCTGTCTCGAGGCGGGTATCGTCGTCATCGTCGCCGTCGTCATCGACGTCACTCGAGTCCTTTTCCGCAGACGGAGGTCCCCGCAGGTAGTGCCCGTCGAGCGCACGAGACGCCATCGAGGACACGGCGGCGCGCGTCAGCCGCCAGCTGGATTCGATCCCGACCCCGAAGCCGCGTGCCGCGGCGATCGCGGACGACGTGTCCTGCTGTGCATCCGGATCGTCATCGTCGTCGTCCGGTGTATCGGCAGGATCCTGGAGGAGAGGCTCGACGCTCCACGCTGGTGTCTGCGGTGACTGAGCCGCCTCGGCGTTCATGTCCGCAGCATCAGCGAAGGATGCGGCGGACGACGCGGGCACCGTCAGCCCGGCGAGCCCCAGGAAAACGAGCGTCGAGAGAAATGGCGCGACTCCCTGTCGGGCGCACGATGATATGTGCGTCGTCACTGCCTTCCTCGACTTCAGAGGAAACCGCAGTGAGCCTAGACGAGAGGACGGATCGTGGAAATAGTTCTTTGGTGCCGGGGGAGATGGGTTCCAGGGTTCTAGGGTTCTGCGGTTGTAGGGTTCGGGTTCAAGGTTCTGCGGTTCTGAGGTACGAACCCCAGAACCTTGAACCCGAACCCTAGAACCCCCGAACCCCGAACCCTAGAACCCCAGAGAGTAGAACCCTAGAACCTGACTAAGGCTGCCGGATCTCGATCAGCGCCAGGTTCCACCGATCCGGATGCGTCGCGCCCGGATAGGTGACGCCGAGCGAGACCGATGTACCGGCCGCCGCAACCGCGTTCGTCGTCCGCTCCACCCAGTAGCTGTCGCCGTTGGGGGTCTGGAACTGGCTGACGATCGTCTGACCGGCGTTCGGCACCATCACGTGCGCCGAGTCCCAATCCACGCCCACGCCGAACACCCACGAGTTGGCGCGGGTCGTCGTCAGGGTCGCGTTCGGGAACGTGTTCGAGTTCAGCGCACCGTTGGCGATGACGGAGGCCGCCCCCACCATCGTGTTGGCTCCACCGGTCACGCCGACGATCGTGATCGACGACGGCTCGGAGAAGTTGAGGACGCCGGTCACCTGCATCGACCGGTTGTTCGGCACGAGCGCCCACCAGATCTCCGCGTCGCCACGCTGCACGCTCGCACGTGCGGCGCGGGTCCACGTCAGCGCGCCGGCGTTCGCCGGCAGCGTATCGATCCGGTTGACGACGGTATTGGTCCCCGTCGACGGCGCATCAGCCGAGATGAACGCGACGAGCAGCGTGTTGGCCGCCACGTTGAACGATGGCGTGGTGACCGTCGTGTTCGGCGTCGCGTTGTTCCGGGTCGCGAGCGTCGTGATCGTCGGCGCGTTGCCGAGCGAGACCACGAGATTCACCGCGCTCCCCGGCGCCACCGACGCGCCCGCCGCCGGCGTCTGGCTGATCACGTTGCCAGCCGGGACCGTCGTGCTCGCCTGGAGCGTGATCGATCCGACCGTCAGACCGGCGCCCGTCAGCGACGTGCCCGCCGCTGCCTGGCTGAGTCCGACGACGTTCGGCACGAGCACGTTCGGCCGTCCGCTCGAGACCACCAGGTTCACCGCCGTGGCGACGTCGACCGCAGTCGCGGCAGCCGGATTCTGGCTGATGACGACGCCAGCCGGAACCGTCAGGCTCGTCTGCTGCGTGATCGTGCCCGGCACCAGACCGGCTTCGTCGAGCTGGTTCAGCGCCGTTCCGCCCGTGCCGGCATCGCCCAGCGCCAGCCCGACGACATCCGGAACGACCGTCCCGAGCGAGATCACGAGGTCGACCGCCGAACCCGCCGCCACCGTCGTTCCTTCGCGCGGGTTCGCGCTCACGACACTTCCGATGTGGATCGTCGGGCTGGTCGCCGTCGTCACCGTGCCGACGGTCAGGCCGGCGTTGATGATCGCGGCTGTCGCCTGAGCCTGGGTCAGACCGACCACGCCGGGCACCGTGAAGCGGCGTCCGGGCACGGGGATCGTGACGTCGGAGAAGCGCAGCTGCTCGATGTTGCGCAGCGTGTCGATGCCGTCGCTCAGGTTCGGGTTGCTCAGCGGCGGGCCGTCGTCGCTGACCGTCACCGTCCCGTTCGCATTGAGGACGATCGAGTATTCGGCGAGCGGATTCATGAACACCGCAGTGTCGCAGTTGAGCGGCTGCACGGCGCCGCAGTCGGCCGGCGGCGTGTCGGTCGGCGTCACGATCTGACGAATGATCGAGATGTTGCCGGGGTTCAGTCGCTGCGGATTGGCGAAGACGTCGTCGACCAGATCGCGCGGATCGTCTACGACCTTGATCGTGCCGTTGTTCAGCACGGCGCGCAGCGAGACATGCAGCCACACGTCGCCGTCGATCAGGTCGTCGCCGAGCTTGCCTTCCAGGACGTCGCTGCCCTTGCCGCCGAGCAGGATGTCGCCGCCCATGAAGCCGACCCCCTTGACGCCGGGGATGGCCGGATCGGTCAGGCTCTTGTTGAAGCCCGCCGGTCCCATCAGCGCGGTGAGGCCGGCGATCTTCGCCGCGCCCGATCCGCCACTGAAGTTCACCTGGCCAGGCACGCCGATCGCGGGCGTCTGCACGGGCGGCGTCCCGGCGGTCAGTTCCATGCCGACGATCAGGCACTCGGCGATCTCTCCCGGCGGCGCGCAGAGCACGTTGTCCGTTCCGGCGATGTGATCGTTGAGGTCCCAGCCCGACGCGCCGTCCACGAACCGGTAGCGGTTGCGGAGGTCGTTGAAGTTGAGCGGAACCACCGGCAGCGGCGAGAGGCCGAGCTCGACGAACTCCGGGAGCGGCCAGTTCTGGAGCGTGATCCAGTCGAAGCCGTAATCGCCGAAGAACTTGTTCGAGCCTTCCGACATCAGGTCGATGTCGTTGCCGCCTTCGCCCCAGTGGTTGTCCTGCCCGGGGCCGCCGCCCAGCACGTCGTCGCCGCCGATCGGGCTGAGCCCGGCCAGCAGGTCGAACACGTTGCCGCCGTCGCCGAAGATGCCGCCGTCGTGGCCGTCACCGTCGTACAGCCAGTCGTCACCGTCGCCGCCGAACGTGCCTTCGCTGCGTTCCGCGCCGTCGATGAAGATGTCGTTGCCGGGACCGCCGAAGTACTCGACGCCGTCGTCGCCGCCGACGAGGAAGTCGTTGCCGTCGCCGCCGATCAGGAGATCGCCGCCGAAGCCCGGCCCACCCGACAGCGCGTCGTTGCCGTCGCCGCCCTTGAGGACGTCGTCGCCGTTGTTGCCGAACAGGATGTCGTCGCCCTGACCGCCGTGCAGCGTGTCGTTGCCTTCACCGCCGTCCAG
>Ga0066903_100002954_pt1 | contig 13612 bp, 10 predicted proteins | sample PanSoiMetaGPlot1_FD_67491 | JGI IMG/M metagenome (GOLD analysis project Ga0066903, IMG submission 67491) | Tropical forest soil microbial communities from Panama analyzed to predict greenhouse gas emissions - Panama Soil - Plot 1 (version 2) | ecosystem: Environmental > Terrestrial > Soil >... | reverse complement strand
TTTCTTGGCGATCGCCTTTGCCGGGCCGCGCAACCGCTCTCCGTCCGGTCCGCGGGTCGGCGAGCGTGTCAAAGGCGGAAACAGGCCGAAATTGACGTTCATAGGCTGGAAGGAGCGCGGACCGGCGTCGATGGTTTCGATATGTCCGCCGGTGATATGGGCGAGCAATGCTCCGTGCGCCGTGGTCGGCGGGGGCACCGACAGCGCCTGCCCGAGCCGCTCGGCGGCGGCAAATCGGCCGGCAAGCAAGCCGATCGCGGCCGATTCCACGTAGCCCTCGCAGCCCGTGATCTGGCCGGCAAAGCGCAGCCGCGGCATCGCCCGCAAGCGGAGGCTGGCGTCGAGCAGCTTCGGCGAATTGAGAAAGCTGTTGCGGTGGAGACCGCCGAGCCGGGCGAATTCCGCCCGCTCGAGGCCGGGGATGGTGCGGAAGACGCGGACCTGCTCGCTGTGTTTCAGCTTGGTCTGAAATCCGACCATGTTGAACAGCGTGCCCAGCCGATTGTCCTGGCGCAGTTGCACGATGGCGTAAGGCTTGACCTGCGGATCATTGGGATTTGTGAGACCGAACGGTTTCATCGGTCCGTGCCGCAATGTCTCGGGACCGCGCTCGGCCATCACCTCGATGGGAAGGCAGCCGTCGAAGTAGGGGGTCGCCGCCTCCCAATCATGAAACGTGGTCTTGTCGCCGGTGAGGAGCGCATCAACGAAGGCTTCGTATTGCGCGCGGTCCATCGGGCAATTGATGTAATCGGCGCCTGAGCCACCCGGCCCCGTTTTGTCGTAACGCGACTGGAACCAGGCAACGCCGAAGTCGATGCTGTCGCGGTGAATGATCGGCGCGATCGCATCGAAGAAGGCGAGGGAATCCTCGCCGGTGAGGGCGCGGATGCCGTCGGCGAGCGCGGGCGAGGTGAGCGGACCGGTGGCGATGACCACGTTGTCCCAGTCGGCAGGTGGGATGCCGGCGATCTCTTCGCGATGAACACGGATCAGGGGATGACTCTCGATCGCCGCCGTAATCGCGGCGGAAAAGCCGTCGCGATCGACCGCGAGCGCGCCGCCGGCCGGCACTTGATTTGCATCTCCGGCTTGCATGATGAGCGAACCGAGCCGGCGCATTTCTTCGTGCAACAATCCGACTGCGGTGGTTGCAAAGTCGTCTGAGCGGAATGAATTGGAGCACACGAGTTCGGCGAACTCGCCCGTTTTGTGGGCAGCGGTTGTTCGCTGTGGACGCATTTCGTGCAGCGCCACTGGAATACCGCGATGGGCAATCTGCCAAGCGGCTTCAGTGCCCGCGAGGCCCCCACCGATGATATGAACGTGTTGCATCCGCACGGTCGTCATGGAAAAGAGGAATGCAAGTCAGTCACTGTGATCTTCATCCTTATCAGTGTTCGGAGACCACTGCCTTGAGCCATCATATAAGGTATCGACTTGCTGTTGGCATGGTCGTCTTTGCGATCGTCGCAATGAGCGTATCCGTCGTCGCCGCAGCGGCAAACATCGATGAGATGATCGCCAAGCGATTTGAATCGATGTCGTTGCCAACCCCGACGCCGACCAGCGTCGTCATTTGCCACGGTTTTGGTTGTCGTTACCGCACTCCAATCGTTTTGTCCGCGTCCGACCATGCGAAGCTCACGCAGCTCCTCAGTGCCGGCCGCGCTTCGGCGGATGCGGAGCGAAAAGCGGTGGCGCAGGCCGTCGCCTGGTTTGAGACGCGTGTCGCACCGGAAGCGGGCACTGCCAGCGCCAAGGCCTACGCCACCGGTGTATTCGATGCGCAGCCCTCGCAATTCGACTGCATCGATGCCAGCACCAACACCACGACCATGCTGCTGGTAATGTCGGAATTGGGATTGTTCAAATACCATCGCTTGATTGCCCCGGTGTCGCGCAATCCATTTCTTGGCCTCGGTGTCATCCATACCACCGCCGTGTTGGTGGAGTTGCAAGGCGGCCGCGAGTGGGCGATCGATTCCTGGGTGCGCAACAACGGCGTGCCGCCGGATGTGCTGCCGCTGAAAACTTGGTACGCGGGGAATTGACCCTTGTAGCCCGGGTGAAGCGCAGCGCAACCCGGGACACCCGCTCCCGGGTTGCGCTCGGCTTTCGCCATAGCGCGCTAAAAAACGCGCGTGAACGCGCTACTGCCACCCCAGCTACCGCCGATGTGATGTTCAACGCTTTCTTGCGCGGCCGCCCTCGCTGACCGGCTCCGCCGAAGACACCGACCGCGGCAGGTGGCTCAGGGGCAATCGGGTTGTCTGCTTCACGCGATCGAGCACCACGGACGAGCGGACATGCGCGACGCTCCGATGCGGAAGAAAGAGCGTGCCGAGAATCCGTGAAAGGGCTTTGAGGTCGGGCACCGCCATCTTGACGAGATAGTCGGCTTCGCCGGTGAGCGAGTAGGCCTCCTGAACTTCCTCGATCCCGCTGATGAGCTTCACGAAGGCCTGAGCGTTGTCGGGATTATGCGTCGCCAGCGTGACCTGCACGAACACGAGAACATCGAGACCGAGGGCCTCGGACGCGAGTCGCGCGTGGTAGCTCTCGATGATGCCCGCTTCCTCGAGCGCCGTGCGTCGTCGCGAACATTGCGACGCTGACAAGCCGACGCGCTCGGCGAGGTCGTTGTTGGTGAGACGGCCGTCGGCTTGCAGTGCCTCGAGCAGCTTGATGTCGAATTCGTCCATGCACGATTATTGCGATTTATACGGCATAAATGATGGTATCTTGCATTAAGTAACGATTCAATACGCAGTTTGCACGCAATTTGTACGAATGGCGCGATATAATCATTGCGTATCATAGTCTGCGGAGGACCAGATGGGTCCGTTTCCCCACGACGCGCCGCCCGCGACGATCAGCGCGCAAAACCCCGTCGGAACCGATGGTTTCGAGTTTGTCGAATTCGGCCATCCGCGACCGCAGGAGCTTGCGGCCTTGTTCACGCGTATGGGCTACGCATTGGTCGCCAGACACAAGGCCAGGAACATCAGTCTGTATCGTCAAGGCGATATCAACTACGTGCTCAACGCGGACGAAGGGTCCTTTGCCAGACGTTTCGTCGATGCCCACGGCCCCTGCGCGGCGTCGATGGCGTGGCGCGTGGTCGACGCGCGGCGTGCGTATGAGCATGCGGTGAAGCGTGGCGCCGAACCCTACGAGGGAAGCGACAAGACGCTGGACGTTCCCGCGATCAAGGGCATCGGCGGCTCGCTCATCTATTTCGTCGATCGATACGGCGCGAAGGGCTCACCGTACACGCAAGAGTTCGACTGGATCGGCGAAGCGGATCCGCGACCGAAGGGTGTTGGTTTCTATTATCTCGACCACCTCACGCACAACGTGAAGCGCGGCAATATGGACAGGTGGTTCGCCTTCTACACCAAGCTGTTCAACTTTCGGCAGATCCGTTTTTTCGACATCGAGGGCAGGCTGACCGGGTTGTTTTCGCGTGCGCTGACGAGCCCGTGCGGGCGCATTCGCATCCCGATCAACGAGTCGGCCGACGACAGATCGCAGATCGAGGAATATCTGCGCCAGTACAAGGGTGAGGGCATTCAGCATATCGCGGTCGGCACTGAGGCGATTTACGAGGCGACCGACGCGCTCGCCGCCAACGGCTTGCAATTCATGCCGGGGCCTCCAGATACCTATTACGAAAGAAGCTTTCAGCGCGTGCGCGGCCATTCGGAGCCGATCGATCGGATGAAGTCGCACGGGATTCTGATCGACGGTGAAGGTGTCATCGACGGCGGCCGCACCAAAATTCTGCTGCAGGTCTTCTCCAAGACCGTGATCGGCCCGATCTTCTTCGAGTTCATCCAAAGAAAGGGCGACGACGGCTTCGGCGAAGGCAATTTCAAGGCGCTGTTCGAGTCGATCGAAGAAGACCAGATCCGGCGGGGCGTGTTGACGGCTTAGGTGATCGCCATGTCGAACATCATCGAGGAACGGCTAAGCTCGGACGGCAAGAACCGCTACAAGAACGCGCCGCGACGTGCGGATTTCACCATCGACCAGGATTGGGCGTCCTATTCGCGAGAAGAGCATGATCGCTGGGATCGCCTGTTCAAGCGATCGCAGCACATTCTGCACGACCGCGCCTGTGAGGAATTCGTCCTGGCGACAAAGGTGCTCGAGCTCTCCGACGCCGGCATTCCGGACATGGAGAAATTGAGCGACCGTCTTGAAAAGACCAGTGGCTGGCGCGTTGTCCCGGTGACCGAGCTGGTGCCGGATGAGATCTTTTTTGACCATCTCGCCAACCGACGATTTCCCGCCGGCGCATTCATTCGGCCGGAAGCGGAGCTGGACTACCTCAAGGAACCGGACATTTTCCATGATATTTTCGGTCACGTGCCGCTCTTGGCGAATCCCGCCTACGCCGATTTCATGCAGGCCTATGGCAAGGGTGGGCAGCGTGCGCTGACGCTGGGTCGCCTCGCCAATCTCGCCCGACTTTATTGGTACACCGTCGAATTTGGGTTGATCCGCAGTCGATCCGGGCTTCGTATATTCGGCGCCGGGATCATGTCATCGGCCACTGAAAGCGTCTTCGCGCTCGAAGACCCATCACCCAATCGCGTCACCTTCAACCTCGAGCGGGTGATGCGGACGAAATACGTGATCGACGATTTTCAGCAGACCTATTTCGTGATCTCGAGTTTCGAGGACTTGTTGGCGGAGTGTTACCACGATTTCGGTCCGCTCTACGCGCGGCTTGCGAGCGCAAGCGATATCGAAGCGCATGAATTGATCGCCGGCGACGAGATCGTCAGTTGCGGCACGTTGGCCTATTTCAAATGCGAAGGAAAATAGCGGCGCGTCAAGTTCCATTGCCGCGGTTTGGCCCCAAAGACTGTCCCTTCGGGTCAAACTGCAGCCCCCATTTTCGCGCGAAGTATTTTTAGAGCGCGTGAAGAGCTTGCGGAGGCCCATCATGCGCAAATTGATCCTCACCGGGATTGTCGTCCTCGTGGCGGGACCGGCAGCAGCAGCCGACGTGCCGGCGCAGGCCGCGCCCGCGCCGGCCTATGCAGCGGTGCCTTTCTTCGATTGGACGGGATTCTATCTCGGCGCCAACGGCGGCTCGGCCGGAGGGCGGTCGCATTTCGATTTCAACGGGATGGGCCTTGCTCCAGATAGGTTCAAAGCAAGCGGCTGGCAGGCCGGGGGTACGACCGGGTTCAACGCTCAACTGGGACTCATGGTATTCGGCGTGGAAAGCGATCTCGACTGGTCGAACCTCAGAGGCAGTGGCGCTTGCGCGGACGCTAGTTTCACCTGCCAGGTTCAGAACAATTGGCTGGGAACCGCGCGCGGTCGCATGGGCGTGGCGTTTGATCGCGTGCTTCCGTATGTGACCGGCGGCTTTGCTGCGGGTGATATCGGCGCCAGTGTGCCCGGCATGGGAACCGCCTCAACCACCAATGCCGGCTGGACCGCCGGCGGGGGCGTCGAATATGGGTTGAGCAGGAACTGGTCCGCCAAGATGGAATACCTCCACGTGAACCTCGGCAACCTTGATTGCGGGTCGAACTGTAGTCCGACTCCTCCGGTCAACGTGCACACCAATGAAGAACTTGTGCGCGGCGGCTTGAACTACAAGTTCGATTGGGGCGCCACGCGCTGATCATTAGAGCGCATTTCGTTCCGATGGAATCGAATCGGATGTTTCCGATTTGCGCGTATTTATGCGCTGATATCGGGTAGACCCGACATCAGTGTCCACTTTTCCGGGATATGCGCTAGATCGATATCTGCCGACCGATCTCCACGACCTGATCGCTCGGCAGGGCAAAGAAGTCGGTGATGCGGTTGGCATTTCGCACCATCGTCGCGAACAACGCTTCTTGCCAACGCGGAATACCTTTCCCGTCAGTGCGGTGCGTGATGGTCTCGTGACCGACATAGTAAGTCACATCGTTAAGCTCGATCGCACATCCACGACCCCGCAATTGTTCCAACAGGTGCGGAACGTTCGGCCGCTCCATGAACCCATAGCGCGCGGCCGCGCGCCAGAAACCGGGAGCGATCTGCGTTTCTGTCACGCGCTCGTTATCCGCAACCCACGGAATCGGCTCGATCGTGCTGGTGATCGCGATCACGTGCTGATGCAGAGCACGGTTATGCGTGACGTGCCAGGCCATGACCGGTGGGGTCTCGCGTTGGGCACGGGTCAGAAACACAGCGGTCCCGGGAACGCGCGCAATTTTGTCGTCCTCGAGTTTTTTGAGGAACGCGTCGATCGGTATCAGGCTCTCGTGCAACCGCTCAGTGACCGCAGCGGCACCACGGTGCCAGATATACATGGCTCCGTAGACCAGCGCCGCGAGCAACACTGGCACGTATCCGCCGCTCGCGAACTTGAGGGAGTTTGACGCGAGGAATACGCCGTCGACGATCAGGAATGCGCCGGCGACGCAGACGCTGACCAAGAGGTTCCATTGCAGAATCTCGCGCATGGCAATCAGCAACAATGCCGAGGTCATCAGCATGGTCGCGGACACTGCGATGCCGTAGGCGGCAGCAAGATTGTCGGATTTGCCGAAGCCGATCGTGAGGGCGATGGTGGCGATCATCAGCAGCCAATTCACGGCGCCGACGTAGATCTGACCATAGCCCTCGGCCGACGTCTGCGTGATCCGCATGCGCGGAAGCCAACCAAGTTGGATCGCCTGGCGAGTCATCGAGAACGCGCCGGTGATGATCGACTGACTGGCGATGATCGTGGCAATGGTTGCGAGCACGATCAGCGGCAGCAGCAGCAGCGACGGACAAAGGCGATAGAAGATATTGTCCGAGGTGACCCCGTCGGCGAGCACGATCGCCGCCTGGCCCATATAGTTCAGCACCAGGCTCGGAAAGACGACGCCGTACCAGGCGAACCGGATCGGTCGCGCCCCGAAATGACCCATGTCGGCGTAAAGGGCCTCGGCTCCGGTGACGCAGAGGAACACGCCGCCCAGCACCGCAAATGCGTGCCATCTGCCTTCGGCGAGATAGTCGATGGCGTGGCGGGGATCGAGCGCGGACAGCACCGCGGGATGTCGTGCGATGCCCCAGATACCCAGCAATGCAATGATCACGAACCACAGCGTCATCACCGGCCCGAAGGCCCGCCCGATGTTGCCGCTGCCACGCGACTGAATAGCAAAGAGCGCGATGAGAATGGCGACGGCGCTGGGCAACACGTAAGGTTCAAGGGAGGGCGTGACGATAGTCAGGCCTTCAAGTGCGGTCAGTACGGAAATAGCCGGTGTAATTGCGCCGTCACCATAGATCAGCGCGGCACCAAAGAGTCCGACGGCGACGATCGTCGGCCTGGCATGACGCTTGACGCCGAGCAGCGACATCAGGGCGAGAATGCCGCCTTCGCCGTCATTGTCGACGCGCATGGCCACCGTAACGTATTTGATGCTGGTGATGACGATCAGGGTCCAAATGATGAGCGAGAGCACCCCGAGAATGGTCGCGGGTGACGGCGTGGCGCCGGTCAAGTCGAGCACGGTCTTCAGCGTGTAGAGCGGACTGGTGCCGATATCGCCGAAGACCACGCCGAGAGCGGCGAGCGAGAGGGCGGTGACGCTGCCACGCGCGCTTGGATCGGGTTTCTGTGGAGAAGCCATTCGTAGGGCAATCCTTGGTCGATGTTTGGTAGCTTGGACGGGGGCGTGCGCGTTGCCATTGAATTGCTAGGATACTCGTGCAAATGGTCGGCCGCATGACGAACGTTGGCCAGTCAAGCATATTTTGATTTCCCGCCGAAGACGATTTCGCTTCCGTCAGATCGCTCAACAAAAAAGGGAGACACGCTCGTGGCTGATCGCAGTGACGACCCCGCCTTCATCTATTTCCCGACCGATTACCGCTGGTCCATGGGGTTGTTGATCTGCCTGTCAGCGGCGCCGTGGACGGGGGTGGAGATTGATGAAGTAAACCGGGTCGGCCGGGCGCTGCGCGCGAAAGTGGGCGATGATCAGGCGTGGTTCGACGCCTGGACGGAGATGGGGGATACGGTCGAAGGGCGCGGACGCGCCGCCGAGCGTGCGGGCCATCATGTGACGGCCGCCTCCTGTTTTATGCGCGCGACGCGCTATTACCAGACTGGCGAGCGCTTTCTGCAGCCGAAATCGCAGCGCGGCCTGGATGTCTACGCCAAGGCGGTGAAAACGTTCAAAGACGGCGCAAGGCTGATCCGCCGGCCGCGCATTGAACCGGTCGAGATTCCCTACGAGACGACAAGCCTGCCGGGATTGTTGGTGCATCCAGATTCCGAGGTCGCAGGGTCGCGTCCGGCGCCGGCGATGGTGTTTTTCGACGGCTTCGACGTTACCAAGGAGCTGCAATACGGTTACGGGATTCCCGATCTCGCGGCACAAGGCATCGGTTGCCTGATTGTCGACGGTCCCGGAAACGGCGAAAGCGTGCGCTTTCGCAACTTGCCGCTCATTGCGGAGACCGAGCGCTACGCAACGCCGGTCTACGAATATCTCGCCGGCCGACGCGAATTCGACGACAAGCGGATTGGTGTGATGGCGCTTAGTCTCGGCGGCTATTACGCGCCGCGAGCGGCGTCACTCGAGCCGCGTTATGCCTGCTGTGTCGCCTGGGGCGCGCAATGGGACTATCACGAAATCTGGCAGCGTCGGCTGGAATTGCTCGATTCCGGCAAGGTGCTGTCGCTGTCGGTGCCGCCGGAACACCTGCAATGGGTTCTCGGCGTTTCCGACCGCGCTTCTGCCCTGAAGAAGCTGGAAGGCTTCCGTCTCGACGGCATCGTGCAGAAGATGCGATGCCCGTTTCTGTTGCTGCACGGCGCCGGCGATGAGCAGATTCCGCTCGCGCTTGCCGAAAAGTGCTTCAATGCCGTCGGCTCGAAACAGAAGACGTTCAAAGTCTTTCACAAGGAAGAGGGCGGCTTCCACCATTGCCAAGTCGACAACATTACGATCGGAGTCCACACCATGTGGGATTGGATCGCCGACGTGCTCAAACCGGGCGCGTGAGTGTCACAAATTTGTGTACACCAAAAAAGCACACCGCGAGGCAGGTGTTCCGAGCAGGGAGAGTTTACTCCGGTTCGGCGGCGCGCATTGTCCCGTTTGAAGCACAGAACATTCCGACCGGTTGACGCCGATCTGCCTCAGGAGCCTGAAGCGGGCATGCCGCATCATCGTAACGTGTTGAAATAATGAGTTAAATTGTGAAAGCGCGGCAGCTATTCTGAATTCGGAGGCGCATCCAATGTCAACGACCGGCGCCAGGCTACCTCCTTTAAGTAACCGTCGCGGTGCATTACAACCATAAGCCGCATGAAACGCACCGGCGGCATAGCCTCCACTGATCCTACCGGACGTTGCCTATGTTTTTAGGGGGAACCCCGACCGCGGGGGAGGGCGGTCGGGGCTTGTCATCGGGCCAAACGGGGGCAAAGGGTTAGCCCGACAGCACCATCAACCGGCGAAACTGAAGATGGTTCCGCGCCGAGAAGCGTCGCCTGCGGAACTCTCACCCAACTGGTTGACAACGTCGGCTCTTAAAGAGAGCCCCGGACATCATCAGTGTAGAACGACGTAACGATCAGTGTAGAACGACGTAACGCGGTCGAGGCGGGTCAATGCCAACACGGTCGTCTTGGGAAAGACCATGCGTCGGCGTGAATTCATAAAGCTCGTCGGCGTCGCCGCCTTGGCAGCAGCGGAGAGGGCAAGCGCGAAGACGCCCGAAATGATGAAGCGCGTTGGTGCGCTCATGAACGGGGTTGCGGCTAACGAGACCGCCCAATCGTACGTGCAAATATTCCTGCGCGGCCTGGAGAGCTTGGGTTGGACCGAGGGGGAGAACCTGCGCATCGATTGGCGCTGGAACGCCGGAGAGCCGGCGCTTGCGCGCACCTATGCCGCTGATCTCATTCGCTCCGCGCCGGATGTGATCTTGTCGTCGTCGACGACCAACCTCTTCGCCTTGTCGCGGCAAAATCCGACGATACCGATCGTCTTCGTGGAAGTGTCCGATCCAGTGGCGCAGGGATTTGTCGCGAACCTCGACCATCCCGGCGGCAATGTCACGGGTTGCACTGCTTTTCAGATTTCCATGGGCGGTCAGTGGATCGAGTTGCTCAAGCAGATCGCACCTGCTGTGGACCGCGTGTTGCTCATTTTCAATCCCGAGACCTCGCCGCAATCGAAGGTGTTTCTGCAATCCATCGAGGCGGCAGCGTCGCGGTTGGCGATCAGGGCTGTGCCGCGAGCGGTTCAGGATGCCGCTGACATCGAGACCGCCATCGTCGATTTCTCGCGCGCCCCGAACGGCGGAATGATCGTTCCGAGCGACACGTTCACCCTGATGCGGCGCGGGCTCGTCGTCGAATTGGCCGCTCGCCATCGGTTGCCGGCGATCTACACATCACCCGATTTTGTTCGCAATGGCGGCTTGATCTATTACGGGTTCGACTTCGCCGAGCAGTTCCGGCAAGCGGCACACTATGTCGACCGCATCCTCAAGGGCGCCAAAGCAGGCGATTTGCCGGTCCAGCAACCGACGAAGTTCGCACTGATCGTCAACCTCAAGACCGCGCACGCGCTTGGCCTGCAGGCGCCGCCGGCGTTGCTCGCCCGCGCCGACGAGGTGATCGAGTGAATCATCCGCTAGGTCGCCGTCGCGATAGACTCTTATTGGTTCGCGGACGGGCCCGACTGCGGCGCAGCCGATGGTGCGGGAGACCCTGGTCCCCGTGTTGGCGGCTGATCACTGTCTGACGGACCCGCTTGATCCCGCGGTGAGGGCGGTCCGGGCGGCTGCGATGGTGCAGTCGCGCCCGAGGCCGGCGCCATACGCCGCGGAACCGGTGGCGGTCCGCCCGGTCCCCCCGGAGGTGGTCCCCATTCCGCGGCTCGCGGCGCCCCGCCAAAAGCCGGATTCCTCGCCTGGCACGCGGCAATGAGCTGCGGGTCGATCCTGGGCGGAGGCATCGCGGCGTGCGGGCGCGGTGGTGCTCCCTGCATGAGCGGACGGATGCAGTCCACGAACAGACCGATGCCGTCGCGGACGCCGCCCGGCACGAATCCCGCCTGTTCGCAGGCGTCTCGGATTTGCTGGCAAGGCGCAAAATACTGCGCTTGCGCCGATTGAATGTTCAGCGCCATTCCCACGCCGACGAACAGGCGGCCGAGCAGAGCAATCGTGTGGTGCGGCATGGTGAGTCTCCGATACGTCCTGTGTCCTGCAAGCAACGTCACGCTCGCGTGCTGGTGCTTCTTACCCCCGAGGCGCCGTTCGTCAGTGTGATTGTGATCACACCACATGAACAAACGTGCAGGATGCGTTCTTCGCCGATTTCGCGCATACGCTGTGACCTGGGTCACACCGCTGCGATGCTGATTGATGCGACGAATGCCGCAGGTGAGATATGTGGCTGTCGCACTGGTTTCCTGAACTGAACCCGCTCGCAGCCATCAGCCAACCTGAAGGAGAGGTCCATGTTGAGAAAGCTCTTCCTCGCCGCATCCGCTGCGGCATTTGCCGGCCTCGTGATCCGCAGCGCGTCGGCGATGCCGCTTGCGCCCACCAGGCCCCGTTGTCAACGCGGGGCCATCAGATCGGACTTCTGTATTCTCCGATCAGCGATTACAGATGTCTGATGGCTGGGAAGGACATCATCGTGGAACGCGAGACAAGCCGCAATTTAGTCGATGACGGCCGTCGACTTCTGGGCGAATGCGTGCTCTTCCGCGGGTTGGCGACGACGGAACGACAAGCGCTTTTCTCCCGCATCCGCATTCGCACATTCGCGGCCGGCGAAACCATTTTTCTGATGGGCGCTCCCGGCGATACAATGATGGCAGTGCTGAGCGGAAACGTGCGGATCAGCGTGCCTTCGCAAGAGGGCCGCGAACTTCTGCTTGCCATTCTGTTCCCCGGAGAGGTCTTTGGCGAGATCGCCCTGCTCGATGGCAAGCAGAGAACCGCCGATGCCACCGCCATGACCCGGTGCAGCCTGGCGATGCTGGAGCGCCGGGAAATCCTGGCTTTTTTTGAGCGGTACCCGAGCGCGTGGCTCAATATCGTCAGCGTCTTGTGTGATCGTCTGCGCAAGACCGACGAGCACTTGAGCGAGGTGGCGTTCCTGCAATTGCCGGTGCGGCTGGCGAAGGCCCTGCTGCGGGGCGTCTCCATCAATGATCACGCCGCAGTCGGAAAGAAGTCAGGTCAGATTCAGCTCTCGCAACGCGAACTCGGCAATCTGGTCGGCGCCGCGCGCGAGACTGTCAACAAATGCCTGCGTGGTTGGCAGGAGGACGGCATCGTCCTTATCAAGGCTGGGGTCATTACAATCGTCGACCGCGCCGCGCTCGAGGAATTGGCAGAGCTGGAATAGGCGTTGTGATTGGTCGACAGGGTTAAACGGGCCGCCCCAACACCGCGATGCGCGCCAGGTTCGCACGCCCGAGGCCGAATTCCCCCACGTCGATGCCGCTGCCCGCGAGCGCGTCGTAGCGCTGCGCGCTTGCCAAGCCTTCAGCGACGGCTTGGAGAATTCCGACAACGGCTACGCGATAACGCGCCGCTCCCGACGTGAGATTTGCAACCTCGAAAGAACGCATGCAGTTGGCCTTCCCTGGTTCGCCGGCGCGCGCGACGCTCGTTGTCGCTGGAGGAACGCGGTCCATCGAATTGGCTGCGACTTGTCGGCAAATTGCAGCACGCGGTCTAAGATCTGGTTAAGTGGTACGGTGAACGAGATGTGCCTGAGATCGTAGACACCACGGGCGTTATAGTTATTGATCGGTATCCGCGAGAGTTGACTGATTTCACGCGCCAGGCTCTGCGCCGGGCGGCCATTTGGCACCAGGACATCGGGGTCCGGCGCAGCCGCTTGAAATCGCGTGGTGATTGTTTGTTTTCTGCGTCGTATTCAGCCTATGATTACGCATATCGGCTGGCGGCGAGTGGGGCGCCTCGGCACCTGCCGTTCCCTAAAGGCGCCGCACGGACGATCAGAACGGGGGAACACCATGAAACGTCGCGAATTCTTGAAGGCAGCCGGGCTCGGCTTGTCCGCGTCGGCGGTTGCCGCACCTGCCATTGCTCAATCAATGCCGGAATTGACGTGGCGGCTGACGGCCAGTTGGCCGAAGTCACTGGACACCATTTGGGGCGGCTGCGAAGTGTTCGCCAAGGCGGTTGCGGAGGCGACGGACAACAAATTCCAGATCAAGACCTTTGCCGCCGGCGAGATCGTGCCCGGGCTGCAGGTGGTCGACGCCGTGCAAAACGGCACCGTCGAGATCGGTCACACCGCATCCTATTATTATTTCGGCAAGGATCCGACCTTCGCCTATGGCACGTCGGTGGCGTTCGGGCCCAATCAGCGCCTCAACCAAGGTTGGTTCATGTTGGGCGGCGGCATGGAGGCGCTCAACGAGTTCTACAAATCCTACAACATCGTCGCGCTTCTCGCCGGCAATACCGGCTGTCAGATGGGCGGTTGGTTCCGCAAGGAGATCACCAGTCTCGATGATCTCAAGGGCCTGAAATTCCGCATCGGCGGATTCCCGGGGCGGGTGCTGCAGAAGCTCGGCACGGTTCCCCA
>Ga0066903_100002953_pt1 | contig 13612 bp, 12 predicted proteins | sample PanSoiMetaGPlot1_FD_67491 | JGI IMG/M metagenome (GOLD analysis project Ga0066903, IMG submission 67491) | Tropical forest soil microbial communities from Panama analyzed to predict greenhouse gas emissions - Panama Soil - Plot 1 (version 2) | ecosystem: Environmental > Terrestrial > Soil >... | reverse complement strand
TCGGTCCTCGATGATCTGAATTCGATCCTTAATGGGACGGTCAGCGGAGCGGATGCATTGGTCCAATCACTTTATCAGACGGTCGATCAAACCGTAACGTCCGCGGTTCCAAAACCGGTTACTCGAACCGCGAACAGAACAATCAACTCGACTCGGCGAAAAGTTGCGACGACTCGCCAGAAGCTGCCAGTTCGCACCACAGTGAACGGCGCAGCCGGAAAGTCGTTGTCACAAACAACGCAACAAGTAACGACCCAAATCCAAACATCCGGGATTCAAAGCCAAAGTATGTTGGGCGGCGCAGCGAACGGCATGAGCGGCGTAAGTGGACTTGGCAGTGCGGGCGCAGTTGGCGGAGTCAGTGGAATCGGCAGTGTCGGCGGAATTGGAAGCGTTGGTGGCATCGGCGGTGTCGGTGGCGTTGGAGGGATTGGCGGAATCGGGGCCCCGGGCGGTTTACCCGGCGTCGGCATCGGCGGCACTACGCCGGGCGGCATAATCGGCGGAGTGATCGGTGGTCATCACTGATCACGTCATTGCTGCGACCCGCGGATCCGTGTTAGGCTTCGGTCATGCGGCGCGCCATTGCGCTCTTGCTTTTGCTCAGCGGAGCCGCGTTGGCTGCTGACAAACCCACCGACCCGGAGCCTGGTTCGTTCGACATCGAGCCGCCGTTGCTGGTCCCAAATCGCGATCGGGAAAAAAATGTGGATGCAGCGACGTCGCCGGCGCGCGAGGTCGATCTTGCCAAGCTCGAAAAAGAATTCGAGCGGGCCAAGAGAAACCTCGCGGGCTTGGACAGGCTTTTAAAAATCGGCGCGCTTTCGAAGCTCGAGGTCGAGCAGCGCCGTCTTCGCGTCGTTCATCTCGAGTTCGAGCTCGCCAACGCGCATTTAGTAACTGCGAAAGAACAGATGGTTGAAAAAGAAAAGCAGTTAAACGCCGGCGAGATCGCAAAGGTCGATGTCACTCCGACAGCAAATGATTTAGCTCTGGCGATCCAGGCAGCGCACGCTGCTCACGCCAAGAGCGACCAGGCCGACATCGATGCCGCCGAAGCTAACGTCCACCGTCAGGAAAAGCTTCTCGCTCTCGGCAGCGCGCGAAAGAAAGATGTCGACCGCGCGCTGCAAAAGCTCGCCGATCTGAGAGCGCAGGAACATTAACCATATTGCGCCGGCAATCACGCGACTGGGGGAATCCATCCGTATTGCTGGAACGTTGTGAGCGATTCGTCGACCGTAACGATCGCCGATTCAACGAACAAGCGAAAGAATTTCCGAGACCGAAATCTTCGTCGAATTCAATAACCGGCCGCCTGTCCGTCTTTGCGCGACTCGCTCGCACCGACATAAAGGCGCTGGCCGTCGTGAATTTCGACTTTGATCGCTTGGTATCCGCCGTATCCACCGACATCGAACCGCACATCGTGTCCGCGCTTCTTTAATTCGCGCTGTGTCTCCATCGGAATTCCGGATTCCAAGTTCACGTAGCCGCCATTTTCCATTTTCTCGCCGGTCGGCTCGTTGTCGCCTTCGTGTTGCCAGCGCGACGCGTCGCCCGCTTCTTGCACATTGAGTCCGAAATCAATCTGGTTCGTGAGAACTTGGACGTGTCCCTGCGGCTGCATCCCGCCGCCCATCACTCCGAACGCTTCCCACGGCTTGCCGTCTTTCATCACGAAACCGGGAATGATGGTATGAAACGGACGCTTGCCCGGCGCGTAAACATTGGCATGTCCCGGTTCCATCGAAAAAAGTTCGCCGCGATCTTGAAACATGAATCCGAGTCCCGGCACAACGATTCCGCTGCCCATTCCGCGATAATTGCTTTGAATGAGCGAGACCATGTTGCCTTCATCGTCCGCCGTGCACATATAAATCGTATCGCCGTTGTCGATCTTTCCAGCGGCGACGGTTTTCGCCGCGCGATTCGGATCAATCAACTTCCGTCGGTCCCCCGCATATTCTTTCGAGAGCAATGTCTTCAGCGGAATTTTTGCGAACGCTGGATCGGCGTAATACTTCGCGCGATCAGCCCACACGATTTTCTTCGCCTCGATCATCGTGTGCAATGTCTCCGGCGAGTTGCGTCCCATCTTCGCGAGATCGAATCCTTCGAGAATGTTCAGGATTTGGAGCGTTGCGATGCCCTGGCCGTTCGGCGGCAGTTCAAAAACGTCGTAGCCGCGGTAATTCACTGAGACCGGATCGACCCACGTGCTCGTGTGTTTTTCAAAGTCGATTTTGCGCAGGAATCCGCCGTTTTCGTGCACGAACTTGTCGATCTTCTCCGCAATCTCGCCTTTATAGAAAGCATCGCGCCCTTTCTCGGCGATCAATTTCAAGGTGTTTGCCAGCGCGGGATTCTTGAAAATGTCGCCTTTGCCCGGAGTACGGCCATTGATCGTGTAAGTTTCTGTGAACGCGCCGGGAAGTCCTTTGTAAAGGCGAGGACCGAACGCCCAGTAGTACGCGATTAGCTCGGTGACCGGAAAACCTTCCTCGGCATAATGAATCGCGGGTGCGAGATCGTCGCTCAGTTTCAACTTCCCGAATTTCTTGTGCAGCTCGGCCCAAGCATCAACCGTTCCCGGCACACTGATTGGCAACATTCCCTGTGGCGGAATCGTTTTGCGATTCAGTTTGTCGAGTTCGGCTTTCATTTGCTCGTAACTCAAACCGATCGGGGAACGTCCGCTGCCGTTGATTCCGTAAAGTTTGTTCTCCTTCGCGCTGTACACGATCACGAACAGGTCGCCGCCGATTCCGTTTGAGACCGGCTCCATCAAACCAAGTGTCGCGTTCGCCGCGATTGCGGCGTCGACTGCGCTGCCGCCTTTTCTCAAAATATCGAGCCCGACCTGAGTCGCCGCCGGCACACTTGTGCAAACCATTCCATGCCGCGCGAGCACTTCCGAGCGCGTTGCAAAACTCTTTCCGGTGATCCGATCGATTTGCGCTGATGCAAGATCGACAGTCAGGAGAAAGAGAATGGCAAAACGAATCGCTCTCATGCGCCAGAGATTAGCATGATTACTGAATTCGGATTCAAGGAATCGTAAGCATCCTGCGTCCAATCAAGTACTAAATGCTTTTCCGAACTCTCATCTTGATCATGGGCATCTGCGTCGCCGCTCCAGCCAGTGACGCGGCCGAAGAGACGCTCGGCCACGCACTCAAGAAAATCTTCGCGACGCCAACGCCGACTCCGCACCGAAAAAAGAAAAGCGCGACCACGACGAAAAAGAAATCCCCGACGCCAACGCCGACTCCGTCGTCATCTCCGAAGAAGAAACGTTCGCTGGCCACTGAGGAATCACCCACTCCGTCGCCCAGTTCTTCTCCGAAAAAGAAACACACCCCCGCAAAGGAAGAGGAAACACCGACGCCTTCTCCAACTGCTTCGTCGCACCAAAAAAAGAAGCGCTCACTGTCGCCATCGCCAAGCGAAACGCCCGAAGGATCGACATCTCCGGCGCCAAGCCCGCAGGAATCGCCTCCGCCACCTCCTTCGCCATCATCAAAACTGCATGCGCCCAACGCGACCTTGATGCCAAACCAAATCAAGGGATTCGAGAATTATCCGCTCAAAGTCCAGAAGCTCCTCACCTCGGCGCTCGAGCTGACTACTCGTAATCTTGATTACAAATACGGCTCGGCCGATCCCACCAGTGGCGGCATGGATTGCTCCGGTTTCGTTTATTACGTGCTCAAGCAAAATGACGTTGCTGGTGTGCCGCGCGATTCGAGCGAGCAATACGTCTGGCTCCGGCGCGCGCGTCAGTTCGAATCGGTTCTGAGTGAGAAAGACGACACGTTCGAATTGGAGGATCTAAAGCCCGGCGATCTGCTTTTCTGGACTGGCACTTATTCGATTCAGCGTGATCCGCCGATCACGCACGCAATGATTTATCTCGGGCGAGAAAAGAAAACCGGAAACCGCGTCATGGTCGGCGCCAGCGACGGCCGTGTTTATGAGGGCGAATCACGTTTCGGCGTCAGCGTTTTTGATTTCAAGGTTCAACGCCGCGAAACAAACGGAGAAGGCAAATTACGCCCGACCTTCATCGGCTACGGTCACATTCCCGGCTTGCAGGATTAACTAATTGGCGCGCCGGATTTTGGATCGACAACCAACCGTGGCCGTCATTAAAAGGCGGAATGAATCACAAACGAGGTTTCATGGCGTTCATTGTTGCATTCGTTTTCATTTTCTTCTTCGGCTTTGTCTGGCACGGGATGTTGATGAAGCCGATGTACGAGGCGACGTCGTCGCTTTGGCGTCCCGACGCTGACTTCAAGGCACATTTCCCAGTTCTCATTCTCGGCCACGCGATCGTCGCGTTCGCCTTCGTCGGTCTTTACGTAAGCAAAGTCGGGATCAATGGCGCCGGCATCGGTTTCGGTTACGGGATCGTGATTGGAATTCTGGCCTGCGGCGTCAACATCATCCGCTTCGCCGTCGAACCGCTAACCACAAACATCTTGCTGATGTGGTTCGCAGCCGATCTCATCTGCTTTGCCATCATGGGCGCGCTCGTCGGCGCCATTTACAAACCGCTGACAGCGACAACCTGATCGGAGAAGATCGATAGCGTCGGGGAAATTGCTTCCAACGCGGTTGAGCGCAGATTTATCATCGTCGCAACCAGGCCATGGCCGAGACGGTTGAAAAACTGACGACGGGCGAGCCGCTGACGATCGATCAGCTTCTCGAATATCTTCCGGCGCTAAAGGAAATTCCGCGTGCGCAGCTCGAGAATTGGGCGAAAGGCGCGGCCGTTCGTCATCATTATCGCAAAGGCGGGATCGTTTGCGAGGAAGGCGCGTTCGGCTCGACCGCTTATTACATCGTTTCGGGCACGGTCGATATTTTCATTCACAATCCGCTGGCGCATTTACGTACGCATCCCGTCCGAAATTTTCTCGGGCGCAGCATGCGGCGCATGAAAAGTTTTCTGACGGACGATCAAACCGATCATCGCCCGGAAGCGCACCAGCGAAAATTCATCGGCATCGACGCGAATGTCGATCTTCCAATTAACCGGCCGCTAGCCCAGCTGGGGCCTGGCGAATTGTTCGGTGAAATGACCTGCCGCACTTATCAGCCGCGTTCAGCGACCGTTCAGGCGCGCGAGGAATGCGTCATGGTCGAAATGCTCCGCGTCATTCTCGACATGCTCGTCGGCAATCGAACGCCGTCCGATGTCACGAAGGCGACTACCAAAGTAAAGATGCCGACGTTCAAAGGCACTTCATTCAAAGCCGAGCTTGAAAAAAAATATCGGGAGCGCTCGCTCAATAATCACCTCCGGGCCGTCCCGCTCTTCGCGTCACTCGACGACGAATTCATCGAACATCTCCGCCAACAGGTCGAGCTGGTTTCCTACAATCAAAACCAAATCATTTGCAAAGAAGGCGACGATGCGGACGCGTTTTACCTGATTCGCTCCGGCATGGTTCGGGTTTCAAACGCGTTGCCCGGCGGGGAAATGGTGCGCACCTATTTGAGCCGCGGCGATTATTTCGGCGAAATCGGTTTGCTCCGGTCGATCAAGCGCACCGCGACCTGCACCGCGCTCGACGCGGTTGACGTCGTCAAGATTCCAGCGGCCGATTTCAATTTGATGCTGGAAAGATTTCCCGCCGTCCGGCAGCAAGTCGAAGCCGTCGCCGGCGCGCGGTTTGCCGCCCATGAGCAAAAGACAATTCCGGCCGGATTACATCTCGATGATTTCTTGAATCAGGGATTATTCGAAGCGCAGAATCTCTTGCTGATCGACCTCGAAAACTGTACGCGCTGCGATGCGTGCGTCCGCGCCTGCGCTACTGCGCACGACGGCGTCTCGCGATTGCTTCGCGACGGGTTGCGTTACGAACACTTCCTCGTCGCTACCGCATGTCGATCTTGTCGCGACCCGCTTTGCATGACGCAATGCCCGGTCGGCTCGATCCGGCGCAAAGAGAATCTAGAGATCATCATCGAAGATTGGTGCATCGGCTGCGGTAAATGCGCCGAGCTTTGCCCGTACGGCAACATCAACATGCACCCGCTGGAAGTGATGCGCGAAATGAAGACCGAGATCAAAGGCAAAGACGGTGCGCCGCCGCAGGTAAAGATCGAAAAAAAGAAAATGACCGCCTACAAGGCGAACACTTGCGATTTGTGCACCCAACTTTCCACGCCGAGCTGCGTTTATGCTTGTCCGCATGACGCGGCCAAGCGCGTCGATCCGCAAAGATTTTTCGGCGATGCGATCGCGGCGCAAAGCGAATTAATCGGCGCAACGTGGAAGCCGGTGTCGCGATACGAAGCACATCGGACCCACTGAGCAATGCGCATCATCAATCGCGCGCAGCTGCCGTGGTTCATTTTCGTCGTCGTCGCGACTATTTTCGCGAGCTGGCTCTACGTCGGAAATTTTGCGCCGCAAAAGTTGCCGGCAACGCTGCAGCTGCCGAATTCGCTGTTGCAAAAGCCATCCGAGCATCATCGCGTCGGCGGCACGCCGCTCGGTTTAATTTTCGGCACGATCGCGTTGTCGATCTTTGTTTTCGCCGCGCTGCTCGGACTTCGGAAAAAAGTTGTTCTTTGGCGGATCGGCACGGTGCAACGCTGGTTGCGTGCTCACATCTGGCTCACGCTACTGACCATTCCGCTTGTAATTTTGCACAGCGGCTTTCGCCTCGGCGGTCCGATGACAACGTTGATCATCCTTCTCTACATCATCGTCATGGTCAGCGGCATTTACGGACTCATCCTTCAACATTATCTGCCGACCGCGATGATGGAACGATTGCCGGCCGAAAGTGTTTACGAACAAATCCCGCACATTCGCGCCCAGCTCGTCGCCGCCGCAACCAAGATGCGCGATTCGTTTAAACCGGCGCCGCCAAAAAAACCGGATGCGGGCGCGCCCGCGCCCAGCGCGGAAAAGTCCGTCACCGCCGGCTCGGCCCCGATGGCATCAACTGCTGCGCAGTTGAGCACGCCAACCGCCCGCGCAAAAACGGTAGTTGGATCGACAATCACTGCGGAAACAGTCGCGCTGCCGGAAAAAAAGCCGGAAGAAAAAACTGCGCCGCCACCGACTGCGCCAGCCGCGGCTCCGGCAGCAGCTGCTCCTGCAACCGATGCCGATTCCGAAGTCGCGCTGCTCGAATTCCTGGATCGGCAAATCATTCCATACCTTTCGGCGCACCGCGGAGATCGGCTGCGTCTCGGCAACGCGCGTTTTTCCGAAGACACATTCCGCTTTGTAAAACTGCGCGTCACCGAAGGGTATCGCGACCGCGTCGAAGAAATGCAGAGTTGGTGCGACGAACGGCGCATGCTCGATCTTCAATTAAAATTGCATCACTGGCTGCACGCGTGGTTGTTCGTTCACGCGCCAGTCTCGTTTCTTTTGCTCATGCTCGTTTTTTGGCACGCGTGCGTGACGTTGTTCAATTACTGAAGCGATGGCGAAACCCGGACGCACGCAAAAGCAAATCGCCGAGCGCTACAAAGGCAATCTCGGTTATTACCACCGGCTCCATCCCTGGCGACGAACGCGACTGATCGTCAGCTTGCTTACTCTGTTGGGCGGATTGCTCGCGATTTTTCTTTTTCGTTACTATGGGCGCGAAACATTTTTTAACGCCGGCAAAATCGCGACTGCGCATTCCAAGTTCGCGAACGATTGCGCGAAATGTCACGACGGCTCCACGGCGAAAGGAGAATTTCGCGAAGTCGTGCGCGATCGTTTTCGAAACGGCATTTCGACGGCGGCGATCGACCGCAAATGCGAAGTTTGTCATCAGCAACACAGCTTTCACGAGGCGAACGTGGTCGAAAATCGTTCCTGCTCGGCCTGCCATAAGGAACATCGCGGCATTAATAATTTGAGATTGGTCGCCAGTTCGCAGTGCGCGAGTTGTCACAACAACTCGGCGATCATGAGGGCGTCCGCGCAAAAAGGAATGACGATGCCGCGGGATGCGTTTCATCGACATCCATACCCGGCACAGCAAATCGTTTTCGAATTGCCGCGTCCGCCACAGGGTTACACCGCGACCTTCGCCAATTTTTGGGAAGCCCATCCCGAATTCCAACTCAAACGCGTGAATGCGCGTGATCCGGATGTGCTTCGCTTTAATCATCAACGCCACTTCGCCTCCGACATTCCGCCGGTGAACGGCCAGAAGCTCGATTGCAATTATTGTCATCAACCGCAGCCCGACGGTCGCTTCATGCAGCGGATTACTTACGCGAATAACTGTCAGGCTTGCCATTCGCTTCAGTTCGACTCGCGAAATCCCGACATGCACATCCCGCACGGGAACGTCGAGCTAGTCCGCACATTTTTGCGGAGTCTGCCCGCGCAATACGCAGATTATGCTCGCTTGAAACGCGGAATTCCCGAGCGCGAAGTTCCGGCCTTCGTCGCGCAGCAAGTTAAACAGCTGCGCGATCAATTTCATTCCGGCGACGAGCTTGAACGCGCGGTGTTCTACACCAAGGATCCTTACAAAGCGCAGCAATCGATGGGCGCAGCCGCCCGCGGAAATTTCGCGGGCTGCGCCTTTTGCCACGACGTGAAAGCCGTCGCGAACGGCCCTCCCTCAATTACGAAACCGATTTTGATCGATCGTTGGATGCCGCAGGCGAATTTCAATCACGCGAAGCATCAAATCGATCCGGCGACGCAGACAGCGCTCAACTGCGACGTTTGTCACCACGCTCGGCAAAGCCGCGAAACCTCTGACGTTTTGATGCCTCTGAGAGCGAATTGCACGAGCTGCCACAGTCCGCAGGGCAAAGTAGTGGCCGAGTGCACGACGTGCCATACATACCATGCTCCGCCGGCGGCGCAGTTGGCCGTTCTACGAAATAGGTAGGGGCGGTTCACCGAACCGCCTGCGGGCGATTGAGGTCAATCGCCCCTACCTTTACTGTGTTGCGCATGTCTTCGAACAAAACACCGGCTGGGCTCGGCTACCGCATGCCGGCAGAATGGGAACCGCACGCCGCGACCTGGTTGTCTTGGCCGCGACGGGAGGGAATCAGTTTTCCCGATTCGTTCGATCGCGTTCTGCCCGCGCTGAAACAAATGGTTGCCGCGCTGATTGGTAACGGCCAGTCAAATGCCAGTGCGGCTCGCACCTCGGATCCTGTCTGCATCAATGTCGTCAATGGCGCGCACGAAGCGGAAGCGCGGGCCGTTCTCGATTCGCTGCCGCGTCAGGAATGCATCACCTATTATGAAATCCCAACGAACGAACCGTGGTGCCGCGATCACGGCCCGGTTTTTTTGACCCGCGATGTCGACCCGAGGCTGGCAGTCGTCGATTGGGACTACAACGCGTGGGGGAACAAATATCCGCCGTTCGATCAGGATGAAGTCGTGCCGACTCGCATCGCCGAGCTTTTAGAAGTCCCCGTGTTTTATCCGAAAATGATCCTGGAAGGCGGCTCAATTGAAGTGAACGGAGCGGGCGCGTTGCTCACGAGCGAATCGTGTTTGCTCAACAAGAATCGCAATCCGAATCTTTCGCGCGAGGAAATCGAGCAAAGGCTGCGCAGTTTTCTCGGCGTTAACGAGATTCTCTGGCTCGGCGACGGAATCGAAGGCGACGACACCGACGGCCACATCGACGATCTCGCGCGTTTCGTTTCGCAAAACAAAGTCGTGACCGTCGTGGAAGAAAATTCCGACGACGCGAACTACAAACCGCTCCAGGAAAACCTTGCGCGTCTACGCGAGATGAGAGTTGGCGGGCGCAAACTGGATATCGAGCTTTTGCCGATGCCGAAAAAGATTGTCCGCGAGGGAATGCGAATGCCGGCGAGCTACGCCAACTTCTACATCGCGAACAAAGTGGTGCTCGTCCCCACTTTCGCCGATCCCGCCGACAAAATGGCGTTGTCGATCTTAAGTAAATGTTTTCCGAACCGCCGCGTCATCGGAATCGATTGTCGCGAACTGATCTGGGGTCTCGGCACTTTCCACTGCCTGACCCAGCAGCAGCCTGCCGTTTAATCCGCGACTGGCGCTGGTTTGTAACCGCTTTTTAGAATCGCGTCGTGCAGGTCGGGTACGTGAACCTTGCGCGCATCGAATTTTACGATCACGCGTTCGTTCGGAAGATCGACAACTACGTCCAGGACGCCGAGAATTTTCGTCAGTACCAGGCGTAGTTTGCGCACGCACTCGTCGCAATCTTCGCCTTCGGTCGCAATCTCGATTGTCTCGACGACAGCATGATCGGCGCGCTCGGGACTAAACGGATCGCTCGGTTCGGGATCGTTTGGTCGTGCTGGGTCCATCAATTATGGAACGTGCGCCGCCGTCTGCCCGGTCGCAACTTCGCGCGCGATTGGTTCCAAAACCCGCCAGACATTTTCGGCGAGGATTTTTTGACCGCCGGCATTTGGATGGATGTGATCGGCCTGATTCAGATTTGGATCGCCGCCGACGCCTTCGAGCAAATAAGGAATGAGCGCGGCGTTATTCTTTGCGGCGAGATCGGCGTAAAGTTGGCCGAACGCGAAAACGTAATCATCTTCGGTGTAATTCGGCAGCTGCATTCCGGCGATGATGACGTGCGCGTTCGGATTCTTCGTCTTCACCATGTCGATGATCGTCTGAAGATTGTTTCGGACTTGCGCGATCGGCACCCCGCGGAAGGCGTCATTGATTCCGAGCTCAAGAATGAAGATGTCGATCTCGCCACGGGACGAGTCCGTCCGACTGGCGGACTTGCGTTTGAGATGAGCGGGTAATCGTTCCAATCCGCCCGCAGTTGTTCCGCCGGTTTGACTCGCGTTGGTGATTTCGAAGTTCATGCCTGCAGTTCGCAGTTTCTCAGTGATTAGCGCCGGCCAGGCCTGGCTCGACTTCAACCCGAACCCGACGGACAAGCTGTCGCCGAGAACGAGGATTCGCTTCATCGGTGAAGAATCGCGCGCTATCGCGGGAATAGATTGTGCGTGAACGAAAACGAGGAGCGCAATTGGCGTTAATTTAAAAACCCTGTTCATTGCCCTGCTCAGAAACGTACGAGACTAAGGTTGTACGTTGAACCTTGGGCTTTGACCGTTAGGGTGTAAACCCTTCGAAATTTAACTCTCTTGCTTATGGCTAACTACGGAATCAACGGCTTCGGGCGCATCGGCCGCAACGTCTTGCGCGCGATGACGCAAAAACAAGTCGAACGCGTCGCGGCGATCAACGATATCACGGAAACCAAAACCCTCGCGCACTTGCTGAAATGGGATTCGGTCCACGGAAAATTCGACGGCGAGATTGGCTACGACAACGAGAACATCATCGTTCGGGGTCACAAGATTAAAATCTTCAAGGAACGCGACCCTGGAAATCTTCCGTGGAAAAAACTGGACGTCAGCGTGGTTTTGGAATCCACCGGCTTTTTCACCGCGCGCGACAAGGCGGAGCTGCACATCACTAAAGGCGGCGCGAAAAAGGTGCTGATTTCAGCGCCGGCGAAAAATCCGGACGCAACGCTTTGCATCGGGATCAACGACAACGTTTACGATTCGAAGATGCACACCATTGTTTCGAATGCGAGTTGCACGACGAATTGTCTGGCTCCGCTGGCCAAAGTGTTGAGCGACAAATTCGGAATCGCGCACGGATTCATGAGCACGATCCACAGCTACACCAATGACCAGCGCATTCTTGATCTTCCGCACGAAGACTTGCGACGCGCACGAGCGGCGGCGATTAGCATTATTCCATCGAGCACCGGCGCAGCTAAAGCGATCGGCGAAGTTGTGCCGCAGTTGAAAGGAAAACTAAACGGCGGCGCGTTTCGGGTCCCGACGCCGGACGGATCGGTCACCGATTTCACCGCGGTGTTGGAAAAAGATGCGACGGTTGACGCCGTGAACGCGGCGTTTAAGGAAGCTGCATCCAACAAGAGTTACAAAGGCGTCCTCGAATACAGCGACGAGCCCTTGGTATCGCACGACATCGTCGGCAATCCGCATTCGTGCATCTTCGACAGCAAACTCACGATCATGCTCGGCAACCGATTCGTAAAAGTGGTCGGCTGGTACGACAACGAGTGGGGCTACAGCAATCGTTGCGTCGAAATGCTCGAAATGCTCGCGAAATAATGGCGAAGCTGACCCTGCGAGATGTCGACGTTCGCGGCAAGCGCGTGCTGGTCCGCGTTGATTTCAACGTCCCGATCAAAGAGGACGGTGACAAGATTTTGATCACCGACGACACTCGGATCCGCGAAGCGTTGCCGACGATCAATTATCTCCGCGAACAAAAGGCGAAAACGATATTGATGTCGCACTTTGGCCGGCCGAAAGGAAAGCCGGTGCCAAAATATTCGCTTCGGCCAGTCGGCGATCATCTGCACACGCTGATCAATCACCCGGTGATCTTTAGTCACGACACAATCGGCGCCGTGCCGGCAAAGATCGTTTCCGCAATGCATGACTGTGACGTGGCGCTGCTGGAAAATCTGCGCTTTCAATCCGAAGAAGAGGCGAACGATCCCAAATTCGCGCACGCGCTCGCGGATTTGGGCGACGTTTATGTGAACGACGCTTTCGGCGCGGCGCATCGCGCCCACGCATCGACCGCCGGCATCGCGATGTTCATGAATACACGCGCGATGGGTTTCTTGATGGAGAAGGAATTAAAATATCTCCACGAAGAGCTCGATCAGCCGGCCAAGCCGTTCCTGGTCATCATGGGCGGCGCGAAAGTCTCCGACAAGATCGGCGTGCTCAAAGCGTTGATGGAAAAAGCGGATGCAATTCTGATCGGCGGCGCGATGGCGAACACTTTTTTCAAAGCCGAAGGAATCCCGATCGGAGCGAGCCGCGTCGAAGCGGACAAAACAAATCTCGCGATCGAACTTGTTGATCTTGCGAAGAAACGCGGCGTGAAACTTCTCCTGCCGATCGACGTAGTTGAAACGCAGGAGATCAAAGCGGGCGCGAAAACGAGAAACACGAGCCGTCTTTCGCGCGAGAGCGGAATCAGTGACGGCTGGCAGGCGGTCGATATCGGCAAAGCGACAATTGCGTTGTTCGAGGAGGAGATCGCGAAGGCGAAAACGATTTTGTGGAACGGACCGGTTGGCATTTTTGAGATTCCGGATTTCGCCGGCGGCACAATCGCGATCGCGGAAGCGCTCGCGAAGTCCGGCGCGACGACGGTTATCGGCGGCGGCGATTCGGTCACGGCGGTGAAACAAGCCGGACTCGCCGACAAGATGACTTTTATTTCGACCGGTGGCGGCGCGTCGCTCGAATTGCTCGAAGGCAAAGAACTCCCCGGCGTTGCTGCGGTAAGCGACAAGACTTAGACAGAATTAGCAAAATGCGCAGAATAGTTTCTGTCTAAATCCCCTTTTGTAGATTCTGTTCATTCTGCCGAAGAATTCCTATGCGTAAGAAAATTGTAGCGGCGAATTGGAAGATGAACATGACCCTGGGCGAATCGACCCGCTTTATCGAGTCGTTCCTGATCGATGCAGCCGACATTCGCGACGTCGAAATCGTGATCATTCCACCGTTCACCGCGCTGGCGAAAGTTACGGAGCTCCTCGAGAACAAAGCGCAAAGTATAAAGGTCGGCGCGCAA
>Ga0066903_100002952_pt1 | contig 13613 bp, 10 predicted proteins | sample PanSoiMetaGPlot1_FD_67491 | JGI IMG/M metagenome (GOLD analysis project Ga0066903, IMG submission 67491) | Tropical forest soil microbial communities from Panama analyzed to predict greenhouse gas emissions - Panama Soil - Plot 1 (version 2) | ecosystem: Environmental > Terrestrial > Soil >... | reverse complement strand
CGCTTGATGCGCTCCCAGGTTCCGCAGCCGATCTCGAGTATGCGCATCCCCGCCTTGATCATCGGCAAGTAGCCCTCCACGATTGCGACCATGCAGGCGCCCGAAGGGGGCGGCGGCAGCGGGCGGCCGAGGGTTGCCTGGGCGACCTCATAGGCCGCGCAGCGGTTTCCGGAAAGCATGCGGCAGCTCGAACACTTGGGCATGGTAGGAGAGTTTCAGTGCGCCGAGGCGTGCGCCTCAAGGCTCACGTTGCGCTTGGAGCAGCAAGTTCGTTTGGAAATGGTTAGTGGCGAGACGGTGAGCCCTGAGCAACTTCGGCAACCCGACGACAGCCACGGGTTACGTCGCTGTGTGTCTAACCACACCGGCCTGAAGCTCACCGCTGACCGAGCACCTACCGGCCATCCAGAAATTATCTTCATAGAGGCCGCCGTCGTGGTGAGACGTCTCGCCGTATTGTGTTCATCATAACGCCAGGCCAGCCAGTCTGGTGCCAGAGGGGCATCCCTCAAGCGGTGCTGTTCTCGCGGCGGGTCAGTCGTCGAGCCGCCGGCATGGCAGTTTCTCCGATCGAGGTGGCATGAGGGGGCGGCAGGAACTCATCGTGCCGCCGAGGACGACATTGGCGGATGGGCGGGCACTCAGCTTAGTTCAAGGGGGGATGCACGCGAGCGCAGCGAGCGAGAACGTCAGGCGACGCGTGGGGCGAGACGGGACAGGTCGGCGGTGTCGAGGAGAGCGTCGCTCGGCCGGTACGACGGCACCAGTTCTCGCAACAGGCCCACCGCATCGGCGACGTGCCCGGTCTCGACGCAGGCCTCGAGCGTGGGCAACCAGCCGTCGGGATGAAGCGGGCGCTCGGGCAGGCGGAGCACGCGGATGCGGTCGTGGTGCGTCGGCACTACCTCCTCGCCGTCGGACACCAGCTCTTCATGCAGCTTCTCGCCCGGGGCGAGGCCGGTGAAGACAACTTCGATGTCCTCGTCGGGCTCGAAGCCCGAGAGCCGGATCATCTGTCGCGCCAGGTCGGCGATGCGCACGGCCTGTCCCATCTCGAGGACGAAGATCTCGCCGCCGTGACCGGTGCCGGCGGCCTGGAGGATCAGCTGCACCGCCTCGGGGATGGTCATGAAGTAGCGCGTGACGTCGGGATGCGTGACCGTCACCGGACCGCCGCGCGCAATCTGCTCGCGGAAGATAGGCACCACGCTGCCGTTCGAGCCCAGAACATTGCCGAAGCGGACCCCGACGAAGCGGCAGCAGCCGTTCTGGAACCCCTGCACCACCCTCTCAGCTACCCGCTTGGTGACGCCCATGACGCTGGTCGGCCGGACGGCCTTGTCGGTGGAGACCAGCACGAACTCCTTCGCGCCGTGACCGACGGCCGCACGCGCCACGTTGCGCGTGCCGAGCACGTTGTTGCGCACCGCCTCCAGCGGGTTCCGCTCCGCCATCGACACGTGCTTGTACGCGGCGGCATGGAACACCACCTCGGGCCGGAAGCGCGAGAACACGGCGTCGAGTTGGTCCTCGAGCAGGATGTCGCCCAGCACCGGCTCGAGGCGCACGGCGGCATGCCGCGCCTGCAGCTCCTTCTCGAGCGCGAACATGCCGTTCTCGTGTCGGTCGTAGAGCACCAGCCGCTCGGGCCCCTGCGCCGCCACCTGCCGGCAGAGCTCGGATCCGATGGAGCCGGCCGCGCCCGTGACCAGGACGACGCGACCGGCGAGGAACGCGCGCACGCGCGCGAGATCGAGCCGCACCGGCTCGCGGGCGAGGAGGTCATCCACCTTCACCTCGCGCATCTGCGTGAACATGACGCGGCCGCCGACCAGCTCGCCGAGGCTCGGCAGCACGCGGTGCCGCACGCGCGCCTCGTCGCATAGGCGCACGATGCGGCGCAGCAGCGCGCCCGACGCCGACGGGATGGCAACCAGCACCTCGTTCACGTCGTGCAACGGGACCAGCTCGGGGATGTGGTCGATCCGGCCGAGCACTGGCGTGCCGCTCACACGCAGTCCCACCTTGGCGACGTCGTCGTCGACGAAGCCGGCGACGGCGGTGCGGAGGTGCGGCCGGCTCTCGATCTCGTCAAGCAAGCGGATGCCCGCCGAGCCGGCGCCGACGATGAGGGCCACGCTCTCGATGTGCCGGGTGGCGGGCCGCTGGTCGCGCTCGCGCCAGATCCGGATGGCGATCCGGGACCCGCCCATCGCAGTGCTGCAGAGCAGCAGGTCGAGGAGCACCACCGAGCGCGGGTAGCCGTGCAGGCCGCGCAGGTAGACGAGCATCACCAGGAAGAGCACCGAGCCGAGCACGTTGCCGCGCACGATGTCCTGCACGTCGCGGAGGCTGACATGCTGCCACCACCCGGAGAAGAGACCGGCTAGGCGGAACGCCACCAGCTTGCAGAGGAGCAGGAGCGGCAGCGTGAGGAGCATGAGCCGGACCTGATCAGGAGGGACCTTCAAGTCCCAGCGCAGCCCGAATGCAGCCAGGTAGGCGGCGGCGGCGATGCCCAGGTTGACGGTGACGGTGACGACGTTGCGGTAGCGCAGCAGTAGCGGATGCAGCTCGCGCCCGCGGGACGTGCGCGGGATCATGCGATGGCCCTCCGTGCGGTCTCGGCCTCGGCGAGCACCTCGCCGAGGGCGCCGCAGACGCGGTCGACCTGAGGGTCCGTCATCGCACCGAAGAACGGGAGGGCGAGGCAGCGCCGTCCCATCTCCTCGCTCACGGAAAAGTCGCCGGGCCGGAACCCGAACCGCTCGCGGTAGAGGGGTTGCAGGTGGATGGGCGGGAAGTACGCGCGCGCCGGCACGCCGCGTTCGTCGAGCGCGCGGATGACGGCGTCGCGGTCGAGCCACGACGCCAGCCGGACGACGTAGACGAACCAGCTCATCCGCGTCACCCACGGCGCGACCGCGGGGGGCGTCACGTGCTCGAGCCGCACGAGGCGCCGCGTGTACGCATCGGCCACGCGCTCCCGGCTCGCGAGGATCTCGTCGAGCCGCTCCACCTGCACCGCGCCGAGCGCGGCGGAGAGCTCGTCCATGCGATAGTTCCAGCCGAGCCGGCTGTGCTCGAGCCAGCCGTCGAAGACGTCGCGGCCCTGGTTGCGCAGGCTGCGGAAGAGCGCATCCCAGGAGGCGTCGCTGGTGACGATCATGCCGCCCTCGCCGGTGGTGATCTGTTTGTTGGGATAGAAGGCGAAGACCGAGGCGTCGCCCAGCGTGCCGACCGCGCGACCCTTGTAGGCGGCGCCGATCGCCTCGCAGGCATCCTCGACGACGGCAAACTCGTAGCGTGCTGCGAGGTCTCGGATGGGGTCCATGTCGGCCGGGTGACCGAAGACGTGCACGGGCAGGATCGCCTTCGGGCGCCGGCGACGGGCAACGAGCTTCCTCGCGGCCGCCTCCAGCGCGTTCGGGTCGACGGTGAGCGTCACCGGATCGATGTCGACGAAGACGGGGCGCGCCCGCTCGTAGAGGATGCAGTTGGCGGAGGCTACGAAGCTGAACGGCGTGGTGAGGACGATGTCGCCCTCGCCCACTCCCGCCGCGACCACGCAGAGATGGAGCCCGGCGGTGCCGCTGCTCACCGCGACGGCGTGCGGCGCGCCCACGTAGGCTGCGAGCCGCCGCTCGAAGAGGTCGAGGCGCGGGCCGAGGGCGAACGTCGAGCCGGAGAGCACGTCGAGCACGGCGGCGCGCTCGGCAGACGTGACGTCGGGGCGGGACATGGGGATGGTCATGCGGGAACCTCCGATGCTAACGGGACACATTCGATGCTCGGGATCGTGCTGGCGGTGCTGCTGGGACTCGCGGGGAGCGACGCGGCGCGGGCCGACGGCGGCGCGCCGCGGCTCGGCTTCCCCTCACCTCCGCGGTTCGATGCGCACGCGGACAAGCGAACGGTAGACGTTACGTGGGACGGGTCGAGCGTTCAGGTGGCGACGGCGGTGCGCGGCGGTGAGCGCACGTGGGACCGTCAGCTCGTCATGCATCCGACGCACGTCGAGGTGCGCGACACGATTCGCAATCCCACAGCGGACACGATCGGGCTGCGGATCCGGCATTCGGTGCAGCCGGGCGCCGCCGAGGTGTGGGCGGGCGGCCGCCCTGCGCCTGATGGTGCCGACTCCTACGATCCGTGGAATCCAACCGTGTTCGTCTCCGTCACGAATGGCGGGCTCGGGCTCGTCGCCGAGGACGACGTGCTGCGCAACCAGCTCTGGGTGGACAACGATCGCAAGACCCGCACCGCTGGACTGCGCACAGACATGCTCTGCGTCGGTGCTGGCGACGCGGTGACGCTCGTGTGGAGTATCTACCCAATCGCCGCCGCGAGTTACTGGGACTTCATCAACACGGTTCGCAGCGACTGGAGCGTCAACCGCACCGTGCCTGGCTCGTACATCTGGTTCTCGCCCGACACCGTCCTCGCCATGGACGCCGATCGCCTGCGCGCGGCGCTCGAGCACCAGCGCGTCGGCATCGCCAGCTTGGCCGGCGGCTGGGTCGATCCGCAGCGATCCGAGCATCCGCCGTTGATCGCCTTCGGCACGTTCGTCCTGAGCCCGGAGTTCGCGAGCTACCGGGAGCGTATCCGCAAAGCGGTCACGAAGCTCAAAGCCGCTCGCCCGTCGCTGCGCGTGCTGCTCTACTTCGACGCGCAGCGCGATAGTTCGCCCGATGCGGCCGCGCGCTTCACCGACAGCGCGCTGATGCAAGGAGGCAAGCCAGACTCCACCGATTGGGGCGGCAAATTCTCGCGAACCTGGAGCATGGTGCCAACCACCGACAACGCGTTCGGCAAGGCCTTGGCGAAAGTGCCGGACGCGATGCGCGCACTCGGCTCTGATGGCCTTTACTGGGACGAGATCGACGCGGTCGACTTCGGTAGGCCACGCTTGACTGAGCGCGCATGGGACAAGCGGACGTGTCGTCTCGGTGCCGACGGCAGCGTCGAAAAGCCGGTCGGTTTGGTGAATCTCCTGAGCGAGCCAGCTAAACTCGGCTACGCGCGCGCCGGTGGCTTCGTGCTCGGCAACGGGCCGCCCACGATGCGGGCGTTCCAGGATCGCACCGATCCGCACATGATCGAAGCACAACACAACGACACCTGGGGGGCGTTCGCGCATCTCGGCACGCCGCTCGGCTACATCAGCGCGAGGACCGACTGGGACATCGTTCTCGCCAAGATCGACGAAGGGCTGCTGATTGCGGGGGTTCCGCTCGGCTATCCGCACGACATCGTCGCTCGCATGTTCCCGTTCACGCCGGAGTACATTCAGGGGGGGACGCTGCGTGGCCGCGAGCGCATTGTCACCACTCGGAGCGGCCTGCACGGCTGGACGTCGGGAACAGGGCCAGTGAAGATCCTTCGCTACGATGCGAACGGCAAGGAGCATGAGGCTGCGTGGAAGGTGGAGGAAAAGGATGGCGGCGTCTTCGTTCGAGTGGAACTTGGGCCGCGCGAGGCGGCGGTCATCGAGCGAACGAGCCCCCCGTAGCGCGCGCCTGCCGCACCACACGCGCCGCGGGAACGCCGACGTAGGTCGCATGTCCGCCGATGGACCGCACCGCTGTGCAGCCAGCGCCGAGCACGGCACGCGCACCGATCGTGAGGCCAGGAATCACGATCGAGCCGGTGCCCAGCTCCGCACCCTCCTCGACGCGGACGTTGCCGCCGAGGTGCGTGTCGGGATGAAGGGTCACGAGATCCTCGATCACGTCGTCGTGCGCGACCTGGCAGTGCATGTTTATGGTAACGAAGCGACCGATGGTGCAGTTCACGGTGACGATGGCGCCGGCTGCAACGTAGCTGCCTTCCCCGATCTGGGAGTTCGGGCCGACCGTGGCCGCCGGGTGTATCACCGTTGCCCAAGGCAAGCCGAGGCGCGCCAGGCGCTCGGTGACCGCCGTCTTCAGCGCCGGCAGGCCCAAGCCGAGCACGAGTGCACCGTCGTCACCACGTGTCCGGTCAGGCAGGTCGGCGAGCGTCCCCACGACGTCGCCCAGCCCCGACGCGAGCGGCCCCTTCGACACGGCGTCGTCGAAGAAGAGCATCTCGTACGGCCGCCCCTTGCGCGCTTCCTGCTCCCGCAGCGACCAGGCCACCTCCTGGGCGTGGCCCGCTGCACCCACGATCAGGAATCGCATTGCCCGGAACCCATGAACTCCCTGCTCGTCACGTGCTCGTCCCGGGCCCCCCGTCCGCTCAAGACGGCGAGCACCGTCCGGCCCAGGATCGAGAGATCGAGCCGGATGCTCCGGTGGTCAACGTACCAGACGTCGAGCGCAAGGCGGTCGTTCCACGACAGCGCGTTGCGGCCGCTCACCTGCACGAGACCGGTGACGCCGGGACGAACAGTGTGCCGGCGCGCCTGCTCCGCCGAGTAACGCGGCAGATACTCCGGCAGCAACGGCCGGGGACCGACGAGCGACATGTCGCCGCGGAGCACGTTCAACAGCTGGGGCAGCTCGTCGATGCTGGTCTTGCGGAGCCAGCCGCCGATCGCCGTGAGGCGTGCCGCATCCGAGGCGACGGAAGTCTCGCCCCTTGCGGGATGCCGCATCGTGCGGAACTTCAGGAGCGTGAATGGGCGGCGATCGAGCCCGGCGCGCGTCTGTCGGAACAGGACGGGAGACCCCATGGTGACGCGCACCAACAACACCGCGACCAGCAGTACGGGAGACGCAACGAGCAGGAGCACTGTCGCCCCCGCCACGTCGATTGTCCGTTTCAGGCGGCCGTACATGCTCACACGTCTGTCGTGGCGACGGCCGGCACGCCTTTCATCCCGAGGATCCGGCCGTAGATCGCCACGATCTCGGCGCTCGTCCGACGCACGTCAAAGAGCCGCCGTACAAGATCACGACCAGAATTTGCTCGGCGCCGCGCTTCGCTCGGGTTCGCGAGCGCTTCGAGCATCGCGCCGGCAAGATCACGGTGACTCCGTGGCGGCACCAACCAACCGGTCTCGCCGGGGATGACCACGTCGGGGAGACCACCGACAGCAGTGGCGATTGTCGGCACCCCGGCGGCAAGTGACTCCACCGCACCGCCGCAATTCTCGGAGAGTGATGGGTGTACCGCGATGTCGAGATCCGCGTAGACGGCGGGGATGTCGGTCCTGTGGCCAGTGAAGAGAATGCGGTCTCCGCAAGCGGCGCGCGCGCGGTTGCGCAGCGACTGCTCGTAGGTGGTGGCCCCGTTCCACGGTCCGCCGACAACGACGGCACGCGCGTGAGGGTGTTTCCGCTGCACAATGCGAAACGCGTCGATGAAGTCCTCGTGACCCTTCAGACCACGAGTTTGCCCCAGAAAGCGCTTCGGCGCGTACATGTGAGCCACTAGTCCTATGAGCGGCACATCGGGCGGCAATCGGAGCAGTTGCCGAAATTCACCTCGCTCCCCGCGACCCAGCGCCTCGACGTCAGTGCCGTAATACGAGAGGAAGACGCGCTCCCTCGGTACACCGAGCCGGCGATACGCGTTGTACGTCCAGCGACAACTACCGATCCACGAATCGGAGGGCCCGCTGGTAGCCAGATCGAGGCGACGGAAGGCCGTGTGCTCGAGATGGAGCGGACCAGGAACTTGGAACACGCGAGGGATATGGTAGCGGCGCCACAGTGCCAGGCGCGCAACAAGCGTGGTGCTGACGAAGTGACTGTGAATCACAGCCGGCCTGACCTCCGCCACGATCTCCCGACAGCGCCGCACGGCCCGCGCCAGCTTCCAGGGATGACGTGCTGTAAAGTCCAAATCGGCCTCGATAATACGCGCGCCGCTGTCACGGTACCTTGTGGCCAGGCCCTCATCCGCGGATGGCAGGGCCACCGTCACTTCAACACTGGCGCGCCTTAGCTCGCGAATCTGTCGAAGTGCCCAGGTTGCTCCGTGGACTGTCTTGACGAGGTGGAGGACCATCGAGCGGGACCGGCCCTGGCGGGATGAAGCGTGACGCGTTGTCTCAGAGACGAGCAGAGGGCGCCTGCTTCACCGTGATGAAGCGGCCTGACTTTCGCGCCAGCCGACTGTCTGCCAATGAGCGCTGCGAGGTGTGGCTCCCAGTGATCCTCGGTCGAAACGAGATACCGTAACCGGCGCCCGGACGAGGCGTCGCCTTGAACGTCGCCCGCCCCACGCCGCCACCACCCAGCACAAGAAGAGCGGCAGGAAAGCCACCACTTGCACCGCCATGAGCAGTGCAGTGACCAAGACCGTCAATGCTGAGAACAGCGCACTTCCTCTCGCATCAGCGAGCCTCGCCATCAGGCCAAGCGTGAACGGTCCCAGTAGTAACCCCACCCACCCAGCGTTGGAGAGTGCCTCACCGAGCCAGCTAGTGGTCATCCCCCAACCCCACATTCGAGGCTCGGTCCCCAACATGGCCGACGTGAAGTATTGCGCATACGGCAGAGGCTTCGCGGGCCAGATCTCCCGAGGTACGAATAGCGCGATATTGAAGAGCAACGACTGCCCTCTCCTTTCGAGAATAACCATTCTATCGGGGTGCAACTCAGCGTAAATCGGCATCTTGATCGCGTTGTCACGCGAAAAGTCGATGCGAACGCTATCGTAGGCATCTCGGGCGGAAATGCCTCGCAGCCCTGTCTGGTAGGCGACCGCGAAAAGTAAGAGTGCTCCGAGCAGTCCCGTACCGGCTACCAGGAGCGCTCCGCGCCCAAGGACGTGTCTATTCCAAACGATGAGGCAGAGGAGCGCCATGGTCGTGAAAACGATGGTGCGCTTTCCGTTGAGCCAGAACGAGACAATCAACCAAGGTGAGATCGCGGCGATGTCCCTCAGCCGCAGCTTTTCGCGGCTGGCCAGCAAGAGGCCGACTCCAAGACCGCTCAAGACGGTCGCCATGGCGACGATCTGATGATGGTCTGAGACATTTGATGGGACGTTGCTGAGGGCGACGTACGCATAGCGCAGGTACGCACCGGGAACCGGAGCGGTAGCGAGAGCAACGAGGGGGCTGACGACCATCAGCCAGAACAACGGCCTCCACGGGACAAGGAGTCGCCCCTCGGACGCGAAGCTCTGACCGGAGGGATGACTCCGGTTACGCCTGCGACGGCCACGCATCGCCCACCAGAAGACGGTACAGAAGGAAACGTAGCCGCAGTAGACCAGCGCCGTGCCCACATCCTGATTGGCAACGTAGAAGCCGGGCTGGGCTCGGTACTCGGGCGGCGCGACGATGAGGTCGAGCACTAGCGGCAACCCGGTGAGAAGGACGTGGATCAGCACGAGGTATGGCATGGCCGACCGCCGGTCACGACTGATCTCGGTCAAGCTGAAAATCGCCCAACCGAGGAGCCAAACGCCGGTCAACGCGTACGCAATCTCGATCATACCGGATTTGCCCTTGCCACCAGTCGCTGGTGTCGTTTGTGACAACGTCGATACCGCGCGTAGAGTTGGCTCAAAGAACGCGTCGAGGCCTCCGATGAGAAGCATGGGTCGAGACGAACTTCGGGCGTGTCCACGGCCTTGACGATTGCCTCGAAGAACTCTGTTGGTTTGGTCGGCTCGGCCATCACGACGCCGCTGTTGCGACTAGCGATCTCGCGGATTGGCGGAATGTTGCTTCCAACCACTGGGACTCCGGCCGCCAAGGCTTCCAGGGCGGCTCCCGGAAGGCCCTCCCATAGAGATGGCAGCAGGAGAACATCGGCGGAGCAAAGCAACTCCGGGATATCGTCGCGTTCTCCCAAAAACCGGAAGGCTTTCGAGAAGCCGGCGCGGCGCACTGCGGCCTCCACGTTCGGGCGAAGCGGACCGTCACCGGCGAGCACGAACTTGGCACCTGGCCACTTCTGTAGAACCTCTCTCGCGATCCCCACAAGACTCTGCTGATTCTTCGGAACATCGAATCGACCCACGTGCATCAATACAGGGCCACCAGTTGTCGCGACATGTCGGATCCTCTCGCCTCGTGAGATCGGTTCGGTCCGGAAGCGTCCGATGTCGGGCCCAAGGTGGATGACGCTGCAGCGGTGATCGGTGCGCCATCGTGCTCCCCAGAACGCGTCCATGACGGATGCCGATACCCCCATCACCTCGGTCGCAGTCATCCGGAGCAGTCGGCGAGCGAGATGACGATATGCGAGCCTGGCGGCGCCCGACGCGCGGCCGTCACTCACACTGTGCAGGAATGCGCATCGGCCCCGAACACCGGCTAGCCAGGCGGCGAGAAGAACAACACCCGAGAACTGGTGAACGTGGCTGTGCACGACGTCGTAGTCTCCGGCACGGATGGTTCGGGTCAGATGGCCGAAGAAACCAGACGTCCGTGGCCTGATCGGGCACGATAGCACCCGCGCACCCAGACGACGCGCGCCAGCGGCGTAGGCGCCTTCACTCGAGCCAAGAACACAGAAGTCGAAGCGGACGCATGCGGGATCGATGTGTCTCAGGACCTCCATGAGACGGGTCTCCACGCCACCACGCGCTAACGAACCGAGGACGTGTAGTACCCGTAGCGGCGGCCCTCCCCCAGGTGTGGGAAAGTCAGCGGGACTAAGAGGTGATGGCGCCGAGTCGCAAATCATCTGACGGCTTGGGAGCGGCGCAAGGAGCTGCTCGTCTGACGGCGTACTCACACCGCGGCTCTGACCGGGCCCGACGGCGCGGAGGCAAGGCCCTCGGCTTCGTGCGTGGGGAGGCTCGATTGCCTCCGAAGCCGAACTTGAACGATCCCCAGAGAGACGAGGCGGCTGGTCTCCGCCGCCAGCAACGCCCACGCGGCGCCTAGCAGCCCGAACCCCGGGATCAACGCGTAGCTGGCCGCCCCGCACACCGCGAGGCTGATAACAGCGACCAAGAGCTGCGCTCTGAAGCGCCGCGCCGCGGTGATCGCGTAGCCGAGCGCGCTGGTCACGAAGCTGAGGGCCGTGGTGCCCCCAAGCCAAAGCAGGACGTCGGGATGCCCCGCATAGTCGGGGCCGTAGGCGCGAGCGAGAAACCAAGGTCCGGCAACCGCAATGCCTGCGAACGCCGCACTGCCCAGGACCGCCTGCTGCCCGACGAAGCGAAGCGACAGGCTATGGAACTCTCGAGGGTCTCGGGCAAACGCGACCGCGAATCGGGGGCTCGCGGCAACCCCGAATGCGATGCTGGGCTGGGACGCGGCAACCATCAAGTAGGCCATCGCAGCAAAATAGCCCAGCGCTGCAGGGCCGGCGTGCGCCTCAAGCACGTACCGCGGGACGTTCGCGTTCAGGCTCCCGAGGCACATCACGAAGCCCATGGGCAGAGCAAGCCAGGTCAGGCTAGCCAGGGTCGGGGGATCGAAGTGCGGCCAAACCCGGGAAAGGCGCCGGGCAGCGGGAAGGTCGATCGTCGCGAGAAGAAGAGCCCACAGTGACGCCATGCAGGTCGTCGTCAGGACGAGGCTCCTAGTCAGCCGCAATATCACGCCGACCAGCACGAGCGTTCCGAGCCCCTTTGCCAGCATGGAGAATGCGATGCGCCGGAAACGCTCTCCCCGTTGCAACAACCCGTAGACGACGTCCGAAACGGACTCGACCGCTTTGGCGACCGCGACGAGCATGATGACGGCCTCCGTGGCCCGATCGTAGTTCGCGGTGGTGCAAACGAGGACGGTCGCAGCCATCGCCACGATCGTGCCCAACAGCCGCACAGCCAGATAGGCGGCGAAGGGATGCTCACCCCGTGCGTCCGTCGCGAGCACCGCGCGGAGGTGCAGGTTCGTGAGAATCGTGATGGGCGCGGCCACCGAAAGTCCGAGCGCGAAGCGTCCCACGTCGATCGCGCTCCCGAGCCGAGCGATTGCCGCGAGGGTGCCGTACTGGCAGGCGGCGTAGCCGATGTTACCAGTCAGGACCCATCCACTCCCGCCGCGCAGGGAGCTCTTCATCGGTACGCGGCCTCCAGCCGCCGCCTAGCCGATGAACTATCCCCGTCACGACGCTCGAGTGCCGAAAAGACATGCTCATAAAGCGCACGCCGCCGCGGCCTCAGCACGCTTGCTTGATACCCAAGCGCCGTCCTGCGATCAGCCAGCGCAAGCGCGGCCAACCTCAGCCGGTCAGTGCACAACCCCATGACGATCTCGGAAAGTCCCCGCGCATCTCCTGGCACCGCAAGGCGAGAGGCGGGAAGCAGCTCGGGGATGCCGCCCGCGCAACTCCCGACGCAAACCACGCCGGCGGCCATCGCCTCGAGCATCGCACGGGGCAGCCCTTCGGTCCGTGACGGGAGCACGAAGAGGTCAGAGCGATCGAGAACACTTCGCACCTCGGTCCCGGGGACCTGTCCCATGAATTTGACCAATGGGGTGAGCGCGCGCGTCCGGGCGTGATGCTCGAAGGTGCGTCGTTCCGCGCCGTCCCCCACGACCGTCAGGTGCGCGTGAAGCCCCTTGGCGCGACAGAGGGCGACGGCATCCATCGCCACATCGAGACCCTTGTAGCGCTGCGCGAGCGACCCGACGAAGACGAACCGCCACGGGTCGCCGAGCGTTCCGCGTGTCGCGAGCCGGGCGACGTCGTACCGAAGCTGCACGTCCTCCTCTCTCGCGAACGCCTCGTCGTCGAGCTGGATCGACGAGTACGATGTACTCCAGCATCCTGCCGGGTATCGACGCTGCAAGGTTCCGGCGGTTACGTACGACACTGCCTCTGCGCTACGACACATCGCCCGCAGCCCCCGCGCCAGCGCGGCACGGGCGAACGGCCGCGCCGCAGTCCGCACCGCGCCACGCGCCAGCGTGTCGCGCGGATCCCCGACCACCTCGACCCCGAACGGCCGACCGCCGCGCAGGTGCCACGCGAGACCGGCGATCGGGCCGGGCGCGCGCAGGCAGAGCGCATCCGCGCTCGCGACCGCATGCCGCATGGCCGCGACCAGCGCCGGGCGCGCTCTAAGATACTCCCAGGGACCGCGATAGTCGGGGAGTGCCGCGACCTCCACGCCGGATCCATCGACCGGCGGCAGGGCAGGGGCTTGGGAGATCATTCGAGTGCGCGCGGCCACCAGGACGCGATCAAAAACGTCGAGATACCGCGTCCAGAAGCCGTATCCGTCCACGCCAGTCGTGGAATAGACCCGCCCGTCAGGAATTCGAACAAAATGCGTTTCGGTTGCGACAAGCAACGTGGCGGACACGGCTTCGCCCCTTGATTCTGGAAGAGACCTACCCCGCCCTCCAGCGTGCGGCGCTGCGCGCGATCGTCTTCAGCAGCGCTCGAGCAGCGCCGCTTCGACTTCCACCCCGACGCTGCGCTGGAGCAGGTCCATGTTCACCACGAACGTGGCCCGGCCGCGGCAGCGGTCGCGCACCAGGCCCTCGAGCCCGGCGAGCGGTCCGGCCACGATCCGCACGCGGTCGCCGACACGGATCCAGGGCACGGCGCGCGCACCCTCGGCGCGGGTCACCAGGCAGCGCACGGCCTCCACCTGCTCGTCGGGCACGGGCTGGAGCGCGTCCCAGCCCTGGCCGAGGACGCGCACCACGCCGTCGGTGCAGGCCACGGCCACCCAGCTCGTGCGCGACGGTGCGAAGCGCAGGAACACGTAACCCGGGAAGAGCGGCTGGGCGAGCACCACGCGCTTGTCGCGGCGGCGGC
>Ga0066903_100002950_pt1 | contig 13614 bp, 15 predicted proteins | sample PanSoiMetaGPlot1_FD_67491 | JGI IMG/M metagenome (GOLD analysis project Ga0066903, IMG submission 67491) | Tropical forest soil microbial communities from Panama analyzed to predict greenhouse gas emissions - Panama Soil - Plot 1 (version 2) | ecosystem: Environmental > Terrestrial > Soil >... | reverse complement strand
GCGCCGCGTTCGCGCGGTGCGAGTGCTCGGCCTTCCACTCGTCCCCCAGCTCGGCGACGGTGCGTTCCTCGCCCTCCGGGACGAATACCGGGTCGAAGCCGAACCCACCGGTTCCCCGCGCTTCCATGGCGATCCGTCCGCTCAACGTGCCCGTGCCGCGCAGCTCCGCGCCGTCGGGCGTGATCGCGACGAGCTCGCTCACGTACCGCGCCCGGCGTCTGTCGCCCTCGACGTTCAGAAGCTGGTGCAGCATCCAGCCCACCTCGTCGCCGGCCGCAGTCCGAGAGGACCGCACGCCGGGGCCGCCGCCGAGACCTTCGACTTCGATCCCCGAGTCCTCCCCCAGCACCCACGCGTCCGTCGGTGCGCGACCGCGGGCGAACATTGCTTTTGCGTGGGCGTTCTCGTAGTACGTCTGCCCGACCTCTGCCGGATAGTCGTACGCGTCCAGCACGTCGATGCGCCAGCCGGGCAGGAGCTGCTCGAGCTCTCGCGCCTTGTGCGCGTTCCGTGTTGCGAGGATCGCGTTCAATCGTTCCACCGCACGTCGGCGACGTCGGCGACGTCGGCTACGCGGGCGACGGGGTGAGGCACCGCCAGCGTCCGCGGCAGCACGAGATCGACCTCGAGCCGGCGGCCGTCGCCTTCGCTGCTCACTTCGATCGCGCTGATGCGCGCACCCGCCTTCTCGATCTCGTCGATCAGCTCGCCGGGGCGGGTCCCAGCCGGCAGCTCGACGAGCAGCCGTCCGTCTTCCAGTCGGAGGCGCTTCAACATGTAGTACGCCCCGAGCCGCAGTGGCCAGAGCGCCAGCAGGACGAGCGCGGTCGTGATCAGCGCTGCGCTGTAGTAGCCCGCGCCGGCGGCAAGCCCGACCGCAGCTACGACCCAGAGCGTCGCGGCCGTCGTGAGGCCGCGGATCGACGAGCCCTGGCGGATGATCGCGCCCGCGCCGAGGAAGCCGATGCCGGTGACGATCTGAGCGGCAATCCTCGTCGGATCAGTCCGCGAGCCCGTGAACCCGTACGCGCCGACGATCGTGAACAGCGCCGCTCCGACCGAGACGAGCAGGTGGGTTCGCAGTCCGGCCTCCCGGTCGCGCAGCTCTCGTTCGAGCCCGATCGCGCCGCCGAGCGCGCCCGCGAGCGCGAGCCGTAGGAGCGCCTCGTCCCAGTTCAGCGAGACGCTAGACGCGAGCTGCAGCAACGGCTTCGTCCTGTTCGGCTGCCAGCTCCTCGATGCCGGCGGCTGCCAGCTCCAGCAGCTCGTCGAGGCTCGCGCGGCTGAAGGGCGTCCGCTCGGCAGTCGCCTGCAGCTCGACCAGCTCACCTGATCCGGTCATGACGACGTTCATGTCGACCTCTGCGGTCGAGTCCTCGGAGTAGTCGAGGTCGAGCAGCGCCGTCCCGCCGACGATGCCGACGGAGACAGCAGCGACGGAACCTGAAAAAGCCTTGGACAGCCCGAAACGATCGAGCGCGCGCCTCGCCGCGACATACGCACCTGAGATCGCCGCGCAACGCGTCCCCCCGTCGGCCTGCAGCACGTCGCAGTCGACCCAGAGCGTCCGCTCGCCGAGGGCGTCGAAGTCCGTGACGGCACGGATCGAGCGGCCGATCAACCGCTGGATCTCGACCGTTCGTCCGCCCTGCTTTCCACGCGAGGCCTCTCGCTCGGTGCGGTCGCCGGTCGACGCCGGCAGCAGCGAGTACTCGGCGGTCAGCCAGCCGCGTCCCTTGCCATAGAGCCACCGCGGAACGCCCTCCTGAATCGACGCGGTGCACAAGACCTTCGTCTTGCCCTGGCTGAACAGCACCGACCCATGCGGCTGCTCGAGGTAATCGGGCAGCAGCTCGAGCGGCCGCAGCTCGGCGGGACGGCGTCCGTCGTTGCGCGTCATGCGGCGGCCAGCGCTGCAACCTCGACGTGCTCGACCGCGGCGATCGGCAGCTGGAGGAAGCGCGCGCCCATCTCGCGGAAGGCCTGCGGGTCGCCCGTGGTGAGGAAGCGGTAGGTCCCCTCGCGCGCCGGGTCGTTCTCGTAGCCCTTGCGTGCGAGCGTCTGCGCAACGTCCTGCGCGGTCTCTTCTGCGGAGAAGACCAGCGTCACGTCGCGTCCGAGCACGCGCTGGAAGATCGGACGAATCAGCGGGTAGTGCGTGCAGCCGAGAATGACCGTGTCGACCCCGGCGTCCTTCAGCGGCGCGGCGTACTCGCGTACCGCGTCCGTCGTCTCCGCCCCGAAGGGATCGTCGCTTTCGATCAACGGCACGAGGCGCGGGCACGCGACCGGCAGGAGCTCGACACCCGCGTCGAGCGCGGACACGAGCTCGCGATAGCGGCCGGCGTCGACGGTGCCCTCGGTCGCGAGCAGCCCGATGCGCCGGTTCCGGGTCGCCTGCACGGCTGCATGCGCCTCAGGGGTGATGACGCCGACGACCGGGACATCGAGCTCCTCCTGCAGCTGCGGGAGTGCCGCCGAGGTCGCGGTGTTGCAGGCGTTGACGACCAGTTTGACGCCCTGCTCCTGCAGATACGTTGCGATCTCGCGCGCGAACCGGCGCACCTCCGCCAGCGGCCGCGGCCCATAGGGAAGGCGTGCATGGTCGCCGAGGTACACGAAGTCCTCGTGCGGCATCGTGACGAGACACTCGTGCAGGACGGTCAGACCGCCCACGCCCGAGTCGAAAACGCCGACAGGCCGCGGATCCATGCCCGTCGATGCTAACGCGGGACTAGGCTTGCGGACGTGCGCCGCCTCGTCCTCGCGGTCGTTTCCGGGCTCTTCCTGCTTCCCGCCGGACACGCTGCAGCAGCTGACTTCACGAAGACCGACACGAAGGTGACGATGAGCGACGGGGTCCAGATCGCCGTCAGCTACTTCCAGCCGGTCGGGACGCCTCCCGCCGCCGGGTGGCCCGCTGTCATGCTCCTGCACGGGCTCGGACAGACGCGGAACACCTCGGATTTCGTCAACTGGTCGCCGAACTCGATGGCCGCGCAGTACCTCGCACCGGAGGGCTACGCCGTCCTGACCTACGACGCGCGCGCGCACGGCGAGTCCGGCGGCCAGTTCACGCTCGACGGGCCGCGAGAGCTCGCAGACTTCCGCGAGTTGCTGACCTGGTTGACGACGCAACATCCCGTCGACGCCCGGCACGTCGGCGCCTACGGCGCGTCGTACGGCGGCGGCCTCGTCTGGAAGGCTGCTGCCGAGGGCCTGCCGCTCGCCGCGATCGCCCCGACCGCGACGTGGACGGACCTGAACGAGGCGCTGGCGCCCCAGGGGCTCGTGCGCGCGGGCATCCTGCTCGGCTTCTCGCAGGACATCCCGCAGTCGCGGTATGGGCCGCAGGAGCGGCAACTGCTGTCGGATGCGTTGACCGAGCGGAACATCGCTCCGCTCAGGGCGTATGCCGCGTCACGGTCGACGCGGCCGCAGCTCGGATCCGTTCGCATTCCGACGTTCATGCTGCAAGGACGACGCGACTTTGCGTTCGACGCGAACCAGGCGATCGCCGCCTACAAACGCCTCCGCGGTCCGAAGCGCTTCTATATCGGCGACTTCGGCCACACGCCCGCGGCGAATCCGCCGGACGAGTTCGCGTACGTCGCGCTCGAGGTGCGCGCGTGGTTCGACCGCTTCCTCAAAGGGATTCCGAACGGCATCGACAAGCGTCCGCCGATCGAGATCGCACCGGATCCATGGCGACGGCCGACGACGTCGTTCAAGACGCTGCCGAAGACGCGCGCGGTGAAGTTCTCGTTCCCGACACACAGCGTGCTGACTGCCGACGGCAAGGTCGTGCGGACGACGAAACGCGTCACCCACCTCGAGACGTTCGGGAAACCGCTCGTCGGGGTTCAATTGGCCCCGGGCCCCACCGGCTATCCGCACCTCGTCGCAGTCCTGAGCGCGCTCACGCCGGCGGGAAAGGAGATCGTGGTCGCCGACGGCGGTGCGGACACGTCGACCGCGTCAAGTCGGAGCGGCCGGGTCACGATCGCGCTGCAGAACGAGGTCACGTCGATCCCGCGCGGATCCCGGCTGCGAGTGACGCTCGGCGCACGGTCGACGGTGCAGAACATCGCGAACCTCGTCTATCTCATTCCCGTCCCCGACGGCTCGCGCGCGACCGTGCGAGGCTTCACTCTGACGCTGCCGGTGCTGCGGAAACCGATCTCGCCGTGATCGCGCCGCTCGCCGCGGCCGCGGTCGCGCTGGCGACACCGGGGGTCACGCCCACCCAGATCACGCTCGGCGGAACCGTGCCGCTGAGCGGCCCGGCCGCCGCCTACGCATCGGTCGGCCGCGGCGCCGACGCGTACTTCAAGTACGTCAACTCCAAAGGCGGTGTGTTCGGCCGCAAGATCGTCTTCAAGTACGACGACGACGAGTTCGACGTCGCGAAGACCATCCTCCTGACGCGCCAGCTCGTCGAGCAGGACAACGTCCTCGCCATCTTCGACAGTGTCGGCACCGAGCATGCGCTCGCGGTGCGCCCGTACCTCAACCAGCTCAAGGTTCCGCAGCTGTTCGTCGGCAGCGGGGTCTCGAAGCTCGCGACCGAGCACAAGCAATACCCGTGGTCGATGGGCTACCTGCCGAGTTTCCACGGAGAGGGCGTCATCTACGGCCGCTACATCGCGGCGCACCAGCCGAAGGCGCGCATCGCCGTCCTCTACGAGAATTCGGACTTCGGCAAGGACATGCTCAACGGGCTCCGGCGCGGGCTCGCGGGCAAGGCGAAGATCGTCGGCACGCAGTCGTACGAGATCGACGACGCGAACGTCGACTCACAGCTTGCGAGGCTGAAGGCATCGGGCGCGGACACCCTGATGCTGTTCGCGACGCCGAAGTTCGCCATCTTCGGATACGTCGGCGCGTACCGGCTCGGGTGGCACCCGCAGTACTACGTCACCTCGGTGTCGATCTCCCCGGACATCATGAACATCGCGAGATTCGGTTCGAGCCAGAAGCAGGTGAACGGGTCGATCTCGATCGCGTTCGTCAAGGACCCGACCGCCACGCAGTGGGCGAAGGACAAGACCGTCCGGCTCTACAAGTCGATCCTGCAGCGGTTCTTGCCCGGGACGAAGCCGGACGACGTCTTCAACTACTACGGCATGGCGGTCGCGTACACGATGGTCGACACGCTGAAGAAGGCCGGCCGGAACCTGACCCGTGACAGCGTGCTCCGGGCGGCGACGCACCTGAACGAGACGAACCCCTTTCTGCTCCCCGGCGTTCGGATCAAGACGAGCCCGAACGACTACTACCCGATGGACAAGGTCAAGCTCGCGCGGTACCGCGGGAGCCACTGGCAGTTCTTCGGGAAGCTCGTCTCCGCACGGGGTTAACTAACAACCTCTCTCGAAATCCCGCGTCTAAGGTGAAGGGTCTTTTTCCGATTTCGAAGTAGGAAAGGAAGGGGTATGAACCGAGTGGTCAAGCTGGCCGTGCTCGCGGGTGCCGCCGTGACGGCACTCGCCTTCGCGGGCAACGCGCTGGCGACACAGAAGCTGAGCGTCGCCCAGACGGCGACGTCGATGACGATCAAGTTGACGCAGGCGCAATCCGATCCGCAGCCCGCGAAGATCACGATCTACGTTCCGACCGGGTACTCGATCAACACGTCGGCGGCTCCGGGCACCACGATCGGCACGACGAGCGGCTCAGTCTTCGCTCGCGACGCGAACATCCCGCTGCCACTCTCTGGCAACGTCGTCGTGGCGCCGCCGAACACGAATGCTCCCGGGTGCGCGACCGGAACGCATCTCGCGGTCTGGAACCTGGCGCTCTCCGTCGCAGGGCAGAGCATCAACCTGCCTGTGCATGTCGACCAGACCACCGGCGCGGAAGCCGCGCTCGGCGCCTACAAGATGGTCGTCTGCCTCGCGCCGTCCGACGTTCCGCAGGGCACGCCCGGGCGCTCGCCGAACGGCGCTCAGCTGCTCGAGGCGAACTTCACGGTCAACAACATCTTCCAGGTGCCTGCGACCGAGAGCGTCTGGAAAGCGATCACGACCCCGTACGCACCTCTCGTCGGCCTGCCGAACCCGGCGGGAACCGTCGAGACGCGAGCGCTCGTGTCCACGGGCTCGCTGACGATCTCGGCGAAGGTGACGAACAAGAAGAAGCGCACGCTCCGCGTCTCGGGGAAGCTGGCCCAGAGTGGCGCGGGCATCGCAGGTTCGCAGGTCCGCCTGCTCCTGAACGGCGCGGCGTCGAGGTTCACGGCCCGGACGTCCGCGACCGGCAACTACTCGGTCGTCCTGAAGAAGACGGGCAGGAAGTCGGTGACGATCTTCCAGGCCCGCACAACGGTTGCGGAACGCGACGCGACGAGCACCGTGTGCGCAACTCCGAGCCTCCCCGGTGTGCCGTGCGTGAGCGCGACGGCCTCGGGCTTCACAGCCGTCAGCAACAAGGTTCGGGTCAAGCTGTAACACGAGCTCTGGGGTCTGACCCTTCGGGGTCGGACCCCCGCCTCTAAGCTCTTCCCATGGCGGAGATCAGGATCGGCACCTGCTCCTGGGCCGACGAAGCGCTCTCCAAGCATTGGTATCCAAAGGGCCTCCCGGCGGGCGAGCGGCTGGGCTACTACGCGCAGCACTTCGACACGGTCGAAGTCGACTCGACCTATTACCGGCTACCGGCGGAGGAGATGGTGCAGCGCTGGGCGGAGCGCACGCCCGACGGCTTCGTCATGCACGTGAAGGCGTTCGGGCTGATGACGCGGCATCCCGTGAAGCTCGAGGCGCTCCCGCCGGACCTGCGCGACGACGCGCCGACTGACGACAAGGGCCGCGTCGAACGGCCCTCCCGCGACTTCCGAGGGGAGGTGTTCCGGCGCTTCCTGGAGGCGCTCGAGCCGCTCCGCGCCGAGGGCAAGCTCGGCGGGATCCTCTTCCAGTTCCCGTCGTACGTCGTCTACAAGGACCGGTCGCTCGACTACCTCCGGTGGGCACATGAACAGCTCGGCGACGACGAGATGCTCGTCGAATTCCGACACGTGAGCTGGCTCGACGACGAGCACCGTGACGAGACGTTGCGCTTCCTCGAGCAACTCGGGGCGACGAACGTGATCGTCGACGCGCCCCGGATCGAGGGCGCGAAGAACCTCTCACCCACCGTGCTCGCGCTCACGAGCCCGAATGTGTACGTGCGCTTCCACGGCCGCAACGCCGGCACGTGGAACAAGCGCGGCGGCGGAGCGTCCGAGCGGTTCGACTACCTGTACTCGCCGGAGGAACTCGGGGAATGGGTCGATCCGCTGCGCGAGCTCGCGGGCCAGGCGGAGCAGGCGTATGCGTTCTTCAACAACAACGCGACGAGCCCTGACGGGCGCGGCGGCCGGATGGCCCAGGCGGCCGCCAACGCGAAAGAGCTCCAGCGGCTCCTGCAATCGGCGAACGTGCCGGTGAGCCGCTGATGGACGTGCTTGCAGTCATCCACGGCGAGCAGGTCCGCGCCGGCGTGTTCGGGGATGCGGTCGAGGCTCGCGGCCACCGGCTCGACGAGTGGAGCCTCGCCTGGGGGTCATCGCTTCCACAGCCGCTCGACGCCTACGGGGCGGTCTTCGTCTTCGGCGGCGCGATGCACGCAGACCAGGAGGGCCATCACCCGTGGCTGCGGGAGGAGAACCTGTTCCTGCAAGGGCTGCTCGACCTCCGCAAGCCGGTGCTCGGCGTCTGCCTCGGCGCGCAACTGCTCGCGAAGGCCTCTGGAGCACCCGTCGGGCCTGCCCGCGAGCCCGAGATCGGGTGGTACCCGGTCGTCCTCACAGAGGAGGCCGCCGACGATCCCGTGCTCGGCCACCTACCCGCCCGCTTCGAGGCTTTCCAGTGGCACTACTACGAGCACGGTGTGCCGGCGGGCGCGGTCGAGCTCGCGCGGAACGAGGTGTGCACCCAGGCGTTCCGGCTCGGCGACTGTGCGTGGGGGGTGCAGTTCCACCCAGAGGTGACGCTCGCGCAGATCGAAGCCTGGATGGAGGAGGACGAGCCCGTTGCGCCCTGGCTGCTCGACGAGACGCGCGAGCGGATCGACGAGTGGAACGAGCTCGGAACGGGTCTCTGCGACGCGTTCGTCGAAGTAGCAGAACGCATCGCGACGCCCGCGTAGTCGAAAGGCTGCGGGCTCGGCCCGCGCGCGTTCACCGCGAAGCGGCGTACCTCTCTCGGGTCTGACGCGCCAGCGTCAGACCCCGCTCAACCCTTGTCCATCGGCAGCTCGTCGTGGCGCGACCACTCATGCCACGACCCGGCGTAGTTGCGCGCGTTGTAGCCGGCAGCTCGGAGCGCAAGCGTCGCCAGCGCGGAGCGTGAGCCCGAGTGGCAGTAGGCGACGATCTCGTCGGCGTCGCCGATGCGCGCCCGGATGTGGTCGTCGGGAACCGGCTCGCCGGCCGCGACGAACAGATCGTTGACGTGCACGTGGCGCGCGCCCGGAATGCGGCCCTGGCGCGGATCGCACGGGTAGCCGCGCTTGCCCGTGAACTCCTCGGTCGTGCGCACGTCGAGGATGGTCAGCGTCGGGTCACCGAGGCGGCTCGCGATCTCCTCGCGCGTCGGCACGGCGTCGAGGCTCGGCTGGAAGGTCGTCTTCACCGGATGGAGCTCGACCTGCCCGACCTCGGGGTCGCCGGGCCAGGCGGCGAGACCGCCGAGGAGCACCGCGACGCGGGGATGCCCTGCAAGCTCCGCCATCTGCGCAGCCGGCATGGCGCCGACACCGTCGCCGCGGTCGTAGAGCACGAGCCGTTCCTCGCCGGTCACCCCGTGCCGCCGCAGCCGCAGTCCGACCTCGGCTGCGAGCTGCTCGAGCATGGGACGGTCGCTCATCGGCGGCGGCGAGCCGAGCACGAGCGGGCGCGACCCGGGGATGTGCCCACGCGCATGCGCGTTCGGGCCGCGCACGTCGCCGACGACCAGGTCGCCGGCGCCCAGCTCGCGCTGAAGCCACTCGACGTCGACAACTGCCGGCAGGTCAGACACGGGCGAGAAACTCTCGCAGGATCGCGTTGAACTCGTCGGGCCGTTCGATGTTGACGAGGTGGCCGGAGCCGGCGACCTCGCGCACAGGAAACTCAAACAGCTCGCGGGCCGTGACGAACGCCTCGTGCTCGCCGACGACGAACAGCAGCGGCCCGGCGAACCTCCGCGCGAGCTCGGTCGAGTCGGGCCGGTCGCGGATCGCCTCCACGGCTGAAACAAGGTCGTCGGCGTCCCGGTAGAGGAGTGATCTGTCGAGCACGTCCGGGTCGGCGACGAGCTTCGGCAGCATCATGTTCCACAGGCCGTCCGCGCCCTCGCGCCGGATCAGCTCGATCGTGTCCGCACGGCCAGCGCGGCGCTCCGGTGAATCCGGATCGGGCCGTGCGCCGACGAGCATCAGCGCGCGTACGCGCTCGGGCACGAGCCGGGCCAGCGCGAGCGCGCAGTAGCCGCCCATGGAAGCGCCGACGATCGCGAGCTCGCCGTCCACCTCCTTGGCGACCGACGCGGCCCACTCCTCCATCGTCCGTCCCCGCCCATAGAGCCGGGGCGCCGCGACGGCGCGATCGGCAACGACGGCGCGCTGTCCCTCCCACATCCGCTCGTCGAGCGGGAGCGCGTGGAGGAAGAGAATCGTCAAAGAGCCGCGACGATGTCGAGCTCGGCGGCGATCGCCGGACGCTCGGACAGCCGTTCGAGCCACTCCGCGACCGCGCCGAAGCTGCCTAGGTCGACGCCCATGCGGTCGCGCGCACGCACGATCCACGGGACGTACGCGATGTCGGCGAGACCGAACTCACGCCCGGTCAGATGCGGCTGCCCAGCGAGAATCGCGTTCAGCTTCACCAGCTCCGCGTCGAGGCGGTCCCGCGCGCCGTCCTCCTCGCGCCGGAGCGCGTAGTAGGGCCTCGAGAACTGGTCGAAGCGGAAGACGAGCAGGCGGCCCAAGGACCGCTCGGCGGCATCGGCCGGCCAGAGCGGCGGCTCCGGATAGCGCTCTTCCAGGTACTCGTTGATCACGGCCGACTCCGGCAGCACGAACGCGTCCTCTTCCAGCACGGGCACGCGCCCGAGCGGGTTCTTCTCGTAGATCCAGGACGGCCGGTCGTCCAGGTCGATCTCCACCGTCTCGTACTCGATGCCCTTCTCCGCGAGCGCAATGCGGGTGCGTGCGCAATACGGACAACGGTCGGCGTCGTAGAGGGTGATCACCTGTCGATCCTCGCCTCGAGGTTCATGACCGCCGCGATCTGTTCCAGCAGCTCGTGTGCGGGGGGAAGCTCCGCCGTCGTGGAGGCTGTTCGTGCGATGGCGCGCACGTTCGCAGCGTCGGCGCCGGTGAGTCGCCCGACGAGTGTCGCGTTCGCGGCGAGCGAGAGCTCGTCCGCCTTGTTCAAGTCGCCGTAGTACGTCGGCACCGAGAGGTACTCGTCGACCATGCGGCCTCGGTCGAACAGGAAGAACCGGACGACGGCGTTCTCCTCGAGCGCCAACGCGACGACGGGGACGCCCATGCGCTCGGACAACTCGGCGCCGAGCCGGCGCTGGGCGCTGCGGTCACGGTCGCACAGCTCGTCCGTGACTGTGACCCAGCCGTGGCGTACCTCCGATACCTCCGACCACTCGCTGCGCCCCACGCGCGGCATGAACTGGCCGATTGCACGACGTACGCCGTCGACGTCGTCCGTCTGCACGTGCGTCGACGCGAACGACGGCGCCTGGGCCGGAACGGCGAGCTGTTTCTCGACGTCGTCGAGCGCCGCCGCCATCAGCACGTCGTACGGGCGGAAACCGAGCCGCTCGTACAGGCGCCGCGCGGAGTCGTTCGCGAGCGCGACGTCGAGCGACAGGTGCGTGACCCCACGCTGACGCAGCCGGTCGGCCGTTGTGGCAATCAGCTCGCGGCCGACGCCACGGCCGCGCACGTCCGCGTGCACGTAGAGATCCCAGAGGTGACCGCGGATCGGCGTCTGCTCGACGACCGACGCAAGCGCGTAGCCGACCGGCGCGTCGTCGTCCTCCGCGATCAGTGCGACACCGCCCGCGACGGTGGCTCGAACGTCCTCGGCAACCGTCTCCCAGGGCTCATCGAAGAACGGCGGCTTGTTCAGCTCCTGCTGAAACTCGTCGCGGAGGCGGTGCAGGAGCTCGACGTCGTTCGCCTGTGCGTCTCGGATCGTCATGCGTAGCGAAGTGCGAGGAGGAGGTAGTGGGCGCTCAAGTTCTCGAACGGGTGGAAGCGGTCGGCCGCGGCGCGGACGTCGGTGGTCCCAGGGTAAAACGCGAGCACCGCCTTACGCAGGCCGAGGTCGCCTGCGGGCCAGGCGTGCGGGCGGCCGAGGTAGCGGGCGAGGAACCAGTCGGCGCTCCACTCGCCGATCCCGCGCAAGGCGATGAGGCGCGTCTTCACCTCCTCGTCGGGAATCGCGGCGAGGCCGTCGAAGTCGAGGTCGGAGCGGGCGACACCGAGGACGTACTCGGCCTTTCGGCGCGAGAAGCCGAGCGCGAAGAGCTCGTCCTCGGTCGCGAGGGCAACGCGTTCGCGGGTCGGGAAGGCGGCGGCGAGCTCCGCAGGCTCGCCGAAGCGGTCGATGAAGCGGCCCCGGACGGCGAACGCCGCGTGCAGCGAGACCTGTTGCGCCGTGATCGACGACACGAGCGCCTCGAACGGATCGGGTGCCAGAGGCGGCCGGAAGCCCGGAAAGCGCCGCACGGTCGCGGCGAGCACCTCCTCGCCCTGCGCGAACGCCCGGAAGCCGTCGAGGTCGAACTGGACGCCGAGCAGGTGCGCCACGATCGGCTCGATCGTCTCGTCCAGCGGCTCGACGTTGACGCCGCCCAGGGCTGCGCTGATGCGCACCTCCCGCCCGCCGATTACGCGGTGCAGGCGCCCGTCTTGCCAGACGTTGGCCCGGTCGACGCCCCAGAATGTGAAGCGGTCGAGAGAGACGGCGAAGTCGTACGGCTGCGGAACCGGAACGAAGCCCACTAGCCGCGAGCCAAGCTCAATTCCGGCCGGGCCGCGAGCAGTAGAGGCCGTTGTCCTCCCCGACCTGGCGATACCAGAGGCCTAGCCAAAGCGCCGCCAGCACCCAGCGGTGGCCGCCCGCGTAGGTGTCCCCGGCGTAGCGGCGCAGGCTGCCGGCGGCACAGCCGAGCTCATCTCGAAGTGCCGCAACCGTCGCGCGCATGCGCTCGCCGGCCGGGTCGACGGCTGCGAACGGCCGCGCGAGCCCGAGCAACGAGACGTCGAGGGTCGGTCGCCGAGCGAGCGCAGGTAGCGGCCGTGGACGTCGCTCCACAGCTCGCGCTCGATGGCCGCGCGCGATCTGGGCGGCCGTGTGGACGTCCCCGCCGCTGACCACGGTGGAGCAGCCGATCGAGGAGATCGCGGAAACCGCCGTGAACGCGTTGCGCTCGCTCATCGAGGACCCGCGCAAGCCGTTGCCGGAATACTCGTTCCGGCGGCGGCTCGCCGTGCGCGCCTCGACGGCACGACCCACGAGTCCCGCGCGCTAAATCACCTCGTCCAGCCGTCCGGTCTTGACGTCGTACACGAACCCGCGGACCTGGTCCTTCTTCGGGATGAACGGGCTGCTCTTGATCCGCGAAATCGATTGCCGCACGTCGTCCTCGAGGTTGTCGAATGCCTCGACCGCCCATTCGGGCTTGATGCCGGTCTCTTCCTGAATCGCGCGCCTGAAGGCATCGTCTTCGAAGGTCAACATGCCACAGTCGGTGTGATGAATGAGGATGATCTCCTCTGTGCCGAGCAGCCGCTGCGAGATCGACAGCGATCGAATTTCGTCGTCGGTCACCACACCTCCCGCGTTTCGGATGACGTGTGCGTCGCCTTCGCTCAGGCCGAGCAGCGCAGCCGGGTTGAGTCGCGCATCCATGCAGGCAAGAACGGCAACCCGCTTGGCCGGTGGCAGCGGCAGGTCCCCGCGGTCGAACCCGTCCGCGTAACGCGCGGCGTTCTCCAACAACTCGTCGGTGACGGTCATGGCCCTCCCTCCGTCGACACTTGCTTTACGAAATGAAGTAATACCCGAAGGAGGGCTTCGAGCGTCGGCTCCGGGTCAGCTACCGCACGCAGGCGGCGCTCTGGGCGAAGGACCCCGGCTCGCCTAGGCCGCGAGCCGGCGCTCGGCGAATCGACGCGTGATCTCGGCTCCGACGATCACGACCAAGCTGACCACCAGCACGACGACCGCGACCGCGATCACCTGTGGCAGGTTGCTCGGGAAGCGCACCGCGCTGTAGAGGTAGATCGGGAACGTCTGACGCGTCCCGACGACGAACGACGCGACGGCGTACTCGTCGAACGACGTCGTGAACGCGATCAACCAGGCGGATACGACGGCCGGCAGGATCAGCGGCAGCACGATCAGGCCGAACGTACGGAACGGACCCGCGCCCAGGTCGTAGGCAGCCTCTTCTACGCCTGTGTCGATCTGCGTCAGGCGCGGAACGAGCACGAGGATCGTGTACGGGAGGCTGATGACGATGTGCCCGATCACGACCGTGAGCAGCGAGCGCGGAATCCCGGTCGCGTGGAAGAAGAGCAGGAGCGAGATCCCGAAGACGATGTAGGGGATCACGAGCGGCGCCA
>Ga0066903_100002949_pt1 | contig 13616 bp, 11 predicted proteins | sample PanSoiMetaGPlot1_FD_67491 | JGI IMG/M metagenome (GOLD analysis project Ga0066903, IMG submission 67491) | Tropical forest soil microbial communities from Panama analyzed to predict greenhouse gas emissions - Panama Soil - Plot 1 (version 2) | ecosystem: Environmental > Terrestrial > Soil >... | reverse complement strand
GATGGTGCGCACCCCGCATTATTACAAGAAGCAGATGCACCCGGCCAACATGCTTGCCTTCTATCGCACCGTGGCCGACAGTTCCGCCCTTCCGCTCGTGATCTACAATTTTCCGGTCGCCACCGGATACGACATTCCCACCGATGTGGTGATCGCGCTGGCCGACCATCCCAAAATCATTGCCATCAAGGAATCCGCGGGGAATCTGGATAAAGTGAAGCAGATGATCGACGGCACGCGCCATGTGAAGCGTCAGGCGACGGTCACGGAGACCTTCGAAGCGGTGACTCCGCGAATGGTGAAAGCCGCGGAAGCTGACGCGACCAACGACAGCAGGGAACTGGTGACGGTGGAAGCTTTGGCGGGTACAACCAAAGGCCACGTGGGGACAGCACATCTGGGAGAGGGACGGGAGCCCTCCGCTGTCAGGCCCTCATCATCCGCTGTCAGCTCTGTCGGGAACCTCAAGACTCGTCAGAAGGAAGTCGGCTTCCAGGTGATGGTCGGAGCCGCTCATCAGCTCGAACCCTCGCTCGCCATGGGAGCCGTGGGAGCGATCCTGGCTTTTTCCTGCCCCGCGCCGACCGCCTGCTACGAAATCTATGCCGCCCTGAAGGAAGGCGATACAGCACTGGCCCGCGAAAAACAGGAGCGGGTCCGCATCCCCGCCCACCGAGTCGTCAGCGAGTTGGGCGTGCCCGGTGTGAAGTACGCCATGGACTTGAACGGCTTCTACGGTGGCCCGTCTCGTCTGCCGTTCCTGCCACTGACTGCGGATCTCAAAGCAGAAATCGAAAAGCTGATGTCTGGAATCAAGACCTAAGCTCTGCAGACGTCCATTTGGCATCTGCCCTGCCGCAGTGGTCCCGGTCGAATTCTGCCACCAAAGCGCTCGTCAGCCGGTCCGCAGTCTGCTAGAGTCTAGCTAACCAACTGCCGCCACCTCGGGGGGTTATCAAAATGTTTGAGCCGGAAGAAAAGCCCAGTACGACTCTGTCTGGCACGGTCGAGAAAATCATTCCTCCAGTTGTCCCCGCAGATGTGGAGAAAGCCCAGATCGGCGTCGAAGGCGCGGATCATCTCTATCGCGAGGTTCGCATCGAGAACAAGCTGACCAATGGAGACGGAGAAGAGGTGAGGCTGAAGCCGGGAGCCGAAGTCGAGATCACCATCGAGGCCGACCAGAGCCAGACCGTAAGAAAGTCGGCGTGAGCCCGCTCAGGCCGCACCGTCGGCGAGACCAATCTTGACCTTGCAAAGTGGTAATCCGCAGTCAGACTGTCATGGGGTGACACCGGACCCGGCCGCGAACTGAACCGTCACAGTCGCTTGTGATCTGCCTCACAAGGCGCTACAATTAATTAGAACGAACGTTCGCATTAATACAATGCCTCGCACTGCAACCCGCTCCCCCGGCCGTCCACCCCGCGGCGACAGCCCCACGTCGGACCTGCGTTACCGTCGCCGACTGAACGAGGTCCTTCGGCATGCAACGGAAGTCTTTTGCGAGAAGGGCTACGAGGGCGCTTCCATGCGCGATCTCTCCCGCGCCGCCGGCATGTCGCTTGCCGGCCTCTATCACTACTTCGGGTCGAAAGAGCGCTTGCTCTACCTGGTCCAGAAACACACCTTCCAGACGATACTGGAGAGGCTCAAAGCCCGCCTTGTCGACAAGGCTGACCCCACACGACAGATCCGCATCTTCATTCAGAACCATCTCGAATATTTTCTGGCCAACCAGCAAGGCATGAAGGTCCTCTCGCACGAGGACGAAGCGCTGAAGAACGGCCTGGGCACGGAAATTCGCGCCATCAAGCGCCAGTACTACCGCATCTGCGTGGGCCTGATGGACGAACTGAAGCAGGGACGGAATCTCGACTTTGATTCCCGCACCGCAGTCATGAGCCTGTTCGGCATGATGAATTGGATCTACACCTGGTATAACCCGCGGGTCGACGGCGACGCCGAGCAACTCGCCCAGCGCATGGGCGACATCTTTATGGGCGGGGTGACGAGCCGCAAGTCATTTCGCGCGTCGCGACCGCGCCATGACTATCCCCCGAAACGAATCACGGACGGAAATCCAGAAACAGGAAACTAGTAACTGGAAACAGAACTGGAGACGACCATGGCCACCACCTTGCAGCCCGCCACTGGCGAGACGACAAAACAGTTGATCAACTACCGCACCGACGCCGGCGTCGCTGTGATCGAGATGAGCGACCCGCCCGCCAATACCTACACCTACGAAATGAACCGCCAGCTCGACGATGCCATCCTCAAGGCGCGGATGGATAACGACGTTTACGTGATCGTGCTGACCGGCTCGGGAGATAAATTCTTCTCTGCAGGCGCGAACATCAAGATGCTGGCGAGTGTCGATCCGACGTTCAAGTATTACTTCTGCCTGCATGCGAACGAAATGCTGCTCCGTCTCGAGCACACCCCGAAGCTGGTGATCGCGGCCATCAATGGCCATTGTGTGGGCGGCGGGCTTGAGATCGCGATGGCCGCCGACATCCGCATCGCCCGCAAAGATGCCGGCAAGATAGGGCTGCCGGAAGTGAACCTCGGCGTTTTGCCCGGTACCGGCGGAACCCAGCGCCTGTCGCGACTTGTAGGGAAGAGCAAAGCCATCGAGCTGATGGTCACCGGCAATACGTTCTCCTTCGAAGAAGCGCAGGAGTTTGGCATCGTCAACGACATCTTCGAGCGCGAAGGCTTCATGGAGAACGTGATGGAGTACGCGCGCCAGTTCACGCCGCCGAACAAAGCCGCCAAGGCCGTCGGCCGGATCAAGCGCGCCGTGCAGACGGGCTGGGAGATTCCGCTGGAGAGCGCGCTGGCAGTGGAACGTGAGAACCAGCAGCTCCTCTTCCAGAGCGAAGACGCAAAAGAAGGTCTGGCCGCCTACGTAGAAAAGCGTCCGGCGGAGTTCAAGGCGAAGTAGTTAAACCCTGAACCACGGGGACACGGAGGAACACAGAACACAGAGGAAACTAAAGATGTTTTCCCCCCCCGCCCCTCGGTGTTCCTCGGGGTTGGAGAATTTGAGGTTTCATGCCAGGTAAAGTAGCCAAAATCGGCAGCTTCAGTGAGTGGGTCGGATTATTCAACGAGTGGCGCGCGGAAATCGGCGTCAACGGCGACGACGTCCGCGGCTTTCACTTCGACACTCTCTATGGGGCCATTGAGACCGACGACATCCAGTTCGGCTCGTACAAAGGCCGCCGCAAGTGGGAGAACCTGCGCCAGATCCCCACGCAGCAGATGCGCGATGCGCTGATGAACATGATCGTCTATCAGGGCGATACGGAGTTCGCGAGCGTCGAACAGCAGCGCAATTTATTCGAGACCGCTCCCACCGACTGGGATCGCCGCGCACTCACGCGTGTGATGATCGAAGAAATGCGCCACGGCTGGCAAATGTGCGCATTGCTCATCGACTTTTTCGGATCCTCGGGCAAGATGGAAGCACAGAAGATGCTCGAGCGGCGCGCCTTCGAGAACAAGCGCTTGCTGGGCACCTTCAACGTCGACATCGATAACTGGCTTGACTTCTTCACCTATACCGACTTCGTCGACCGCGACGGAAAGTTCCAGTTGCAGATGCTGAAGTACTCCTCGTTCGCTCCGCTTGGCCGCTCGACGTCCTACATGCTGCGTGAGGAGGCTTTCCACATGGGCACGGGCAACGACGGGCTGCGCCGGGTGGTTGAGGCAGGAGTTATCCCGCAAGGGTTGATGCAGAAGTACCTCAACAAGTGGATCTCCAGCTCCTACGACCTGTTCGGTACAGATCATTCGTCGTCGGCGCACTGGGCATATGTTTGGGGCATCAAGGGACGCTACGACGAGCCGCAGAATCATGAGTCCGCCGATCTCGACGACCTCAACGATTACAATCGATATCTTTATCAGAAGGAAGTGTCGGGCTTGATTGAGCGGCTGAACACCTTCCTGAAGCCAAGCGAAAACAGGTTCTACACTCCGCACATGCAGTTCAACCGAAATATCGGTCGCTGGGCGGGGAAGAAGTTCCATTGCGAAACGGGTCAGCCGCTGGACGACCGCCCTTACCAGCAACACTGTGAAGAGTACCTGCCGAGCGCGAGAGACAAGGCCACGTTGCTGGATATCATCCGTAACGAGAAGAAGTGGATCAAGGAAAAGGAGGGCGCGCGCGATCCGCTGGCGACGATCGGGGAGCCGAGGAAGTCGGCGATCAATATTTAGTGCTGAAGGTTCCGCCGGAACGTTGTATGTATGCCGCGCCGCGGGTTGACTTCCCGGACTTGATGCGCGGGTCGGAGAGCAGCGATTTGATGCCAGAAATCACGATATCCCGGATTGAGGTCAGCGTTACGGTGCCGATGGCCCGGGTGAGGCTGAGTCATCCGCCGCTCAACGTGATCGACGTCACCATGATGCGCGAGCTGCAGCAGGCTCTTGCGGAAATCGAGTCGCGCCCGGACATCTCCCTCATACTCTTCGAAGGCGACGCGCGCGCGTTCTCCGCCGGTGTCGACGTCAAAGCCCATGTCCCCGACCAAGTCCACGAAATGCTCACCGGCTTTCACGAGGTTATCCGCGCAATCGTGGGATCGCGCAAGGTCACGATAGCCGCCGTGCGGGGCGCCTGCCTGGGGGGAGGCGCCGAACTTGCGTCGGTCTGCGACCTGGTCTACACGGCCCGTGACGCCACCTGGGGTTTCCCGGAGATCAAGCTGGGTTGTTATCCGCCCGTAGCGGCCGTGGCCCTGCCCACCCTTGTTGGTGCCAAGCGCGCGGCAGAACTCATCCTCACCGGACGCCAGATCTCGGGAGACGAAGCCGTCGCTATCGGCCTGGCCAATCGTTCCATACGAGCCGAGGAACTCGAATCTGTAGTTCGGGAGACTGTGAGTCAGCTAAGTGAGCTCAGCTCAGCCGCCCTTTCCCAGGCCAAGAAGGCCATTTACGCCTGGGATGCGATCCACTTTGATAAGGGACTTGCGCGCGCTGAGAAGATATATTTAGAAGAGCTCATCCCCACCGAGGACGCGCGCGAAGGCATCGCCGCCTACCTCGAGAGGCGGTTACCCAAATGGACAGGCCGATAGACGCGAACAAGATTGAAGATCGCAGTGATGCCCACCTGATCGTTCGCCCGAGCGGGAAGACGTATCGCTCCGGCCACCTGATGTGCCGCTCGATGGCGTGGGGCATCATGGGATTTCTTGCCGGCGCGTACTTTGCCTGGCTGAGCTTCAGTCACGTTTGGCGTCACGAATTCGACTGGCCGCATGATGGCTGGACGGCAGCCACCTACATCGTCTGGATCTTAGTGCTGGTCGGATTGATGCTCGACACGCACTGCTGGCGTGAGCAGTTGTTCTTTGGTGTTTTGGTGACGAACTTTGTGACCGGATTTGGGTTGACGGTATGGCGTACGATTCCACCGGAATACGTTCGATCCGCACGGATTGGAACCGGCGCTCTCTGGTCGCTTGCGGCGCTGGTGAGCCTGACAACGATGGGCCGATCCACCCTTGTCGGTTCAGACACGGACACGTAGAGTCAGTTGCCTCGACTCAGTTCAACCCCTGATGGGGCCGCCACGGGATGCCTTTCGGTATCGCTAAAGCGATCCTCTGATACAAATCGGATCGTCATAATCTTAGAAAGGCAGGAAAGTCTTGACCGCCGGGGACACGCCTTCGGCTTCGCACCGGGCAACCTCCTGTGCACGGCGATCGATACCAGAATCCCATGGACCTTGAAATCAGTTCCGGCCAGGTTAAGGCGCTCGAAAAGCGTGGAGAAAAATTCACTCTGCTCGATGTCCGCGAACCGTGGGAACTGGAAGCCGCGCGGCTCGAAGGAGCCATACACATCCCCATGGGCGATATCCCCACGCGGGCGCATCAGGAGCTCGATCCGGATGAACACATCATCGTAATGTGTCATCGGGGAATGCGTTCGCTCAGCGTAGCGAACTGGCTGCGGCAGCAGGGGTTTGAAAAAGTGCAATCAATGCGCGGCGGGATCGACGGGTGGGCGCGGACCGTCGATCCCAAGGTGCCGTTGTATTGAGGCGGCGCCCCGCTACCGTCTTCTAGCTACCCGGCTACGAGCGAACCCCATGACCTCCAAGCTGACACCCAGTCCTCGAGCGACAAAAAAGAAACGAAATCCGGGGGATCGCGGGTTTTAGACTCGCGTCCCCTGCAATCACCTATCCCCCTCTACTTCGCTACCGCCGTCGCTTTCGCGGGCGCGACTCCGGTCAGTTCATCGGCGAGCCCATCGGCGCCGTAAATCTTGCGCAGCGCCTCAATGATTCCCCGCGAATCGACGTGCACGGCGCGTCCCTGGCGCTCATCGAAGAAGAAATTCCAAACCAGCGACTGAATGTTGCCGTCAAAGATGATGCCGACCACTTCGCCATCTTTGTTGACCGTGGGACTACCGGAGTTGCCACCGATAATGTCGGCCGTCGAAACGTAGTTGAGGGGCGTGTTCAGGTTCAGCTTGGATTTCATCTTCACCCAGCTTGCGGCCAGGTTATAGGGTGACCGATTGTCGTGTTCAGCTGCATGCTCGAATGCGCCACCCATGGCGGTGAGGTAGGGGATCTTCGTGCCGTTCTCCTCGTATCCCTTCACCGCGCCATAGCTGAGTCGCAGGGTGAAAGTCGCATCGGGGGGCTGGTTGAAGCCGCTCTGTTCAAAGCGGGCCTTCGCGATCAGGGCTCCATCTCGCCTCTCAACGGAGTCCACTTCGTCGTCGAAGCGCTTGCGTAGGGCGCGGGAGGCCGGATCGACGTTACGCATCAGCACGATCAGCGGATCGGTGCTCGAATCGACCGCCGCTTTGCCACCTTGATAAAGCTGCTTGCGGACGGCGACATCGTCGAGCTTGGTTCCCGCGATCAGTTCCTTGGCAGCCTCATCCGTCGACTTGCCGTGCAAAACCGCTTTGACCGTAGCATCATCAGCGCCGATCGTTTCCTGCAACTGAGCCAGAGAATCGGCCAGGGTTACGGTCTCAAAACTCTTGTAGATCGGCGCCGTGCTGAACAGCCGCTGTTCCAGCGAGGGCAGGGCAGAGTCGCGATATTCGCGCAGCCGCTCACCATTCGGTTTGGTCTTCTCCTCGGTCGCACGGACGATCCATCGAGCGTATTGGGCCAGATCCGAGTTGAAGCCGCGCAGACGTTCGAGATAGATGAGTGGCTTGTAAATCTCCTGCTCCACATTCACGGCTTTGCCGATCTCGTCCCAGGGGTTCGGCCCATTGGCGTTTTTGTCCAGGTATTGCTTTTGAAGTTCCTTCTCGTTGGCCGCGGCATTTCGGAGAAGCGTCGGATCGAGCAGGCCTTCCTGTTCGCCGTTAATGGCCTTCTGCGAATTCTGGTAGCCAAAGATGCTCTCTTGCGCGATGCGTGCGTTCTCGGTTGATTGGGCGGCAAATTTCTGGAAGAGTGCGATGCGGCGCTTGTAGTTCGCCAGCCGGTTGGGGTAGTCCACGTCTCGCAGGTATTCCAGTTGAGCGACGGTCTTCAGCCGGTCCGTTCCCCCGGGGTGTCCGGATACAAAGATCAGGTCGCCTTCCTTCACTCCTGTTTTGGACCACTTCAGATAGTTGTCAAAATGAACGGGCGTGTCGTTCTCATAGATGCGGAAAAATGTGATGTCGAGATCGTAGCGGGGGTAGGTGAAATTGTCGGGATCGCCGCCAAAAAAGGCTGCGTCAAATTCCGGCGCAAACACCAGGCGGACGTCGGTGTACTTGCGGTACTTGTACAGGTTATAGACCTGGCCCGAATAGAACGTAATGACATCGCACCGCTGGCTGGTTGCGGTGGCGCATTCCTTCTCGACGGCGCTCATGGCCGAGCGCTGAGCCTGTCCGGCCTCTGCGGCCGACATGCCGGGTTTCACATTCGCATTCACCTTGGCGGTGACGTCTTCGATTCCGACCAGCACGTTCAACTCAAGGTCGGGGCATTTCGCCTCATCGGCTTGAGTCTTGGCGTAGAAACCAGTCTTCATGTAATCCTTGCCGGCGGTGCTGAGTTTCTGAATGCAATCCGCTCCGACGTGATGGTTGGTGAAAGCGAGCCCGTCGGCCGAGACGAAAGACCCGGATCCGCCATTGTTGAAGCGGACCGAAGAGAGGCGGACATGATCGAGCCAATCCTGGGTGGGAAGAAATCCGTAGCGAGCTTTCACTTTGTCTCTGGGAAAGGCGTTGTACAGCCACATTCCCTCATCGGCCAGCGCCAAGGGCGCGGCTAGGGCAAGAATCAGGACGAGAATCGGCCATCTTGTTTTCATGTATTTCTCCATATTTAAACGATTCTTCGGAAGACGACACGCTGTTGTAGGGCCTAGGACCAAACCCTTTAGTATACGCTCGCAAATGCGGCGGGCGCGAAGCGCAGCAGCGGTGGCCTTGGAAACCTCGGCCGCCTTGGCGTATAAAAGAGGGTTGCGCCGGATTGGGGATCAAACCCGGGACAGCAGCCAAATCTGCCTGCAACCGCAAACGAGGAGCCATGTCCAGCCTTACCGCCACGCATGCCCCGAAGGGTTTGGAAGGAGTCGTCGCCACTACTTCGAGCATTTGTTACATCGACGGCGACCAGGGAGTTCTCGCCTACCGCGGCTACGACATTCACGACCTCGCTGACAATTCGACCTTCGAGGAGGTTTGCTACCTGCTCTGGTTTGGCCGTCTGCCGAACGCGGAAGAACTCAAACAGTTGCGCTGGCGGCTTGCGGAGGAGCGGAAGCTCGACGCCTCCGTTTTATATCGGCTCGAACTCGTGCCCAAGCACGTACCGCCCATGGACGTCCTGCGCACCCTCGTTTCCATGCTTTCCTATTACGATCCGGAATTCGCCCGCAACGACCACGACGCAAATGTGAATAAGGCGATCCGTCTGACCGCGCAGCTCGCGCTGCTGGTTGCTTACTATGACCGTATTCGCAAGGGAAAGCCGATTGTTGACCCGGATCGTTCGCTCTCCCATGCCGCAAATTTCCTGCTGATGCTGAACGGCGCCAAGCCTTCCACGACCGCGGAACGGGCATTCGATATCGCTCTGATCCTGCACGCAGACCATGAACTGAACGCATCGACGTTTGCGGCACGGGTTACGGCCGCGACTCTGTCGGATATGCATTCGGCGATTACTTCGGCCATCGGCACGCTGAAAGGCCCGCTGCACGGCGGCGCCAATGAAGCGGTTTTCAAGATCCTGATGGAGATCGATGCCGACGGGGCTGATCCCGTCGACTACATCAAAGGCCTGCTGGCTCAGAAGAAGAAAGTTCCCGGTTTCGGACACCGCGTCTATCACACCGAAGATCCGCGGGCCACCCACCTGCGCAAGATGTCTCGCGATCTCGGCAATTCCAGCGGCAATCCGAAGTGGTTCGAGTACTCCCACAAGATCGAAGAATTTGTCAGGGCCGACAAGAAGCTGAATGCCAACGTCGACTTCTATTCCGCCTCTACCTACCACACACTCGGCATTGACGTGGACCTGTTTACGCCGATCTTTGCCGTGTCGCGCGTCTCGGGTTGGACCGCCCACGTCATCGAGCAACTGGACGACAATCGCCTGATCCGCCCCCGCGCGGATTATGTGGGGCCGGTCTACCCCCAGAAGTACGTGTCGCTCGATCGACGCTAGAGATAACCGAGCGGAACCGTGATGACCTCGCCCCCGTCGTCCAAAGACACACGCACCCCTGTCTGGGCCAGCGATGCCTCCGTACTCATCTACGTTGCGCTCGCCACGGTGATCGTGCACCTCGTCGCGGGAGGTTATTACGGTTTCCATCGCGACGAACTCGCCACTCTCGACGACGCGCGTCATCTCGCCTGGGGATACGTGGCTTATCCTCCGGTTACCCCATTCTTTGCCCACATTGCGCTGGCCCTGTTCGGAGCTTCGCTGGTTGGTTTTCGTTTTTTTGCGTCCATGGCGCAGGCGGCAACGGTCGTTGTCACCGGCCTGATGGCGAGGGAGATCGGCGGACGCCGTGGCGCTCAACTTGTGGCCGCGGCGGCGGCAATTCCCTTTTGTCTCGCAGCCGGTGCCCTGATGCAGTATGTCTCGTTCGACTCCTTGTGCTGGGTGCTGACGGCGTATTTTGTCGTGCGCCTTCTTAGGACAGATGACCCGCGCTGGTGGGTTGCCATCGGCAGCGCGATCGGTCTGGGCATGATGACGAAATACACGATGGGTTTTCTCGTCCTCGGCATCGTCGCAGGCGTGCTGCTCACGCCCGCTCGCCTTTACTTGAAGAGCAAGTGGCTCTGGATCGGGGTTGCTCTTTCCATCGTCGTTTTCCTGCCCAATCTTCTGTGGCAGGCGAAACATCATTTCGTATCGCTCGATTTCCTCCACGACATCCATGAGCGCGACATCCGCTGGGGACGTACGAAAGATTTCTTGCCGGATCAACTCAAGTTGACGCTGCTGGCGTTTCCGCTCGGGATGGCGGGACTGTACTTCTGCTTTTTCGCACAGGCAGGTCGTCGTTTCCGGATGCTCGGATGGATGTACTTAGTGCCGTTAGTACTGTTCGTGGTTGCGAAGGGGCGCGGATACTACCTGGCGGCGGCATATCCAATGCTCTACGCGGCAGGCGCGGTTTGGGGCGAGGCCTGGTTGCGGTCGCTGGCGGGGATATGGGTTGGAATTGCGCGGACTGCCGTGCGGACCGTAGCGTGGACCGCTCTGGCGACAGATATTGTCATCGTGGGAGTTATTGCAATGCCGGTCGCGCCAGTGAATTCTCCGCGATGGAAGTTCGCTTTCACGAACAATGGCGATCTCGTCGAAGAACTCGGGTGGCCGGAACTCACGGCGACCGTCGCGCAAATCCGGGATTCACTTCCAGCGCAGGACCAGGCCCGGCTTGGGATTTTGGCTGCGAACTATGGAGAGGCCGGAGCGATCAACCTCTACGGCCCTGCGCATCGGTTGCCCAACGCCATCAGCGGCATCAACTCATTCTGGGCACGTGGCTATGGCGATCCTCCTCCCGAGACCTTGATTGTCCTCGGTTTTTCGCAGCGTTTCAGAGACCGAAATTTCTCCAGTTGCGTGTTGGCGGGCCACAATCCCAATCCGTATCGCGTGGAAAATGAAGAAACCCGTGACCATCCGGACATCTACGTCTGCCGTGGGCTCCGCCAGAGTTGGCCTGAGTTCTGGAAGGATTTTCAGTATTACGGCTAGATGAGTTCATCCCGATTGCTCATGGCTGTGGGCGCAGCCCTTGGAAGCCCGGTAAAATAGAAATAACGATGTTCCGGGTCTATCTCGACAACAACGCGACCACGCCGGTGCTTCCCGAAGTCATGGAGGCGATGCGTCCCTGCTTCGGCGAGCATTTTGGGAACGCGTCGTCCATTCATCATCATGGGCAGGAGGCGCGCGCGGCCGTGGATCGTGCCCGGGAGTCGGTGGCCCAATTGCTGGGATGTGGCGCATCCGAGGTGGTATTTACCAGTGGTGGGACCGAGGGCGACAACCTCGCGATTTTCGGACTGCTCCGACCCGGCGATCACGTGATCACGTCCACAATCGAGCATCATGCTGTGCTGAATGCCTGCAAGCATCTTCAGGAACAGGGGTATGAAGTCACTTTCGTTCCAGTGGACCGTAGGGGCGTCATCGATGCCGATGACCTAAAGCGCCTCCTGCGGCCAAATACGAAGCTGATCACGATCATGACCACCAACAACGAGACCGGCGTGATCCAACCGGTGGAGGAGATTGGCAAGATCGCCGCCGAAGCCGATGTCTATTTTCATACCGATGCCGTGCAGGCAGCTGGGAAAGTTCCGCTCGATGTAAGCAGAATTGGCTGCGATCTGCTGACCATCTCAGGCCACAAATTCCATGCACCGCAGGGGGTAGGCGCTTTGTACGTCCGCAAGGGAACTCAGCTCGATCCTATACTCCACGGAGGCAGGCATGAGCGTTCGCGCCGCGCTGGAACAGAAAACGTGCCGGGCATCGTCGGCTTGGGAAAAGCGGCCGAGATAGCCCGTGCCGGTTTTGAGCATGGTGACGACAAGAAGATGATGGACCTGCGCGACCGCATCGAAAGGGAACTCCTGCATATTGAAGCCGCTGGAGTAAATGGCGAAGGCGCGCCGCGCGTCCCCAACACGACCAACATCTATTTCGATGGCATTGAAGGCGAAGCACTAGTGATCGCGCTAGATCTGAAGGGATTAGCCGTTTCAACGGGCGCCGCGTGTTCGTCCGGCGCGATCGAGCCCTCGCACGTGTTGACCGCGATGGCCTTGCGTCCGGATCGAGCCAAGGCCAGCATCCGATTCAGTCTGGCGAAACAGAATGTCAGAGAAGATGTCGACTTCACGCTGCCGCTGGTGGCCGAGACAGTAGGCCGACTCCGCGCCTTATCGCCCCTGTGGAATTCGCCAACAAGATCCACCGTGGCCAGCAGTAAGTTGGAAGCTAGGAGCTAGGAGCTGCATTCCCAAACCATCGCCGTCGCCATGTCGGGAGGAGTCGACTCCTCGACCGTTGCGGCCATGTTGCGGGCCGAGGGCCGCAATGTAATCGGCCTCACCATGCAGCTCTGGAATCAGCGCCGGCTGACAGGGCGCGAAGGCATGCCGGAGCAGGTTACTGGACGCTGTTGCTCGCTGGACGACGTCTATGACGCGCGCCGGGTGGCCGAGACCCTCGGCATCCCGTACTACGTCGTGAACCACGAAGAGCGGTTCGAGCGCGACGTGGTGCGCCCCTTCGTCCAGGAATACCTCTCCGGGCGCACGCCGATCCCCTGCTCGCTCTGCAACAATCACCTGAAGTTTGACCAGTTGCTAACGGTGGCCAGACAGGTTGGCGCTGAGCAGGTGGCTACAGGACACTACGCGCAAGTCGTTTTCCAAGGGCAGAACGGCCGGTGGCTCCTGAAGCGCCCGGCAGACCGCTCCAAGGACCAGACCTACTTCCTGTTCGGCCTGACCCAGGAGCAACTGGGCCGGACTCTTTTCCCCCTCGGAGGCATGACCAAGCCGGAGGTCCGGGAACTCGCGCGAAAGCATGGCTTGGTGATCGCGGAGAAACCCGATTCTCAGGAAATCTGTTTTGTGCCGGGCGGAGACTACAAGCGCTTTCTCGACGCCTACCTGGCCGAGCAGGGCGAGGCGCCTCTGGAGACGCCCGGCGAAGTGGTGACCACCGACGGACGGGTCATTGGGGAGCATTCCGGCATTCACAATTTCACCGTCGGCCAGCGGAAGGGTCTCGGTGTCGCGACCGGCTCGCCGCTGTACGTCCTTCAGATCAACGGCGATACCCGCCAGGTCATAGTGGGTCCCGACGAGGGACTCTATCACGCTACGCTCCTCGCCAGCCGCATCAATCTGATCTCAATCCCTGAACTCCGGGAGCCGATGCGGACAGCTGTCAAGATCCGCCATCGGCACGAGCCGGCTCCGGCGACGATTCAAACGTCTGGGTCGGACCGGATCCAGGTCACCTTCGACCAACCGCAACGTGCCATAACGCCTGGCCAGGCCGCCGTTTTTTACGACGGAGACGTAGTGATAGGCGGCGGCTGGATCGAGAG
>Ga0066903_100002948_pt1 | contig 13617 bp, 12 predicted proteins | sample PanSoiMetaGPlot1_FD_67491 | JGI IMG/M metagenome (GOLD analysis project Ga0066903, IMG submission 67491) | Tropical forest soil microbial communities from Panama analyzed to predict greenhouse gas emissions - Panama Soil - Plot 1 (version 2) | ecosystem: Environmental > Terrestrial > Soil >... | reverse complement strand
GCGGCCCTGGATACCCACATCCGTTTGATCTCCGCCGGCCCGTCACGGTGCAATTTGAGCGCGCCGATTCCGATGGGCTCGTCTCCCAGCGTGGCGAGCAGCAACAAGCCGGCCGGTGGCGTGAGTTCCGCGTCATCGGCGGAGATGCTCTGCGCGGGGTCGAATCCGGCGTCAAACCGTTCCGACAGTTCGGCGAAGTACGCCGCCATGCAGGACCGAGCGCCCGGATCTCGCGGATCGGTCACCTCCACCCGCACTGCCGATGCGGTCAGCAACTGCTCGACCTCGGCCATCGCTGCGACGAGCCGTGTCTGCTGCTGATGGCTCAGTGGCCTGAGGATGCTGGCCGCGACGGCATCGGATCGCCTGTCCAGTTCCGCACGTTCAGCCAGGCCGCTGGCGGTCAGCCTGACCGTCCTGACCCTGCCGTCTCCTGCGGCTGGCTCCACGACCGCAAGCCCTTCGTCCTCCAGCGATCGGAGCAGGCGGCTGAGGTAGCCGGAATCCAGTTCCAGGCTCGCCCGGAGCTGACGGACGTCGCGGCCGTCGGGCCCGATCTCCCAGAGCACCCGCGACCCGCCGAGCGGCCGGCCCCGCGCCAGGAATGCGTCATTAAGCGCCCCAACGCGCTGCGTCACAGTCCGGTTGAACCTGCGTACCTGATCGATCAGGAGGTCGCTGCTCATTCTCTGACGATAGTCAGAGAAATTGTCGGTATCAATCAGCAGCCAGGCCTGGCACTGCGAGCTGTTGCTACGGGAGCAAGAAGGCGGCCCATACTGCCTTCTGGCACGCGCCCAGCATGGCCCAGCCCCAGGCGGCCGTCAGGGCGTGGACGACCTGGAGCCCGCGGCCGGACTCAGATGTCGTATCGGCGTCCTCGAGCACCGGTGGCAAGTCACTGCCGTCTGTGACGACGCAGACGATCCTGTCAGCCTGACGGTGCCAGGCAAGATGCACCGTCGGATCCGCGGCGCCCGAAACGGTGCACCGGGTGCCATGCCGAATGGCGTTAGTGACGAGTTCCGAAGCGACGATGACCGCCTCTTCTACAAGATCATCGAGCCGCCAGTCACGAAGCGTTACCGCCGTAAACTCGCGCGCCGCCTTTACCGATTCAGGGCCAGGATTCAGGACGAGTTCGCAAGGACTGGTAACGGCCTCTGGCGAATCGGCGAGCTTGGGCAGCGCCATTTCGCGTTGCCGCTCGGCCACCGACTCAGCCGGGTGACCATTTGCGCGCAGCTCTGGGCTGCCAATAGTCAAGTCCCGTGCCTGCGCGGAAGTCACTATTTCGTGTCCCTTATGCATGAGTTAGTACTCAAGCGTGGTCTCGGCCGAGTCCATTCGGGCCTGCTCGCCCGTTACGATGCCATTAATCAGTGTGCACATGCAAGTGCTACCGCACACCCGGTCGGGTATATTCGAGCAAGTTCGTCCCGCTATGATGGTGTTCAGGCGTGCAGATGCACGTGCGCTTGCACAGGATGTGGCAGGCATGGCTCCCCGATCACCGCGGAGATGTGCCGGGGGAGACTGTGCATCGGCGGCGAAGGGATGACTAGTGGATCATGTCCCCAACGGGGTGCGGGCATCGCTCCTGCGCGCGGCGATATGGCGTAAGAGCAGTTTCAGCAACCCCAGCGGCAACTGCGTGGAAGCTGCCCAGGTGGCCGATGGCGTGGCGGTCCGGAACTCGAGGTTTCCCGACGGGCCTGCACTTGTGTTCACCGGACCGGAATGGAAGGCGTTCCTGCGGGGTGTGAAGGACGGCGACTTCGGGTAAGAGGCTAGACGTCGCGCTTGCCGACAATGGCCGGCTAGGACCGGCTAACGAACTTTCGGCATTTCACAGCGGTTTATGCCGCGCTTATGGCGCAATGGCCGCTGGGCGTGCGACACTCTTGGGGTCATCGAACCTCAGCTGACCAACGCAGGGGGATGCAATGGTCACTACAGCCGGACCCTATGGGGGCCCGGTGCAGAGCGTAATCGCGCCGCCGGGCTCGGGCAGCCCGACGGTGCTTCGCATACTGCTCGGAGCCCAGTTGCGGCGACTCAGGGAGGCCAGGAGGCTCTCCCTCGAAGAGGCGGGCAATGTCATCCGCGCGTCGCACTCGAAGATAAGCCGGCTGGAGACGGGCCGGGTGGGCTTCAAGGACCGCGACATCGTTGACCTGCTGACCTTCTATGGCGTAACCGACGAGAAGGAGCGCGATGAACTGCGCTCTCTTGCCGCCAGGGCAAATTCGCAAGGCTGGTGGCATGACTACGCCGACGTGCTGCCCAGCTGGTTCGAGCCTTATGTGGGACTCGAGGAGGCGGCGAGCCAGATCCGGGCCTACGAGGTGCAGTTCGTCCCAGGGCTGCTGCAGACAGAGGACTATGCCCGTGCCGTCACCATGCTCGGCTACTCCAATCCGAAGGAGATCAACCGGCGGGTCAGCCTGCGCATGGCCCGGCAGGCCATTCTGGACAGGGCAGATCCGCCGGGCTTGTGGGTCGTGCTTGACGAGGCACTGCTGCGCCGTCCGATCGGCGGCCACGGCGCGATGCGAGCCCAGCTGAGGCACCTGATCGAGATGTCTGAGCGTCCGAACGTGAGCGTGCAGGTGATCCCGTTCAAGGCCGGCGGTCACGCAGCAGCCGGCGGACCGTTCAGCCTGTTGCGCTTTGCCGAGTACGACATCCCGGACGTGGTCTACCTAGAGCAGCTGACGACCGCCCAGTACCTCGACAAGCAGGACGTCGTAGACGGCTACCTGGCAGTGATGGAACGTCTGTGCATCGACGCGCAGACCCCTGCCAACAGCGTCAAGACGCTGAAGACCGTTCTGCGCGAGGCGTAGTCCTAACCGGGCTAAGGACGCGATGCCGGCGCTATCCTGATCAGCTTCCTCGAGGACGAGCCGGCCGGGAGGCTGTGGCAGCGAATCCCTTACCTCGGCGATCGCCGACCGCTCGCCGCGGATCGTCACGCCGATTCCGCAGTCGCAGAGCTGCGTCAGGCCGGCTAGCACCCCTGGGCTCATGAGCCGCGCCGTGGCGAGGTCAACCACCACGTCAGCCCGTACGGGCAGCGTCTCAAGCGCCAGCCACAGCTGCGTGATGGCGTGGGAGTCCACCCGCCCCTCGATCCGCATGGCCCGTCCGTCGGAGAAGAGCCGGTACTGCGGCACCGGGCCTGACGCCGAGGACAGCGGGTGCACAGCGGCAAGCTGCCGGAGCTGGCTGCTGCCGACCTTCTCCTTATTGAACGCGCACAGGCCGGTGAACTCTTTTCCGGCAACGGTGTGGTCGGCGATGATCTCCCACTGAATCCACGCCTTCATGAGCTTCTCGTCGCCGACGAGAGAGGTGTTGTCGGCCGCAACCCTGACTCCGGTATATCCCGCTGCCTTGGCGGCATCGAGTTCGCCGATGAACAGGGCGAGCTGACGCTGCGGGTCGATGGTTCCAGCGGACCCGTAGGTCTCTGCCACGCTCGATATGCGTAGCTGGTCAGGACCGACGACGTTCGCGAGCTGGGCCATGTCCTCAGCACGCGGGTCCTCAGCGATGTACATAAGCCTTTCGCCGAGCGCCGCGCCTTCCGTCAGATACGGCGCGGCCAGCGCTGCGAACTCCTTGGCGCCGTCAAAGACCCACCCGATGTGGTCGTGCGGACGCATCCTCAGGAACTCGAACCGTATGCCTCGTCCGCGCTGAGCTGGCATGACTAATAGACCCCATAGCACATTAGGGAGTAACCCCTGAGCCGGGCCTGTCGCGTCAAGCCGGTCAAGGCGATCGTAACGACTGTCTGATCATTCAGGCTAGTCACAACGCCGACTGGATGAAACACAGGGGGTGACCGGTCGTCACTCACAGCTAGCAAGGACCGGGTGGCGCCAAGCGCATGATCACGCCTCACGGCCGCCCGCCGTGCTCACGCTCGGGTAGATGTTCAGTTGCGCATCGAGCTCGGCCACTGCGAACTGGTTGCGGATGGCGCCCGAGGAGACAACAATCCGCAGTTCGGCGCCACGAGCGACGGCAAGCTCGTGAGCCTGGCAAAGCTCACCGATCGCGGCAAGGTCGCAGACCCAGGTCTTGGTCAGGTCCGCGATGACAACCGATCGCCTGGACACGGCCGCGCGAAGCTGAGCGCCAACGTTCCTTGCGTCGGTCCCCTCGAACTTGATGGGCGCAATCACCACCAACGGCAACCTGTCGATCGGGGCTCACCCGCTCACAGCAAAGCCGCGACCCGAGGGCCCTGAGCCAGCCCTCGATTCGCGGCTGGCTCAACAACCGTGACCACAATAGTATGCGTAGTAGTCCTCACGACGACGCTGGTCGTGGTTGACGCACAGCTTTGCGCACACCCGGCAGTCAGCGTCGTTAATGGTTGACCTCGGTCGCTATGGGAAGGCGCACTACCAGGCACACCAGACCGGATGAGCGGGGAATCGCCATCGGCACGGTGTGCGCGGCTAGCGCACGGAGGAGGCTGGAGCAGTGCCAGCGGAAGTGGATCACACCGGGCTGCAGCTGAGTGAGCGCTTGCCTGCAGCGCTTGAGCAAGCGCGACTGAATCTTGAGCAGCTTGACGCAACGGTTGAACGCCTGCGGATCACCAGGCAGCTGGTTCGCGAAGGGCGTGAGCAGCGAGCGGTCTTGCATGACTCCGCCTATGCCAGGCTCATGGCGCGGCTGCAGAGCCTGCCGCTCATCGAGCAAGCCAAAGGCATTTTGGTGGCGCAGGCGGGCTGCGATCCAGACGAGGCATTCACTCTCCTGAAAGCCGCATCGCAACGGAGCAACGTCAAGATCAGGGATCTGGCCGCGGAGATCGTGCGGAATGCGTCCGACGGCCAAAGTCCGGCCCGGTTGAGACCGCGACCACAAAAAAGCAGGACTTGACCGGCAAGCCCTGGGAGAGCCACCGCCGCCGTCCGCCTGTCAGCGGCGGTGGCTGGCCGGGTAAGCGATCACTCCCGGCCTTTCCCCAGGGGGGTCCCAGCTGCACCAGAACCAGTAGGCCCGAGCTAACTGCTGACGATCGCCGCGCGGATCCGAACGCGGCACGAGGCGAGTAGCCCCACGCCCCCGCTGCCGGGCTCGCTGCTCACTGGTTAGCGCGCAGCGGTCGTCTGCCGATCCTGATCCGATGTGAGAACCGCGGAAAGCGTTGCCAACTCCCCAGCTCCCATCCGCGCGACATGCGTCATGATGGATCGGCAGCTGGGCTGACAACCGCCGGGACTATCCGCGTCTACCCGCCGTTCAGCCGTTTACACGCCGAAAGCGCCATATCTCTCCCGAGCGCGGCGGTAGATCTTTAGGTGCGGCTGTACGTTTGCAGGCTTGGTCACGTTACGGCCATCGCGGCGACAACCGTCGGATATACCCGGATGCCCCGACCCGAGTCGGTGATCTCGAGTACCTGCCCGCTGCCCGGCATCACCAGGCGAAGCTCGCCGCCATGGGAGACCGCCCGCTGGTGCGCACGTTCGAGCTCACCGAAGGCCGTGAGATCGCAGAAATCCGTGTCACTCAAGTCGATGACCAGCGTTGCATTTCCGTGCTTAGCTGCAGCTAGCAGCGCTGCGCGCAAATCGCCGGCGTTCGAGTTGTTCATGAACTGAGGTGCCGCGATGACAGGCGGCCCGGTCGCAAGTTCGAATGAGAATCCCCCAAAGGGAAGCATCTGGCTCCTCCCGGCCAGCCACAAAACCGCAGCTGGCTCCGCTGCGGGGTGCCTGAACTGGAATTCGTGCCTCTACCCGCGCCATCGTGACCAAACAGGCGAGTACTTTGGCAACACGGCGGGCTGCCGGGGTCAGCGGGCTCGATCGCCGGCAGTCAGCGCGACAGGGATTAGCTGGATTGTGATGTTGTATCGCGGCGCGATAGGCTCGGCGGATTCGTCGGGCCCGGATCCGGGGTGACAGGCGATGACGCGGGGACCAGAGCCGAGGAAGGCCACCCGATCAGATGGCTGAGCTAAGCCACACAGATTTCGAGAAGCTGCTGGAGTTCCGGGTTGCGCTGCGTCAGTTTCAGCGCTGGAGTGAGGATCAGGCGCGCGAGGCCGGCCTAACGCATGTCCAGCATCAGCTGTTGGTGGCCGTCAAAGGGCACTCAGGCAAGCTGCCCCCGACGGTAGGCGATCTGGCCGACTACATGCTGCTCCGTCCGCACAGCACGGTTGAGCTCATCGACCGGGCCGAGGCGGCCGGTCTCGTGCAGCGCGAACCCGACGCTGAGGACGGGCGCGTCGTCCGGATCCGTCTCACCAGCGCGGGCGAGGGGATCCTGCAGACACTCACGAAGGCGCACCTGGAACGCCTGCACGGCCTCGCCGCAGTTCTTGACGAACTGGTCAGCCGCACAGACCATGGCGGCGATCAGGGCCAGGTTGCCTGAGCCTGCAGCCGACGAGCCAGCTAGTTCATCGAAGAGAGGGAACGGCGAATCGATCGGAGATTGCGGAGCCTTGCCTCGTATGTGCCGCCGGCCCACAGAAGTACCGTCCCGCCGATCGCCGCTGGTACCCAGCCCGGCACTGCATTGATGAAGCGCACCACGTCAGGTGCGAAGCCGCGGGCTGCCTCCAGGACCGCAACAGCCGCGCCGGCGACCAGCGGCGCTTGTATCCTCGTCCGCGCTCCCGTGATCGCGATCCCGATTGATGCCGCCCCGACCGCTGCAGGGCGGACCCAGCCGTTGCCACTCCAGGCCATTGCCAGGCTCGGCAGCAGGAGCAGTGCAAGGCCAGGCCCAAAGGCGAACCACGAGTGAGGTCTCGGCTCATGCCGGAACGCCATCCACCCGCCCGCCATCGCGATCACCGCGGCAGGCAGGGTGTACAGCTCCGGCACGCTGACACCGTTCGCGGCAATCCCGATGCACCAGCCGATGTAGCAGAGGGCGACGCCTGCCCAGAGAGCCGGACGCCTGTCAGCTCGCAGGGCCACGCCCAGGCTGATAACTCCGGCGCTGGCCGCCGCCGCACTGGCAGCGCCCGGGCGTGCGAGACACTGGCCGACCCCCGCGGCCGCTACCAGCCAGCCTGTGACCTCGATCGATACGTCAGCAGAAAGCGGTCGGCCGGTGTGGCGCGCGAGCAGGGCAGCGAAGAGTTGGGCGCTGGCTGCGACTATCAAAGCGGCGAATCCCGCGACCCAGCTGGCCAGCCCGGCGGCGAACACGACGGTCTCGGCGAAAGCCGCCGCCGCGAGAACGGACAGTGAGCTCGCAGCGATCCGCACCATCGGCATCCGGGTTCGCCAGGCGCAGGCTCCGTAGCCGATGCAGAAGCAGCCAAAGACGATGAGCGTGGGCAGCGGTGCCGTGAGCGCCCAGGCAACGGTCAGCGCCGCGCTGACCAGTGCGGCGCCGGCGGGCGCAAGGCTCTGTCCGAACGCAGCCCATGCGGTTAGCGCGAGCGTGAGGGCGAGCAGCACCCCGACAACAGCCAGGTAGGCGAGCCCGCCGTTCAGGCTGGCCAAGCCGGCCGGCGCGGCCACAAGCGGCAGCGCCACGGCGAATGCGTCAAGGCTCGCACGACCGCTCCCCCGCCAGGCCCCGACGGAAGTGGCCAACGCAGCAAGGCTCGCGGCCAGCACGATGACGGCCAGTGGCAGGCCGGCTGGGAGCCCGCTGGCGACTATCACATCCTGGCCTTGCCACGCGTGCGCGAGGATGCGCACTGGCGCGGCCAAGGCACTGCCAAGCGGTCGCTCCAGCGTCATGAGCGCGGCGAGGGCGGCAAAGGTCGCCGCCGCGATAGCGATGACGCGGCGCGGCCCCGTCCTGAACCATGCGATCCCGCTAGCCACCATCGCCGACATGACTCCCATGAGACCGAACAAGTCCCGCTGACTGACCGTCACGGCCGCCGCGAGAAGCGCCACGGTGATGGAGCCCAGGTCGAGTATGACCGAGTGCACCGGCCGGGCCCGCCGCAGCGACGTGGCCATCGCGACCGCCACCACAGCTACGCCTAGCGCGGCGAACGCCGCGTCGGTGGCTGGCCAGCCAGCTGCGAGAGGCACCGCCCACGCGAGCCCGGTTATCGCAGTGAGCACGCCAGCCGTCCCGATTGCCGCCGAAACGAGCCGGTTCGCGTTTAGCGCCACGAAGAAAAAGATCGCGGCCAAAGCGGACAGCTCGGCGATCGTCTGTCCCTGGGTTGCGAGCGACCACAGCGCCGCCACCACTGCGATCCCGCCGCCGCACGCTGATGCGATATTGCCAAGCAGCACGTCGCGCGGCGAGATGCCGGCAACGAGCAGGACCGCTGCCGACATTGTCAGCGCGATCAGCGCTCCCCAGCCGGTCAGCCCGGCGGCAGCGGGCACGGAGCCGGCGGCCAGCGCCACAGCGACTATCCCGATGGCGCCTGCTGGCGTTCGGAACCTCGCGGGGACCGCGGCACGCTGGATCCGGGCGAACATGCAGGCCAGGGCGCAGAGCGTGATCAACACCGTCGCGCCAGGAAGGTGCGATCCGGTCAGCGGATCATTCGCCGGCTGGCTGCCACTGGCGGCTCCGCCCCACGGGTGCATCAGCGGGTTGGGCGGAACCAGTGCTGCCAGCAGCGCTGGCAACGCCACGACGGCGCTCGTCGCCAGTATCGCTGCCGATCCCGCCGCCACATCCAGCCGCGGACTGGACGTCTGACCGTCTGGTTTGGCGACCTGCGGGCGCGGCGATCCGGCGAGCGATGCGGCACTGACGCAGAAGCCGCCTGCACCGATGACGGCGAGTCCCCAGCTCGGCGGCAGCACCCATGTCGCCGGAATGGCCAGGCTCATAGCCGCGAGAGCGCCGGACAGAACCGCCGCTGGCCGTGCGATGGCCTGCAAGGATGGGATGCTCGACGGCCCGCGAACTGCCACGACCGCGGCTGCCGCGAAGGACAGTGCGAGCCAGCCACTGTCGCTCAGCGAGAGGCGCGAGCCACTCGCAGGCCAGTGCATGCTGAACGCCAGTCCTGCGGCCGCGATCAGAACCCCGGCAGTCCATGTCGCCACCGCGGTGGACGCGATCGCAGGTTCGGAATGCAGGTTGCGGTTGCCGCGGCGGCGCACCGACCGCGCCAGCACGATGTCGCCGGCCGTACTGACGAACATGCCTGTTGCGATCGGCCCGGCCATCGGCGTCCCTTGCCCGCCGAACATTCCGGCGATGCCGGCGAATGCAAGCGGCGCGGCGAACTGTGCAAGAGCGATCGCCGCCAGACGTGGCCCTCTGAGGCGGGTCGCGATGCCGTATGCCGCCCAACCCGCGGCCATTGCGGCGCAGAACGCCGAGACGGCCAGCGTGGCCGGGTGCAGCCCGGCGAACCGCCGGATCAGGAAGGAATCCCCGAGTGTCAGCACGAGGCCGATCGCCGCGATCGATTCTGCCGTGGCCGCCAGGCCCCGCCGCGTGACCAGTCTCGGCGCCGCGAGTACGAAGATGGTCGCGGCGAGCAAGATGGCGCATCTGCCCAGTGGGCCGATTCTCGACCAGTCAGCAGCGGTGAAGATCGTGATCGCGATGGCGACGAGCACTGCGCCGGCCGCCAGCAGCAGCCTCGCCGCCGTGCGGCCAGAGATCTCGTGGCGCCCTGACGCCGCATCGCGTTGCCTGGTCGGGCCGCCCGCGGCTTGCGGGTGCTGTCCTGGCGGGTCTAGCAGGAGCGGCCCGGGCAGAGGCCGGCTCTCGGCAGGCTCAGGCGGCGTGGCCGCCAGCCTGATCAGTTCATCAAGCAATGCGGCCCGCCGGCTGATCAGCTGTGTCCTGGCGGTGTCGAGGCTGGCCAGCTCGGCATCTATCCGGCGCAACTCGGCCGCTTGCGGTCCGGCATGCCAGATGCCACAGCTCCGGCAGTGTGGCGAGCCCGGCGCGGTCGGGCTGAGGCAGCCCGGGCAGTGCACTCCGTTGGTTCGGGGGGAGCTTACGGCGGTGTTCACGCTCTCCACGGTGCCGTCGCCGGCACTCGACGATAACCGCCTGGCTACTCAGTTTCCGAGGTCTGGTACTCAGGACGAAGCTGAGTATTCATCTGACGCCGAAAGCCGGCCAGCGCCAGATTCAGCCGATAACCTCTTTGGCGTGGCCTTTCTCACTGTCCGGTAGCGCACTATGAGCCTGCAAGCGCCCCTGTGGCGCTCGATCGCCGTCTTCCGGTTCGCATCCCTCATTTACGCGGCAGTGCTCCTCGCAATCAGGCCCGATTTCTATCGGGACTGGGGCTGGGCCTGGGCAGTCATCGCCGTGATGACGGCGTGGACGGTGGTGACGACCGCGGGGTACGCAACACCCGCGCGCCGGACGTGGTTGCTGCTGAGCGGTGATCTCGTCATCACGGCTCTCGCGCTGCTGTCGACGGCCATCCTGCAGACCCACGACGCGACAAAGATCGGAGTGATGCCGATCACCGCCACCTGGCTGGCCGCCCCCGCGCTGGCCTGGGCCGTCGCCGGCGGCGTCAGGGCGGGTGTTGCGGCCGCGGTGGTGATTGGTGCCTGTGTCGTGTCGCTCAGGTGGCCGATTTCCGGAGCGTACTCGAGCACCGCGCTGGACGGTCCGATCATCTTGCTGCTCGCAGCGGCGCTGGTGGGCTATGTCTCGATGCTGTCGGCCCGCGCGGAACAGGCCTTGCAACGCGCTACCGAGATTGAGGCGGCGAGCCGCGAACGAGAACGGCTGGCCCGCACGATTCACGACTCCGTGCTTCAGGTGCTTGCCATGGTCCAACGGCGCGGCGCGGAAGCCGGCGGCGAGGCGGCAGAACTCGGCCGGCTCGCTGGTGAGCAGGAAGCAGCGCTCCGTGCCCTGGTCACCGGTGACGAGCAGCCGCTGGCCGGACCAGGCGAGCTCGATCTGAGCGCGCATCTCAGCCGGGAGGCATCAGCTCTGGTGTCGGTCATCACCCCGGCCGATCCCGTTATCCTCACGGAGCAAGCCGTTACCGAGACGACCGCCGCGGTCAGGGCGGCAATCGATAATGTGCGGCGGCACTGCGGAGCGACAGCGCGGGCCTGGGTGCTCGTCGACGACGAGGGCAGCGCAGTAAGCGTGACGATTCGTGACGACGGGCCAGGCATCCCGGACGGCCGTCTCGCACAAGCCGCGGCCGAGGGGCGACTGGGGGTCAGCCAGTCCATTAGCGGCAGGATCAGGGACCTGGGCGGCTCGGCCGATATCAGTAGCACGCCGGGCGCCGGGACAGAGGTCCGGCTACGGGTGCCGCGGGCGGTTCTGCCGGCTTAGGGTGTGCCTGTGGAAACGGCCGACAGTAGCGGCGCGACGGCCATGCGGGTCATGGTCGTCGACGATCACCCGATGTGGCGCGACTCGGTTGGCCGGGACCTCGGCGAGGCAGGTTTCGAGGTGGCAGCGGCGATCGGCGAGGGTGCGCAAGCAGTGCGCATCGCGGCGTCGGTCCGGCCCGACGTTGTCGTGCTCGACTTGCAGCTGCCGGACATCTCAGGCGTCGAGGTCACGCGCGGCGTGCTCGCCGCTCATCCCGGAGCGAAAGTCCTCATCCTGTCCGCCAGCGGCGAGCACCACGACGTGCTGGGAGCGGTCAAGGCCGGCGCGACCGGCTACATCCTGAAGTCCGCGAGCCGCGCCGAGTTCCTCGACGCGGTGCGCCGGACGGCCGCCGGTGATGCAGTGTTCTCGCCGGGGCTGGCCGGTCTTGTGCTCGGCGAGTTCCGGCGCCTGGCCAGCGACCCAGCACCCGATACACCGCGGCTGACCGACCGCGAGGCCGAGGTCCTGCGCATGGTAGGAACCGGAATGTCGTACAAGCAGATCGCAGAGCGCCTCGTCCTTTCCCACCGCACCGTGCAGAACCACGTTCAGAACACGCTCAACAAGCTGCAGCTGCACAACCGCGTCGACCTGGTCAGATACGCGATCGAGCACGGCCTGGACACCGATCCCCGGTAACGGTCAGCCGACTTCACCTGTCTGCTCGCAAGTATTGCGGCCCCGATCGCGGGTAGCCGGCCTGTTGTCAGGCGCGGCGCTGCGCACGGGGGTCCAGTGCCGCGCCTGGCCGTCATGAATTTCTTCTGACGCCGCAATCCCTTGCTGGCACGACGCTTCAGCGACTCAGGTAGCTCATGTTGGCAGTGTCTTCGCTGGTGCCTTCGGGCGCATCGCTCCTCGCTGCTCGTGGGACGTCTTGTCCGCTCACCACGATCGGGAGTTATGCCCCGAGTCGTCGCAGTTCTCAGATCATTGAGCTGGCGACGCAAGCCAGGCTTCTGCGCCCGATGGGTGAGAGTAACGATGTGCTAGCCTCGGGGTTTGCCCAGCAAGAGCATGGGTTCTCTTGTCATGCGATGGACTCTGTCGCATACCCCTACCACCTGTCGGAAAGGGGGGCGAATGGGAGCCATCAACCAATCTCCACCGGCAGCGGCTGTCGCGATCGCCGCGTCTGCTGGTGGTGTCGATGCGATTAGAGCATTCGTGGCGGAGCTGCCATCTGATTTCCGCGCTGCAGTCCTTATCGTCCTGCACATCCCCCCGGCCGGTCCGAGCGTCCTGCCTGCGATCTTGTCGAGGGTCGGCCGACTGCCCGCTGAGCACCCGACTGACGGTGAACCCCTGCAGGCGGGCATAGTTTACGTTGCTCCGCCCGATCAGCACATGTTCGTCTCCGACGCCCAGGTTCGCGTCGTGTCCGGACCCCGTGAGAACGGCCACCGCCCAGCGGCAGACGTGCTCTTCAGAAGCGTGGCTGAGCATTTCGGTCCGCGGAGCGCGGGTGTAGTCTTGTCGGGAACGATGGACGACGGCGCCGCCGGCCTTCGGGCCGTTCGCACGGTCGGCGGTCTAGCCCTGGTGCAAGATCCAGCTGAGGCAGCCTTTCCGGGGATGCCGCTGGCGGCCATCGACGAGGCTAACCCGCACGTCGTAGGTGGTGTCGGCGTTCTCGCTGAGCATCTACGCAAGTGGGTAACGGAATTGCCAGATATTTCGTCAGAGCCCGACGTGACCGGCTTGGTCAATGATCCGCCTAGAAGCGGCAGTCTGACGCCTCTTACGTGCCCGGAATGCGGCGGTACACTCTGGCAGCACGTGGATTACGGTGCCGAGCGTTTCCGCTGCAGGGTTGGCCACACCTACTCCGCAGACGGACTGATGGTTGGCAAGCAGGCTGCGCTCGAATCAGCGCTATGGGCGGCGATCGTCGCGCTCGAAGAGCGAGCGGACGTATCCCGGCGTATCGTCCAGCGCCTGAACGTCACCGGCCGCGCTTCCCAGCTTGAGCGCTACCGCACAGAGATTTCCGAGAGTGAGAAGCGCGCTAGGGTGCTCCGTGATCTGATGAACGATCTAGTTCAGGGAGTAAGCATGAGCCATAACGAGGACATCCATGGCAACGCCGCCTCCTAATGGCGAACTAGAGGCACTCCTTGAGTACCTCTATGAGCGTCGCAACTTCGATTTCCGCGGCTACAAGCGTGCCAGCCTGAGCCGACGCATCTTCAAGCGGATGCAGATGATCAACGTCGATGACTATCAGCGCTACATGGAGATTCTTGAGGCTAACCCGGGTGAGTTCGCGGAACTCTTCAATACGATCCTGATCAATGTCACTAGCTTTATGCGAGACCGGGA
>Ga0066903_100002947_pt1 | contig 13618 bp, 10 predicted proteins | sample PanSoiMetaGPlot1_FD_67491 | JGI IMG/M metagenome (GOLD analysis project Ga0066903, IMG submission 67491) | Tropical forest soil microbial communities from Panama analyzed to predict greenhouse gas emissions - Panama Soil - Plot 1 (version 2) | ecosystem: Environmental > Terrestrial > Soil >... | reverse complement strand
ATCCGGGCGCGCCTCGGCCTCGCGCACCTCGCCTACGGCGCCACGGCCGACGACCAGGGCGACCACCGGCCTGGCCACGGCTCCGCCGTGCGCCGGGGCGTGCGCTTCCCGCTGCTGGAGGCCGGCATGGGGAAGGGCGAGATCCGCGCGGCCGCCCGCCGCCTCGGGCTGCCCAACTGGGACAAGCCGTCGTTCGCCTGCCTCTCGTCGCGCATCCCGCACGGCACGGAGGTGACGGAGGAGGCGCTGCGGAGGATCGGGGCCGCCGAGGCAGCCCTCAAGGCGCTCGGCTTCCGCCAGGTCAGGGTGCGCCACCACGACGACGTCGCCCGGCTGGAGGTCGAGCCGGACGAGATGGCACGCGCGCTGGCGCTTCGCGAGCGCGTGGTGGCCGGGGTGCGGGGGGCGGGCTACACGTTCGTGGCGCTCGACCTGGAGGGCTACGCGACTGGTAGCCTCAACCGGACCTGGCGGGCGCGGGGGGCCCCGTCGCCTTCGACTGACTGAGCGTTCGTGCTGAGGGCCGGCACGCCCGGTGCCGGCCTCGACGGAAGGAAGTGTGGGAGTGCTGGGATGAGTGGTGCGCAGGCTCAGGTGGGCGTGTTCGGCGGCTCGGGGTTCTACCGCTTCCTGGACGACGTCGAGCTGGTCGAGGTGGAGACGCCGTACGGCCCGCCCAGCGACCGGATCGCCGTCGGTCAGGTCGGCGGGGTGGGGGTTGCCTTCCTGCCCCGACACGGCGGCCGGCACAGCCTCCCACCGGCAGCCATCAACTACCGGGCCAACGTCTGGGCGCTGAAGGAGCTCGGCGTGACCCGGATCATCGCCCCGACCGCGGCCGGCAGCCTCCAGCCGCACGTGCGCCCGGGCGACTTCGTCGTGTGCGACCAGTTCGTCGACCGCACGTGGGGGAGGGCCGACACCTACCACGCCGAGGGCCCGCGGGTCGCCCACGTCGGGTCGGCCGACCCCTACTGCCCGGTGATGCGCCAGCTCGCGGTCGACACCGGCCGCGCCGAGGGCGTGACCATGCACGAGCGGGGGACTGTCGTCGTCATCCAGGGCCCGCGCTTCTCGACCCGGGCGGAGAGCCGGTGGTTCTCGTCCCTCGGTTGGGAGGTGATCAACATGACGCAGTACCCCGAGGCGATCCTGGCCCGGGAGCTGGAGCTCTGCTACGTCAACATCGCCCTGATCACCGACTACGACGTCGGCCTCGAGGGCATGCCCGACGTGGCGCCGGTCACCGTCGCCGAGGTCGAGCGGGTCTTCGCGAGCAACAACGACCGCGTCCGGGCGCTGATCCTGGGCCTGGTCCCGCAGCTGCCCGAGGAGCGCGCCTGTCCGTGCGCAACCGCGATGCAGGGGGCCGTGATCGGCGGCGAGTGACCGGCGATGCGCCTTCTCTCAGCAAAGGCCGGTAATCTTGTGACCCTTGCGCCAGCCAATCCTCTATGCCGAGCTCATGTGGCGGAACCAGCGCCTGTGGGTCTTCCTCCTCGTCGTCGCCGGCGTCGTGGTCAGCCCGACGATGCTGGTACTCAACCACTTTCGCTTCGACTCCAACACCGCCGTCTTCCTCCTGTACCTGCCCCTGGGCCTGCTGTACGGCGCCGCGCTGCTCTACTACCGGTACCGCAGCGCGGTCGAGGTCACCGGGGACGGGCTCCGGGTCTCCAGGCTGGTGCGCAGCGTGGTCATCGGCTATGACCTGGTCCGCAGCGCCCGCGTCCAGAAGCTGGAGACGCACTTCCAGGAGCAGCGGAGGCGGCTCGTCCGCCCGATGAACCGGGAGCTCATCCCGAGGGATGCCCTGTTCGTCCGCCTGCGGGCCGACGATCCGCGGACGGCCGAGGTGCGCCGGCAGCTCGGCAGCCAGCTCGTCGCGGACGACACGCTGGCGGTCCCGATCCCCGATCCCGACGCGATGGCGTGGGAGATCACGTCGCGGCTGCCTGAGCGCTCGTCCGTCAACCTGGGAGGTCAGCGCCGCCGGAAGCGGGCCCGCACGCGATGAGCATCGCGTCGACGCCCGACCGGGAGCACGAGCAGCCGGGGGCCGTCGCCGAAGACGCAGGGGCGGTCGAGGCTCGCCAGCCCTGGCTGCTGGACCGCCTCGGCATCGACCGGCTCGACCTGGCCCTGATGGGCGGGTTCCTGCTCGTGGCCTTCGTGTTCCGCTACTTCAGCCCGCTGATGCCGGACCTCTTCTCGGGCAGGCTGAACCTGGTCAGCAACTGCGTGACCGGCACGCCGGTCGACGCCCAGAACCACACCGGCACGCTGTGCGGGCTGGCGTACCCCTTCCAGCGCAGCTACGCGGCCGCGGGGCAGGCCCCGTCGCCGCCCAACGGCCAGGTGTTCGACGAGATCTACTTCGGCGTCTTCGCGCACAACGACCTGAAGGGCGTCAGCTACTTCGACCCGGAGCCGCCCCTCTCCAAGCTGATCATCGCCTCCGGCGAGTGGCTGTACGGCTGGTGGCGCGCCACCTTCCAGGGCGCGCACGGCGACTACGCCGACCTGGGCTTCAACACGTACGGCTGGCGGATCATGAGCGTCGTCTTCGGCACGCTCTGCGTGTCGCTGATGTACCTCTTCGCGCGCATCCTCTGGCCGAACCGGCTGTTCGCGATCGCGGCGGCGACGCTGACCTGCTTCGACGGCCTGTTCTTCGTGCAGTCCCGCATCGGGATGATCGACATCTTCCCGATCTTCCTGATCATGCTCAGCTACACGCTGTTCCTGGTCCACCTGCGCAGCCGGACCGAGCGGGACGCCATCGTGACCCTGCTGCTGACCGGGGTGGCGATCGGGCTCGCCGTGTCCGCGAAGTGGATCGCGCTGGCGGCGATGGCCAGCATCGTCTTCTTCCTGGTCATGCGGCCGCTGCTGCGCCGCGTCGGGCTGAGCCTGGTCGAGGGCTCCTGGCGGTGGGGCCTCACGGAGGGGCCCGGCCTGCCCGGGGGAGCCCGCTCCGCGATCTACCTGCCGGCCGCCGTGCTGGCCTTCGGCCTGATCCCTGTCGCGCTCTACCTGGCGAGCTGGATCCCGTTCTTCACGCGCGGCCAGTTCCACAGCATGTCCGACCTGATCGACTACCAGAAGCAGGCGTACATCTACCACGCCACCCTCACGGCCACGCATCCCTACGGCTCGCCGTGGTTCTCGTGGCCGTTCCTGTACCGGCCGGTCGCCTATTACTACGAATACCAGGGCCTGGGCGTGGACGCCGTCACCCACCAGCCCCTCGTGGCGGGGATCGTCGACCTCGGCAACCCGTTCATCTGGTGGGCCAGCATCCCGGCCGTGCTCTCGCTGCCGTACTTCGTGCTCCGCCACCGGAGCTTCCCCGCGGCGGTCATCCTGGTCGGCTTCATCACGCAGTACCTGCCCTGGGCGCGCATCACGCGGGTGATCTTCCTGTACCACATGTTCGGTGGCCTGATCTTCATGATCCTGGCCGTGGCCTTCGTGCTGGTGCGGATGCAGCAGGCCGGGCCGATACGCGTCGACTTCTGGGGCGACCGCTTCGTGATCTCGACGCGCTACCTGGTGCCCGGCTACCTGGCCGTCGTCGTGATCGCCTTCCTGTACTTCTATCCCGTGTGGACCGGCCTGCCGATCTCGCAGGGCTCCTACCTGAACGATCTCGCGCACGGGGGCAAGATGTGGCTGCGGACCTGGATCTGACCGCCGCGCGGCCCGACGCCCCCGCGTCGGACGCCGGTCGCCGGGTCGGCCTCGCCCTGCTGGGGCTCGGCGCCCTCGTCGTCCTCGCCCTGACCGGCTGGGCGGCGGTGGCGCTGGTCGGCTGCGTGGTCGTGGGCGCCGGCCTGACGTACCTGAGCGGCCTCCCGCTCACCCTCGAGGAGCGGCTGGCGTACGGCACGGTGGTGGGCGCGGTGGCGGTCACCGCGGCGGTCTTCGTGCTCGCCAGCGCGATCGGCCTGAGCCTGGTCAGCGTGCTCGGCGGACTCGCCGTCGCGGCGGCCGCGTCGGCGCCCGGCTGGCGCCTCGCCCGCGGCCGGCTGGGGAGCGAGGCCGACGACCTGGTCGCCCGCTGGCGGCGGCGGGAGCCGTGGCCGCTGTGGGCGCTGCTCGCGGTCTGCTGGCCGTTCACGCTCACGGTGCTGGCGCGCACGTACCAGTACGGCGCCCAGGGCCTGATCGCGGGGGGAGCCTGGTCGTACGCCGACTGGGCCGCCCACCTGACGTACGCCGGGTCCTTCGTGTTCGGGCACAACTTCCCGCCGCAGTTCCCGGTCGACCCCGGCCACGCCCTGACCTACCCGTTCATGATCGACCTGCTGGCGGCGGCGCTCGTGCCCCTCGGCGCGTCGCTGACGTCCTCGCTCGTCCTGACCAGCGGGCTGCTCGCCCTGGCGTTCCCCGCGGTCATGTACCTGGCCGGCGTCCGGCTGGTGGCGAGCCGCCTGGGGGCCGCGCTGGCGGTGCTGGTGTTCACCCTCAGCGGCGGCCTCGGGTTCGTCCTCCTGCTGCGCGACGTCCGCGGCAGCGGTCTCGGCGCCCTGCAGCGGTACAGCGGCCTGCTGACCCAGAACGGCGACCTGAACTACCAGTGGCTCAACCCCGTGCTGGCCTGGCTGCTGCCCCAGCGCTCGGTGCTGTTCGGCTTCAGCCTCGCCCTCCTGGTGCTGGCCATCCTCTGGATGGCCCTGCGCCGCGCCGAACAGCCGGCCGGCGCCGCCCGCTGGATGCCGTTCGCCTTCGCCGGGACGGTGGCCGGGCTGTCGCCCCTGTTCCACCTCCACGCCTACGGCACCATCGTGGCGCTGGCGGCCTTCTGGGCCCTGCTCAGCCGGCGGCGCGAGTGGGCCGCGTTCTTCGGCCCGGCGCTGGTGCTGGGCGCGCCCGCCGTGGCGTGGATGCTGAGAGGCGGGGCCGCGTCGGTGCACCTCCAGGTGTGGTGGCTGGCGGACAGCGGCGGCCACCACGACAACCCGGTCTGGTTCTGGCTGGAGAACACCAGCCTGCTGGTCCCGGCGATGGCGGTGGCGTTCCTCTGGCGGGGGCTGCTGCCGGCGGGGGTGGCGCTCCACCTGGCGCCCATCTGGCTCTGGTTCATCGTCCCCAACTTCTTCGTGTTCCAGCCCTGGGACTGGGACAACACCAAGTTCTTTGCGTACTGGGCGCTGATCGGCGCGCTGCCCGTGGGCGCGCTGCTCGCCAGCCTCCTCCGCTCCACCCTCGACACCCGCCTGGTCGGGTACGTGCTGTGCGTCTTCCTGCTGCTGTCGGGCGCCGTCGACGTGGTGCGGACGCTCCAGCCGAACGCGATGTCGGCGCAGTTCACGGACGCCGGCGGGCTCCAGGCCGCCGCCTGGGTGCGGGACCACACCGATCCCCACGCGACGTTCCTCGTGGCGCCCGCGCACAACGAGCCGGTCCCCACCCTGGGCGGCCGCCGGATCGTGGTCGGCTACGGCGGCTGGCTGTGGGCGTACGGCCTCGCCGACTGGGCCCAGAAGTCCGGCGACGCCGACCGGATGCTGAAGGGCGACCCCGCCACGCCGGCGCTGCTGAAGCGGTACGGGGTCGACTACGTCGTGATCGGCCCGCAGGAGCTCGCCGCGGGCGCCAGCCAGGCCTACTTCCAGACCACGGCGCACGTCGTGTACTCCAGTGGCGGCTACACCATCTACCGCGTCCGCTGACCGGTCGCTCCTGACGCTCCGGCTGCCCCGGCTGGGCACGTGGCCGGCGCTCGAGGTGGCGGGGGTCGTCGCCGTGACCGGCCTGGCGCTCCTCCTCCGGCTCCACGGGCTTGCCGACGCGCCCCTCTTCACCGACAACCTGGACGAGATCCAGTTCGCCTGGGCGGGGCTCAACCTCATCCAGCACGGCGACCCCATCACGTGGTCCTACTACCCGGGCTACCCCTCGTACGAGTCGTTCACCGCCTTCGGGGTCACGGTCCCCGTCGTGCACCACTGGATGGACCACCCGCCCCTCTTCTCGCTGCTGGTCGGCGGCTGGGTGTGGCTGCTCGGGGCGCGCGACATGACGTCGTTCACCGCGGTCGAGGTCCGGATGATCCCGGTCGTCTGCAGCACGCTGACGGTGCCGCTGGTCCACCTGCTCGGCCGCCGCCTGATCGGCCCGGGTGCGGCCCTCGTCGGGGCGCTCCTGCTGGCGACCGCGCCGGGGGCCGTCCTGTTCGGGCGCGTGACGGAGCCCGAGGCGGTGCAGGCGGTCCTGCTGCTGGTCGCGCTGCTGCTCACGGTGCGGACGCTGGACGGCCGCGCCGGTCCGTGGACCGTGGCGGCGCTGCTGGTCTGCGCCGTGGCGGCGCCGCTGCTCAAGGTGTCGGGCATCGCGGTGCCCGGCATCTGCGCGGTGATCCTGGCCGCGTCCGGACGCTGGCGGCTGGCCGGCGCGCTGGCGGCCGGAGCCGCGCTGGGGCTGGCGCTGTTCGCCGTCTACGGGGCGATCGTGGACTGGAGCCAGTTCCTGCGGACCTGGGGCGTGCAGGCCAGCAACCGCATCGGCGTGATGGCGGCGTACGACTTCATCGCGTCGCCGGCCGGCATCAACCGCCGGCTGCGCGACGGCTGGTGGCTGCTCGGCTGGATCGGCCTGGGCGTGCTCGCCGCGCGCCGGGGCGGCCGCCGGGAGCTGCTCCTCGTCTGGCCGGCCGCCGCGTACGCGCTCACGATGCTCGTGCTGGCCGGCGAGAAGGAGGTCGAGCAGTACGGGTGGTACCGGGTCATCGTGTACCCCGAGCTGTACCTGGCCGCGGGCTGGCTGGCGTGGGAGGCGGTGCGGCGCCGCTCGCTGGCGCTGCTGGCCCTGCTGCTGGGCCTGGGCGGGGCGACGGCGACCAACTGGTGGCTGGGCAGCGGAGACGCGGCCTGGGTCCCCAACCCGCTGCTGCTGGTCGTGCTGATCGCTGCCGTGCTGGGCCCGGCCGTGCTCGCGCTCTGGCGCCCGGACGACCTGCGGACGGCGAGGATCGCCGGCTGGGCGGGGGGGGCCGCGCTGGCGGTGCTGGCGCTGGGCGGCACCATCGAGAGCCTCCAGCTCGACCGGATCTTCTACCGCCTCTGAGCGGCGAGCTCCGCGCGGGTCCAGGCGGCCACGGCGCCGACGTCCACGGGCGCGGTGGTGTCGAGCCGGAGGCACGGCACGTCGAGATCGGGTGGCTCGGTCGCCGGCGGGTCCAGCCACGGTGGCCCGGCCTCCAGGCGCAGCAGGTCGAGGTGGGCGGGATGGCGCCGGCCCGCGCGCGCCCGGTACCGGGCGACCAGCACCTCGCGCGGCGCCCAGCAGTGGACCATGACCGCCCGGCTGCCGGCGACCAGCGGCCGCAGCCCCACCTCCGAGACGGCCCTGGCGAAGTTCGCCTCCAGCACGAGCCCGGCGCCGGTGTCGAGGTGCGAGCGGGCCAGGGCGAAGATCACGCCGTAGGTCGCCCGGCCCAGCTCGCGCGACCGCTCCAGCGTGCCGGCGCCGAGACTCTCCGCGAGCGCCTCCTTGACGACGTCCTTGGCGACGAGCGGCAGGCCGAGCGCGCGCGCCAGCGGCAGGGCGATCGTCGACTTGCCCGAGGCGGGCGGCCCGGACACGATCACCAGCGGCGCGGTCAGAAGCTGCCTCCGCCCGAGCTGCTGCCGCTGGACGCGCCGCCGTCGCCGCCGGTGAAGCCGCCGCCCCCGGAGGTGTCGGGGACCGAGCTCCCGGCATCGGCGTCGGGGGTGTAGCCGATGAACGCGTCGCTGTTCGGGTCCACTCCCGGGTAGTACCGCGACGGCCTGTTCCGAGTCCAGTCGGGAGTGCCGCCGCGGAGCCCGCTCCTGAGAGCCCCGCCGCTGACGAGCGCGAGACGGCCGAGGAAGATCATCGAGATCAGCAGCGCCGCGCCCAGCAGGCTGGCGGCCACCCCGCCCGGCGAGAGGGACGGCTGGGGCGCCCCGGCCGGCGTCTCCGCCGGCGCAGGCCGCGCCAGGTCGTCGGCGACGTCGGCGAGCGCCGCGGAGACGGCACCGGCCAGGTCGCCGGTCGCCAGGTGGGACTTCATTGGCCCGTCGTAGATCTCCTGCAGCCGGCTGTCGGGCAGCAGGCCGTCGGTGGCGTGCCGCTCGCCCGCGACCAGCGCCGCCGAGCCGTGCTTCGTGTCGGTGGGCCGGAGGTTGAACAGGAGGACGAAGCCGTCCTTCGCGCCCGCCGCGCTCTCGACGGCCCAGGCGTCCATCAGGGCACGCGCGTCGGCGCGGGTGGTGGCGTCGTCGGCGTCCTTGCGGCGCAGGTAGACGACCGTGGGCGCGCCCGCCCGGTCCACGGCCGCCGCGGACGCCTCCAGGTCGGTGACCTGGGCGGCGGTCAGGACGCCGGCCGGGTCGTACACGTGCCTGCCGGCGGCGCGCTGGCCCCAGTCGTCGGCCAGGGCGGTGGTGGCGGCGAGTCCGAGGGCGGCCAGCGCGAGGCCGGCCGCGAGGAGCGCCTGCCGGACGGGTGATCTCCGCCTGCTCATGCCCAGTCCAACGCGCGGTGTGCGCGGTTCGGGTCGCGAGCTGCGCACCCTCTCAGTGGTAGTCGTGCGAGCGGCCGCCTCCGGCGGCGCCTTCGAGCGAGGCGATCCCGGTGGCCAGCAGCGACCAGACATTGTCGATGCTCTGGACCACCCCGTCGATCACCAGCACCGGCTGGGCGCACTCCCGGCGGAAGCGCTCGTACACGTCCGGCTTGATCGTCACGTTGACGTGGCCGTCCTCGTCCTCGAGCGTGAAGAAGCGGATCCGGTTGGCGGTGGCAGGTGCCTGGCGGGTGATGACCAGGCCCGCCACCCGGATCTCGTGGCCCGCCGGCCGGCGCACTGCCTCCGAGCTGCGCAGGGCGCCCAGCGCGCGCAGCCGGTCGCGGGAGAAGTGGATCAGGTGGCGGCCGGTGGAGAGGTCGGAGATCCGGTACTCCAGCCGGGTGCGCTCCAGCTCGGTCAGGCCGGGGAGCGACGGCGCCCCGCCGGGCAGCCGGAGCTCGGACTGTGCCGGCACGCGGCGGCGCAGCCCGCGCCCGTCCCAGCGCTCCTGCCAGCCCCAGAGCAGCTCCCGCCGGGCCGTCCCGAACGCGTCGAAGGCGCCCACCATGACCAGGTTGCGGACGGCGCGGGCGCCGACCGGCGCGCCCCGCAGGCGCTCGACGAAGTCGTCGAACGAGCGGTAGGCGCCGGCCCGCTCGCGCTCGGCCACGATGGCCAGGCGGGCCGGCTCGCCCAGGTCGCGGACGTAGTTGAAGCCGACGCGGATGGTGTCGTGACCGGCACCGAACGGCAGGCAGCGCGCCGCCGAGGCGTTGACGTCGACGGGCAGGACGGTCAGGCCGTGGCGCTTGGCGTCCTCGACCAGGACGCTGGGGTGGTAGAAGCCCATCGGCTGGTTGTTCAGCAGGCCGCACGTGAACTCGGCGGGGTACTTCAGCTTGAGCCAGGCGGTCTCGTAGCTGGTGCGCGCGAACGCCGCGGCGTGGGAGCGGCAGAAGCCGTAGACGGCGAAGCCCTCCAGCGTCCTGAAGAGGCCGTCGGCGATCTCCTCGGGCACGTCGCGCTCGCGGCAGCCGGCGACGAAGTCGGCCTTCAGCGACTCGAACTCCGTCCGGGGCAGGTGCCGGGTCATCGCGCGGCGGAAGCGGTCGGCGCCCGCCGCGTCCATGCCCGCCACGTCCGTCGCGATCTGGATGATCTGCTCCTGGTAGAGGATCACGCCGAGCGTGTCCTCGAGGATCGGCTTCAGCGACGGGTGGGCGTACTCCGGGTCCTCGTGGCCCTGCCGGCGCCTGATGTACGGGTGGACCGCGTTGCCCTGGATCGGTCCCGGCCGGATGATCGCCACCTCGACGACCAGGTCGTTGAACGTGTCCGGCCGGGTGCGGGGGAGGGTCATCATCTGGGCGCGCGACTCGATCTGGAACACGCCGATGGTGTCGGCGGCCGAGCACATCTCGTAGACCTCGGGGTCGTCGAGCGTGAGCGCGTCCAGGTCGGGGCGCTCGCCCGTCGCGCGCTCCACCAGGTCCAGCGTCTCCGCCACCACCGAGAGCGTGCGCAGGCCGAGCATGTCCATCTTGATCAGGCCCAGCTCCTCGACGTCGTCCTTGTTGAACTGGACGACCACGCGGCCGGGCATCCGCGCCGGCTCGACCGGGGCGATGTCGACCAGCGGGCTGCCGGTGACCACCATCCCGCCCACGTGGATGGAGAGGTGGCGCGGGAAGCCCTGCACCTCCTCGACCAGGCGCAGGAAGTGCCGCCACAGCGCCGAGTCCATCCGCTCGGGGGCGTTGGCGGCGATGTCGGCGTTGGTCTCCCGCGCGTCGGCGAACCAGCGGTCGACGCCCTTGGCCAGGCGGTCGATCAGGTCCGGCGGGAAGCCGAGCGCCTTGCCCACCTGGCGGATGGCCATGCGGGGCCGGAACGTGACCACGTTGCAGACCATCCCGGTCCGCTCCCAGCCGTACTTGTCGTACACGTACTGGATCACCTGCTCGCGGTGCTCGGTCGAGAAGTCGATGTCGATGTCGGGCATCGTCTTCATCCCGACGTGCAGGAAGCGGTCGAACAGCAGGTTGTGCGCGATCGGGTCGACCCGCGTGATCCCGAGCGCGTAGGCGACGATCGAGTCGGCCGCCGAGCCCCGGCCCTGGCCGGGGACGTGGTGCTCGCGGGCGAACTCCATCAGGTCCCAGTTGATGAGGAAGAACTCGGCCAGGTTGGTCGCCTCGATCACCTCCAGCTCGCGCTGCAGCCGGGCCAGCACCTTCGACGTCATCGGCCGGTACCGCTCGCGGACGCCGGCGTACGCGAGGTGGAGGAGGTAGCTGTAGGCCGACTCGCCCTCGGGCACCGGGTAGCCGGGGAAGCGCACGTCGCTGAAGTCGAGCTCCACCTGGCAGCTCATCGCCAGCTCCAGCGAGGTGGCGACGGCGTCGGGGTGCGCCTCGAACAGCCGCGCCATCTCGTCCGGCGCCTTCAGCACCTGCTCGGAGTTGGAGGGCAGGCGGCCGCGAACCTCCTCCAGCGTCGCCCGGTGCCGGATGGCGGTGAGCACGTCGTGCAGCGGCCGGCGGCTCCGGTCGTGGTAGCGGACGTGGTTGGTCGCGACCGTGCGCAGCCGCAGGCGCCGGGCGAGCGCGGCCCGCCCCTCGAGCACCCACCAGTCCTCGGGCCGGAGGTGGTTGTGCAGCTCCACGAAGACGCCGTCGCGGCCCAGCGTGCCGGCGACGGCGTCCAGCCACGCCTCGTCGTCGGTCGCGACCAGGCAGTAGAGGCCGGCCGCGTGCGCGGCGAGGGTCGCCAGGTTGGTCCGCGCCTCGCCCTTGGGCTGGTTCAGGTGGGCCTGGCTGAGCAGGCGGCAGAGGTTCGAGTAGCCGGCCCGGCTGCGGGCCAGGAGCACGAGGTCGCGGCCGTCGACCTCCAGGCACGTCCCGACCACCCCGTGGACGCCGTGGTCCCGGCAGGCCTCCATGAAGCGGACGGCCCCGTAGACGCCGCCGGCGTCGGTGATCGCCAGCGCCGGGAGGCCCAGCTCCCTCGCCCTGGCGACCAGCTCGACGGGGTGGGAGGCGCCGTCCAGGAAGGAGAAGTTCGAGTGGCAGTGCAGCTCGGCGTATTCGGCCACCTGAGAATCTTAGTGAACAAATGTTCGTGTAAGCCGGAGAGCATCAGTCGTACACCCGCTCCACGTACCAGGCCCCATCGGCGAGGTCCCGGTAGATCTCGCACATGAGCTGCCCGCGCAGCACCACCCGCCAGTACTCCCGGGAGACCGGCCGGTCCCACCAGTCCACCTCGACGATCCAGCGCACGACCGGCCGGACCGGACCGATGAGCGGCGCGCCATGGATGCGGCACGGCTCGTTCGCGCCGTCGAGCTCGACCTCGATCGGCATGGGCGGATGCACCAGGTGGGTCACGAGGGGACCAGCCGGTAGCGCCGCTCGGGGAGCGGGGAGGCGGTGAGCGCCCGGTGGACCGCCAGCGCGACCTGGCCGCCGTGGCGCTCCTGGAGCCGCTCCAGCGCCGCCTCCACCTCCTCGGACGAGCCGTCGCCGCCCACCCAGAGCCGGAGCTGGCGCCGCCCCGCGACCTCCAGCTCGGGCACCTCGATCGCGATCTCGGTGACCGGCGCCGCCGGCCGCCACTCGCGCAGCCAGGACGAGACCAGCCCGAACAGCTCCGCCGCGCTGGAGAGCGAGTGCCGGACGACCGACTCCCGCGCCTCGTCGGCGCCGCCCTCGACGCCCAGCCGCACCCGGGCCCGGTGGGCGCCGGCGCCCCGCATGCCCAGCTCGCCGGCGAGCTCGCCGCACAGGCGGCGGGCCAGGAAGAGCAGGGCCTCGCGGTCCTCGACCGGCGGCTCGAGCTGGCAGCGGGCGCCGGTGACGGTGAGCGGCCGCCACGGGGTGATGGGGAGCGGCTCCTCGCCCCGCGCCAGGAGCACGGCGACGCGGCCGGCCCTCCCGAGCTGGCTCTCGAGCTGCCGGGGACCGAGCGCGGCCACCGCGCCCAGCGTGCGCAGCCCGAGCAGGTCCAGCCGCTCCCGCTGCTCGGGGTCCAGGTCGAGCTCGGACACGGGCAGGGGGGAGAGGAAGGCGCGGACGTCCTGGACCTGGAGCAGCCGGCCGGGCTTCGCCCGCGCGGCCGCCACCGCCGCGGCGAAGGGACCGGGGGCCAGGCCCAGCCGCGGCTCGACGCCCGCGGCCGCCCGCAGCCGCCCGCGCGCTTCGGCGAGTGCGCGGCCGGGCCCTGGGAGGCCGGTCAGGTCGAGCCAGGCGCGGCCGTCGAGGCGGACCTCGACCACCGGCGCCAGCTCGTAGAGCTCGGCCGCGATCCGCTCGGCCAGCCGGGTGGTCGCCACCGGGTCGGGCTCCACGACTGCGGCCGCGGGGCAGAGCGCCTCCGCCTGGCGCGCCGTGAGGCCCACCCGGACACCGGCGGCGGCCGCCTCGGCGCTGGCGGCCAGCACGTGGCCGTCGCCGCCGCGGACCACCGCCGGCCGGCCGGTGAGCTCGGGCCGGCGGGCCAGCTCCAGGTGCGGTATCAGCCCGCAGCAGACGGATGCAAGGGGGGGCAGGCCCCCCCTTCCGGAACCCCCCCTCTTTTCGTGGACGTTCGGGGCGCCCGCGGCGCACCCCTCCGGGTCTGTAGCCGGCTTCTGGTGACCGGGGGAAGACGGACTCACACGCCGGGCGGAGCCCTGTCTCACGGCGATTTCAGGTCTTCTCTCTGTTCTCACCTTCAGCCCGCAGCAGACGCTTCCGCTTCGTGCCACGGCTCCGCCTCGACCTCCCTCGCGACCTCCCTGGGCGCCTCGGCGGCCGGCAGCCGCGGTCCCAGCGGGTAGCGCAGCTCCAGCTCCGCCTCGGCGCCGGGCGCGGCCAGCTTGTTCTTGACGCACCGCAGCCGGCTCCGCGCCCCGACGTCCCGCCCTCGCTCGCGCACCCAGCCCACCCGCTCCAGCTCCAGCGTCAGGCTCGAGGCGTGCGCGAGCGCACGCCGCTCGCCGCCCGCGATCACCAGCACCAGGCATCCCGAGCGGGCGGCGGCCGAGGCCAGCGGCGCGAGCGCCGGCTCGGGCAGCTCCTCCAGCACCAGCCCGAAGCC
>Ga0066903_100002946_pt1 | contig 13621 bp, 13 predicted proteins | sample PanSoiMetaGPlot1_FD_67491 | JGI IMG/M metagenome (GOLD analysis project Ga0066903, IMG submission 67491) | Tropical forest soil microbial communities from Panama analyzed to predict greenhouse gas emissions - Panama Soil - Plot 1 (version 2) | ecosystem: Environmental > Terrestrial > Soil >... | reverse complement strand
TGTCGGCTGGGCGCCAGGTGATTCCTGCTCGTCGCGGTGCAGGGGGGATGCGCTGGCGACGGAGCAGGTTGCGGATGCTGGTCGCAAAGACCCGATGGCCGAGCTTCTGCAGTTCGCCGCGAATGCACTGTTACCCCAAAACCGGTTCTCCCTCGCCAACCTCAGTACCAACTCCCGGCACTCGGCCTACCGTCAGCCAGTCCACCCGCATGAGCTGGCTGCAGGCGCTCTGGGAGCACTGCGTGGCGAGCCAGGCGACCTGATCCTCGAAGGCCCGGACGAAGCCGCTGCCGTGGCGGGCCCAAGGCACATGGCTCACCACCACCCCGTGCACTGGGCAGCGCACCCGGGGCGCTGCCGCCTCCAGCCAGAAGCGGGTGTAGCCGAGGTCGAGGCCGCGCCGGCGGCGGCGACCATCACCCTGGTCGTAGAGCGGGCAGCGGCGGCCACAGATGCCACAGCGCTGGCGTTGCCGGCGCCCGGTCCGCACCACGGCCACCAGGCTGCCGTCGGGGCCCTCCACCATTCCTTCCAAGACCACGCCCACCAGACCGAGGACGCGAAGCCATACACTGCGACCGGGCACGCTGTCTCCCTCCTACGAATCCCGACTCAACACCGGAATCGTATGAGGCGGCGGCGTGTCTCCTATTCCCGGCTGGTCACCTCCCAGCCGAGGGCGTCAAGGCCGCGCGCAGCGCGCCGGAGGGCAGCCTTTACGCCCGGGCCTGGACTCCCAGGCTCTCGTCCGGGGGGCACGTGTATTGCCCCCTTCGCTGCAGCCTGCCGGCGTCATGTCGGCACCAGCTGGGGTGGTGCTCACCTGACACCGCTGGCGGCCGGCGAAGCCGAACTCAGATCGAGTTCAGTCCGCTTCCACGGATGTGCCAGAAGAGCCCCAAAAGGCATGACCACCAAGCTGACCACCTACGGGCCAGACTGGGGCAGTATCAGGCGTCATCCCGTGGACCGGTGAGGCGACCTTGCGCGTTCCAAGGCCCCGATAAGAACCCCGCGTCGGAGCCGCACCAGGCGTGCCGCCGTCTCGCCTCGGCGCTGAATCGATTGGGACCGGGGTAAGCCGACCGGCCGGCGCGAGGAGCCCCGATTGCCCAACTGGTCCTCGCAGATTGCGACCTTCCTCGCCACGACTTCGCCAACCAGCACTAGCGGGGAGGCGCACCCTGCGCAGGAGCCTGCCGGATTTGATCCTCGTTCTTGATCTCACCGTCGGGACTCAGGTCAACAAGCGGTCATCCAGCACCGGCAGCCTGGTGCCTTTCAGTTACGATCCGAGCGCAACCGACCGTCTGTAGAGGGAGGAGCGTCGATGCCACGGCCGAACCTGAGGGTGACCTCGGTGACGATCGGCTCATCGCAGCCGCGCGAACTCGGCCGTTTTTACGCCAACCTGCTGGGATGGCCGGTAACGGCGAGCGACCCGCCCCGTCCGGGCATGCCCGAGCAGGCAGGGTGGGCCCAGATCAAACCGCCGCCGGATGGGACCGGGCCGACCCTCAACTTCGAGTACGAGCGGTGCTTCCAGCGCCCAGTGTGGCCGGCCGAGGAGGGAAAGCAGACCGCCTCCCAGCACCTCGACATCCGCGTGGACGATCTGGCCGCCGCGGTGAACTTTGCGGAGTCCCAGGGCGCGCGCCTGGCGGCCTTCCAGCCGCAAGACCGGGTCCGAGTGATGATCGACCCCGACGGCCATCCCTTTTGCCTGTTCCTTTGACGCCGGGGACCCCAGATCTGCTCGATCCCAAAGGCCGGCCACCAAAATGAACCACCGACGGGCCTGAGGACCCGCCCAACTAGGCGCACGCGGTGGACGGGCCGCCCGCAGGCCAACACGCGGCCGGCCGCCCTGGACGAAGGTGATCGACCGTCGGCGCTGCGGTGAGCTGGCGCAGGTGCGACTGTCAGGTGCGCCGGTTTGCTGTTGAGCCCGTCGAACACTCTGTCCAACATTCGCGTGCCCAACCCTCCTTCGGTTCCTTCGCGTCTGGCAGGCTTGGCTTACCAGGTTGCGGGGCGACTGGAACGTCGTGACCCCGTAAGGAGCAGACCACCCATGATTGGCACGGACTCCTTCATCCGGCCGCCAGTCGCTGACGGGCGATTGGCGGCGCCGGGTGCGGCTTCGAGGAGGTTCTGACTCGGGGACCGGCACCAAGGTCGCGCAGATGACTACGACCGACCTTCTGATTACCCGCTACCGCTACTGGCCGATTCTGGTCATGCTCGGCGCTTCAGTTGTATGGGCCATGCTAGGCCCTCAGACCGGCTGGCCTCGACTGATCAACGTGGCGCTGGAGGCGGGCACGCTGCTCCTCGCCCTCACCCGCTCTGGCCGCAGCGTCCAGCTGCAGTGGTTGGCGGCGGCTGTGGGGGTCCTCATGGTGGCCATCTCGCTGGGTTCGATAGCAGTCGGCGGTCCGGGCGGCCTTGCTGCCCTGGCCGAGGCCGCTCTGGCCGTCACAGCAGCAGTCGCGATCTTCGCAGGCCTGGCGCGCCAGCTGACCATGACGCTACATTCCATCATGGGTGCGCTGTGCGTCTACCTGCTGGTTGGCATGTTCTATGCCAACCTCGACCAGGCCGTGGCCGCCTTAAGCCAGGGACCGTACTTCACGTCGATAGCGGCCGCCACCCGATCCCACTTCACGTACTTCAGCTTCGTCACTCTCACCACAACCGGTTACGGCGACTTGACCCCCGCCACGCCCCTGGGCCGCCTGTTAGCCATCGTCGAGGCGCTCATGGGCCAGCTATACCTCGTGAGCGTGGTGGCGCTTGTGGTTGGCAATGTGGCCCGCACCCAGCCCGAACGCACGTAAGCCGAACAGCCCTGACGGTCGGGCCGGCACTGCGACTCGTGAGCTCAACCAGACCCCAGGCATCCCTACACTATCGATGAGGTGTCACCAACTGGCGCTCCTCGGGACGACGTTGCGGCCATGCTGGCGGCGCGTCAGGAACTGGGGCCCGACTACGAGCAAGCGCTCATCGATGGTTTCGTCACTCGGATCAGCCAGGCCATCGACGAGCGAGTCGAGGCACGACTTGCCGAGGTCCAGCCGTCGCAGATCAACGCGCAGCCCCCGCTGAAGTCGGGCAAGCGCGATAACTCGCAGCTGATTCTGGCGCTCGGGTCGCTCGGTCTTGCTGTTCCGCTGAGCGGGCTTGCAGCCGGGCTCGAGCACCTGCCGGGGTTGATCGTCTGCTGGGCCGGCATCGCCGTCGTCAACGTCGCTCACGCCGTCTACCGGCGCGAGCGCACCTGACGTCCGACCCCTCAGACGGGGACCGTCTCAGCTTCGATCCTGAGCCACGTCTCGGGCGCCATCTGGTCCGCGAGGTAGATCGCCACGCGGCAGCCCAGAGCATGTTCGAGGTCGGTGCGAAAGGCGGGCAGACTGCAGGGAATGCCCTCGATCAGGAAGTCGACCCACGTGTGGCTGGTGGTGGGCGGCCACCACCGGATGCCGTCGACCTCATGCTGATCGGCCACTCCCCGGATGACCTGGCGGCGTGCGAGTACCAAAGGTTCCACGCCACACCGGCCCGTCGCCGGTGGCCATCAAAAGTAGCGCATTGCGTGTCGAGGCGCAACTGCCAGTTCAGGCAATGGTGATGCCCAGCTCATCCAGCAGCGCCTGGCTGTAGGCAACACGCCCGGTCAGCGTCCTGGGGTCCCCAGAGCAGAGCGCCAGCGCGGCCTCGGCCATCACCTCCACTGGTTCGGCCTGGTCCTCCGCTCCCGGGGGGATCAGGCGGTGAATGACAACTCCGGGCGTGGCCACCACCCGCGACGGCGAGAGCGCGTTGACCGCGACACCCGCGTCGTGCACCTCCGCGGCCAGGCCGGTCGAGAAGCGCTCAATGGCGGCCTTGCACATTCCGTAGACGGTTCCGCCTCGTCCTCGGCCCGTATATGGCGGGCCCTGCGGGTGGCGCGCGGCCCCCGACGAGATGTTGAGAATCCAGCCACGCCCACGCGCAAGCATCCCGGGCAGGACCAGCTGAGCCAGCTCGAACGGCGCCCGGACCTGCACCTCGAACATCACCTCGAAGCGGCGGCCAGGGAACTCGGTGACCGGCAGGAACCACGTCACGGCCGCATCGTTTACGAGAACGTCGATCGGGCCCAGCTCGGCCTGCGTCCTCTCAACGAGCCTCCGGCGATCTTCAGCCTGTGAGAGATCGGCTCGAATAGCGACCGCACGGCCACCGGCAGCCCGGATCGCATCGGCCGTCTCGTGGATGGTCCCTGGCAGGCGGGCGTCTGATTCAGCCTCCGTCCGCGCTGAAACGGCCACCGCTGCGCCCTCGGCGCCGAACCTGCGGGCGATGGCAGCCCCGATGCCGCGGCTGGCGCCGGTCACGATCGCGACGCGCCCGGTGAGCGCTCCTTCCATCCTCATTCGGAGCGATGTATCACGCGCGGTCCCTTTCGTCTAGTGGGAGTCGAGCCGGCAGGAACTCTACGATCCGCACAATGACCGAAGGCCCCGTAACCCAATGGTGGCGTGACGCCGTCGTCTATCAGATCTACCCGCGCTCGTTCCAGGACACTAACGGCGACGGTGTTGGTGACCTCGCGGGCATCACAAGCCGCCTGGAGTACCTGAGCTGGCTCGGAGTCGACGCTCTCTGGCTCACGCCGATCACCGCGTCGCCCGATGACGACTTTGGCTACGACGTCAGCGACTACTACAGCGTGCAGCCGGTTCTCGGCGACCTGGCGTCCGTGGACCGCCTGGTCGAAGCGGCCGGGCGGTGCGACATCCGCGTCGTGATGGACATAGTTCCGAACCACACAAGCGACCGTCACGCGTGGTTCAAGGATGCTCGGGCCTCGCGGGAATCTGTCCACCGCGATTGGTACGTATGGGCAGGCCCGTCGCGTGACGGATCACTGCCCAACAACTGGCTCAGCGTCTTTGGCGGTCCGGCCTGGGAGCAGGATGCTGCGACCGGTCAGTTCTACCTTCACCAGTTCCTCCCCAGCCAACCGGATCTGAACTGGTGGAACCCGCAGGTGCGGGACGAGTTCGATCGCATCCTTCGCTTCTGGTTCGACCGTGGCGTCGCCGGGTTCCGGATCGACACAGCCAACAAGGTGGTCAAGGACTCGCTGCTGCGCGACAACCCGCCGGTGCGGCCTAGCGATCACCCGATGCAACGCCGGCTTGGCCAGCGCCCCGCCTGGACGAGCAGCCAGGCCGGCGTGCACGAAGTGTGGCGGCGCTGGCGCGCCGTGTGCCGGGAGTACAAGCCAGAGCGAATGTTGGTGGGCGAGACCTGGCTCTTCGACCTGGACGAGGTGGCGCGCTACTACGGTGCGGACGACGAGCTTCACATGAACTTCAACTTTCCGTTCGTGTATGCGGACTTCAGCGCGGAAGCGCTGCGCGAGGTCGTCGAGCGGACTGAGACTACCCTCGGTGGCAGCCGCTGGCCGGCGTGGACGGCGAGCAACCACGACGTCTCCCGGTTTCCAAGCCGCTGGTGCAGAGGTGATCGGCGCCGGATCGGGATGGCGCTGATCATGCTGCTTACCCTTCGCGGCACGCCTTTCCTCTATTACGGGGACGAGCTGGGCATGACGGACGTGGCCGTGCCCAGCGACCGCACTGCCGACCCGCTCTCGCGCCGCATGCCCGGCCAGCACAGGGGGCGCGACCCGGAGCGGACGCCGATGCTGTGGCGCACCGGTCCAGGAGCGGGCTTCACGGCCGCCGGCGTGGACCCGTGGCTGCCGCTGGGCGACTCTCAGATCAGCGTCGAGCAGCAGCAAGACGATCACGCGTCGACGCTGCGCCTGTGCCGTGACTTGATCAGGCTGCGGCACGATTCATCCGATCTGCGTTCGGGCGGCTACACGAGCCTGGATACGCCCGCCGGGGTTTGGGCCTACCGCCGCGGGACCGATACGGTGGTCGCGCTGAACTTTCGGGATGAGGAGGTCGCGGTGCCAGGGGTGCGTGGCCGTATTCTCATCGCCACTGAGCGCGCACACGACGGTACCGAGGTGGCCGGCCTTCTGAGACTCGGACCGGCTGAGGCGGTCGTCGTGATCAGCGGTCAGCGGTAGTCGAGTACAGCGCCTCGATCTCGCGCTCGTAGCGCTCCACGATCACGCGGCGCCGCCTCTTGAGCGTGGGGGTCAGCTCGCCCGATTCGGCGGTCCACTCCACCGGAAGAACGGCGAAGCGCTTCACCTGCTCGACACGTGCCAGACGCTCATTGGCCGCGTCGACGGCTCGCTGCAACTCCGCCAGCAGTGCGGGATGCTCGGCGAGCTGGGCTGTCGAGCCGGCCTCGATCCCGTGCCGCTTCGCCCAGACTGGCGCCATCTCGGTGTCGAGTACCAGCAACGCCGTGATGTACGCGCGCCGATCGCCCGCGACGCACGCCTGCCCCACCAGCGGGTGCTGCAGGAGCAGGTTCTCGATGTTGGCCGGGGAAATGTTCTTGCCGCCGGCTGTGATGATCAGCTCTTTCTTCCGGTCGATGATCTTCACGTATCCGCCGTCGTCGACCGTCCCGATGTCTCCGGTGTGCATCCAGCCCTCGCCGTCGATGGCCTCTGCGGTCCTCGGGGGGTCCTTGTAGTAGCCCTTCATCACTATCGGGCCGCGGACCAGGATCTCGCCGTCATCGGCGAGCTTGAGCTCGATCCCCGGATAGGCGTAGCCGACCGTCCCGTTTTGGGCCCGGTCGAGCGCGCTGATGGTGGCAGCGCACGTCAGCTCGGTCATACCCCAGCCTTCGGTCATGCTGAGCCCCAGCGCCTGGAAGAACTCGATGATGCCCGGGTCGATGGGCGCTGCCCCGGTCACCGCTTGCTGGCACTCTTCCAGCCCGACCCGGGCAAGGATCGCGCGGGCTACCGGTGCTGCCCGGTCTGCTGCGGCCTGCAGCCCGGCGGGCACCTCCGCGCCTCGCTGGCGCAGCTGGACCACCTGCCGCCGCACCTCGATCACCTGCTCGACGCCCTGCCGGCGTGCGGCGTCGGGCTCGCCGGCGATGGCGGCGCTGAGACCGGCGTGCAGCTTCTCCCAGACACGGGGGACGCCGACCACTACTGTGGGACGAACCTCGAGCGCGACCTGGAACAGCTGTCGCGGGTCAGGGCAGAAGTGGACGGTTCCGCCGTTCACGATCGGGAGCCAGTGGTCGACGGTGCGGCCGGTCGCATGAGCCATCGGCAGGTAGGAGATGGAGCGTCCGCCGTCGACTGGTGGGATGACGCGGTTGTTGGCCGCTGCTAGCCACAACACATTGTGGTGCGGGATCATCACGCCCTTGGGCGGCCCGGTCGTACCTGACGTATACATGACGGTGGCCAGGTCGTCCGGCGTCACCTGCCGCCACGAGACGTCGAAGGCGTTAAGGGAGCGCTCGGCCTCGGCGCGGCCTGCGTTCCTGACCGACTCAAACGTGACGAGCCAGTCCTCGCCGCGCTCTGGTTCGCCGTGGAGCAGCACGACCCGGCGCAGGTGCGGCAGCTCGCTGCGTACAGCCTCGAGCTTCCCCAGGAACTCGCGGTTCTCGACCACCGCGATCGACGCCTCGCAGTGATTGGCGATGTAGGCGGCCTGCTCCGGCGCCAGGGTGTTGTAGAGGCTGACTGGACAGCCCCGGGCATGAAGTGCAGCCAGGTCAGCCATGTGCGGTTCAGGGCGGTTGCGCGACCAGATCAGCATGAACTGGCCGGGGCCAAAACCCAGCGACAGGAGGCCAAGCGTCACCTCAGCCACCGCCTCACGATACTGGCGCCATGTCAGCGCCTCCCAGGCGCCGTCCACACGCCACTTGAGCGCATCGGTGTCCGCTAGCCGCTCGACGGTGTCGGCAAAGACGCCCGGCAGCGTCTTGCCTGCGACCTCGGCGTCGATCTCTGCTCGCGCAGCCGTGACGTCCGTCGAGACCTGAACCTGTGCCATGTGTGTGACCTCCCAGCCGAAGCATAGACGCGCCTGCGTGCGCTCAGGCTGAAAAAACAGCGCCTACAGCGGGCACCAGAACTTGAACGAAACTCGTTCGTAGCCGAGTGCCTCGTAGAACCGGTGTGCGTGCTCGCGCTCAGGTTGAAGACCGCTGGTCAGCTCGATGCCCTCACAGCCCTCGGCGCGGGCCAGCTCAGCGGCTCGTTCCATCAGGCTGCGACCGACGCCGCGCCGGCGCGCGGAGTCACGAACGACCATCGCCGTAACCCTGGCCACGGGCCGCGCATGCGTGATCTGGAGCTGGAGGGACAGCTCCAGCAGGCCCAGCGCCTCACCGTCGGCCTCGCCCAGAATGACACGAGCGCCCGGTCGACTTAGCCGGGATAACGCTTCCCTGGCGGAGATCGGATAGCCAAGCTGCCCCAACAGCTCGGCGACGACGGCGGCGTCGTCAGCCACGGCCGGGCGGAGAGTCGGGCGCTGCATTGGCGACTCACCGGCCGCGACTGGCGCGCTCATTTCAACCAGGCGGATGCTGTTCGCGCGGCACTGCTTCGTCGAGCAGGCTGCGCGCAAGCGTGAGAGGTTTCACTGCCTTGTCTCTTGCGAGCACTTTGAGTTGCTGGCGTACGCGCCGGGCTCTCGACAGTTGATCGCCGGTATCACTTGCCTGTGGGCGGCTCAGCCCGAGCGCGGGGCGGCCCGACCCCAGGCCGAGGCCCCACCCAGGCCGAACGGCAGCCGCCGGAAGACCTCCTCACTGATGAGAAAGCCCGCGAAGATCAACAGCACGCCCAGTAACTCCCCCGGGGCTGCGGCCCAGGTCACGCCGAAGCGCTCCAGCCCGCTCGTAAGACCAGACGTGGCGCCACCCAGTGCTATCAAGACAGTCGCCGGGACTCGCGAGTTGAGCTTGCCCGCCGCCAGCGCCCTGATCGCCTCAGGGACCGACGCGACGAGGTTCACCGTAACGGCCACCACCCGGTAAAGCTGGCCCACCACCGGAGCCGACGGCCCTCCCCGCAGCACCTTCAGCTTGGGCATGTACACGTACGCGGAAAAGAGCGCACCAAAGATCAGGCACAGCCCACCCGCGTTGAACGGTCCGGTCAGGATGCGCAGATAGCCAGGGACAGCGGTGCCGACCGGGACCCGTGTCTGGGGGTCCAGCGCGTAGCCTGGCTCGGGCAGCGTCGCAGAGATGGTGAGCAGCGCGACCACGGCTGAGGCGATGGCGAGAAGGGCCATAGCTGCGTGCGCCGCAATTGATCGGCGCCAGGCGGTGGCCACAATCACAGCGGCCCCAGCCAGGATCGCGATGACGATCACAAGAGCAACGTTGGACCAGGCGGTCGGACGGCCCTGCCTGATCAGCGCCAGCTGGCTCAGGTAAGCGAACAGCCCACCCAGCGCGATCGAGAAGCCGGCGAAATAGCCGAACCCTGTTCGTGACAGGAGGTAGAAGGTGCCCATCCCCAGGTAGGCGGCTACGAGGATTGCCCCGAAGAGGTACCAGGCGCGATAGAGTCCCGCATTCCAGCCGAACGCGGCGCCGGCGAACTGAGTGCCTGAGCTGATGCCGTACCAGATCAGCCCCAGCCCCCACACGAGCTGAAAGCTGTGCCGGCGGTGCCGCCACTGGTCGAGGACGAGCGCCGCAAAGAGGAGGCTGATCAGGGCCGCCAGCAAGGGCAACAGCGAGTTGAGCACCATTACTCCGCCGCCGGGGCGGCGTCAATATAAGACAGCGCCACCCCAACGTGCCCTCGAGCCAACGTCGCGAGGTCGGCGTCCAGCGGTGCGCAGGCTTCCTGCACAGACGGCCGGTCCTGATCGCCCTGGCGCCCCGGCTCCGGCATCGCAAGAACATACAGGATCTCGGCGGCCACCGAGGCGGCAAAATCGCAGTTCCGGCAGAGCATCTCGCACGGCACCTCTGATAGGGTTCGAGCGTTCGGTTGCGAGCGACCCCGCTGGGAAGGGAGCTCACCTGCAAGGAGGGAGACGTTGTTTCCCGGTCTTCGCATGATCACGGTTGCCCTGACCACAATCGCCGCGATGGTGACTGCCAGCCTGGCGCCGTCGCACCATAGAGACCTTGGACGCCACGCCGTCGCCGGGCCGGGAGCCCTAAGCCGGCCGACCTTCCACGAGGCAATGTCGCCGATCCCAAGCGGGCGAGACGAGATCTGGGAATACAAAAAGCAAGTCGCCCGCGATACCGCTGCCGCAAAAGCTGCGGCGGCGGCCGCTCAGCAGGCAAAGCCCGCGGCGGCAACGCCCCGGCCGCCCGCCAATTACGGGTCGGGCCCGATCCAGGACATCATCACCAGGGCCTTCTCGCCATATGGACCGAACGCGGTCGCGTGGGGTCTCCGGGTCGCGAACTGCGAATCCGGCTTCAACCCCCGCGCCTACAACCCGGCCGGCCCCTACTACGGGCTCTTCCAGTTCCTGATGCCCACTTTCAAGGCGACTCCCTACGGCAGCGGCGACATCTACGACCCGGTGGCCAACGCCAACGCGGCAGCGTGGAAGTGGGCGAACGGCGGGGCCTCCGCCTGGGGATGCAGATAGCGCGCCAGTAGCGCACTAAACTCATTGCTTCGTGACCCCGCCGCAGCTCCAGCAAGCCGCCCTGGAGGAGCTGATCGCCAGCCTGAACCCCGTCCAGCGGGAGGCGGTCGAGCACCTCGAAGGCCCGCTGCTGATTTTCGCGGGAGCGGGCAGCGGCAAGACGCGAGTGCTGACCACGCGGATCGCCAACCTGATCGCGCAGCGCAAGGTGTGGCCCGACCGGCTGCTGGCTGTCACGTTCACGAACAAGGCCGCGCGGGAGATGCGCCAGCGGGTTGCACGGCTTGTCGAGGGTGCGGACCAGATGTGGGTTGGCACGTTTCACCACACGGCTGTCCGGATGCTGCGGCGCGACGCCGAGCGCCTGGGCGTGCCGCGGTCCTTCACGATCTTCGACGAGGACGACAGCCGGGCCGCGCTCAAGCGCGTGCTCGACGAGCTCCGGCTGGACCCCAAGAAGCACCCTCCGGGTGTGATCCTGGCACGCATCTCCAGAGCGAAGAACGAGCTCGTTGACCCTGAGTCCTATAAGGTCGAGAGCTATCGCGACGAGATCGTGCGTCGCTCCTACGAGCGGTATGAGAAGGTCCTTCGGCAGTCGGGCGGCCTCGACTTCGACGACCTGATCGTGAAGGTGGTTCGCCTCCTCCAGTCGGACGAGGAGGCGCGCGAGAGATGGCGCGACCGCTTCCGGTACGTGCTGGTGGACGAGTACCAGGACACCAACCATGCCCAGTACGTCCTCGTCAATCTGATCGCAGGCGCGCACCGCAACCTGGCCGTGGTCGGAGACGACGACCAGAGCATCTATGGCTTTCGAGGAGCCGACGTGAGGAACATTCTCAACTTTGAGAAGGACTATCCCGAGGCCAAGGTTGTACATCTCGAGCAGAACTACCGCTCCACCCAGGACATCCTCGATGCGGCCCATCACGTGATTCGCAACAACGAGGAAAGGGCGCCGAAACGGCTCTGGACCGAACGCCTGGGTGGGGAGCGCTTGCAAGCGGCCCAGCTCTACAACGACGTCGAAGAGGCGGAGTACGTCGCCGACGAGATCACCCGGCTTCGCCGTGTCGAGGGCAGACGCTCCGGCGACTTCGCAGTCCTGTACCGCACCAACGCCCAGTCACGTGCCTTCGAGGACGTCTTCGGCCGCCGCCGCATCCCCTACCGGTTGGTGGGCGGAGTCCGCTTCTGGGAGCGGCGCGAGGTCAAGGACGTGCTCGCGTATCTGCGGCTGATCCAGAACCCCGCTGACATGGTCAGCTTCACGCGCATCGTCAACGTGCCCAGGCGCAAGATCGGGCCGGTCAGCGTCGAGGCGGTGGTCACCGCTGCCACCGGGAGCGGGCGTGACGTGCTCGACGTCCTTGCCGAGCCGGAGGCGGTGCCCAACCTGCCCAAGCCCGCTCTGGCACCACTGGAGCGCTTCCGGCAGCAGCTCGCATCCATGCGGGCGACGCTCGGCGCGCTGGCGCCCGGTGAGCTGATCGAGCACGTCATCGAAGTCACGGGCCTGGGCGGCTACTACGCCGATGGCAGCCCGCAGGGCGACGCTCGGATGGAGAACCTCCGCGAGCTGCGCGGTCTCGCCGAAGAGTTTGACTCTCACCCCGACCGGGGCGAGGCGCTCGAGACTTTCCTGACCGAGGTGACGCTGCGCTCGGACGTCGATGCCTACGCGGAAGATGACGAGGGTGTGACGCTGATCACCCTTCACATGGTCAAGGGCCTCGAGTTCCCAGTCGTCTTCATGGTCGGAATGGAGGAGAACCTGCTGCCCCATCGGCGCGCCGTCGAGGACCCCAAGGAGATGCCGGAGGAACGGCGCCTCTGCTACGTCGGCATAACCCGGGCACAGGATCGCCTGTATCTGACCTGCTCGTTCAAGCGGCACCTGTACGGCCGCTCGGAGGCCTCGTTCCCCAGCCGCTTTCTCCAGGAGATTCCGCAAGCGCTGCTTGGGGCTCCTCGGCGGGGGGCAGCCCCCGTTGCGCCGCCGCGTGGCGGCTACCGCGAACGGCTGGTGCAGCGGCAGGTGCAGGCTGCCCCGGCGGCGCCACCCGTGCAGCGCTATCACGAGGGGGACCGGGTGCAGCACCGGAAGTTCGGCCTGGGCGTGGTCATGAAGAGCACGCTGACAAGGACGGACGAGGAGCTCCTGGTTCGGTTCGATGGCGCCGGCGTGAAGATCATGAGCGCGACGATCGCTCCCCTCGCCAAGCTGTGACGACCGACGTCCGGCAGCGGCTCGAGGAGCTCCGCCGGGAGGTCCGCCGGCATGAGCACCTCTACTACGTGCTCGACCAGCCCGAGATGACCGACGTTCAGTTCGACGCGCTGTACCGCGAGCTCGAGCAGCTCGAAGCGGAGCACCCGGACCTGGTCACTCCGGACTCCCCGACGCAGCGCGTGGGAGGCTCCCCGAGTGCTCAGTTCGCCAAGGTCCGCCACCGCTCTCCGATGCTCAGCCTCCAGAACGCCTTCGAGGAGGAGGAGATACGGGCCTGGGACAGGCGCGTCCGTGCCGTCGTCGGCGACGATGTGACCTACGTCTGCGAGCTGAAGATCGACGGTCTGGCCATGAGCCTCACCTACCAGCAGGGAAAGGACCATTCAGCCCGCCTGGTCCGTGCCGCTACGCGTGGAGATGGGTTCACCGGTGAGGATGTGACCGCCAACGTGCGGACCATACGCAGCGTGCCGCTCACGGTCCGGCCTGTAGACGGCATGCCGGCCGAGTTCGAGGTCCGCGGGGAGGTGTACTTCCCACTGGCGGCGTTCGAGAAGCTCAACCGGGAGATGGAGGCGGCCGGCCGCCAACCCTTCATGAACCCGCGCAACGCCGGAGCGGGGAGCGTCCGGCAGCTGGATCCGCAGGTCACCGCCAGCCGCAACCTGCAGACGTTCATGTACACCCTCGACCCGGCTGGCCCAGCGCGCAGCCAGTGGGAGGTGCTCGAAGCACTGCAGGCGATGGGCCTTCGGGTCAACCTGAGCCGCACCCGATTCGACTCCATCGAGGGAGTGATCCAGTTCCACCATGACTGGCATGAACGGCGCCACCAGCTCGACCACGAGAT
>Ga0066903_100002945_pt1 | contig 13622 bp, 20 predicted proteins | sample PanSoiMetaGPlot1_FD_67491 | JGI IMG/M metagenome (GOLD analysis project Ga0066903, IMG submission 67491) | Tropical forest soil microbial communities from Panama analyzed to predict greenhouse gas emissions - Panama Soil - Plot 1 (version 2) | ecosystem: Environmental > Terrestrial > Soil >... | reverse complement strand
CACTCATTGACGCCTCACCGCATAAAAAAAACGTATGAACTAAAAGCAGTGATGATGGTCCAAGAGAGTAGGCTTTAATTTGAGGGCTGCCCGGGCAAGGGCCGCTTCCATCTTGGTGAAACGTGGGTCTCTTTGCAATCACCACGTCCCATCCTGAACGCGCAGCATCACCGGGCTCACCGGATTCTTGACCTAGAGCCAGCTCTTCGTGCGCCCAGAACGATAGGGGAAATCGCTTCGCTTGGGCACGATGCCTTCGAGTTCGAGTTTGCACGCCTGCTCGAAGGCGCTCGCTCCGTCGCCCGTGCAGGAAGATATTCTTGCTAGTTTTTTCCAACCCATGTGGCTTTTTTATCACCAAATCATTGGGAAACCGGCGGCAAAATCGACCATAGTCAGTTTATGGGGAGGGCAGCGTGTCGTATCGCCCGACGAAGCTCGCAAGCTTAGCCTTCTGTGCTTTCACCTCAATAGGTACAGCCGTGGCAGCCGATATGCCGGTGAAGGCACCTCCTATTGCCGCTCCACCGCCCGCGTTCACCTGGACCGGTTGCTATCTCGGCGGCTATGTGGGCGGAGCATGGAGCGACCGCGATCCGGTTTTCACCGATCTTGGCAATGCCAACTTCCGCTCGTTCTCGGGAGGTATCACGGCGGGGCGCATCGAGGGGAGCCACTCCTGGAGTGTTAGTAGCGACTCAAGCGTCATTGCGGGCGGTACCCTGGGATGCAATTGGCAGGTCGTCGGTTCTCCCTTCGTGTTCGGAATTGAGGGCGAAGGTGGCTATTTGAGGCTCGAGGGTTCGACCTTCGATCCGCTACTCAGCCCGGTTGTACCGCTGACGGCGCTGCGGACCACACCAGATGTCCTTGGCGGCGCCCGTGTCGGTGATTGGTATGCAATGATTACCGGGCGACTGGGATACGCCTGGGACCGTGTTTTAATCTATGCGAAGGGCGGCGCCGCGTTCGTACCGGTGCGAGCCTCAGTGGTGGATAGCTGCGCCACGGCTGGCTGTGGGAATTGGCTGCTTGCCACCTCGGTTAGCGACACCGTGACCACATGGACGATTGGCGGGGGCATCGAATGGGCCTTTACCGACAACTGGAGCATCAAGGGCGAGTACATGTTCATCGGTCTCGATGATACATTCACTACATGCGCGCCAGCGACGCTCGCGAGCGGGGCAGTGGTATCAGGCGGACCGTTCTGCTTTGGGCACGACTTCAATGGAATCCACACGGCGAAGATCGGTGTGAACTATCGTTTTGGCCAATTTTGGAGGTAGCGCCGTAAAAGTTGCTTTCTGGAGTACAAGTTGAGTGTAAAAAGCGCGCCGAGGTGGCTCGGCGGGTTTGTGTTTTTCGTGGCTTTGGCCGTGCCGTCGGACCTCGTGTGGGCACGGTAGTCAGATGCGCACCTGCTTAATCCCTCAACACGACGATTCGTTCAACGGTGGACCACTGATTTGGGCGCCGAACAAAAAACGAAAATGCCGGCTGTAATAACACCCCAGCGGGAGGCTTTACTCGTTTCCCTCGCCGCTTCCTTGGGCCGCGCAGGGCGCGGCCCTTTTCTTTTGAAATTGATGAATTCCAACGCGCTCTCCTGCAATCCTCCAAAGTTGCGCACGCGCTAAGACTGGCTCGCAAGCGCAGGCGAGACCTCTACGGTTCTATTGGATCGTCCTTTGGCTGTTGAGGCCCGATTGTGATCCCTCGACTTGCGCTGCTGCTTTGTCGGGCCAGCGGATTGATGTGCCACGGCCAGCGGCGATGCCTATCGCCAGGCCGGCATCTACACCGCCCGCCTTCTTAAGGGCGAGAGGCCAGCCTATCTGCCAGTCGCGGAGTCGACTAAGTTCGAGTTCGCGCTCAACCTCAAGACTGCAAAGGCGCTGGGTGGCTGGGAATCGAGCACCTTCGAAAAAAGAGCGATTTCGGTCGTACCGCCTGGTTAAGGCTGATACGCTGCTTGCCGACGCAAGCTGCGAGGTCACCCGGATGCTCGGCATACATGATCTTTGGTTATTCCTGGCAGCGGGATTGCTGCTGAACGTCACACCGGGTCCAGACATCGCCTACATTGTTGGACGAAGCACACAGTACGGGGTTCGTGGAGGCGTGGCGGCGACGCTTGGCATTTGTGCAGGCTGCTTTGTGCACATCATTGCCGCTGCCATCGGGCTTTCGGCGGCGCTTGTCGCGTCGGCCTCCGCCTTCACCCTGTTGAAATGGGTTGGCGCCGCTTACCTCGTTTATATTGGGCTTCGGATGCTCACGGCGTCCCGGTCCGACAACTCGTTAATTCCGACCACGAAGCTTGCGCCAACCGCCAAACTGCGAATGGTTTTCCTTCAAGGATTGCTCACCAATGTGCTTAATCCGAAAGTGGCAGTGTTTTTCCTTGCGTTCTTACCGCAGTTCATTCCGGCTGATACATCCTCAAAGGTCTCCGCTTTTGTCATTCTCGGACTGATTTTCAATATAACTGGGACGTTGTGGAATCTCGGGGTAGCATGGTGCGCCGCTCGCCTTGCCTCTGCGCACAGATCTCTGCATCTTGTTCGCATTTGGCTTGGCCGGGTTCTTGGCATCATATTTGTCGGGTTAGGTGTACGACTCGCTCTCAGCGAGAAACCGTAGCAGACGGTTCGCGGCAATATTTCTCCTCTTTGACACGACTCCGATTTCGGCAGACGTCCGACTTGAGTCCGTAAAGTTAAGCGGACATTCGCGATTGTGAGTATGTGCCGTCAATCGCAGCAGATTACCCGTCGTTCTTCGCTAGCCCTCTCGCGCGCAGCCAGTCGTTGATGACCCGATGCGCCCGCCCCTCTGCCCTCAAGCGGCCCCTTACCTGGCCGCGCTTAATCTCGCTCTTGTCTAGGTAGACGGTCCAGGTCCATTCGTCGCGCCCTGGCCTTGCAAGGATCGTATACGTGATTCCCTTGTGCTCCATGCGCCGGCAGCTTGGCCGCAACTTTGGTAGCGATCAAGGATTTGTCATGTCGGATGCCGACGACCCAGATTCCCGACATTGCCCGCGCTGTGGCGCGGAGATGGTGGTTGCTGGCACTATCCCGCGCCTTGGCTCCTTCTCTGAGCTGCACGTGTTTGCCTACACCCGCTGCAGACATGTCGTGGTCGTCTACGACGTCAGAGATTGACTAAGATCAATGCCGCAGCCGCGGCGGCCGCCATAACGGGTGGATCTTAAGCGAGCGTTACTGCTCGGTGGCCTAGAAGAAAATGGCCCCGCCGAGGGCATGTACTTCGCGCCTATCCGCGCGTAGTGGCCCGCCCTCATCTTCTTATCGCACTGCTTGGACCTGATCGAAGCCAGGCCATCTGGCAGCTTCTAACTGGCTGCGAATAGCAAGACGAGCCGGTGCATCATCTCTTTGGTAGTTACTGTAGAGGGCGGACACCGCGTCGGTCAGCGGTTTGAGTAGCGCTGAGATCGGGCCCCTAAAAAGATCGCCTATGCTCCTCCCGGCGTAGCGCACCGGGCCGAGCAGGTCGCAGAGTCTCGCGAGACGCGATGTCCCTCGTTTCAGCTTGACCTGTAGGTTCGGCAAGCTCTCGGGCGTACCGCCCTCCGCGAGAGCGGTGATCAAGCTGGCGATCACCGAATCGAAATCCGCTTTAGCGATGTCATAGAGCAAGCGGCCTCTAGACGTATCGGCAACGTTGCCGTGCCCCTTGAACAGCGCGACACAGAATTGTGCTGTTGATTTTGCGTCGGCTAGCCGCGCTACCGCCTCTGGCCAACCAGTGACTGCCGCCTGACTGACCTCAGACCTCAACAGCAGCGCAAACATGAACAGTACCCAAGTGTGCCCGGTACGTCTCATGGTCGATGCCCCTTTCGGTTCTTCACCGGGCACAGAGCGAACGTGACACCCGAACGAAATGACTTCGCAAGACCATGGCTCGCAGTCCATCGAAAATGCAGAAATGGAACGGTTCCTGGTTCCCTCGAGCAGAAATATTGAGCAAATTCCTCAGCTTGTAAAACGGAATTCGCAATCTGCAGCATGTCGGTCCTCTCGCTGGGCCCAACCTTGATCGATGCTTTCCACCGAAACGTTGGCGCGTCCGGCGTAGCCCGCAGCTTGCCTTGACCTGGGTCGAGCTGGCTAACTCAGCCGCCTTCAGTGCAGCTGCGTGCTGCCGCTCGGTGATGTGCTGACGTTTTGCGTTGAGGAGAGGGGGCCGCGGTGCTCCGTCTCGATTCAGAAAGATTCCCGTCAAAGACTCAACTGCAACACCCTTGGCAGAGCTAATCTAACCACGGCTGGGGGAGGGGTCAGGCAATTTTCAACTGTCTCAAGATGCCTTCGCGCGGGAGCCCTCTTTGCTGGAGGCAATCCTGAATCTCCGCATCTTTCCAAGACATGCCCTGGCTATAACAGCATTCCAGGTACTTTAAGGTGCGCTCGCGATTTAATTCCGGTACTGCGAGCGGCGCTCGATCATCAAAGAAACAGGCTACAACCAAATCTTCGCACGCCATGCGGGGCCTCTCAACCGCACCATCGATTTTGAAAGGCATTGCCGCTACTCCAGTTTTGACGATGCGGCCCGCACCTTCTCACTGGGTGCGGGCATAGGATGTTCATCAGCCGTTCGCTCGAGGTTGCTGATCGCCGCCTTTGCTAGGCGCGCGCGCTCCGCCTCGCGCGTGTAGACCGCCGATGTCCCGCTGCCGCGTTCCCAGCCGAACAAGGAGTCGAGTTCGGGCTCGGTCGCGCCATTCTCGGCCGCTCTGGTGGCGCCGAGCTTGCGTAGACCGTGCGCCGACTTGTTGACCCCGGCGGCGCGCGCGGCCTCCCGAAATTCGTTGCCGAACGTTTCCTTCGTCAGCGGGCCGCCCTTCGCGTCACAGATGTAGGAGAGTTCGCCCGTTGGTCCGGCGTCGAGCGTCCGCTGCAGGATCGGGAGGATGGGGAGCGTCACAGGTATTGCCTCGCGCCGGAGAAGCCTCAGGCACAAAGCTTGATGCAGATGCTCCAAGACTGAATCACCGGGAACGAAGTCTCAAAGCCTGAATGATGCCAGCTAAGCGGTGTGCAGGGGCTTGCTGCGGGCTCAGGCGATGCTGTTCCTCGTCCAGCAGCGCCTGACTCGTTTCCAAGCTCTCAGCAAGATTGACCCAGTTCTTGGACAGCTCCAGCAAAGTCATCTTCAACTGCTTGCTCTTGGCGATTTGCCCCAGTTCAGCGCAGCGAAGCGCATTCGAGCGGCATTCTTTCGGATCACCGGCCATTATGTTCCTCCCGCTACGGGCGGGAGCGCGACCGGTCTCTCAGCCACCGACGCCCGTCATCGTTTTGTTTGTTGATCGGTGATGTGGTATCCAGGCTCTATGAGAGAGTCAAAGACGTCCGAGCTAATGTTTGTGGCGTCGCGCTTTTGAATATGCTTAGCTGAAGTGCCTTCGTTCTCCCAGGGGAGGACGATCGTTTCTTCCCATTGAACTTGGCCTCGCCTTCGACGGCCATTTCTTTGTTCGCCCCAGAGCTGAGAAGCTCGGAGCAAGAGGAGCCCCGCCGAGGCGCGGCCAGTGAGCGTGTTGCCTCTTTTTGATGGTGGCCCGGCCGCTTGGGGGCCGGACAATGGATCTTCTTGATAAGGGGACGATCCACCGAACCGAGCCGATGTGGCAATTACGCCGCCAGACGAGCCCGGCAGTGACCTTGAAGAACTGCCTTGCTGGCACCGTCTAGCGGTTCGCCTGCATGGCGACGAACACGAGCGCCTCCTACATCGCGGCGCTCTATTAAAAAGGAAACCCGCATCTGGTTGCGGGACAGACGGGGCCTAGGCGTTTCCTACGAAACGTCGGCTCCCATTGGGCATGGGGAGCAACGAACACTCTATCAGTTGCGGGCGTCCCGGTGAACAAAACGAGGGCGTGAATCGCAAACGCTCGTTGGTTGTGGTTCGATTGGAATCAAATGAAAACCCCCACCCAACGGGCATGCTGAGCGGGGGTTCAGATGTTGCATCCATGCTCCCTCGGGGAGAGGGCACGCCCGCATTCTCACTGATTCGACAGCTCCGGCGCAATGGCCAGTCCGGGCCTACGATCAACGCTATGGCGCAGACGACCGCCGCGATGGCAACGCGATGCGGCCACGCCAGAATGATTAGAGACCGGAGATCGAGGTACAGGGCCGCGGCGAAGATTTTTAGCAGGCACTTCGGTGTCATTTCCGTCGGCCCGAAGGAGCGCATCGTAAATGGCCTCTTTGCCGGGGGCGGCCCCTATTTCATGCCCGCCTTGCCAATCCCAGCCCTGAACGGCTATGGAAACAGCGGTCTCCTTTGACGGGAGGCTTTGCCAAACTTCACCCGCTAGGCCTCTGCCGGCGGGGATTTTCTTGCCCGTGGTCGCTATTCTATGGCCGTTCTGTGGGTGGGTTAAAGATGTAACACTCTATGTTCCGCGTATGTTTCCCCACGAAGCGCAGTGCTTGGTCCGACTTCCTCATCGGCCAACTGAAGGACCCCGCTCGTTTTCGCCACTAAGTCGGGTGAAATGCCCCGCTCTAGCTGGCGCCTCGGGGCTTCTTCTTCAGCAGTGGAGCGATCCGCTTGCGTGGCGTCTGTTTTGCCCGGAGCGCAGCCCCGATTCATGCCGCAACCCGGTTCGGAACTTGACCGGCTGCCTATTGAGCCAGATTGCACGCGCATCCTCTGCCGCTCTTCCGGTGATCGCTTGCTGATGAACAGCCGCGACCATTCCCGAGGGCGCACCGAGGCCGCGATCCCGTGATACCGGCGCAATGTCGCATCAGCCTGTTCCAGCCAGTCGGTGTCATTAGCCGGAGCAGGCCTTTTTGAGCCAGCCGCTTCTTTGGACGAGTTCATCGATGATCGGAACTATCGGTGGGCTGCTCTCCCGCTCCACTTTCCTGATCGCGCGCTCGAGAAGAGTGGCGGGTTCGATTCCTTCTGCTTGTGCCTCTCGCATTGCCTGCGCAACTTCCTCTACCAACTGGTCAAGATTGGCCGTCTCGCTCGGCTTATCCGATCTACTCAACATGAGCTCTACTCCACTACAAAAGCAGCGGCGCCAAGTTTAGCGCACGGTGAGTAACGTCTCCACCCTCACAATCGCCTGCAAATGGCCCTGGTGAGTCGCGGCACCGCCCCGCCTCAGAGGGTCATCCCGAAACGAGGAAAACGAATCCAGGGCGACGGCTGAGCCATACGGCGACAAGCCGCCGCAGGAACCCCGTCGGGCGTTTCGCTGCCTGCCAGCTCGCCTCGCCAGCCTGTGCAGGGCGATGCCCCGGGGTGGTGCCGCCCGACGCGGGCTGATGAGAGCCCTAGCGCGGTTCCGCAAAACGGCTGGGGCCCTTTTCCTCTGCAAGTCGTTGTCAGCCGCTCGGTGGAACTGCATTCAAGTGACAGGCAGCCCTCACCAGACGGTGCTAACAACCATTAAGGCAGGCTTCACATATCAAGGTGCTTCTCGGCATTCTCCAGGTCCGATTGAACGCGGCCATGCGTTCGACCGAAGATTCCGTCACTTTTTGGAGGGAACGCCCTGTGGCCGCTGAGGGCCTGGGGCGGGCCCATTGCAGCCGGCGAGGCGCCTAGCTCTTTATGTGCCGTTATCGCCAATTTTAGCACCACATGAGGTGCCCGAGGGCTGAGATTAGGCCACTACGATTGTACCCCCAAAACACCTTGGAGCGGTATCAGGAGGCATGATGAGCGCCGCGACGGACCGTTTGGATCGGCCCGGCCGCGGGGATTTGGCCCGAATGCAACAGGAGTATCTCAAGAAAATATGCGCCTTTCGAGCCCCGTGACGCTTGCGGGCCGCCAACCGGCCTGTCAACGTTGACAGCTTTCGGAATGCCCTTGCGTTGTGCGAGTGCTGCGTGTCGCCCCGCTTCCCCGGGGTAGACATTCCCACGACTCGCGCCCCCGGGCCGCCATGTCGCCCCCTTGAGCCCGGGGGCGTTTCTTTCTGTGTAGTCCGACAGGCAGGTCGGAATGGGGACTAGACGGGGGGTGTTTGCGCCCGATATTCTATAGTTCTTCATACCCTTCGTGGGGTTTAGTAAAGCGTAACAGTAGGGGCGTTCCATGAGTGACGATGTACCAGTCGTGAAGATAGATCGTAAGTCGCGCATCGTGCAGGCTGGCCTGGTGCGGTTTGCCGAGCTGGAGGAAGACAAAGACCGTCTGGCAAGCCAGATTGCCGAGCTGCACACGCAGATCGCGGTGATGACAGCGACCATTTCTACCAATCAGCAGCAGATCGCAACCGCAAAAGAGGAAGCCGTGCGGTACATGCGGTCGTATATGGAACTTCTCACAAGCCTCAACAACGCGGTGATGGTGCTGAACACTGCGCAAGAAAACGCTCGCATGACGGCGGAAGTGCCGAGCGCTCAACTGGTTCCCAGCGAGGAGCCCAACGGCGGCGCACTTGAGAGTACCCGTCGTAATGCGGCACGCGGGGATCTGGACCGAAGCAAAGGGGCTAACTCTAAAGTCTCGTGATTTGTCTCGGCTCAGCTTGATCCGGCCCCTCCAAGAAGTTGGCGCTGTTGCCTCCTCACAATCGCCCGCAAATGGCCGCTGGTGAGTCACGGCCTCGCGCCTATGCGGAACCCGGCCGGGAAGCCTGGCCAACGAAATCCACGAGCACGGCTGAGTCATAGAGCGGCAACCCGCCGCGGGAACTTGGTTGCCCGGCTTTTGCATTAGCCATGTAGTCACCTCCCGGAGTGTCCCCGGTAAACGTTGCTGGAACCCCGCTCGCCCGGGACAAAGGAGCGTCGTCGTGCCCAAGGCGGCGCTCTCTCTACCTTGGGTCGCCTGCCGTCCCCCTTACCGCAATTTCTTCCGTCTTTACTGTCCGCGGTGGTCGTCCTCAGACGACCTCCCAGATCGAGACCTGCGGATTGTCCGTGCCTTCCACTTAGGAACCGGGCACATCCTCGCCGTTGGCCCCAGCGCAAGCCCATCCTTGAGCAGCCTATGAAGCAAAATAGCCAACCGCAGCCGTACGCCCTCTTGTCCTCCTGGGATTTCTGTTTGGTGCCATCTATGCGGGATTCGCTGCCGCGGTCCTATGGGCGCGGTTTCTTTCCTAAAACATCACCAATCTCACTCGCGGCGTTGGTTCGCGCAGCTTCGGTTCAGACCTGGGCCAGAAACCGGTTCCGTTCTTGCCCTGCGTCACGCGACAGTCATGCCGCATACGTGTGGCGCGCCTGATCGATGGGGGTAGTGGCTTCTCGGTGGTTGGGGATTCACTGAACGCGACGCAGAGGCCGCAACAAGTCTCCCGCCGCCTACGACGCGTGAGAGCCAAGCAATTCCAACGGCCTCGATTGCGCCGAGACCGCGCCGCCCTGGAGGTTTTTAATAGCGCGCACGGTCCTGATCATCCGGTACATGTATGGGAGCGCCTCCCAGCCGAACGGCGTAATGGCGACTTTCGGTTTTCGGACGAACAGCGCTCTTCCCAGCTCCTGTTCCAATCTCTCAATTGAGTTCGTGAGCGTAGGTTGGCTGACGCGGCAGCGTCTCGCGGCGGCGGTGAAGCTCAGCTCCTCGCTCAAGGCGACCATGTAATATGCTTGATTCAGATTCATTTCCCCTCCCCCCCCGAACCTCAGCCACTGAGGAAGCTATCTTTAGCATATCTTCCGCGTCTGTCGGGAAGCCGACCGAACGAAGGACGGTAAAGCACGAGGTACGGTGCGTTTATTCACCAAATCTTAGCGTGGAATCTTGATAATCAGCGCCCGCTTTGGTCGTATCGTCATGCAGTCGCGTACATCACTGATGGCCGAACTCGAGGAAGCCTCGAGCGACGGCTCCCGTGACATGACCGCGATGCTGAGGCGCGTCACCGACCTGTTCATTGGCCTGGCTCCGCGCTGCAATGACGAGCAAGTCGATCTCTTCGACGATGTCTTTGCCCAGCTCACCGGCCAGATCGAAACCAACGCGCTTGCCGAACTCGGCCGGCGGCTCGCCGATTGCGAGAACGCGCCACCACGATTGATTCAGCACCTCGCCGGGGACGAGAGAATTGCCGTCGCGGGACCCGTGCTCGCCCGCTCAGTGCGGGTCACCGAGACTGATCTCGTGGATATCGCCCGGCGGGCAAGCCAGCCGCATCTCATGGCCATTTCGGCGCGGCACCGCTTGAACGAATCTGTCACCGATGTGTTGGTCAATCGGGGGGACAACAAAGTGTTGCTGAGCGTCGCCACCAATGCGGGCGCGCGCTTCTCCGCGCCGGGGTTCGCCGGGCTGGTTCGGCGTGCGGAGCGCGACGAAGAGCTGGCCTCAACCGTGTTGGAGCGCGCCGACATTCCTCCTGCGCTGTTCGGCCGACTCTTGATCCAAGCGACCGAGGTCGTGCGGCAACGCCTAACAGCTCGTGCCAGCCCGGAAAGCCGCGAACTGATCCAGCAGGTCCTTGCCAAAGTGGCCGGCGAGATCGCCGACCATGTAACGCCGCCGCTGGACCTTGCCGGCGCCCTGCGCCACGTACTGGCGCATTGCCCTGGCGGCAAGCCGCAGGAATCCGACATACAGGCGTTCGCGATGAGGGGCGAATTCGCCGAACTGGCAGCCGCCTTGTCGCTCACTCTCTCGGTTCCGGTGGACACGGTTAGTCGCCTGATGCGCGTCGACGACCTCGGGCCGATGATCATTCTTTGCAAGGCTGCTGATTTTCGGTGGTCGACGGCGCGCGCCGTCATGGTCGCCCTCCCTGACGCGGAGAGAATCGCGCCGCAAAAGCTTGTGGCCGCGCAGCACGAATTCGAACAGCTTTCACGCGAATCGGCGCGAAAAGTAGTCACTGCCTGGGAGCAGCGCGCTTGGGACGATTAGTCGACATCCATGAAGAGAGCAAAGAGTGCTGCTCGCTGGACGAAGCGAGCACTTGTAGTGATCGGGTTTTTATTCTCGTAATCGAACTACTGTAACCACGGCCACTACCTCCTCTTTTTAAAAAAACGGAGTGGGGGGTACAATCAAGATCAAGAATCCGTCACCGACCCAAGACAGTTGATTGACTGCTGACGCAGGACTGTGATCAACCCGCCTTGGTTATTAGCATCAGCATCGGCCTAGCTCGCTATGGACCACGGCCTGTCGTAAACGGGCATGCCTTCGACGCTATAAGGCTATAGCGGCCGCGCTTTGAAACTCTTGATGTGGCGGATTTACCAGTTTGATATGGCAGGTTTGCCAGTTTTGGTGTGGCGGCTTTGCCAGGGGGATTGACACTCTTTGCACGCACGCCAGAATATAAATTGAGGGGCGGCTACTATTGGGCGGGGGTTTCAATGCTCAAGCCGCTTTCGGTGTTGGCGACAGTAATTGCCGCTGCCTGCATGGTGCTGATGGGTTCAGAGTCAAAGGCACAGATTGCCCACTCCGTTGGGACGAGTGCACAAATCGACGACATAGATTTTCCTACTACGGGAAATCCAATCCCATCCCCGTGCTCAGGTAGTGCTACTTGCACCTCAACTGCAACTTCCAGCGGGCCGAATACGTCTGGAAATGTCACTTCAACGATTCAACTCACATCGCAGTCATTTGGTAGTCTCTCTGGTCTTCCAGACATTCGTACCCTTCAACCAACGATCAACATCTCTGGCGACGCGAAAGCAACGGCGAACAGCGATGCGTCATTTGCACCAGGGATTGGCGTAGGAGGCACCGCTCAATGGAGTGTTAGTTTTACCTCGGCCCAGTTGACGGCGAGTGCCTTGGTGCCGGTATCTCCCTATGCAGATACTGGACGCTTCGACTGGGTTACTGATTTCCAGTTGAAGAGAAGTAACTCGGCCAACATAACTACAAGTATTGAGTTTCAATTCAACATTTTTGGTTTTGTTTCCAATACCTTGGTTCAACGCCCCGAGGTGATCGATATCACCTGCGTTGGTTTTTCCTGCTCCCAGCGGTCGGGAGAAGACGTCGGCCTCAGAGGGGTTGACAGTAATCCTTTTTCCGGCCAAGTGGACCAACACTTCCAATTCTCTACACTTTTCCAAGGTGCTGGGTTCACTTCGCCTATTGCGCTAAGTGAACAAGTTACTGTCTCGACGAGCGTAAGTCCGTTTTCTGGCACGGCCGACAATAACTTCACTTTTATCGATCCGATGACATTGACCTACTTTGATGCGAGTGGAAACGTAGTGCCAGAACTAGTTCTGTATAGTTCAGACTTAGACGCCATCATTCCGCTTTCTGGCCAAGACTTCTCGTCACCATCTGCGGTGCCTGGTCCCATCGCGGGCACCGGCTTGCCCGGTTTAGTGTTCGCGAGCGGCGGGTTGCTCGCGTGGTGGCGGCGACGAAGGTCTGTCTGATTGCACCCCTTGAAACGACGCGACTTCATCATGCTGATCGGCGGCGCGGCGGCGTGGCCGGTTGCGGCGCGAGCGCAAGACCCCGGAAAGAAGTGGCTGGTCGGTTTTATCTCCCACGGCTACGAGCGCATGTACGATGCACTCTTCGACGGCCTTCGCGAGCTTGGCTATGTCGAGGGACAGAACATCACCATTGAGCGCCGGTATGCGGAGGGCCGGGCCGAGAGATTCAAGGATTTCGCTAGGGAGATGGTCGCGCGTAAGGCCGACCTTATCATCGTCACGACCACGCGGCGGCCTTGGCTGCCAAGAACGCCACGACCACAATTCCCATCCTTATCCCGCACGCGATCGACCCAGTCGGGGCCGGACTTGTCGCCAGCCTAGCCCATCCCGGCGGAAACATCACGGGCGGCACACTCCTGCAAGCGGAACTCAGCCGAAAGCGTCTCGAACTGCTCAAGGAGCTGGTTCCAAAGGCCGCCCGGACAGCCTTGCTATGGAATGCCGGTAACCTGGCATATGCGCATGCCTGGGACGAGACAGAAGGTGCGGCCCAGAAGCTCGGCCTGACCCTGCAAGCCTCCGAGGTGCGAGGCCCGAACGACTTCCAGCCCGCGTTCGCGGCAATCGCGCAAGAGCGTCCCGATGCGCTGCTCGTCCTCGAGGACGCGCTCACCATTCAACATCGGAAGGAAATCGTTGGGTTCGCGTTGCAGCACCGCCTGCCGAGTTCGTTCGTCGGGGACGAAGCCGTCAAGGCTGGCGGACTTATGTCCTATGGGTCGAGTTGGCCCGACGCGTTCCGCCGCGCCGCCACATTCGTGGACAAGATCCTCAAGGGCGCCAAGCCCGCCGATCTGCCGGTCGAGCGCGCGACCAAATTCGAGCTCGCGATCAATCTCAAGACGGCCAACGCGCTCGGCCTCACGGTCCCTCCCACCTTGATTGCCGTCGCCGACGAGGTGATCGAGTAACCGAGCAATGTTCGCTTTCCGGCAGATGCCTGACGCACCGCGGTCCCTGTGGGACCCACAGCGGAACTCAGGCCGCTGAGGGTCGGTTGCCAGTGCCAAGCGGGGCGACGGCGCTCACGGCAGACGCGTCATGGTGTTGATGAACGCCGGCTCGGCCGCGGCCTCGGAAATCGTGGCTGGGGCGCTCCAGGACCACAAGCGCGCGACGATTGTCGGCACTCGCTCGGCCTCTAAAGGCTCCATTCAGACGATCTTTCCGCTTGGCGCC
>Ga0066903_100002944_pt1 | contig 13622 bp, 11 predicted proteins | sample PanSoiMetaGPlot1_FD_67491 | JGI IMG/M metagenome (GOLD analysis project Ga0066903, IMG submission 67491) | Tropical forest soil microbial communities from Panama analyzed to predict greenhouse gas emissions - Panama Soil - Plot 1 (version 2) | ecosystem: Environmental > Terrestrial > Soil >... | reverse complement strand
ACGCCGATCTTCTCGCGCAGCTGGTTCGTGAAGATGCAGATCGTGTCGGTGCGGTTGAGCGTGCCGGCGAGCTTGCGGAGAGCCTGGCTCATCAGCCGTGCCTGCAGGCCGACGTGGCTGTCCCCCATCTCGCCCTCGATCTCGGCCTTCGGCGTCAGCGCAGCGACCGAGTCGACCGCGACGACGTCGAGGGCGCCGGAGCGGATCAGGAGCTCGGCGATCTCGAGCGCCTGCTCGCCGGTGTCGGGCTGCGAGACGAGCAGGTCGTCGATGTCGACGCCGATCCGCTTCGCGTAGGTCGGGTCCATCGCATGTTCGGCGTCGATGAAGGCGCAGATGCCACCGCGTCGCTGCGCCTCGGCGATCACGTGGTAGACGAGCGTCGTCTTGCCCGAGGACTCGGGGCCGAAGATCTCGACGATCCGGCCGCGTGGAAGGCCGCCGATCCCGAGCGCGAGGTCGAGCGCGAGGGACCCGGACGAGACGGCGCCGATCGAGACTGCCGCCGCGTCGTTCATCCTCATCACGGCGCCCTTGCCGAAGGCGCGCTCGATCTGGCCGAGCGCAGTATCCAGTGCTTGCTCGCGATCCACCTCTAGCTCCCTCCCAACGCAACCGATTGCAGGACTTCGTACTGCGCCCCTGACGGCCGCAGAACGGACATGTAAACAGCCGCTTCGGACGTCACGAAAGACCCGAGTTCTGGGAGAGTCGTGATCGTCATCCTAGGACGCGTAGCGTGTTGGCGAAAGCGGATGACGGTGACGTGCGGCAGCCACTCGCGGCGCTCCCGCTCGTAGACGCCCAGCCGCTCGAGGCGCTCGTGCAGTTCAACCGCCAGGCGCGCCGCCCGGCCGCCCTTGTCGGCGCAGACGAGCATGCCGACGCTCCGGGTCTCCCGGTAGCCGGTGACGGTGAGCACCGCCGGCTCCGCGGCTCGAGCGGCGGCCCGAAGCTCCGTGCCGATCGCGTCGAGCTCGCCCGCGGGCCGGTGTCCGAGGAACGCAAGCGTGACGTGCAACTGCTCACGTCCGAGCGCACGAACTCCCCGCATTTCCCCAAAGGCCTCAGCCTGCCAGTGGGACAGCTTCTCGACGACGTCGCCGGGCAGGCGGAGTGCACAGAACAGGCGCAGGCGTTCACGGCCTTCGACGCTAGCAGGGACGGTCATACGGAATCGTGACGACTCTGTGACAGGAGACGCCGCACCAGGTGCAGGGCCGCGACGGCTGCGCGCGCGCGCACGGTCTCGCGATCGCCCGCGACGCTGAAATGCGTCGCCAGCTCGCCGTCCGGTCCCGAGGAATGCAGGTAGACCAGCCCGACCGGCTTCTCGGCCGTGCCGCCCCCCGGCCCTGCGATGCCGGTATCGGAAACGCCGACGTCCGCGTTCAGGTGCTCCCGCACGCCGATCGCCATGGCCGCGGCCGTCTCGGCCGAGACGGCGCCGTGGGCGGCGAGTACGTCCGCCGAGACGCCGAGCTCGCGCTCCTTCACCTCGTTCGCGTACGCAACGACGCCCCCGATGAAGACGTCGCTCGAGCCGGGGATCGCTGTCAGCCGCGCCGCGACCAGGCCTCCGGTCGCCGACTCGGCCGTCGCGAGCGTCAGGCCGCGCGCGCGGCAGAGCTCGAGCACGAGCTCGGCGGCGCCCCGCTCGTCGTCGGAGAAAAGGAAATCCCCGCCCCACTTGCGGAGCGCGGTGGAGAGCGCATCGGCCTTCGCCAGGCCCCGAGCCTCGACGACGAGGTCGATGTGGATCTCGAAGTCGCGGGCGCAGACCGTCGCCTCCACGCCGTCGCCGTCGCCGCCGGCGTCCTCGAGGGCACGCGCGACGGCCGACTCGCTGACGCCGTAGAAGCGAAGCGTCCACCGCTCGGGCGGCTTGGTGGCCACGAGCACGGCGCGGACGGCTTCGTCCTCGAGCGCGACCCGCCACAGTCGCCGCAGCTCCGGCGGCGGCCCTGGCAGTACGACGAACGTCGCCCCCGCTCCGTCGATGACGAGCCCCGGCGCGGTACCGGCGAGGCCGAGCGAGCGCGCGCCGTCCGGGAGCGAGGCCTGCTTGAGCACACCCGGTGAAAAATCCGCGTAAGGGCGGCCGAGCCGCTCGGCGTGACCGCGCGAGACGGCCTCGATCTCCCGCTCGAGGGCGCCGTCCACCCGCAGCTCACGGCCGAGCACGCGGGCGAGCGTCTCGACCGTCCGGTCGTCGTGCGTCGGCCCCAAGCCACCCGAGACGACGCAGAGATCGGCCCCGGCGCCCTCCCGCAGGGCGGACTCGAGCTCCGCAGGCGCATCGCCCACGACGACGACGCGCGCCGGCTCGACGCCCAGCGACACGAGCTCACGGGCGAGGAACGGCCCGTTCAGGTCGGAGCGGTCGCCGCGGACGAGCTCGCTGCCGGTGACGACGACGATCGCCCGGGGCCGAGTCGAGATCAAGTCGCGGGCGGCGCCTTCCGGATCGTCTTCGTCGTCACGATCAGCTGCTCCGGCTTGCCCTGCGCCGCGCCCGGGATCACGACGATCCGCCCGTTCAGCTTCGCGACGAGGTTCTGCGGCTTGCTCGCCGCGAACCAGATGCTCCTGTACAGGTTCGGCTTGCGCGTGAACGCGAGCTGGTGGCCCTGCGTGATCGTGCCCTGGAACCGCTGGACCCCCCCGGCGCGCACGAGCACCCAGGAGTCGCCGTTCGTCGCTGTCAGGACGAGCCGGGCCATCGGCCGCGCCGCGGCTCGATGCCGGTGCCTGGTCGCGCTGGGCCCCGTCGCGTTCAGCCCTTGCACCTTGGGGCTGTTGTTCGAGCCGAACTTGGCGGCGCCGATCACCAGCACGACCACAACCGCGATCGCGACAAGCACGAGCACGACCGCCCGCGTCTGGAAGCGGGGCCCGAACGACTGCGGCCGCGGCCGGCGCTGGTAGTCGCGCGGACGCAACGGCACATCCTCATCGCCGGTGACGAAGCGCGAGTTGTACTCGTCGACGTAGAGCTGCCCCTCGAGCCCGAGCGCGTCGGCGTAGTTGCGGAGGAAGCCCTTGACGTACGTCGGGGCCGGGAGCACGTCGAAGTGCTCGTCCTCGAGCGCCTGCAGGTACTTACTGCGGATCTTCGTCTGCTGCTCGAGCTCAGTGAAGTCGAGCTGCTGGCGCAGGCGCGCCTCGCGCAGGCTGTTTCCGATCTCGAACATTGGCGGCTTTGCGCGATTCTAGTCGCGCCGCGGGGGAAACCCGGTTTCCCCCGCGAGCCCCCTCGTCAGGTTGACGCGCGTCCCGCGCAGTTGCGGCTCCGGCGGGCGAAGCCCGCCTCCGCCAATGAAGACCTTTCTGTGCGAGCTACTCAGCGCGCGGGCTACTCAGCCCACAGGAGGAGGCCAAAAAAGGCAAGCGAGAGTGCGGCTGTGAGGCCGAGGCAGAGGCCGAGGATGCCCAGCCACTTGCCCCACCGCGCCGTCCTCTCCCCCACTCGCCCGAGCGTCCGCTCCACCTTCACACGGGCGCCGCGCGCCAGCACGATCGCGGTTAGCCCGAGCAGCGACCCGACGATCGCCTCGCCCGCGACCGCGTGCGGCAGGTCGACCGATTGGAGCCGTGTCGAGTAGAGCGCAACGGGCACGGTCGCGATCGAGAGCAGGCCGAACAGCACCGAGGCCCGCGCGCGGCTGTTGCGCAAACGCGCGCTACTGCTTGACGTATGGACGGCCAATTGCTGCGGGCGGAATCGAGCGGCCGATCACACCTGCGACCGCGATCAGAGTCAGCACGTAAGGAAGAGCGTTGAAGAGCACCGGTAGCGAGCTTCCGGCGGTGAAGTAGGTCGGCAACCGGTCGCCGAGCGCACTCGAGAAGCCAAAGAGCAGGCAGGCGGCGAAGGCGCCGAGCGGGCGCCATTTCCCGAAGATCAGGGCCGCAAGCGCAATGAATCCACGGCCTCCGGTGATGTTCTGATCGAACGTGTGAACGAAGCCGAGTGACAGATACGCGCCGCCCATTGCCGCGAGGCCCCCAGAGACCACTACGGCAGCGTAACGGGTGGCGTAGACGGAGATCCCGACCGTGTCCGCGGCGCGCGGATGCTCGCCGACCGAGCGGATGCGCAGGCCGATCGGGGTCCTGAACATGACGATATACGAGACGAAGAGCAAGACGAAGGAGAGCCAGATCATGAGGTTGAGATCGCCGAACACCGGCCCGATGAAGTAGACGCCTTTCAACGAGTTGATCGTGATGTCGGGAATCGTCGGAATCGACGTCGGGGCGCCGTTCGCGCCGTACTTGTCGACGAACAGGTAGCCGGTCACGCCCAGCGCTAGGAAGTTGATCGCTGTTCCGACAACGATCTGGTCTGCGCGGAGCTGGATGCAGAAAAAGGCGTGGACCAGGGCCAAGACCATTCCGGAGAGGATCGCGATCAGAAGTCCGAGGAACCACGAATTCGTCACGTCGGCGCCCCAGACTCCGAAGAAGGAGCCCATCAGCATGTCTCCCTCGAGTCCGATGTTCACGACGCCGCTCCGCTCCGAGAACATTCCTCCGATCGCCGCATATGTGAGGGGAGTCGCGTAGCGCAATGTCGACGCGATCAGGGCCGACCAGACGATGACGTCGTTCAGATGACTGGTGCTCGAGTGGGTGGCAAGCGCACCGAGCGCGATCCCGGCGAGACCGGCGACGATCGCTCCCCACCCCACGCGGCCCGCGCCCCGCGTGGTTGCAGCAATTCCTGCGGCGACTGACAGCACGCCGACGAGGATGGGCCACACCAGCGTCCGGGACGCCAGCGGGGGCAAGGCAAGCCAGAACGCGAGCAGGCCTAAGCCGATGCCGAGGATTCCGATCCACCTTGGCTGGGCGAACCTCGACCACCGGCCGTTTCCCGGACGTTCTTCGGCTCGCGCGATCACCTGGTGGGCGCGGATCTTCGCCAGAAGAGGAGCTTCCGCCGTGTCCGCCACAAATAGATGACGAGCACGTCGGCACCCACGAAGAGGAGCACGAGGCCCTGGATCATCAGCGTCAGATTCGACGCAAGCTCCGGCTGGAAGACGCTCGGGTCGAGGTTGCGGGTGGAGGTTCCGTTGACGAGTGCACCGAAGAGCAACGCGGAAAAGAAGATTCCAACGGCGGTGTTTCGTCCGAGGAGTGCGACCGCGATGCCAATGAAGCCGATCGTCGAGCCCTGGATGTCGTCTACGCCAACCCGGAACTTCCAGCCGAGCACGTCGATCGCTCCCGCGAGGCCCGCCGCCGTCCCGGAGATCGCCATCGCGAGGAAGTAGTTCTTCGCGACACTGATGCCCGCGTAGCGAGCGGCCTCCGGGTTGAAGCCGACGGCACGTACCTCGAAACCGAGTGTCGTGCGGTTGAGGACGATCCAGTAGGCGACGAGGGCCGCGATGGCGATGAAGAATCCAATGTGCAGGCCTTGCAGGATCGGGCTCCCCCAGAAGACGTGGAGATGCGTGTTCGGCGCAACGTCGTTCGAGACGGGTACCAAGGCCTGGGTACTACTTTGCGCAGGGCCGCCGATCCCGAACAGGTATGCCGCGAACCAGAAGACGATCCAGTTCAGCATGATCGTCGTGATCACCTCGTGGGCGCCCACCGTCGCCTTCAAGATGCCCGCGAGGCCCGCCCAGAGCGCTCCCGCCAGCGCCCCGAGCACGATCGACAGCACGATGTGCGGGACGCCCGACATGCTCGTCCACGAGGACGCTACGAGGACGGCCACGATAGCGCCCATGCCGTATTGACCCTGCCCGCCGATGTTGAAGAGACCGCAGCGAAAAGCGAAAGCGACGGCCAGCCCGGTGAAGATGAGCGACGTCGTCAGGAGCAACGTCGACTGGAGGTTGAAGGCAGCCGTGACGCGGTCGCTGTGCGAGATCCACGGGAAGAACCAGTTCAACCCCGATCCGTTGAAGATCGCCTTGTAGGTCGAGATCGGGTTCTTGTGCGTGACCACGAGCACGACGAGACCACCGATGAAAAACGCAAGCACCGTCGTGATCAGCGGCACGACGAACCCGCCGGCCCGCTGGTACAGCGCCAGCCGCGCTGCGACGGAAGGGACAGTGCCCTCGGGCGTCGGCTCGGGCGCTTCGGGCGCCTCGAGCTCGCCCGGCAGCTCCGTCACGCGACAGCCTCCTCGCGGACACCTCCGGTCATCGCGAGCCCGAGCTCTTCCTCGGAGACATCGGGGCCGTACTCGGCCACGATGGCGCCCTCGTAGATGACGAGGATCCGATCCGAGAGCGACAGAATCTCGTCGAGCTCGAGTGAGACGAGCAGAACGGCACGTCCCTCGTCTCGCTCCTCAACGAGACGACGGTGGACGAACTCGACAGCACCGATGTCGAGTCCGCGCGTCGGCTGAGCGGCGAGCAGCACCCGTGGATCTCGATGGACCTCTCGCGCGATCACGACCTTTTGCTGGTTGCCGCCCGAAAGCGAAGCGGCCCGCGTGCGAGGGCCACCGCCGCGGACGTCGAACTCCCTGATCAACGTTCGCGCCCTGGCGATCAGCCGCCGGGGGAAGAGCCAGCCGAAACGTGAATCGGGGGGCTCCCGGTAGTCCTCGAGCGCGAGATTCTCGGCCAAGGTGAAATCGAGCACGAGCCCCCGAAGGTGGCGGTCCTCTGGGATGTGGCCCAGACCTGCCTCGATCACCCGGCGAGTGTGTGACCGGGTTACGTCACGGCCCGCGACGACCACTCGACCGCTCTCGGCGCTACGCAGGCCGGTGATGGCGTCGATCAGCTCGCTTTGTCCGTTGCCGTCGACGCCCGCGATGCCGACGATCTCGCCTGCCCGCACGTCGAACGAGACCGCCCGAACGGCTTCCAGATCCCTTTCGTTCTTGACGTGCAGGTCAGCCACCTCGAGCAGAGGCTCGGCCGGCTCGGCCGGCTCCTTCTCGACGCGAAGCAGCACGTCGCGGCCGACCATCAATCGCGCAAGTCCGGCCTGGGTCGCTCCTTGACGCGGAATCGTCTCGATGCGCTTCCCGCGCCTCAGAACGGTGATCCTGTTCGCAATGTCGAGCACCTCGTTCAGCTTGTGGCTGATGAAGATGATCGAGAGACCCTCGCGAACGAGCACGCGGAGGATTTCGAACAGGCCCTGCGCTTCCTGCGGCGTCAGGACAGCGGTCGGCTCGTCGAGAATCAAGATGTCGGCCTGGCGATAAAGAGCCTTGAGAATCTCGACTCGCTGCTGCTGACCGACCGTGAGCGTGTCGACTCGCGCGTCCGGGTCGATAACGAAACCGAATGTTCGCGAGAGTTCTTCGACCCGCCGGCGCGCTGCGCGGTAATCGAGGAGCACGCCGGCCTGCTTCGGCTCCGTCGCGAGCACGATGTTCTCCGCAACTGTCATCACCGGGATCAGCATGAAGTGCTGGTGCACCATGCCGATCCCTCGCTCGATCGCGTCCTTCGGCGAGCCGATCTTCACCGTCTCGCCCTTGACGCGGATCTGTCCTTCGTCCGGCTGGTAAAGGCCGTAGAGGACATTCATCAGCGTCGACTTTCCAGCCCCGTTCTCGCCCAGAAGAGCGTGAACCTCGCTGCGGCCTAGCGTGAAATCGATGTGGTCGTTGGCGACGACCCCGGGGAACCGCTTGGTGATTCCCTCGAGCTCCAGAACGGGGGGGTCGTCCATGGACACCGAGATTCTAAGTCGAGGGCGGACCCGAAGGTCCGCCCTCGAGAGGTGGTACCGCTACGGGAGTTTCGACGGAGGTGTGATCTTCCCCTTGATGATCAGCGCCTTGATCTTGTTCATCTTCGTGACGAACGCCTTCGGGACCTTGGGGCTGATCTTGCCGACGCCTTGGAGGCCGTTCTTCAAGGTGCCGTCGTAGTTCTTGCCACCCTTGAAGGTGTGGTCGTGGACGGACTTGTAGAAACGGTATGTGGCGACGTCGACCTTCTTCGTGCCGCTCGTCAGGATGTGCGCGCCGAGGTAGGACTGGTCGGCGTCCACACCGATGCCCCAGACCGGGCGCTTGCCCGTGTGGCTCGCCTTCGCAGCGTCGAGCGCGCCGAGTCCGCAACCGCCCGCGACCTGGAAGATCATTTGCGAGCCCTGTGCGATCTGGTTCAGGGCGAGCTCCTTGCACTTCGCGGCGAAGGCAACCGAGAACTGGTCCGAGTAATCGACCAGGGTCTGAACGCCCGGATCAGCCTTCTTCGCACCGGCGAAGTAGCCCGCGATCCAGTTGTCGACGGACGGGATCTTCTTCCCTCCGACCGCGCTGACGACCTGCTTGCCGCCCTGCTTCTTCGCCATCAGCCCGGCGAGATAACCGACGAGATACCCCGACTGCTGCGACTCGAAAGTCAGCCCGATCGCGTTCTTCGGCTTGTGCGGGAGCGCCGACCATGGGAAGTCGACGATCGCAAACTTCGCCTTCGGAAACTGCCCTGCCGCCGTATCCATATCGGTGGAGAGCAGGAAGCCGGTCGCGACGATCGCCTGGTAGCCCTGCCGCGCGGCCGCCGTGAAGTTCGGCAAGTAATCGGCCGCGGACTGCGAGATGAAGATGTGGGTCTGCGCGTGCAGAACCCTCTTCGCCTTGTCCAGTCCCAGCTTCGATAGATGGTTGAACGACTTGTCGTTGATGTTGCCGGTGTCCGACACCATCGCGGCCTTGAAGGTGGCCGAGTGCTGCGCGCTCGCCGTGGTTCCGCCCACCATCGCCACAAGCGCGACGAGGCAGAGCCACAGCAGCAATGTCTTGCCCTTCACGTAATCCCCTCCTACCCGGGTGAGAGTTTGGACGATGCTAACCCGCCAGACCCCGTGTCGGCGGACCCTCGGTAGGTAAGACGCGTGCGGGTCGCCTTAGTTGGCGCTTACGCGTTGTAATTCAGCTTCGTCGACCAGGACCCGACGCGGCTTCGAGCCCTCGTAACCGGAGATGATGCCCCGGCGCTCGAGCATGTCGATCAGGCGGCCGGCGCGCGTGTAGCCGACCCGGAGGCGACGCTGGAGCAGGCTCGTGGAGGCCGTCTGGGCGGTGACGACGATCTCGATCGCGCGCTCCAGCAACGGATCCTCGTCGGGGTCGAACTCCCCGTCGTCCTCGAGGTCCTCGGGCGGCGGCTCCGGCGCCTCGAGCAGGCTCTCGTCGAGCTCTTGCTCGCGCTGGGAGCGGCACTGCTCGACGATCAGCGCAATCTCCTCCTCGCTGACGTAAGCGCCCTGGAGGCGCTGCAGACGCGAGGTGCCGAGCGGCTTGAAGAGCATGTCGCCTTGCCCCAGCAGGCTCTCGGCGCCCGACTGATCGAGGATCACGCGCGAGTCGGTCTGGCTCGAGACTGCGAAGGCGATCCGGCTCGGGACGTTGGCCTTGATCATCCCGGTGATGACGTCCACGGACGGGCGCTGGGTCGCGAGGACGAGGTGGATCCCGACGGCGCGGCTCTTCTGCGCCAGCCTGATGACCGCGTCCTCCACGTCCTGGGGCGCGATCATCATCAGGTCGGCCAGCTCGTCGATGACGACGAGGAGGTGCGGCAGCGTCGGCTCGCCGCGGGAGCGGAAGGCACGGTTCGCCTCGCTCACGCTGCGCGCGCGCACCGCGGAGAGCCGCTCGTAACGGCGCTCCATCTCGCCGACGACGTTGGCGAGCACGGTCGAGGCCTCCTTCGGGCTCGAGACGACCGGCGTCAGCAGGTGCGGGATCGACTCGTAGTAGCTGAGCTCGATCTTCTTCGGGTCGATCAGGATCAGCCGCACGTCGTCAGGCGTCGAGCGGAGCAGGATCGACGTCAGGATCGTGTTGATGCAGCCCGACTTGCCCGAGCCGGTCGTGCCGGCGATCAACAGGTGGGGCATGCGTGCGAGGTCGGTCCAGATAGCCGATCCGGAGATATCCTTGCCGAGCCAGACCGAGAGCGGGCTGGCCGTCTGCGGTAGGTCGTCGAAGATGTCGCCCAGCGCGACGTAGTTCGGGCTCGGGTTCGGGAGCTCGACGCCGACCGCCTGCTTGCCTGGGATGGGAGCGAGGATGCGGATCTCGGTCGTGGCGAGCGCGTAGCTGAGGTCGTCCTTCAGGGCGGCGACCTTCGAGACCTTTGTGCCCGGCGCCAGCTGCAGCTCGTAGCGCGTCACGCGAGGGCCGGAGATCTGGCCGATCACGCTCGCCTCGACGCCGAAGTGCGCGAGCGTCTGGACGAGCGCTTCGGCGATGCGCGCGTTCTGATCGGCGCTGCTGCCGGTTCCCGCCGGCGAGCGCCGCAGGATCGCGCGATCCGGGAGCCGGTAGTCCTTTGCGACCGCCTCGCCGACGTCGAAGAGGCTCGTTTGGTCGGGCCCGCTCTCCGGATCTTCCAGGAGCAGCCGTGCCGGACCAGGCGGATCCGGGTCGACGACGTCCGGGAACTCGTTGACGGCGTCGATCGGGGGACCGTGCGGCTCCGCCCGCAGGGCGATCGGCGGCTCGACAAGCCGGAGCTCAGCCGAGGGCACCGCGGCGGTCCGTGCCCGTCTCGCGGCCTCGGCCGTCGCGCGCACAGCCGCCCGGCCGGAGCGCCTGATCACCGCGCCCGCCGAGGCGCCCGTGAGCAGCAGCGAGCCCGCGATCAGCGTCGTCACGCCCACGATCAGGACGCCGGTCGGACCGAGCGCGATGCCCAGGCCGAGCGCGAGCGCCGCGCCGATGTAGCCGCCGTGCGCCTTGCCGAGCGTCAGCATCAGCCCGGCGGTGAAGACGACGAGGCCGGTTCGGAACGGCCGCATGTCGACGAGCTGGCTGCGCGCGATCATCAGCGCGCCCACGATCATGCAGGCGGCCGGGAAGACCGTGCGGGCGGCGCCGATGAGGGCATCGAGGGCATCGGCCGCAAGCGCGCCGGCGAAGCCCCCGCTCCAGCCAAGGTAGAGGACGGTCGCGAAGAAGAGGCCGATTGCGGCGAGGCCAAGCCCGATCAGCTCGGGGTGCTGGTGGCCGCGGTGCTTGGTCGCGCGCTTGCGCTTCCGCACGCGCGAGGGCGTGCGCGGCTTGAGCAAGCGCTTCTTGCGGCGTCGAGCCACGGCCGGACGTCATTCGACGCGACTTGCCGAAAGCCCTTCTCCGGCCCGGGAGGTGCCTACGCGGCGAGCGCGCGCAGGTCTTCGAGCGTGCGACCCAGCAGGTTCTCGCGGAGGTCGAAGAGCCCGGCCCACAGTGACGAGCGGTCGAGCGTGGCGCGGATGCGGGCGGCGTCCGCCAGTCCCTCGAGCGCCCGCACGAAGACGGCGAGCTCGAGGTAGGTCTGCGCCACGCGGATCGCGCTCGCGTGAACGCCCGCTCGGTTCAGGATCGGCTCCCATTCCAGCAGCTCCGCCGCGCCAGGCGCCCCATACCAGGAGCGGCCCTCGGCGTGATCGGCCTCTAGCTCCAGCAGGTACCGGCCAAGCGGTGTCTCCAGCCCGGCGAGGGCGGTCTCCGCGCGGTCGGCCGCGCGTCGGAGCGCCGCCTGGCGCCGGCCCGGAGTGGCCGGCTCCGGCTCGCCGCGCGCCCACCGCTCGAGCAGCCGGCAGAAGGCCAGCGAGCTCGCCTCGCAGGCCCCGAGCTGTCCTATCAGCCGCCGCGCAGTCTCCTGCTCCGCCGCGTGGTCCTCGAGTACGTCCGCCCACCCGGGAACGTATGCCGCACGAACGCTCATACCGCCGCACTCATGTCGTTCACAGCGTAGTTCACCTTCGGCCTGATTTAACGGCCGTGCCGCACATGTCGGCACGGCCTCTTGGAAGGCATCGCAAGCGACGCCTCAGACCTCTACAACTACAGGAAGAATCATGGGCCGTCGGCCGGTTCGGTCGTAGATCAGCTGCCCGAGGCCGTCGTGCAGGTGTTCCTGGAGGAGCTTGATCTCGACGACGTCGTCCTCGACGAGCTCGCGGAGGACGCGGTCGGCCTCCTCGCGCATCTCGGCCAGCAGCGTGTCTGATTCGGCGAAGCCACGGGCGATCAGCTCGGGCGGTCCGGCCGAGGCGCGGCCGTTCGTGCCGGCCAGGGTCGCAACGACGATCAGCACGCCGTCCTCTGAGAGGTGGCGCCGGTCGCGCAGGGCGACGTCGTGGACGTCCCCCACTCCGAGGCCGTCGACGAACGTGACCCCCGACTCGACCTCGTCGACGACGCGCGCGCCCGCCGGGGTGAGCTCGACGACCGCCCCGTTCTCCGCAAGCACGATCGCCTCGGGCGGAACCCCGCCCTCCTCCGCAAGCCGCGCGTGCGCCGCGAGCATCCGGAACTCGCCGTGCACCGGCATCATCGCCTTCGGCCGTACGAGCGAGATCATCGTCCGCAGCTCCTCGGCGTACCCGTGGCCGGAGACGTGCACCGGCGCGTTCTCCTGGTGCAGCACCTCGGCGCCCGACTTGGCGAGCTGGTTGATCGCGTCGTGGACGCGCAGCTCGTTCCCGGGCACCGGTTTCGCCGAGATGATCACCGTGTCGCCGCGCTCGACGTGCACCGACGGGTGATCGTGGTAGGCGATCCGCACGAGCGCCGACAGCGGTTCGCCCTGTGAGCCGGTGCAGAGGATCAGCACTTCGCCCGGCGCGTACTCCTCCAGCTCGACCGGCCGGATCAGCGAGTCCTCGGGCATGTCGATGTACCCGAGGTTGCGCGCGATGTTGAGGTTCTTGCGCATCGACCGGCCGACCACGCAGACCTTACGGCCGACCTCGACCGCGACGTCGATGGCCTGCTGCATCCGATGGACGTTCGAGGCGAAGGAGGCGACGAGGACCCGCCCCGAACGCTGCGGGATGATCTGGCGGAAGGCCTCGCCCACGAGGCGCTCCGAGCCCGTGACGCCGGGCCGCTCCGCATTGGTCGAGTCGCCGAGCAGAAGGTCGACGCCGCGATTGCCCAGCTCCGCGAGCCGGCCGACGTCGGTGCGCAGGCCGTCCACCGGCGTGTGGTCTAGCTTCCAGTCGCCGGTGTGAAGGACGCGTCCGGCCTCCGTCTCGAGGAGGACGGCAACCGAATCCGGAACGGAGTGAGCCACACGCACGAACTCGGCGTGGAACGGCCCGAGCTCGATGGCCCCACCCTCGGGATCGATCTCGCGCAGCTCGGAAGCGCGGAGCAACCCGTGCTCGTCGAGTTTCGACTTGACGAGCCCGAGCGTCAGCCGGGTCGCCCAGACCTCCTCGACGCGTATCTCGCGGAGCAGGTACGGGAGTGCGCCGACGTGGTCCTCGTGCGCGTGGGTCAGCACGACCGCCCGTACCGGTCGCTCGCGTTCCCGGAGGTATGTGAAGTCCGGCAGGATCAGGTCGACGCCGAGGTGCTCGTCGCGCGGGAAGGCAAGCCCGCAATCGACGACGATCGCCTCGCCGCCGAGCTCGTAGACGGTCATGTTCTTCCCGACCTCGCCGAGGCCGCCGAGCGGGATGATCCGAAGCGTTTCGGGCATCGCCGCAGTTTAGGGGCGGGCGCGGCGCGACCGGAGCAACGCCGGCCGAGGCCCGTAACGTTCAAACCGGTGTCCGACACCGGTTTTCGTCAAGGGCTGACTGCAACAAAACTGTGACGCGAATGCGCCGAGCGGCTCGCACGAGTCGCTCTCGTCAGGCCCTTGCCTTAAAGGAGAAACGGCCCGCGTACCGATAAGCAG
>Ga0066903_100002942_pt1 | contig 13624 bp, 5 predicted proteins | sample PanSoiMetaGPlot1_FD_67491 | JGI IMG/M metagenome (GOLD analysis project Ga0066903, IMG submission 67491) | Tropical forest soil microbial communities from Panama analyzed to predict greenhouse gas emissions - Panama Soil - Plot 1 (version 2) | ecosystem: Environmental > Terrestrial > Soil >... | reverse complement strand
CTTGGTGACGTAGTCGTCGGCGCCGAGGTTCAGGCCGCGCAGCTTGTCGATCTTCTGGCTGCGTGCGGTGAGGATCATCGTCGGCACGCGCCCGTGCTGGCTGACGGCGGCGAAGACGTCGAAGCCGCTCGTATCGGGCAGCATCAGGTCGAGCACGACCAGGTCCGGCGCGAACGATTTCACGACGCTCACCGCGGCCCCTCCCGTGGAGACGCACTCCACGTCGTAGCCTTCAAAGCCGAGGTTGTCGCGCAGCACACGGGCAATCGCCGCGTCGTCTTCAACGACGAGGATCCGTTTCTTCATCGTCCCGCCAGATTGGAAGGGTCACGCTCACCGTTGTACCGACGTCGACGGTACTACGGATGTCAAGGTGTCCGCCATGGTCGGCGACCACGCGCTTGACGATCGCCAGCCCGAGGCCGCTGCCGTTCGAGATGAAGTGACGGCCGCGGAAGAACCGTCGGGTCACGTGCTCGATCTCGTCGGCGGGGATGCCGCGTCCGCGATCGATCACGTCGACCACGACCGCGCCGTTCTCGCGGCGGGCCGCGACGATCACCGATTTGGTGGTCGGCGAGTAGCGGATGGCATTGTCGACCAGGTTGTCGAGCATCAAGCGCATCGCGGTGCGGTCGGCCCGCACCAGCGGAATGTTCGTGGGGATGTCCACCTGAGTCTGGAAGCCGGCGTCGGTGAACTGGTGCTGAAAGTCCTGCATCGTGTGCTCGATGAGCGTCTCGAGGGCGAACGGCTCGAACGAATACACCTCGGTGACATCGGTGATCCGCGACAGGGCGAGGATGTTGTCGACGAGGCGCGTCAGCCGCTTGGCCTCCTGCACCACCATCTGCGCGTACTCACGGCGTCCGCTCGGCGACGCGATCCGTCCCGAGACCAGCGTGTCGCCGGCGGCGCGGATCGCGGCAATCGGCGTCTTCAGCTCGTGCGTGACGCTGGAGACGAATTCGCTGCGCAGTTCGGCGAGGTGAGCCCGGGCCCGGACCGCGCGCGCCATCAGCACCATCGCGATCGCGAGCATGGCGCCGGCAACCGCCGACAGAATCAGCGTCCGGTTGGCGCTGCTGATCGCGGTGGCCAGCGCCGGGTCGGCGGCGCCGCTGACCTCGACGAACCACTCGCGCCGCGCGAAATCGGCCGGTTGATCGACGGCGATCAGCAGCGGATCGAAAAACGTCAGCGGAAACGTTCGCCGGCGGGCCGGACCGGCGCCGGCGGCGGTCTGGGTCGTGGCAACCTGCGCGCCGACGTCGTCGGAGACGCCGAGCACCAGGCCGGACATCGGTCCGCCGATCCTGGCGACCTGGCTGGTCAGATCGTTGAAGTAGTGCTGCCGCGCCCACGACATGTTGACGACGAATCCGAAGATGCCGTCGAGGTGCTCGCGGAGCTGGTCGCGATAGATGAGCCGCGCGACCACCTGGTAGCGGGTGCCAGCCGCGTCCATGTCGAAGATCGAGAACCGCCGTCCCGAGGCCGCGTCGGACGCGATTCGATTCACGATCTGCTGCGCGATCGGCGCGCCGGTCTGGAGCGACACCGGGAAGCGGGCGGATCCGCTGTCGGCCGGCGCCCACGGCGGCGGGCGGTTGGATCGCGTGAAGAACATCGTCTTCGCGACGTTCAGCGTGCCGCGATCGGCGAAAAACGCTTCGGGATACGGATACCGCGCGAAGGCGCTGGCGACGATGTTCGCGAGGTCGTAGGGAGAATCGAGCGTCGAGACATCCCACTCCGCCGAGGAGAGCACGGAGCGCTGCACCGCCTGCATGTCGCGCGTCAGCGCGGTCACGAGCAGGTCGGCCGCCTGATTCTCGCGGCGTTCGACGACCAGCGCCGAGCTGCGCTTCCACTCGCGCGTCGCCAGATAACCGAAGCCGATCAGCACGAGCACCGAACTGCAGACGCCCACCGCCAGCCAGACCTCGACAGCCCGCGAGCTCAGGATCCGCGACGGGCTCATCGCAGCAGCTCGCGCTCGCGGTAATAGCGCGCCGCGCCGTCGTGCAGCGGAATCGGCGTCGCCGGCGCCTGGTCGAGGTCCATGAGCCGCAACGCGTTCTGTGACGACGACAGCATCGGCAGCGCTTCGAAGAAGCGCCGCGTCAGCTGATAGACCAGCTCTTCGTCGAGATCGCGGCGGCAGACGAGCAGGCTGTCGACGCCGATGGTGTGCACCGCCTCGGTCATGCCGCGATAGGCGTCGCGCGGGATCACCGCCGCGCGGAAGAACGGATATTCGAGCCTGAGCTTGTCGATCGGCGGTCCGGCGAGCGGCATCAGCCGCGCCCCCGCCGCCGCCGCCATCCGAACCGCCTCGACGGGATAGATGGCGGTGTCGAACATCGCATCGAGACGCCCGGCTCCGAGGCGGCGGGCCGCCTCGTCGAACTGCATCGCCTCGGTGTGGATGTCCGAGAGCCTGATGCCGAACGCCCTGAGGACGATCTCGGCGGTCAGCGCCGTGCCGCTGCCCGGCGGGCCGAGCGCGACGCGGCGGCCGCGCAAGTCCCGCACGCTCGTGATTCCCGACCGCACCACGAGATGAAGCGGCGTGAGTTCGAGCACGGCGACGCCGCGCAGGCGATCGAGCCGGCCGACGTAGGAAACATAGGCGACGTCCGCGAACACGAAGCCGAGATCGGCGTTGCCGGACTGAATCAGCTCCGCGTTGTTGACGGCCCCGGTGCTCGGATGGTGTTCGACGGTGATGTCGGGGAGCAGCCGGCCGAAGGCGCTGACGAGCCCCTCGCCGAGCGGATAGAAGCCGCCGCCGGTGGGCCCGCTCATCACGCGAACGACCGGCCGCGGCCGCGGCGCCCGCTGCGGCGCCGCGCACCCGCCCGCCACCAGCGCACACGCTCCAAAAGCCACAATCGGCAGTTTCACGGCTGAAAAGATGATAAACCCCCGGCGGTGTCTGACACGTCTGACACCTCTGGCGGGCGCTCTGTCCCCTGACGCGAACAGCGTCGTCTCCAAACGTGTGGCCGTCGTACGATAGAGCTCCGGATCGGAACTTGCTCCCGAACAGCCTCATCCTATGATTCACAAATCCTTTTATGGTTTCGTTGTGGCCGCGACGCTCGCGGCAATCATCCCGCTCGGCGCTCAGACGCCGCCGCCGGACGATCCGTCATCGAAGCTGACGACGGCGCTGGCGGCGGTGGCGCGCGCCGTGCCGCAGGACGATGGCCGCCTCGCCGGGCAGCGGGTGACGCCGGCACCGCGGCTGTCAGTGCAGTCGCTGCCGCAAGCGGCACAGGACGCGGTGCGCGGCGGCCGCATGCGCCTCAACGAGACCAACGAGGTCCAGGTCTACATCCTGATGTCGGCGGTCACTGACGATCGTCTCGCGCAGCTGACCGCGGCCGGCGCCACGATCGAAGTGCCTGACACCGATCGCCGCCGAGTTCAGGCGCGCGTTCCGGTCACGCGGCTGCGTATGATCGCGTCGCTGCCGTTCGTCGACTTCATCCGTCTCCCGACCTACGCGCGCCACCTGTCAGGAGCGGCCCTGACTGAAGGCGACAAGATTCTTCACAGCGATCAGGTGCGTCAGCAGCTCGGGCTGGACGGCACCGGCGTGCGCGTCGGCGTGCTCTCCGACGGCATCAAGGGCGTGTTCGACTCCGGCTGCGACAACTGCGGCGGCGCCGCCAGCGGTCCGATCGCCACCGGCGATCTGCCCGACGCGACCGGCGTGCGAAGCGGCAGCGTGCTCGTCTCCTCGAGCGGCGGCATCCGCGGCATGTCGTTTCAGCAGAACCGCGATCTCGAAGGGCTGCCCGACGGCGCGTGCGCGTTCGACGGCGCCGGCGCCGAGGGCACGGCGCTGCTCGAAATCGTCCACGACCTCGCGCCCGGCGCGCAGCTGTCGTTCGCCAACGCCGATACCGACCTGGCGTTCACGCGCGCGGTGAACTTTCTCGCGTCCACCAACGACGTGGTCGTCGACGACCTCGGCTTCTACGGCGACGCCTACGACGGGACGAGCGTCGTCTCCTCCAACACCGCCGCGGCCCTGAACAACCCGCGGTTTCCCATTCGCACCTACGTCACGGCGGTCGGCAACGCCGCCGACGAGCATTACATCGGGAACTACACCGACTCCGGCGTCGACGGCACGTCGATGGCCGGGATCACGGCCAGCGGGCACCTGCACCTGTTCCAGCGATCCGACGACACGACCGACATCCTCGGTATCGGGCCGCAGCCGTTCAACGTCATCCTGCTGCCGCAGGGCGGCGAGGTCGTGATCTTTCTGTCGTGGGACGATCCGATGGGCGGCTCGCCCAACAACTACGATCTCTACCTGGTCGAGCGCACCTCCGGCCGCGTGGTGGCGTCGAGCACCGACGTGCAGCGCGGCGCTCAGGATCCGGTCGAGGCCATCGACTTCACCAACAGCGGCGCCAGCGGCTACTTCGAGATCGTCGTGCAGAACGTGAACAACGCGGCGCGCCCGAAGCAGCTGAACCTGTACTCGTTCGAGCCGGAATGCGCATCCGATGGGCCGCGGCTCCTGAGCAGCACGCGCCACGAACGGCACAACTTCAACACCGCGTCGCGGAGCGTGTCGGCACAGAGCGACGCCGGAGGCTCGCCGGTGTCGGTGATCTCGGTCGGCGCGATCTGCTCGGCGTCAGCGGACGCCGCCGGTCAATTCCGTTCGACGCCCAACGCCTCGTGCCTCGACACCACGAACTCGACGATCGAGTTCTTCAGCAGCCAGGGGCCGACGATCGACGGCCGGCAGAAGCCCGACGTATCGGCGATCGACGGCGTCTCCGTCACCGGCGACGGCGGGTTCGGGACGCCCTTCTTCGGTACGTCGGCGGCGGCGCCGCACGTCGCCGGCATCGCGGCGCTGGCCATCCAGGGCGCGCCGTGCCTGCTCGGATCCGACGCGAAGGCGCTCGATGCCGTGAGCGCCCGCACCACGCTCCGCAACCTGATCGTGAACAACGCGGTGCTGCTGAACCCGAACGGCCCCGACAACGTCACCGGCTCCGGCCGCGCCGACGCCGCGGCCACGATTCGGCAGACGCTGCCGGTCTTCAACGGATCGACGAGCATTACCGTCAACGCCAACACCTCCGGCGGCGCGACGCTGACCGCCGCTCAGCTCGGGTTCAGCGATCCGAACAGTTGTGCGGTGACGCGATTGTCGTGGACCGGCGGCTGCGGAACGAGTCCCGGTTCGACGATGACCTGTCCGCAGGGCACCAGCAGCGTCAGCGTCTCGGCCAGCAACAACGGCGTCAGCTTTTCAGCGCCGGTCGACCTGCAGATTACGGTCCGCTAGCACGCTCGGCTAAAGCCTCGCGCTACATCGGATCGTCGTCGCGCGAGGCTTCAGCGAAGCATTGTCTCAGCGGTCGTCGCGCGAGGCTTCAGCCGAGCGACTGTCGAGAAACGACCGGACGATCCGGAGAAACCCTTCCGGATCCTCCGAGCTCGGATAGTGCCCGAGGCCGGGCATCGTGACGATCGTGACCTTCGGCAGCGCCTTCTTGAGCCGTTCCTGCGCCTCGGGCGCGACAATCGTGCTGGCGCCGCCGAGCACGTAGAGCGTCGGCACGTTGATGCGGCTCACGTATTGCCACAGCTCGGTCGCGACGAATCCCTTCACGAGATTCGGATCGCGCTTCCAGACGACGCGCCCGTCGTCGCGCTTCCTGACGCCGAACTTCGCGTAGGTTCGGAGCTGCGACTCCGAGGTGCGCGGATTCTGCTTGACGAGCTGCGCGACCAGCTCGTCTTCCGACGCCCACCCGTTCGCTTCTTCCTGCACCCGCCGCGCGAATCCCGACGCGATCTCCTGCGGCCGCTCAGGCCCGACGTCCTCGACGACGATCCGCGAGACGAGATCCGGATGCAGCCCGGCGTACACCTGCACGACGCGTCCGCCGGTCGAGTTGCCGAGCAGGGTCACGTTCTTCAGCCGCAGCTGCCGGACCAGCCCCTCGAGATCCTTGACGTGATCCTCGACCAAGTACGCGCCGTCCGGACTCCAGCCCGAATCGCCGTGCCCGCGCATGTCGTACGCGATCACGTGGTAGTCGCGCGACAGCGCCGGCACGAGATGATCGAACGTGTGCGCGTGGCGCGCGATGCCGTGGATGAGGACGAGCGGCGGCTTGTCGCTGCCGCCCCAGTCCAGGTAGTGAATCTTCAGCCCGTTGACCCCGTTGCCGCCGTCAACAGCGACAAACTTGTCCTGGTAGGTCGGCGCCATCGCGTGCGGCACGATCGGGAGCACGATCGCCGACGGATGCGCGGCATCGTGGAAGACGCTGTTGTCCGCCTTCTGCGTGCGCTTGTGCTGCCCGAGCGGCTCGCCGGTGTTCGGGTTGACGTCGAAGCGCGGGAAGTTGCTGCTCGAGATGTCGACGCGGATGCGATGCCCCTTCTTGAACACGTTCGCGGTCGGGAACGGCTCGATCGCCAGCTCGTAGACGTCGCCGGGCTTCATCGGCTCGGCGCGCTCCAGTGAATTCCGATAGCGGCCGCGGATGATGCCGTCGGTGATGTTCATGTCGTAGCCGGCCGGGTAGTCGGTGCTTGGCGGATACACGTCGACGAGCTTGGCCGTGAAGTCGGTGTCGACCGCGCTCGACGCTGCAAACAGCTTGACGACGATGGGACCGACGACCTCGACGTCCTCCGCGAGCGGCGCGGTCTGAAACACTTTGACGTCGGGACGCGTTTTGAGCGCCTCGTACGGCGGCTTCGCGCCGAACACCTTGGCGGTCTCGCGCTGATCGAAGGCCCCCGACGGGGCGATGTCGCTCCCCGAGAACGCTCCGCCGATGGTCGGCACCGGATCGTTCGGATCGAATATGTACCTGCTGGGCGCAGCGGCCGCGTTCGGACGGGTCGTGTTCAGCGATCCGTCGGCGTGCAGGTAATAGGTCGTGTATTTCGTCTCGGGCAGCGGCCACGACGCCGCGTCACGCCAGTAGCCACCGTGAAACAGGTGGCCGTTCGAATCCTTGTGGCCGTCGCCAGTCCCCATCACGAACACGCGGACCGCGGGCGTACGGTCGGCGCCGGTGTCCTTCCCCTTCAGGAAATGATCGAACCAGCGCATGTGAAACGCTTCGTTGAAGTCGGTCATCGCCGCCGCCGGCCCGAACTCGACGTCGCCCGACAGCGAGCGGGTGTTGCCGCCGTGCACCCACGGTCCGACGATCAGCTTCATCGGCGACTGCTTCACCTTCGAGAGTCCCAGGTAGTTGCGGATCGAGCCGTCGGTGTACGAGTCGTACCAGCCGGTGAGGTGCATCATCGGGATGTCGGAGGTCTGGCCGTAGTAGAGCGACCAGTTGCGATCCGGCTGCTTCCAGTAGTCGTCGTAGTCGGCGTGGGTCATGATTTCGTAGTAGTACTCTTCGAAATTCGGCGCACGGGCCAGCGGGTTCCTGCCGCGGCTCTGCGCCATCCCGCCGATCCACTCCGCCGCGCTCATCCGCTCCGGCAACTGTCCGAACGCCCACGTCGTCTGCTGCGCGAGCTCGAACGCGCCGTGATTGCGGACCTTGTAGAGCCAGCCGTTGTAGAGCCCGCCGCAGTTGAGCACGATCGTCTTCAGGTGCGGTGGATGCAGGATTGCGGCGCCGGCCTGCACGTGCGCCGCGTACGACGTGCCCCACATGCCGATCTGTCCGTCGGCGTACGGCAGCCTGGCCAGCCACTCGATCGTGTCGAAGCCGTCTTCGCCGTAGCCGACGTACTTGCTCTGCACGCCTTCGGAGTGATACGCGCCGCGCTCGTCCTGCAGGACGACGACGTAGCCGTGCTTCGCGAACGCGCGCGCCTGCGCCACCAGCGCCGCGCCGTCCTTGTTGTACGGCGTCCGCTGCAGAAGGATCGGCAGCTTGTCGGCGACCGGGACGCCGTTGGCGGCGGGACGATAGATGTCGGTCGCCAGCTTCACGCCGTCACGCATCGGCACCATCGTGTTCTTCGCGAACAGCACCACGTCGCCCGAGTTGTCGGCCGGCGCCACGGGCGCATTACGTGCGTCTCGCTGTGGTGCAGCGCCGACCGCGACGAGCGCGCTGACGACGAAAACCGGAAAGAGCGCCGACTTCATGAGTGCGTCTCCTCAAACAACGAACAAGCACGCTAGGGTGCATTGCGGAACCAGCACGCTAGGGTGCTTTTCACGCAAAGCACGTAGAGTGCTCATCGACATGGCTGCATATTAACGTGTGTCGCCGATTGCCGCGCGTGCTTCGGCGAGACCCTGGCGCGCGGCCGCCGACGAGCGGTCGAGCGTCAGCGCCACCGAGAAGTTCTCGACCGCCGCCGCCGCGTTCCGCGACTGCAGGTGATAGACGCCGAGATTGACATACGTCGTCGCGTCCTTCGGGTTCGCCTCCCGTGCCGCAGCGAATGCCTGCTGAGCGCAGTCGTCGAGGCCCTGTGTCGCGCAGGCGATGCCGAGCAGGTTCTGCGCGCGGACGTCGCGGGGATTCGCGGCGACGACCCGCCGCGCGGCTTCGACCGCATCTGCCGGACGCGCTTCCAGCATCGCCAGGTGGCCCTGAAAATACATCGTCCTGTCGCGCGCCGGAAACCTCGCCGCCAGCGGTTCGACGACCCGCCGCAGACGCTGGGCGTCGCCGGCGTCGGCAAAGATCGACGCCAGTTGTTCCGCGGCGACAGGATCGGCAGGCGCGATTCGCAGCGCTTCCGCGCCGGCCGCGACCGCGCCTTCCCGATCGCCTTCCGCCGCGAGCAACCGCGACAGTTCGAGTCGCACCACCGCGTTCTCCGGTTCGGCGCTCGCGATCGCTCTCAGAAACGTCCGCGCCTCGTCCTGCCGCCGTGCGCCGGCGGCAGCAGTGGTGAGGCCGGAAAGCGCTTCGGTGTTTCGCGTGTCCATCCGCACTGCCAGCTCGAATCGTTCGTACGCGATCGCGTAGGCGTCAGCCTTGAGTTCCATCGTCCCGGCAACCGTCCAGGCGTCGGCGTTCGTCAACTCGGCGTCATGGCCCTGAGGAATCCGGTGCGCGACAAATCGGCGAATGCCGGCTGCCGTCTCGGTCGAGGGCCGGCCGTAGATCGCGCGGGGGGCCGAGTACTCGAGCACCATTCGATCGTCGGTTTGAATCGACGCGCCGTGGCCGTACTCGAGGACATCGTCCGGCCCTCCTGCCAGCGTCGTGAACAGTGCGAACGGCAGCCCTCGCGGCGCAATGCCGACATCGTTCAGCAGCGCTCGTGGCTTACTCTCCTTTGAGGTGGCCTCGACGCGAGCGAGCGCGGCGTACACGTCGTCCACATCGCCGTCTTTCATTCCAATGAGCAGGACATCGCTCTCGCCGATCAGCCACATCGTCGCGGCCGGGAAGACGCTGTTGAACGTCCCCACGATCGATCGCAGATCGCCGTCGCTGATGTCGTAGGCGTGCGCCCACTGGCAGACGATCCCGTCCGGCTTCAGCCGCGCGCGCGCCGCCTCGAAGAACTCCCGGGTGAACAGCGGCGCGATCCCGGCCATCCACGGATTCGACGGCTCGGACACGATGACGTCGTAGCGCTGCGGCGTCAGCGCCAGATGCGACCGACCGTCACCGACGATCAGGCGGACCGCCGGGCTTTGCAGAACGCGCTGATTCTCGCGATCGAAGAACGCCGACGCTTCGACGACTTCGGGCGAGATCTCGACCACGTCCGCGTGGCGCACCCGGCCCGATCCGACCGCCGAAGCGACGGTCACGCCGCTGCCGAGGCCGATCACGCAGATCTCCTGTGGATCGCGGTGCATCAGCACCGGCAGGAGGCCGAGCAGGCGCTGGGTGAGCATGTCGCCGGCGTTCGACGCGTCCACCTTGCCGTCGATGACGAGCGAGCGCGTTCCCGCCAGTTCGCGGACGCTGACCGTTGCCACCGCACCATCCTTGTGATACGGAATCTGCCAGGCGCGGAGTTCGACCTCGAGATCGACGGGATCGATGTAGGCGGCGTACTTGTACGCGCCGCTCGCCAGCAGCGCGCGATCCCATCGTGGCAGCACGACGATCGACACGATCGCGGCGGCGACTGGAACCGCGGCGCGCATCAGCGCACTGCGACGATCTCGGGCAGCCGCGAGGTACGCGCCACCTACCGCGATCGCCGTCACCACGATGACCCGCACCGAGATCTCGAGTCCCAGACCGGGCACCATCCCGAATCCTGCGACGAGGGCACCGGCGATGGCGCCGACGGTGTTCGCGGTATAAACGCGCGCCGCCGCCCCGGCGACCGATTGGTGCGTTCCCGAAGCCAGCGCCAGTGCGAGCGGAAAGGCAGCGCCAAACGCAGCGGTCATCGGCAGCAGCATGACGACGATGCTGAGCGCCTGCCGCCAGACGACGCCGCCGAAGGAGGCGGATGGATCGGCGACCTGCGCCGCCACGATCAAGGGAAGCCGCGACGCCGTGAACCATGCCGCGATCGATGCCGAGAGCGCCCCGACGACGAGCACGGCGCCGAGCCACGCGACCGGCCGCACCGTACGCCGCGCCAGCCGCGCACCGGCCGCCGATCCGATCGTGATGCCGACGATGAACGACACGAGGACGGTCGTGAAGGCGTACGTCGTCGGGCCGACGACGAGCGTGAGGAGCCGCGTCCAGATGACTTCGAAGGAGAGGCCGAGGAACCCACAAATCGCGGCGGCGGTGATCGCCAGCGCCGGTTGCGCCGCGATGGTGTCAGCGGTGTCAGACCCCGCTCGTTTCTTGCGCCGCATCGCGCTGGTCTCAGACGCGTCAGACGCCGCCGCGGGCGGCCGCGACGCAATCGCCAGCGCGCCGCATGCCGCGAACACGTTGAGCGCGACGCCGATCCAGGTCGTCGCGCGCAGGCCCAACCACGGCAGCAGGAAGAATCCGGTGGCGATTGCGCCGGCCGCGGCGCCCGCGGTGTTCACCGCATAGAGAACGCCAGCGTCCGCCGCGCCGCGTGCGTACCAACCGACGGCGACCGGAAACGTCGCGCCCATCGCCGTGGCCGGAACGCCGACGAGCGCCGCGCAGACCAGGACGCGCGTCAAGCCGAAACGCGCCGGGGCCAGACCGTCGTGATAGGCCCAGGCGAGCAGAGGCGTCGACGCGGACAGGACGGCAGGAAGCACGACGGCGCTCAGCGCGACGATCAACTCGAGCGCCGCGTACATGCGAAGACGGGACCGGGTCGCGATCGCATCGGCGCCGCGCCGCCGTTCGGCGCGGCCGGCGAGCCACGCGCCCAAGGCGAGGCCGCCCATGAAGGCGGCCAGAACCGTGCTCGCGGCGGCGACCGTGTGTCCGAGCGCGAGCGTCAGCAGCCGCGTCCACGCGACCTCGTAGACGAGGCCCGCCGCGCCCGACGCCGCGTACAGCGTGATGAACAGAAGGCGGGGGGAATACATGACGAACTGAGAACTCGGAACTGAGAACTGAGAACTCGGGCTAGTTTAGTTCTCAGTTCTCAGTTCCAAGTTCTCAGTTCTTCAGAAGATCAACCCCGCGCCGATGCGGAAGACGCGTGCCGAGGTGATGCCGGTGACGGTGCCGAACTGGGTGCCGGTCTGGTAGTTCACGCCGGTGTAGCCGCTGGAGTTGAACGCGTTGAACACCTGGAACGTCAGTTCGAGCCGCTGTCCCGGCTTCATTACCTGGAAGCTCTTCCCCGCCCTGAACGCGACGATCTGAAGCGCCGGCGCCGTCAGGTCGCCGAACTCGCTCATGCGGAGCGTGACCGATCCCTGCCGAAGCACGGTGGCCGGCGCGGTGAACACCTGAGTCCGCTGTCCCTTGAAACCGGACTGCGCGCGGTACGACGTCGAGAACGAAATGTCATACGGGAAGTTGTAGGTGAGGTTGCCGCGTCCTTCCCAGTACCACGTGTTGTCGATCCCGAATCGCTCGTCATTGGGACTCTGCGGTGTCGCCGCGTATCCCTGCGTCGTCAGATACTGATGGTTCTTCGTCATCCAGTACGAGGCCGTGCCGGTCCACCGCTTCGAGTAGCGCTTGGTCGCCGCGACCTCCCAGCTGTGGAAGACGTCGGCGCGATCGGTCGGCGCGTTCGCCGCCTTCAGCACGTTGAACGCCGAGCCCACTTCCGAGGCCGGATAGGTGTAGATCGTCACCGGCTGGCCTTTTTCGTCGAGGAACGGCGTCGCCGGCGTCGCCGGAATCCAGGTGTCGTACGGCCGCAGGTACTGCAGGTTCTGGAACAGGTTCTCGACCCGGTGATAGACGTAGCCGGCGCTCACCGCGACGTTGGGAACGAGCTGCCGCTCCAGGCGCGCCGTGTATTCCCAGGTCTTGTTCTGCGCCAGGTCCGGATTGACGACCGAGTTGATGCCGCCGGTCGCGCTGAGCGGCGTCAGCGACGGCAGCGTATTGAGAAAGTCCTGCGTCACGTCGCAGCCGGTGTTCAGGAACGTGTTGTTCGTGAACGACGTCGGCTTGCACGGGCCATTCCACGCGTAGGTCTGCGTCGCCTGCGCGTTCGGGTTGAACGCGTTTGCATAGAGGTCGCCCATCGTGTCGCCGAAGAGTCCGAACGAGCCCTTGACGACGGTCTTGCCGCTGCCGGTCACGTCCCACGCCGCGCCGGCTCGCGGTACGATGTCGGTCCACGTCAGCACGTCACCCTGCGGATAGTCCTTGGCCGGGAAGATGTTGCTGAACTGACCGGCCTCCTTCGCCTGCGCCGGATAGTAGTTGTGGTACCGCTCCCAGCGGACGCCGGCGTTGATGGTGACGTGGTTCACGGTGTAAGTGTCGGTCGCATACACCGCCTGGCTGAACAGGTTGTTGATCGACGTCGAGAACGGGAAGTTGTAGATCACGATCTGCGACGGCACGCCGCGGTTGAACTGAAGCTGGTAGTCGCCGGCCACCTTGTCCTTGAGCACGCGTGTGCCGGCGAACTCCCAGTCGTCGGTCGTGCCGATCTTGAACTGGTGCGTGCCGCCAAGCTTCGGCTCGCTCGGAATGATCGTGACCGACGCTTTCAGTTCATATCGGTTCTGCGGACGATCCTGTGACGAGACGTTCGGACCGTAGACCAGGCGGTTCGACAGCTCGATGCTGCTCGCGTTCCCCGCCACGTCGGTGCCGTCGGGGAATCCGATCGTGTTGAACGACGGCTGCGCGATGTAGTTCACATGGTAGCCGCCGTGGCCGAAGATGACGTCCATCAGCACCTTGTTGTTCGGCGCGCTCTGCATTTCGCCCTTCCACGCGCTACCCGGCTGCCGCTGATAGTTCGACGAAGGCAGCGGTGTCAGCGTGTTGCCGCCGTTCACCGACAGATGCTTCAGCGCGTACATGTCGGACGCGATCAGCTTGGTCGTCGAGTTGAGCTGATAGGAAACCTTGGCGCTGACGCCCGGCAGGTCGGTGTGGACCGTGGCCGGCGTCGTGCCGCCGCAGGTCGCCAGCCAGCAGCCGTCGGCGTTGGGCGCCGCGACGAAGCCGATCTGTCCCTGCGTCACCGCCTGGTTGCTGTAGGCGCCGTAGAACCACAGCTTGTCGCGGATGATCCGGCCGCCCAGGTCGAAGATGTAGTCGTAGAAGCCGGGATCGACGATCGGGTTGGTGTTGGTGAT
>Ga0066903_100002941_pt1 | contig 13628 bp, 12 predicted proteins | sample PanSoiMetaGPlot1_FD_67491 | JGI IMG/M metagenome (GOLD analysis project Ga0066903, IMG submission 67491) | Tropical forest soil microbial communities from Panama analyzed to predict greenhouse gas emissions - Panama Soil - Plot 1 (version 2) | ecosystem: Environmental > Terrestrial > Soil >... | reverse complement strand
CTTACCACTGTGCGGCGCACTGCGTTAAAGGCATGACGGGCGTAGTCAATGTCTCTGCACCTTGCGCGCCGTCGGGCTGGTCGGCTGGTCCGGACATGCCTACGGTGCTGGTCAGAGCGGTGGGTGTTTATTTCCAGGCCGATGGTAACTTTTACACCATGGGCGGCCGCACCGCAGATACGGCAGGCTCTGACTTCCAGCACGTGCTTCAATACAATCCCAGCTCCAATAACTGGACGCAGATGGGTGTGACCTTGCCCGATAACACGATGAACAACATGGCCTGTGGCGTGCTGACCGTTTCAGGGGCGCCTTTGATCTACTGCGTGGGCGGCTCCGCTGCCGGGCAAACTACGGCCACAGGGCGCGTGTTCACCTACGATCCGACCACCGATACCGCCGCCCTCCTTGGTAGCGACGACTGGCCAGGCGATACCGCGGGCACTATCCTGCCTGGCGGGTTTACGGTGGCTAACAACAGACTGTACATTCTGGGCGGGTTCAACATCAACGTAGCTTCGACAAACGAGATCTGGGAGTTCAATCCCAACGCTGGGGCGGGTTCGAGATGGACACAGAAAACGAACACGCCTGAAGGGATCATGTATGCGCCGACCTGTACGATCGATGGGGTTATTTACGTAGGAGGCGCATCAGATTTCCAGGGTGGCCTTGTGGTGGACACGACCAACTCCTTCAGCTTCGATCCTGTGGGTAACACGATTGGTACTATCGCACCAATAAACAGAGCGACCGGCGAGACGCGAGCGCTGAACTTCAACGGCCAGATGTATGTGATGGGTGGCGGGAGAGTTGCTCCCAATCCTTCCAATGAAGTGGACATCTATGATCCGGCCAGCAACACGTGGTCAGTAGGTACTCCATTTAACAATGCGCGTCGGAATTTCCCTACCGACACGGACGGAACCACCAGAATTGTCCTGTCCGGCGGCTACGACATTGACGGCATCACACCGCTGGCGTCGACGGAGATATTCTGCGCAGGAGGAGCACCTCCATCGCCGACTCCAACACCGACAGCGACAACAACACCAACGGTGTCGCCATCGCCTACACCAACAGCGACGGCGACCGCGACGCCGTCCGGAACGCCCACGCCACCACCTACTGCCACGCCCAGGGTGACACCGCGGTCGCGCCCGACTCCGTTTCCTCGCCCGACTCCGCCGTAGTGCACTAAAACCGTGAATGGTCGTAGCCGGCATCGTTGATGCCGGTTCCTGAGTTCGCGTATCGAGCCGGGATCACCGATCCCGGATACAGCGACTGTTCTTGCTAAAAGAGGCCGAACGCTGTTGAAGGCGCGATTCCCTTTAGAAGGAAACATTCTATGCAACGAGGAATTTTCCGGTTCGTGGGGTCATTCCTGACAGCCACGCTGTGGGTCTTGAGCAGCGTGTTTACGGCCGGAGCGCAAGAAACAACGCGGGTAATCCATTTGGTCTGCGGGAAACGGTCACGATGGGAATCATCAGCGCCGTCGGCCGCGGTGGGGTATGGGCATTGTTGATTACGAAAATTTTATCCAGACCGACGCGGCGATTAACATGGGCAATTCGGGCGGTGCCCTGGTCGATATCAAGGGCCAATTACTCGGCATCAACAGCGCCATCTTCAGCCGAAGCGGTGGAAATCAGGGCGTCGGCTTTGCTATTCCATCCAACCTCGCGCGTGAAGTAATGCAGAGTCTGCGCGACAAAGGGCGGGTCGTGCGCGGCTATATCGGCGCGTCGGTGCAAACGCTCACGTCCGAACTGACTGACGCGATGAAGCTCAAAGGGCAGCCCACCGGCGCTTTGGTAGGCGAGGTTGCGCCGAATACCCCCTCGCAAAAAGCGGGGCTGAAAACTGGCGATGTGATTACAGCGGTGAACGGGAAGAAAACCACCGATGCGCGCGAACTCCGTTTGATGATTGGCTCGATGGCGCCCGGCAGTATGGGGCAGCTGGAGGTGAATCGCGAGGGACAGGCGAAAACGTTCGAGGTGCAACTCGCCGAAATGCCACAGCGTACCAGCGAGGAAGGGGGCCCAGAAGCGTCGCCGGAAGAAACTAGGAGACTGAGAAGACCACCGTTTTCGGTGGAGTCGCCATCGCAGATATCAGCGACGACATTCGTACGGCGCTGAATCTTTCAAAGGACGTTCACGGGGCCGTGATCGCTGAGATTGATGCCGACTCCCCTGCTGGAAAAGTTGGTTTGCGCGAGGGCGACGTGATCCAGGAAGTGAACAAACAGCCGGTTAGGAACGCCAAGGACCTGGTTGCGATCAGCAAGAAATTGAAACCTAACGAGAAGATTCTGCTGCGCGTCTACACCCAGGGACGCGGTACCTACGTCGCTTTGGAACCGCAATAGACTTCTGTAGTGGCAGCCGTGTCGGCTGCGCCTCCGTTTGCCCGGCCTTTTAGCGCAATCAATTCACTTCAAATATCCAAAAGCACCCGGGCTTTCCAGCGGTCATCACGTTTCGCGACGGAGAAACCATGAAGCGTGACGGCTTTCACGTCGGCTCGCTGCTGATGACGTGTGTCGTCCAATTGCTCACCTGAGACTTTGGCTTTCAAAAAATATTCTTCGTCTTTGCGTTCGATTTGCATCTCGCGCGTTCGCAGCAAGAGCCGCTTCGCATCTTTGAAATAAATAAGCTCCTGCAAGAAATCGAAGAGCAACATTTCAATGTTGTCGTTAGAGAGTTGAATCTGCCGCGTCTCACGCGACTCGATTGCTTCGAGATTATCTATCATCACGTTCATCGTCGCGTCAGCCGCAGCCATGAACAGTTCGGGTAAATCCCGTCCCGTCGCTTCAAACGCGATATCCGCCGTTCCTATATCTTCGAGGAATTTGTACGGCATGCGGAATGACGAATGATCGTGACTAAAGCTCGCATTTCTTCAACGCACTGAGGATCGTCTTTTTTTTTGCGGCGATTTCTTTTCCAATAAAGACCAGTTCAGTCCGATCGGCTTCGAACGGTTCCAATTCCCAGCGGCCGGCTACAAAATTAAAAAGCTGCGAACCATCCTGAAAACGCACGAAGCCTTTCGCGCGAATGACGCTCGCAGGCAGCGCGTCCGCGAAACGTTCGAAGCAATCGCGAGAGAAACCTTTGTCCGAACTGAACGCGAACGACCCGAAATCCGGCCGATTCTGGTGCGTTGTAGCCGGGATCGGTGATCCCGGGCCGAGTAGCGCGTCTGTTTGCTCTCGGTGTCGCCCAATGCCGAACAGAAGTTCTGGATCGATCCGGCAGCGCTCGGTGCGAATTATCACTGCGCTGGAATTAGTTTCGCGCAATTTCCGTTCAAGCGGCTCGATTTGGTTCGCATCGACAAGATCGATCTTGTTCAAAAGCAAAATGTCCGCGCCTTCGATCTGCAGGCGCGTGGTATGACCTAGCTCTGGGAAACGAGCGAGCATGTCCGCGTCGATCACGGAAATGACACCGTCTAACCGGCATTGTGGCAGTGCATCCTGGATGTTGAATACCAGCGCCTCGGGTTCAGCAAGGCCGGTGGTCTCGACGACGATCCTTTCGGGCCCAACTTTGTTGATGATCTCGGTTACTGCCGCCTCGAATTCGCCGAGCAACGAGCAACAAACGCAGCCGCCGCCGAGTTCTGCGATCCGCACGTTTTGGCCTTCGATTATTTTCGCGTCGATGGTGATCTCGCCGAATTCATTCATCACGATGGCAATGTTCGCCGGGTGCATCGCCAGGATATGTCTGAGCAGCGTCGTTTTGCCGCTGCCAAGCGGACCAGTGATCAATGTGATCGGCGTGCGTGATTGCTCTGGCAAATTTATCCTTTCACGTTCCCGATCGGTGTGAATCGAACGACCGGTTTGCTAATTCCGGCCAGCTCCGTTGCGGCGATCACTTCATCGATGTTCTTGTAGGCGGCGCCGGCTTCCTCGGCGAGACCGGCCCACGACGTGCTGCGGACGTAAATGCCGCGCGCCTCCAGATCGCGCTGGAGTTGTTTGCCGTGCCACAGTTTGCGCGCTTTCGTCCGGCTCATCGTCCGGCCGCTTCCGTGCGCCGTGCTAAAGAAAGTTTCTGCCCCTGATGCAGTGCCTACCAGCAGATACGAACCGGTTTCCATGGAGCCACCAATGATCACTGGCTGACCAATCTCTCGATATCGCGTAGTCACTTCGCGATGACCGGGACCAAACGCCCGCGTCGCGCCTTTACGGTGAACAAGCAACTTCCTCTCCTTTCCATCAACAAGGTGGCGTTCAAGCTTCGCGGTGTTGTGCGCGACGTCGTACACCATGCGCATGTCGAGATCTTCGGCGCTCCGACCAAACACATCGGAAAAAACCTCCCGAATCCGATGGAGAATCACCTGCCGGTTTGCGAATGACATGTTCAACCCGCATTTCATCGCGGCGAAATAATCGCGGCCTTCCGGCGATTCGAACGGGGCGCACGCAAGCTCGCGGTCTAGAATTTTGATTCCATATTTCGAGTCCATCACTTTCAGAAACGTCCGAAGATAATCGGTGGCTACCTGGTGCCCGAAACCGCGGCTGCCGCAGTGAAACATCACCACAACCTGGTTTGGAATCGCGAGCCCAAATTTTTCGGCGAGCTCTTTATCGCGCACGTCCTCCGGCCTCGCGACCTGGACCTCGAGATAATGATTGCCGCTACCGAGGGTACCGACCTGGTTGTAGCCGCGATCCACGGCGCGCTCGCTGATCTTCGCGGAGTTTGCCCCGGAGATGCACCCGTTTTCCTCAGTGAACTCGAGGTCTTCCTCCCACCCGTAATCGTGTTCGATGCACCAGCGCGCACCTTGTTCGACAAGATTTCGAAAATCCTGGCGCGACAACTTCAAGAACCCGTGACTACCGACTCCTGCGGGAACGCGTTCATAGAGCCGGTCCACAATCTGACGCAAATGCGGCTGCACATCTTCGAGCGTGAGATTGGTGATGACGAGGCGCATACCACAATTGATGTCGAATCCGATGCCGCCAGGTGAAATGACACCGTCTTCGTGAACATCCATCGCCGCTACGCCGCCGATGGGGAATCCATAACCGCTGTGGCCATCGGGCATACACAGCGCGTAACGCGTAATCCCCGGCAAGGTCGTAACGTTGCTGATCTGCTGGTAAACCGCCTCGTCCATTTCGCGCACCAGTTTCTCAGTCGCAATGATCCGCGCCGGCACGCGCATACCGTCCTTGTAGCTCGCCGGTAATTCCCAAGCTGTGTCTGAAATCTTTTGGAGGTTATCAAAGATCGCCATGCCAGGTCTTACCCCTTACTGTCTCTTGCGCTTCGTGCTCTTTCTCAGATACGGCCTCTCAACGGGCAAAAAAATCGTGTCGCAAATTTCCGGCATTTCGGTCAAAATCGCTCTCTCTCGAAAGCTTGCACGTCAGCCCCGATTATGAAACGGAGATGCGGTTTTCAATCGGCTTTCTTCAATCTGCGCGTCTTAATTGGCCTGTCTATAGTTCTGGCCTGCACCTGTCTTGCGTTGCCAGGCTCTGACTCATCGTCAGCATCCTCTTCGACCTTCGCAAAAGAGCAACAGCAGCAGGATAGGACGTCCAACTATGGCAGCAACTCGCTCGTTCCACCTTTATTTGACTGTTCCAAAATTCACGAGCTCGGCATTGATATGCAAGTGAGCCTTCGGGCAGACGCTATCATGATTTTCTGCGGCGCGGCACAGGGCGGCCAGCCTGGCGAAGCTCCGTCTTCAAGGGCATTTTCGAAGCTTGTTCAAAACCTCACAGCCCCCACGGTGTATGGCGGTACGGACGTGGACCTGATCACCGGCGACAAGAGCTTTCCTAATGTTACCCAGACCGAGACATTCACGACAGCCAACCCGGATAACCCCAACCAGATCGTGGTTGGCTACGAGGACACACGAGACTTTACAGCCATGCCCCCCGACATTTCTGGCGCATCAGTCTCAACCGATGGCGGCAACACATTTACCCGCCTGACCACCGCCGACGGTCGAGGCCCCTTCTCTAACACAGGTGGCAGCCCGGTTATTTTGTACAACAAGCCGTCCGGCATCTGGTTTACCGTGTGGTCAGGCGGAAACGGCTGCCCCCTGAGCGGGTATAAGTCCGCCTCTCCTGAGGACCCGAATAGCTGGGCCAAATTTGCGTTGAAACCAATACCCAAAACGATCGCCAATCTGGCTGGGCTGACAATAACCCAAGCTCTCCGTTCTTCGGGCGAATGTACATTTCGTGGAACGACTTTAGTCAACCCAACGCAAACATCTTCGTCACTTTCTCCCGTGATAACGGTGCTACGTGGCACACGCCAATCATGGCGAGCACTGGGCCCACCTTCATCCGCAACGTGCAGATGACTGGCGACCTGGTCACAGGCGACGTATACATCGCTGGCATGGACGAAGGCGGTGGAGGCTTCCCTCATAACGACACCAACTACTTCTTTCGCTCCACCGACGGCGGCGACACCTGGACCAACAGTTACATCGGCACTCCATTTCCTGGACCCGGGGTTACCGCTGTGGGCTACTTTGCGTGTATGTTTCCGGATAACGGTGGCTACTGGCGCTACGAGGGCCAGGGCGAGCCCGCCGCGATCAATGGCGTAGTTCACTACGTCTATACCCAGCATGGGACCGGCAACGATCCAGGTGACGTCTATTACATCCGCTCGACCGATATGGGGAAGACCTTTAGCACGCCGCTCAAGTTAAACACCCATACCACTAGCCGTCCTAACTGGCAGCCCAACTTGTCAGTCAGCCCCAGCGGCACCCTGTTCGGTAGACTGGCTTTCTTCCGTGCTGAAGCGTCAGCCAACCTTTCTCATCCAGCAGTCGCGGGACTGACATTCGCAGAACGGGTAACTTATCAGCGGGCAATTTAAGAAGTTTACTGGCGTCACCGCATTTGGCCCCGCAGTCTCGGGGAGCGGCCCGATCCCAAGCCATCGCTGGATGCGGTGATGTCTCAGGCGCAACTCGAAAAGAAAGTCACAGATTATCTGCACAACTCGCAGGCATTGGAGGATCACTGGCATCGTCCGCTTACCTCTGAGCAGTTACAGGCCGAGATGGATCGCATGGCGCAGCATACGAAGCAGCCGGAGGTATTGCATGAATTGTTTGACGCGCTCGGCAGCGATCCGTTTGTCATCGCCGAATGTCTAGCGAGGCCGGTTCTCGCGGAGCGAACGTTGGCGACTGTTGCATCGGCTAGGGAATCGTGGGTAGCGAAACAGGAAACGCAGGTGCCAGTAACAATGACAGCAGTGAGCGCGAACTACACGCTTCCTGCGATAGCCACTCCGTCGGGTGGCTGCATCGATGACACGTGGACTCCAACCAGCACTGCCAGCGCACCGGATGCCCGATACAATCACACGGCAGTCTGGACCGGCAGTGAAATGATTGTCTGGGCTGGCCTAAACAATGGTATCGTGTGTCTGAATACCAGCGGGATATACAACCCGGGTATGGATAGTTGGACGCCCACCAGCACCACCAACGCGCCTGAAGCCCGAGAGTTTCACACGGCCGTCTGGACTGGCAGTGAAATGATTGCCTGGGGTGGAACTGATAACACTACAGACTTCAACACCGGCGGGAGATACAACCCAGGCACCCATAGTTGGACACCCACGAGCACCACCAACGCGCCCATTGGCCGAGCCGTTCCCACCGAAGTTTGGACAGGCAGCGAAATGATCGTCTGGCGCGGATACAATGGCAACCCTTTGAACACCGGCGGGAGATACTGCGCACAATCCCTAGCGACGCCAACGCCGACACCGACCGCAACATCAACTCCGAGAGTTACCCCGACACCGAGATTTCGCCCCACTCCGGCACCGCGCCCGACTCCTAGATGAGCGCTGTCGACAGCAGGGCTCCGGTTTCTTGAAGAGGCTTCGAGCTAGCGAGCTAGGCGAACCCGCCTTCGGCTAGCGACTCGTTCCGAACGAGCAATGATTTTTGTTCCGGCTCGAAGAAACGAATCGACCCACCAAAAAACATTCTCCTCACGCACCACCTGTCTCATCCGCTTCATGCGCGCGGTACGGTCGGCATCGCTCATGGTGAATGCTTGCCAAATTACATCGGCAACTTCCTCGACATCGTAAGGATTGACGAGCAGCGCTCCGGTTTTGAGCTGCTCGGCAGCCCCGGCGAATTGACTAAGGATGAGCGCGCCGTCTTCGTCGATACGGCAGGCGCAATATTCCTTCGCGACCAGATTCATCCCGTCCTTGAGCGGCGTGACAAATGCGATGTCGCACCCGCGGTAATGCGCGAGAAGGTCTTCGCGGTCGAGGCTGCGAAAATGATATTGCACCGGTAACCAGGTGCTGGTTGAGAAGCGGCCGTTGATATCGCCAACCAGGCGATCGATGCGCTGCTTGAACTCGTGATACCTGGGTATGTCCACTCGACTCGGCACGACGACTTGAATGAGCACTACGCGACCCCGCAGTTCCGGATGGCGTTCCAAAGCGTTGCGGAACGCGCGCAGCCGTTCAGGAATTCCCTTGCTGTAATCCAGCCGGTCGAGACCCAGAATCAACTGGCAATCAGGAAATGCCGCATGCAGCTGCTGTGCCCTGTGAGCGACTCCTTCGGACGTTGCCCCTTTTTGAAAGGAATCGAAGTCGATTCCAATCGGGAAATGTCCGAGACGAATGTCGCGTTTCTCGAAACGAACCAATTGCAGTCCGCTGCGAGGCACAACCTTCGCGTCCGTCATCACGCGCCGTACGCACTGCAGAAAATTGCGGACATCGCGCCGCGTCTGGAACCCGAGCAGATCGAATTGCAGCAACGCGCGAAGCAACCGCTGTTGTTGCGGGAGCTTTGAAAAAATATCGTACGGCGGGAAGGGGATGTGCAGGAAAAATGTAAGAGCTGCGCGAAGGCCGCGCTCACGCAATGCCTGGGCAACGTACATCAGGTGATAATCATGGACCCAGATGAAGTTGTCGGGCTCCGAGCAGCGAGCGATGGCATCGGCGAAGCGTTCATTGACTTGCCGATAGGCCTGCCAGTAGCCCGGCTCGAAGTTGCAGAAGTTTTGGAGGTCGTGAAACAGGGGCCAAATCACCTCGTTTGAGTACCCGTAGTAAAATTCATCTCGCTCACTTTGGCTGAGTGCGACCGGTACGACCTTGTAGCCGGCGTCACGTGTCGCTTCGGCGAGCGCTTTCTTCGGGATTTCACCTGCAATTCCAGGCCAGCCGATCCATGTCCCGCCGCGCTCGCGAAGGACCGGCTCAATTGCAGAAACTAACCCACCGACAGCTGGTGTGACGGTCCAAAGGTCCTCGCGGGTGGAATCCAGCGCGAATGGCAACCGGTTAGAAACCACGATCAGCCGATTCATTCTAATAACGGGTTAAAAAGTTACATTGTTACAAGGCAGCTCGTCTGGAATGCTTTTTAACTTTGTAACTCTTTTAACGCCTTCTGGAAATCGAATATGCTGCTCTCAGCCCTTCAGCACGTTCAAAAAATCGCCGGCGACAAAAGGCAACTCGCCGTTTTTCTCGACTTTGACGGCACGCTTACGCCTATCGTGAGTCGCCCTGAGAAAGCGCTGCTCCCGGGCTCCATTCACGAAACGTTGCAAGCGCTCGCCACGAAAACACCAGTCGCCATCCTGAGCGGCCGCGATCTCGATGACATTCGTCAGCGTGTGAACATCGACGCGATCGTTTACGCCGGCAGCCACGGGTTCGACATCCGCGGTCCTCGCGGACTGCGGAAAGAAGTAGCGACGGAGTTTTTGCCTACGCTCGACCTGGCAGAAAAGGAACTTGCGAAAGAGCTTGTCGGAATCACTGGCGCCCATCTGGAAAGGAAACGTTTCTCAATCGCCGCGCATTACCGGAATGTGAATGAAAACGAGTTTCCTAAAGTAGAGCGGATTGTTAGCGCAGTAGCAGCGCGACATCGCGAGCTGCGCAAAATGGAGGGCAAAAAAGTTTACGAACTGTTGCCTGATATAGATTGGAACAAGGGCAAGGCTGTGCTGTGGTTACTAGGATCGCTGGCATCGGAGCGCCCGAATTTGCCACCAATTTACATTGGCGATGATCGCACCGATGAAGATGCATTTCGCGCACTTGAGCAACGCGGCACAGGCATTCTCGTGACTGAACAACCCCGGCCGACGGCGGCGACTTATTCACTCAAGAACCCAACAGAAGTAGAGCGGTTCCTGCGCGAACTCGTCGCGACACTAAGATGACGGCCATTCGAGCGCAAAGCTGTTGTCTTTCTCTAATCTGAAATGCGTGGTGAATTGCGCGCCGAGTTCGTTCAGGAGATGGCACAGCCAAGCTGCATCAGCCGCTGATGTATGTTCGAGTCTAAACCGCCGCATTTGCATGGGTACCAATCGCGCCGACAGGAGTCGACCGCTTTCCGGATCGACATCGACCAAGTACATTAAGGCCAAGTCGCCACGGAACATCTCGTAACCGCCGATTCCTTCGTAGTCGGTGACGAAATCACCGCACCCATGAAAAATCAGGTGATCTTTGTAGACTTCAATCGCTTTCACGTGATGCGAGGAATGTCCGTGGACGATTGCGACGCCTCCTTCGATCAGCCGATGAGCAAACGCGATTTGCTGACGAGGAATTTCGTGACCCCAATTGCTGCCCCAGTGAATCGACGCGATGATCATATCGCCCGGTTGTTGATGCGCCCCCATCTGATCGGCCACCCGTTCGGCAGTCGCTTCCGAAACGTAATCGAGCAGATTTACGCCGGGCGAAGTGCCAGTGGCTTTCCAATCTTGCGGGATGCCGCTGGTAGCTACTCCAAATGAAAACAACAGCAGGCGGGCGTTGCCAGCCGTGTTCAAAACCGCCGGCTGCATCGCTTCCTCGGCATTCTCGCCAGCGCCGGCGTGAGCGATACTTGCCGCATCCAGGGTTTTCAGCGTTTCCGATAATCCATCGTATCCCCAGTCCATCAGATGATTATTGGCCAAAGCGCACGCGCTGATTCTTGCAGAGACCAGACAGCCAATGTTCCGCGGGTGCATGCGATAATGAATTGCTTTTCCGGGCCACGGTGTTTCAGCTGAGGTGATGGCCGTCTCCAAATTGGCAATTCTCAAATCTACGCTCGCACGGTCGAGTACCCGCAGCGCATCGCCCCAGATGTAATCGCCGCTCAGCGGCCGCGGTATCAGTCCGTTGGCCTTCTCGGCCAGAGCGACATATTCACCCGCGTCACGCACATATGGTTCGTACAAAGCCGGATCCACCCGATGCTCGAGCGCCTGATCAATGCCGCGCCCGGTCATGACGTCACCGCACAAAAAAAGGCGCAACGGCATGCCTCAACCTGGATCACTGCGCTTACCGTGCAGTTCTAGTTGCATTCCATCGCACGCGAGGGCCACTTCAATGCCCCATTCCTCGGCCATTGCGCGGAGCTTCGCAACGATCTTGGGTTCGTCGCTGGTGACGATCTCCGAACCGCAATGAGTAATAATGGCTATCGGCACGCGTTCTTTTTCACACCACGTCAACTGCGCACGGACCGGCGAATAGCCGATCAGTGCCTTGCCACGTTTTCGAATAAACGAAGTCGTTACAGTTGCGCCGTCGCCGATGTAAGCAAGGACCTTCTTCAGCGCCGCGATGCGATCATGGATCAAGATGAGATCCGGCGCGTAGAAAATCCGGCAGCGCCCGGCGCTCACGCGATATCCGATTGCCGGGGAAAGGATGGAATGTTCGACTGGGAAGGCTTCGAATGTGATCCCACAAATCTTTGTGGGCGTCCGCTCGTCGATGACGTGGCGATCTTTGATCGGGTAATGCTGTAATTCCTGCCACGTCTTTTCCGGCGCATACACCGGGCAACGCGCGCCGCGTCTCAATCCCCACGCATGATCCGGATGCGCGTGCGTCAGCACAATCGCGCTCGGATGCAGCCGTTCAAATTTTCCCAGCCAATCGAGGCCGCAATCGATCATCAAATCGGCGCCGCGATACGAGACCATTAGCGACGTATGCATACGATGCCGTCGCGTCCGCTTCTCAATCTCACCCCGCGTACCGAGGAATGTCAGTTTCATCAGAATATGTTAGACGTCATTTCACCAATGTGCTGTCAGGAGACGGCGTGCAGAGGACTGCCCCGCCCTACCAGCGCGGCGCGAAACGGTCGTTCGGGTGATAAACCCACGCCCAGTCCTCCGCTCGCTGGCACAATCCGTTGTGAACGGGATTCATGAGAATGTAGCTCGCTTTCTCTTCCAGTTCCTGATGGTCGCGCAAGCGATGATCGCAAAAATCGCGCTGCCAACCGACACCATGTTTTCTGGCGACGAACTTCTTCCAGTTCCTGATGGTTGTCTGCATTCCCGGCTGACGCGCGGGAACGCAACGATTGCGTGCAGATGATCGGGCATCAGTACCCACAGGCGGCAATGCCAGACCAATCTTTCGTGATTGAATTTCACCGCAGCGAGCACGGCACTGGTAATATTTTCGTGACACAGCTGGTTTTTACCTCGCGGCAAGCAGTTGATGGTAACGAAGAACCAACTATCCTCGGCCACCCATTGCGGGATTGTGTAAGGCAGCTTTGTGCGGACTGGCAGGTCCACGCGAGCATCGTAATCAAGTGCGGGCCATCACGTAAACGCAAAAGGTAGGACGGGCAGTCCTCTGCACGCCGTTTTGGTCAATTCAAGCAGTAGGCACTCGCCAGAGCGAGCAAGTAGCACGACACGCCTACCCCGCAGCGCGCTTGATTTCATCGAGCGACGGCGGGTTTTCGAAAGCAGATGTGTCGCCGAGTTTTTCGCCAAGGAACGCAGAGCGTCGGCATCTTTCAGTCGCGAGACGATCGCTGCGATCAATACTTGTGCAGCTTGCATCTCGACCTTACTTCACGAACTGCGCATCGCAAAACGGGGCGAGGCACTGGAATTCAAATTGTGAGCGTTAGGGACGGCGTTATGCTGCCGCGCCTTCATGGACTCTACGCGAATAGGAACCGGGGAAAGTGCGCGCACTCGGGTTGCGTGGCGATTGCTGCCGTTCCTATTCCTCCTTTACGTCGCGAATTATCTGGACCGCACGAACATCGCTTACGCGGCGCTCGGCATGAAAGGAGAACTCGGCCTGACCGATTCGGTGTTCGGCACTGCGAGCGGGATTTTTTTTATTGGTTACTTCGCGCTGCAAATTCCGGGCGCGTTGTTGGTCGAACGTTGGAGCGCGCGGCGAGCGCTCACGTTAACTCTGATAACCTGGGGCGCGCTTACGACTCTGACCGGGTTCGTTCGAACCGCTCATCAACTTTACGGCGCGCGGTTTCTGCTTGGCGCGGCGGAGGCGGGATTTTTTCCTGGTGTAATTGTTTACCTCTCTCACTGGTTCATCTATCAAGACCGGGCCAAAGCCGTTGCGCGCTTTATGTCCGCGATTCCGATCGGGTTTATCATCGGCGGACCGATTGCAGCAAAGATCCTGGGTGTTCATTGGCTTGGAATCGCGGGATGGCGGTGGCTTTTTTTGTTCGAAGGAATCCCGGCGGTTCTACTGGGAATCGCAACGTTCTTCGTGTTGCCGGATCGGCCT
>Ga0066903_100002940_pt1 | contig 13630 bp, 28 predicted proteins | sample PanSoiMetaGPlot1_FD_67491 | JGI IMG/M metagenome (GOLD analysis project Ga0066903, IMG submission 67491) | Tropical forest soil microbial communities from Panama analyzed to predict greenhouse gas emissions - Panama Soil - Plot 1 (version 2) | ecosystem: Environmental > Terrestrial > Soil >... | reverse complement strand
ACGTGGGTGCGGGCCGTGCCACGCCGCAGGACCGCCGATGAGCTGAAGCTGGAGCGGGTGATCCGGGTGCTGGCCGAGGCCGGCGAGGACGCCGAGACCAAGCGGTGGGTGCAGGGGATCTACGACCAGGCGATGGCGCTGCGGCGCATAGCGAAGGGGTCGGCATGACGACGACGATCAGTTGGATCGAGCCGTGGGGCCAGCTCGCCTGGCTGCGGCAGTGTGACGACGCGATAGCGCGGGTGTGTTTCGACACGCCGTCCAGCCACGTTGTGGGCGGCCCGGTGCCGGGCTACCAGGTGACGGCGACCAGGCTGTTCACCGCGTTCGACACCTACGCCCAGACGAACCCCGCCTACGGCGGGTGGGTGATCTACGACCTGGAGAACTGGGCGCAGTCCCCGGCGGTGGACAAGAACGACCCGGCGGCGGCGTACTCGCATTTCCTGTCGCTGGCCAAGGCGCGGGGGCATGGGCTGATCGCCACACCCGGGCGGGACCTGGTGTACGCCCAGGGCGGCCCGCAGGGCGGGGAGTCGCTGAACGACGCGTACCTGCGGCTGGGCATCCCAGCGGCATGTGCGGGCGCTCCGATCATGCTGGTGCAGTCGCAGGGCTCGCAGAAGGACCTGGCCGCGTTCACGTCGCTGATCTCCGGGGCGATGGCGCAGCGGGTGGACCCGAACCAGGCGGTGTGGTTCGGGCTGACGACGGCGGCGGGGACGACGGTGAAGCAGCTCTCCGACGCGTACAGCGCGGCGCTGGCGCTGGGGGTGTCGGGGTGCTGGCTGACGATCGGGGCGCAGGGCCAGGCGCAGACCGCCGCCGACTTCCTGCACTGGACGACGACGTGAGGGACACTGGGCCCCAGGAGGTGCTGTGATGAGCGACCTGAGAGAGATGCGCGTGCCGTTCACCGTGACCGTGCCGCGTGACATCAAGATCGGCCGCAAGGTGGGCCGGGCGGGCAGCTACCCGGCGGCCGGCTATGTGGAGCTGTCGCCGGCTGATGCGCTGCTGATCGACAAGGGCCTGGTGACTGAGGAGGAGCTGGTGGGGGCCTACCGGTCGGCGATCGAGGCAGGCAGCGAGCAGGTGTACTTCCACTACTGACGTAACCGCAGGTCAGAGCGTTTAGGCCCTGGGCGGCCCCAGGAGCCACGCAGACGGCCTGTACCCCCAGATGTATGCCCCTGCATTCAGGGGCCCGTGATCTTGGCACAGGAGCAGCCGTGGCCGCGCACGCGGCCATCACAGTCCCTGTGCCCCCCTACCCCGAGCTGTACAGCAAGCGGCCCCGCCGCCCGGTCCACGGGCGAGCGGGGCCGCTTGCGCTGTCTGCCGGGCCTAGTTGCAGACGCCCCACAGCCGGTGCAGGACGCCGTTGCCGCCCTGCCAGCCACCGCAGTGCGCGACCCGCAGCGTGTGGACGTGCGAGGTTGCGCCGCTGGCGGTGACCCACGGGCCGAACCGGTACCCGAACACGCTGCTGGCGTTGTACGCCCGCACCTGCCCGCAGCCGTTGGTGTGCCGGATCGTGGTGTCGTGGCTGGTCTGGGACACCAGCCGGGCGGTGGCCAGGCACCGCTGCGCTGCGGCCTGCGCCGGGACGGCGGTGACCGCCGGCATCAGCCCGGCGAGGACAACAAGAGCGGCCACGGCCGCTCCCCTGAGCCGGCCCATCAGAAGCCGTTCTGGCGCGGCATCCGCGCCGGGGTCTGCGCCGCGAGGACCGTGCTGCCCGGCTGGCGGATCTGAACCGGCGCGGGTGCGCCCATCACGGCCTGGCTGTTGCTGGCTCCGTACATGCCTGCCTCCCTAGTTGGTGACTCCCTGTCAGTGGCCGCCCACCCTAGTCGTCTGGGCCCACAGCCGGGCCGTGCTGGCCCGTGTCGTCCAGCTCCACGGTGAGCGTCACGCCCCGGCCGTCCTCATCGACCGTGGCCGCGACCAGCGTGGCCCGGCCGAGGTACCGCAGCACCGGCCCGTCCTCGGTGGCGCGGAACACCCACGGCACCTGGCGGTTGATCATGCGGTCGAACGCCCCGGCCGCGAACCGCTCATTCTCAGCGGCGGGCTGGTAGATCTCCACCCTCATGCCCACCTCCGCAGCCACCAGCGGCCGGCGGCGTCCACGAGCCCGGCCCACAGCGCCCACGACGCGGAGAACACCAGCCCCCACCAGCCGGTCACGTCGCCTCCCCCGCGACGCCACGCCGCCCGCTGCGGCCCGCGAGCTGTCCCCCCACCCTCGGGCCAGCGGGGCCCTGCGGGCGGCTCAGCGGCCGTCTGGGGCCGCCGGGGAGCCTGGTCATGTCAGCGCCCCGATCACGACAGCCGCTGCGGCGAGGATCGCCGCGAAGAACAGCGCCGTCATCCTGATCGCCCACCGCTCGGCCTTGTCATCGGGGGCGGCCTTGCGCCAGTCGGCCCACGCGCGGTACGCGATGGCGCTGGCGACCGCCCCCCACACCGACCACCACAGTCCTGCGTGCACGCTCATCTCAGCGCCACCTCTCCCGCCGGCGTTCCTCAGCGGCGCGGAGCTGCCGGGCCCACGCGGTCATCAGGTCCCGGTCGGCGGCCACGGCCGCGTTCCCGCCCTTGCACCAGTCGCGGTGGCGGCGGTGCGGGTTGAACTCACCTGTCAGCGGGTCGGTCGGGCACTTGTGCGGGCGGAGCCGGATCTCCTCCCCCGGCGGCCGGGACATGTTCCCGCCCGCGACGCCCGCGCCGCACACCGGGCAGGAGCCGCGCCACAGCACCGTGCCCCGCACGCCGCCGACATGCCGCTGCATCACGTCTCCTTCGGGGCCAGGGCCGCTTCCACGGCCACCCGGTTCGCGGGCGACGGCTCGGCCTCGTACAGGCACAGCAGGCACCCGGCCCGGGGGCCCGGGATGACGCCGCACACCAGCGCGGCCTTGTCGTGGCCGAGGGCCTGGTGGCTGGCCGCGATGAACCAGCCGACCGGGTCCAGGCCGCGCTGCTCAGTGGCCACCGGTCTCCCCCTGCCAGCGGTGCACCGTCGCGGCGGCGGCCAGCGCCTCCACGTCCTCGCGGCTCACCTTCATGCCGAGGGTGGACGCCACCCGCCACGCGGCCAGCCCCGGGCCGCTCATCGCCTCGTCGCCGGCCAGGCCCGGCCGGACGTCAGCCGGGTACGGGCAGCCTGGCTCCAGCACCGCGTGGACCTTCGCCAGGTACGGGGCGACGGTCTCCTCATCCAGGTCGCCGGGGTGCAGCTCCATGAACCGGGCGTACCGCTGGAGCGCCACCGGGTCGGAGCACAGGAAGTGCAGCAGCGTGCCGGCTGTGGCCAGCGCGGCGTTCAGGTCCGGGTCAGGCAACCCGCTGCCGGCGCTCATCAGAACGGGCACCCCCACGGCGCGTCGGTCACCTGCGGCCAGCCGGTCACCACCGAGCACGCGGTGTCCAGGATCACCCGCAGCGCCGCGAGCTGCCCGACGTCGATCATCGTGCCCTCGGCGATGCCGCCGCGCCGCTGCGGGTCCAGCAGTTTCGCCGCGTTCTCGATCTGCGCCGCGTCGTACCGGAACCGGGTGTGCGAGCCGGCCAGGCCGGTGTGGTACTCGCCGTCCACGCTGGGCAGCGGCTCGGGGGAGACCCCAGCCGGCAGCTTCACGCCGAACACGGCCCTGGGGTCGTCGTCACCGGTAATCTCCGCGTCCGGCACCTCGGCCGCCCGCAGCCGGGCGGTGGACTCCAGCGCCGGCTTGTCCGGGCCGGTGATGTCGTCCAGGTCGAACCGGCCAGGGCCGGCGGTGAAGTGGTACTGGTCCGGGCCGTCGCACCACGGGCACGTCAGCACGACCACCGTGGTGGAAAGCTGCGGGCCCCCGCCCATCATGGCGGCGAGGCCGCCACCCGCGTGGTAGGTCGCGATCGGCTGGTACCGGTGCCGGTGGCGGCGCATCCAGCGGGTCCCGTCGGACAGCCACTCGGTGAACGTGCGGCGCGGCAGCGGCTTATGCACGCGCGGCTCCAGCTCGATGATCTCGGTGCCGGTCATCTTCTCCTCCTCAGACGCGGGCCTGGCGGGCCAGGACCTGCGGTGTGATCAGCCCGGCGTCCTCCAGCCGGGCGCGTGCGTTCTGGGTACCGGAGCCCCCGCAGGGCGTGCTGTGCGTGACGATCATCTTGCTGCTGTCCGGCGGGAACCAGTGCCAGTGGTTGCGGCGGCGGGCCCGGCGGACCCGCCAGCCCTGTTGGAGGGCCAGCCGGTACAACGATCTCAGCTCGCCTGGTGGGTACTTCCCGGGCCTGGTGTTGCTGCTCATCTTCTTCTCCTTGGGGGTGATCACGACGCCCGCCGCCGCGCGGCGGTGCCGACAGCGACGCGGGCGGCGCGGCGCAGCGCGACCACGGCCGCCACGTACTGCTCCGCGACTTCGGGGGGGACCAGCCGCCAGCACGCCGGGCACAGCAGCGCACCGGCCTTGGCCAGCGGCTGCCCGCACCGCCGGCACAGCCACGTCAGGCTGGCGTACCGGGGGGTGAGCTGGTAGGGCCTCATCTTCTTCTCCGTCTCCTTCTCCTCAGCCATTGTCCCCGGCTGGGGTGACAATCTTCGGCAGGCTCGCCAGCGTGTGGGCGACCTGCTGGAACATCGAGCAGAACGGGCACAGCCCGCCCTGGATGACGATCGGCCCGTGCGACCCGATCGCGCCGTACGACCGGCCGGGGATCGTCCCGGCGGTGATGTGGAGCCGGTCGGGGAACACCTCGCCGCAGCCGTCGCACCGGTAGTCCTCGTCGGTGCCGGTGATCGACTTGGCCGCGTTGGTGGCGCACCGGCCGCAGCGCAGCAGCTCGGGCATGTACACCAGCCAGATCATGACCTCGGGGTGCTGCGGGTCCAGGTGCGGGTCCGGCGTGGTGCGGCCGTCACGGACGCGGTCCAGGAGCTGGTCCTGCCAGTAGGCGAGCCAGCCGGGCAGCGGGCCCTCGCCGACGTCACCGCCGACGCCGTCGGTTCGCCGGCGGATCGCCTCGATCACCTCGCGTCCCTCCTGCGCGGCGACGACCTGGGCGAGGTCGGGTGGCAGCTCCTCGCGGCTCATCCGCACCCAGTGGTCAGGCATGGCCGTCCTCCTCGATCCCGTACCGCCGCCGGTAGGCGCGGCTGTCACGCTCAAAGCGGCCCACGTCGCCGGTCACGATCAGGTGGCCGATGAGCGGTACCCACTCGCGCCAGGTCCGGCAGGCCAGCCGCAGGCGGTTCATCGGGTCTCCCCTCGCTTCTCCAGTTGCGCCGGCTTCACCGACGCCGACGGCGGCAGCATCTTGTCGGTGAAGGACACCCACCAGCGGCCGTCCTCGTTGTGGACGATGATCGCGGGCCGGGTGGACTGGCCCCGCGTCACCCACACCGGCAGCCCCTGGCGGACGTCCTTCGCTCTCACTGTGGTCGGCCCTCCGCGTTCCACGCCTGATACCAGGTCTTCAGCTCCGCCGGCTCGCGGACGGCGTCCGGGCACGGGTACGGCCCGGCGAGCATCGAGTCAGTCTGGTTCGAGCGGCCGGGCTCCCAGACGCAGATGAACGTCGGGGACGCGGTGACGATCTCACCGCTGGCCGGGTCGGTCCACCGGTAGCCGGACGCCGGGCGCGGGCGGCGGCGGCCGGCCTCGGTCACCGCCGGGTCCCTCGGCAGCAGCCGGGTCACCAGGTACTCCCACGTCGCCAGGTTCAGCGACGGCTTAGCCGTCGGCAGGTTCGCGTGGCCGATGCCAGCGGCGGACAGGCCCTCGTTCACCGCCGCCCACCGCCGCGCCGTGTCGTCGGCCTTGGCCAGCCGGTCGGCCCGCTCCTGCCGGGCCCGCTCCGCGCCCGTGGGCGTCCAGTAGACGACCGTGCCGGCGTAGGGCCGGTGCCCGGTCGGCTCGGTGTCGAACCGGCCCTGGCGGACCAGCAGGCCCTCGGCGGTTATCTTGTCCAGCGCCTTGCGGATCTGCGCCCACAGCGCCTGCCGGGGGGGCGACGGGCCGCGCCACCGGCCGGGCTCCACCGCCGGCTCGGTCAGGCCGAGGGCGGAGTACCCCCGGGCGAGGGTCAGGTCAGCGGTGACCGTCCTCAGGCCGGGCTGGCGGATCACCGCGTCCGCGACGTACCGGCGGACAGCCTCCTCCACCTCGGCGGCGGGGTAGCCGCTGACAGCGCTCACCGCTGCTCACCGAGCCTGGCGGCCCGCGCTTCCTTCACAGCCTCGGGCAGGTCCAGGTGGTGGGCTTCGAGGATCTCCTTGATGCGGATGTTGAGCTGGGACCGGTGGGTCAGCAGCTCCTCCAGCTCATCGGCCGTCTCGTGCGGCAGCGGGTGGACCGTGGTGGCGTACTCCACCGCGCCCTTCTGCCCGCTGGCCCAGGTGACCAGGACCCGGCGCTGCTGGTTGGCGTGGATGCCCCGGGCGGTGCCGGCCCGCAGGTGCGGCCGGTCGGGGGTGACGTCGCGGGGGTCGTCGCGGACCAGGACGAACGGGACCGCCGTCTCACCCTGGGTCAGCGCGGACAGCTTGGCCCGCAGCCCGCCCCACGTCGGGTCGGTCATCCGCTCGCCGTGGATCTCAGCGGCGAAACGGCCCTGGTCGCTGACGTCCTTGTCGGTCTCGGGGATGACGTACACCGGGATCTGGTGTCCCTGGATGCTCATGGTCAGGTCGGTGCTCATTTCTTCTCCTTGGTGGTTGTGGTGGGGAGCCACTGCAACTCCCCCACCTCGATGGGGGCCCGGTGAACCAGCTCGGCGAGCTGGGTCAGGGTCAGGCCCTTGGTGACCGCGCCCTCCCACACCAGGCGGGGGGAGACCGCGCCGACCAGGATCTGGATGCAGCCGTCGCAGAACGAGGCCATCGCGGCCTGGTCGGAGCAGCGGGCGAGGCCCTGGCTCCTGGCTTCGGCCAGCGCCTCCTGGTACGTCATCTCAGCTCGCCTTCGTCCACGCGGCGAACGCGTCCCGGTCAGCCTTGCGGATCGGCATGATCAGGGCGCGGAACGCGGCGTCGTTCAGGCTGACGCCCACCGGCTTGTCCTGGCCGGTGAACAGCAGGTGCGCCGGGTGCGGCTGGTCCCGCTTCGGGTTGCCGTCATCGAGATCGCCGAGCTTGGCCAGGTACCGGACGTCCAGCCGCCAGTCGCCGGGGAACCGGGGCGGGCGGCGCAGGCCTGCCCGCGCGGCGTGCTCCTCGAACCGGCGGTCGATGGTCCCGGTGGGCCACTCGGCGTCGGTGTCCGGCCCGTACGCGCCGGCCACGGGGTGCTGGTCCTCGGCGCAAGGCACGACCGTGAACGTCACCAGCAGCGGGTCCTCCTCGATCCCGTTCATCAGGATCTGCGGCACCGGCCGCAGGCCACGCAGCGCCTTGACCCCGCCGGCGGCGCGGGTCAGCTCGGCGCACACGGCGACCGCGTCCCGGGCGTAGATCATGACATCGGCCAGGCCCTTCGCCGAGCGGCTGAGCTGCTGCGCGGCGATGTGCCGGTTCGTAGCCTCAACGACCAGCACCCCGTCGATGTTGCGGAAGTGGATCGCGGTCAGCAGCGGCAGCGTGTCGTCGGTGGACGCGAACAGCGCCACGTTGCGGATCGCGCGGATCAGCTCGGCCGCGTCGGCCTGGACCGTCCAGGTGACGGTGCGCGTGGCGGGGGCCTCAGTGCTCATCTTCTTCTCCCTTGGTGTCGGCCAGCACGGTCGCTGGCCACCGGTCGCCGGGGAACACCCCCGACAGCGGGCCAGCGTTCCGCACCCGGAAGCACCGGCCGGCCGGGCATGGCGGGCTGCCCGCCAGCGCCCGCGAGCCGTGGCAGTAGCCGCCGTCCGGGCAGCGGCCACGGCGGGCCTCGGCCACCGCGTCCGCGACCGCACGCGCGGCCTCGGGGGCGGTGGCCGGGTTGATCGCCGTCTCGTGCGTGTGCCCGGTCACCTTGAGGTCGTGGGCCATCCCCGCCGCGCATGTGGCCATGCAGCCGGTCCACCCCATCTCGTCACCGTCAGGGACGACCCGGACCACGAAACACCGCTGGCCGCAGAACTTGCAGTACGAGCCCATCACTCCCCCTCTCTGGCGATGTCCGCCAGGAGGGCGGTCACCAGTTGCTCTGCCTCGGTGTCGGCCTGGGTCCTGGGCCGCTGCCGGGTGGTGACCCGGCCGATGTGCCCGTCCGCGTCGTGCGGGTAGTGGGCGTGGTTCCAGTCCGGCCGGGCCATGTCATCGGGCGTCATGTACCGCTCGGGCAGCGCCAGGTACCAGCGGCTGGCCGTCGCGGTGCGCCAGTCCCACACCAGCTCGTGCGACATGCCGACCGCCGCGCTGCGGTCCTCGGCCAGCCACAGCCGGTGTTCCTCGTCCAGCCGCTCGATCTGCGCCTGGCCCTCGGCCAGCCACCGGTCCATCTCGGCGCGGCGGTCGGCGCGGGTGCCCTCGGTGGACGGCTCAGCGATCTGGGCGTCCAGCTCCGCCCGCAGGGCCTCCACGGTGGTCATGACGTCACGTCCTCGCGGTAGGCGACCACCCAGCCGGCGGGCTGCTCGGAGTCGTCCAGGGTCTCCACGGAGGTCACCACGTACAGGCCGGGAGTGCGGAGGATGTGATCGGCCAGAGCGCCGCCCACGAACTCCGACGCGTGCATGACCGGGCCGCTGTAGCGGTCCTGGCCGCTGTAGCCGGTCAGCAGCTCCCAGCCCTGCCGGCGGGCGTCCTCGATGAACGCGGCCTCGTGGCCGGCGAGGATCTGCCCGTCGTCGTCGGTGTCGATCGCCAGCTCGGGCGCGTAGACCCCTTCGGCGTCGGTGATCCGCCCGGCGGGGCTGATCTTGATGACGTGGTCGAACTCCATCGCGTCGTCCAGGCCGGGGTTGGAGCCCTTGACCGCCTGCCGCTCCACCTCGCCCCAGAACGCGGCGGACACGTCGGTGTTGTACTGCTCGGCCAGGGCGTCCCGCAGGTCGGTGCCGTCGTGCGGCACCCACCCGGTGTCGGCCATCAGGTCGTCCTCGGAGTAGTCGTCGCCGTACTCGCCGGCCAGGCTGGGCGTGCGCACCGAGTCCATCACCTCGGGGTCGCCCTCCTCGATCCCGTCGGCGAACCGGGCGTAGGTCTCGCGGGTGGTGTTCCCGTCGAAGATCCACGACGCGGCGGCGCGGCCGTTCTCCTGGGCCTTGACCCACACCCGGAACTCCGGGGTGTTCGGCGGGTGGACGGTGGAGTCGGTCTCCTCGGCCTGGGTGCAGGTGATCCGGTCGCCGTGCTCGTTCCAGTGCGGGCACGGCCCGCTGTTGACGGGGTCGTCGGCGACCGGCTTGGCCGCGCCCTCCCGCTCGGTCACCCAGCCCTTGGCGTAGGCGTACATGTCGGTGCCGCCGCTGGCGTAGAACCCGGTCAGCATGTCAGTGATCATCTGCCCGGCCTGGTCCAGGTCGGACTGGCCGAACTCAGCCGACAGGCCCAGCAGCGCGTGATGCGCGGCGGAGCGGTCCAGCGGGTGGCGCGGCTCGAACGGCTTGGGTGTGCTGTCCTCCTGCGGGGTGGCCAGCGCGGCGGCCGTGGCGTCAGCACCACGGGCGGCCTCGGCCAGCGCGTCGGTGCTGACCGCACCCTCGGCCGTGGCCTTGATCTCACGGGTCAGGCGCAGCGCCTCGTCGTAGTCGATGGTTCCCAGCGCCTGCCTGATCTGGGCCTCGCCGATCTTGCCGTGCTCGTAGATCGTGACCACGGGCGAGTCGTAGCCCTCGGGGCAGTCGCCGGGCTCGTGGTAGGCCCCGCCCCGGTGGGCCGGGCAGTAGACCGTGCCGCGCGGCTGGGCCCAGCCGTGGCCGGTGGTGTCCTGGTGCCGGTCGCCCTCGTGCGGGCCGAGGACGCAGAAGTCGTTCCAGCAGTGATTGCGGGCGTCGTGCTCGGCGCGGATCTGCTCAGGCGTCGCGCCGCACCAGGCGCAGCCCTCGCCGGCCTTCGGCGTGTAGTGCATCCCCTCGCCCGGGTAGTCCACACAGTTCCACTGCGGGGCGGTGCGCCGGAACAGCTCGGGGTCCACCGGCCCGGCTGGCTTAGCCGGCTCCTCCTGCGCCGGGGGCGGCAGCACGCCGGTCAGCGTGTACCGCCAGTTGATGTGGCCGCCGATGTCGGGCAGCCGCTCCGGTGGGGTGGGCGTCTCAAGCTGGGAGTCCGGGCCGCCGTAGGAGACGATCTGGATGTGCCCCAGCTCGGGGTGGCCCAGGTCCTGGTTCTCGTAGATCGCGGCACCGTCGCCACGGGCGTGCCAGCGCCCGATCAGGGCGAACGCGCGGTCCTGCTCGTGGGGCTCGTAGCCCTGCTCGGTCAGCAGCTCGCGCACGTCGCCGTCGCTGTACCGCTTCGGGGCGCTGGCCATCTCGGCCTCCTTCGCCTGCACGGCCCGCTCCAGGCGCTTGCGCTCGCGGATGATGCCGGCCAGGTGCTGGACGTCGCTGCCCGGGTGCTGGCTGGCGATGAGCCGCGCCTCGGTGTACGTGGCGAAGTTCCCCTCGGGGTCCTCGTCGGGGCTGTAGTTCCCCCAGTACCACTGGCCGGCGGTGTCCAGGGTGCCGTACCGGCGGCCCTTGTGGACGCGGCTGTAGCCCTTGATGCCGAAGATCTCGCCCGTGGCGTTGTCGATCATCAGGAAGCCGGACATGTTGTGCTCCGGGCCCCGGTCGATCTTGGTGTACTTCGGGCCGGGCTTGACCTGGACCCGCTCCCACTCCCACTGCGGGCTGGTCGGGTAGTCGGCCTTGAGCCGCGCCTGGGTCTGCTCCAGGATCAGTGCGGCGAGCTGCTCGATTGTCATCGTGGTCTCCTCGTTCTTCCTCTCCACACACCAGTGTACACCAAGGGCCCGGCGGTTATTCCGCCGGGCCCTTGCGGGTCAGCCCCTGCCCTTGCACGCGCGGCGGTGCGAGCCGATCGCGACGCCCGAGTGCCAGATGCGCTTGCCGCACAGCTCACACTTGGAGCGGTAGGGCGGGTGCCGGCGCGGGTACCGCTTGCGCCAGTCGGCCAGCTCGCCCTCGGTCGGCCGCACCTGCGTGAAGCCGGTGCTCGGGTTGACACCTCTCATTGTCAGGCACCTGCCTTCGGGGCCTGGCTGTTCAGCCAGGCGCTGATCACGTCGCCGTCGGTGACGAGGCCAGCGGCGTGGACCTCGGCCCAGGTGCGCGGGTCCTCAGTCTTCAGGGCCTCGCGGATGCCGGGGTCCATGCCGTCGTGCTGGTGCTCGTCCAGCCAGGCGATCATGCTGGCGATCACCGGGTCGGTGCCGGCTGGGTGTGCGGTGGTGGTCATCTCGGTCTCCTTCTCCCTCTCTACACACCAGTGTACAACGGGGGCCCGGCAGTTATTCCGCTGCCGGGCCCCCGTTGGTGTCAGGACCGCTTGGGACGGCCCCGCCGGTACTGCGTGGTGCGCGGCGTCGCCAGGTTCCAGCCCCGGTCGGTCAGCCGGAACCAGACGTGGCCCCGGCCGTGGGCCCGCTTCACCAGGCCCTTGCGGACGCAGCTCGCCAGCACGGTCGCCGCGCCCTGCCCGGTCTGCCCGGTGCGCTCGCCGACCTCGTGGGCGCGGACGTAGCCGCCCTTGACGGCCAGCCACCGCAGCGCGTCGATCACCTCCCGCTCGCGCGGGGTGGGTGGCTTCTGCGGGATCAGGCCCCGCGTCCGCTGCGCCGTCTTGCTCATCGCCGGGCGCTGCTTGCGCCCGGTTGGGTGGGCCGTCCGCAGGAACGCCTCCCGCTCAGCCGGGGTCACCGGGTCGCGGTAGTCCGGGCGGCCCTGGCCGGCGAGGACGCCGTGCATCCAGGTGTTCAGCGCCGTGGTGGTCTCGCTCACCTTGGCGCGGTCGGTGTCGTTCACCGGCTTGCCTCCTCGTCGCGCTTGGCCGGGGTGCGGATGTCCTGCGGCTCGCCGTCCAGCCAGGCGGCCACCAGCAGGTCGCTGGCCAGCTCACCCCAGCCGAGGTAGCGGACCTCGTACCGGCGGCCGGGCTCGGCCTCCGAAGCGGCCTTGGCCAGCGTGCCGGCGTAGTCGAACTCCCGCTCGGTGGCACCGCCGGTCTTGGCGGTGAACTCGCCACGGTGCACGTCGGTGGCGCGGACCTCGTAGTGTGCGCGGTCAGTCATCTTCTTCTCCTCATCTCAGGTGCGAGGGCTGGAACTTCCGGCCCCTGCCGTCGTGGCTGGCGCTCGCCTTGAGCACCACCTGGTCGGCCTCGTAGAGGCTCATCTTGTCGTGGATCATGTGGTGGCGGACGGCCATCATGTGGTCGATCGCCCCCTTCACCGGGCCCATGAACGGATGCTCGCGCTCCGGGCGGCCGGGGGCCTTGAGGGTCACGGGGTAGTCCGCGTCCTCGGCCAGGTCGGGCAGCGCGTGCAGGTGGCGCTGCTTGGTGTCGGTCATGGCTCACTTTCCCTTGACGGCCCGGGCGATCCGCTCGGGCCGGAAGTAGCGGTTCATCTTGACGCCGGCGGTGCCGCCGACGACGTACACCCACTCGCGCCGCGTCCGGTGCCGGGGGGCCGGGGGGGCGGAGACGTGCTCCATGAAGCGGAACACGCCGCGCTCGCCCCGGATCTTGACGTAGGTCGCGGGCTCGCGGGTCAGCTCCCGGCGGCCGAGCTGATAGGTGTCGGACACCTGCCAGCCCGCCGGGCGGGGGCCTGGACGGTAGGTCATGTTCTCTCCTTCTCCACCCCCCATCATACCCGAGTGGTCAAGGGCACGATCTGTGGGGTGAGCTGGAAAGACGCCTGAGTGGGCCCGGGGTGGGGCGGCCGACGCGGGAGCCGCAGGTCAGCCGGTGTGAGCGACATCACATTTCCCCGTTCGCCTGCCGTGGCCGACGCCCGGTGAGACCGTGAGACATCTGGCCCCGGCCAACCCACACGGGGGACAGGGTGAGGGGAGCTGCGCTGCTGATCAACCGCTAACCGAACGCCGAGCGTGAGGACCGCGAATGATCACCGCCGCACTCGCCGCCATCCTGGCGGCGGCAGCCACCTGCACCCGGGCCAGCACCAGCCTCAGCCGCTGGGCCCTCGCCCAGCTCGCCGGCATCCGCCCGCCCGCCGGGCGCACCCCGGCCAGGGCCGCCAGCTCCGCCCTCCTCGTCGCGCTCGCCCTGCCCGCCGGGGCCGCAGCGGTCATCATCCCGCTCAGCCCGCACGACAGCGCCGCGCCAGCCGCCGCCGTCTACGGCACCGGCTCCGCCGAGATTATGCTCCAGCAGCAGCAGCTCCACGCCGTGTACACCCGCCGCGCCGACCACGCCGCGCACATCGCCCACGTCCGGTGGGTCCGCCACGTACGGGCCGTCCGCGCCGCCAGGCGGGCCGCTGCGGCAGCCGCAGCCGCCGCCCTGGCCGCACAGCAGGCCGCAGCCCAGCAGGCCGCACAGGCCGCCTCAGCGCCGCCGGCACCCACACCAGCCCCGCCGCCGCCCGCCCCGGTATCCGCTCCCCCGCCGGCGGGTGGCGGCGGCGACCCGAGAGCGTACGCGCTCTCCCTCGTCGGCTCAGCCCAGTTCGGCTGCGTCGATGCGATCTTCACCCGTGAGTCCGGGTGGAACGTCTACGCCCAGAACCCCTACTCGGGCGCGTACGGG
>Ga0066903_100002939_pt1 | contig 13631 bp, 9 predicted proteins | sample PanSoiMetaGPlot1_FD_67491 | JGI IMG/M metagenome (GOLD analysis project Ga0066903, IMG submission 67491) | Tropical forest soil microbial communities from Panama analyzed to predict greenhouse gas emissions - Panama Soil - Plot 1 (version 2) | ecosystem: Environmental > Terrestrial > Soil >... | reverse complement strand
ATCAAGCCCAATCGTGCGGTACGGCGCCGCCGCATGCGCAGGGCGTCATGATGGCGACGGCCGGCATCTGCTTGGCACCGCCGGTGATGCTGAGGGTGATCGCCGACCGCAGCGTGTCCTCGCCGGCCGATGCGTCGTCAGCGTCTGACAGTTCTGTTCGATCATCCCCAGAAAAGCGTCTTAAGCGCCCCCTTCAGGATGTCCCGACGCCGGCCTGGTTCCCGGATCACGAGAACCTGCTTGCGCTCGGCGTTGCCCTGTTCGAGCACGAAGTGCATCCCACGCTTGCACGGCTCGTCCGTGTCGGGTGGGCGGCGCTCAGAGGGTGACGGTACATGTCGAACCGGCATCGCTCGCGCGACAGCTACGCGACATTGGGCGCCCGCATCCAGGCCCGCAGCTTCTCGACGTCGCTCGTGACCGTCCGCGACGCGACGAACAACACGACGGCGAGCAACCCGAAGATCGCGGGGATCACGTACATCGCCGAGTGCAGGCCCGCCCCGCGAAACGGCTCGAGCGCGTGCGGCGTGTGCTCGAGGACGCCGGCGCTGGTCGCGGCCTCGATCGTGAAATGGTCGCTCGCCAGACCGGTGCCGACCGGGCCGAGCGACGCACCAAGCACGTACATCGCGAAGAAGTACAGCGCCATCGCCGTGCCGCGCAACGAGGGCTCGATGATGTCTTGGATGGTCGAGTAGACGCTCGAGTAGTACGCATACATCACGCCGCAGCCGGTCCCCATCAGCAGCGAGAAGCCCAGCACGTCGCCGGCGGGACGGCCGAGTGCGAGGAACATGAACGGCGCGGCAATCGTGATCGCCGCGGCGCCGACCAGCAGCCGCCCGTCCTTGCGGCGGCGGTACGCGGCGTCGGCCAGCGTCCCGCCGGCCAGCAGTCCCGCGACGCCGGACAGGCCGTAAATCACCGTCGCCAGCAGACCCGCCTGCCTGATACTCGTGCCGTGGAACCGGATGAGAAACGGCGACAGAAATTGCGCGATCGCGTACATGTTGAAGTTGTGCAGCGCCCCCGACGCAATCAGCCACCACATCGTCGGAATCGAGAGCACGAGCGCGTACGGCGAGCCGGGCCTCCGGCGATCGCCCACCGCGTGATCTTCGACCATGCCTCGCGGCGGCTCGTGGACCCACACCAGGGCGAGCACGCACAGCAGGCCTGGAAGGCCGGCGACGAAGAAGGCGGTCCGCCAGCCAAACGCCTGTGTCACCGGTCCGCCGATGGCGTAGCTGAGCGCGTTGCCGATCGGCAGGCCGAGCATGAAGATCGAGAGTGCCCAGGCGCGCTGCGCCGTGGGAAACAGGTCGCCGATGAGCGAGTTGGCGGCCGGCGCGCAGGTGGCTTCGCCGACGCCGACGCCGAGCCGCACGGCGAACAGCTGCCAGTAGTTGCGGGCGAGGCCAGAGGCCGCCGTCAGGAAGCTCCAGACGAAGAGGCCGGCGCCGAGGATGCGCTTGCGGGAGAACTTGTCGCTCAGGCGGCCGAGAGGCACGCCCACGGCGGCGTAGAGCAGGGTGAAGGCGGTGCCCAGCGCGCCGATCGCCGCGTCGCCCAGTCCCCACTCCCGGCGGATCGACTCGCCGATTGCCCCGAAGATCGTGCGATCGAAGAAGTTGATCAGATTGATGGTGAAGAGCACCGCGAGCGCGTAGTAGGCACGGTTGGGCATGGCGGTGTTCAGAACGGATGCCGTCCGTCCCGGATCACCGCGTCGGCGATACGCCGGCGCGCCGCGATCGCGTCGACGCCGGTGTGTGTGGCCAGTTGGTGCACGAGCTCCAGGAGCCGCGCGCCGGCGCCGCGCGCTGCCAGCGCCGCCGCAATCTGCTTGCCCGAGTGCGCCAGGCGATCGGCGGCGTCGCTCGCGTACACGTTCGCGATGTCGATCGCAACCCGCCCTCGTTCCGTGTCGTGGGCCGCCACGAGCTTCTCGGTACGGGCGAGCGCGCTCTCCACCGCGTACGCCTCGCTGACGATGTCTGCCGCGTGGCCGAGCACCTCCTGCTCGTCCTTGAGCTCGGCGCCGTAGACGTCCGCCGCCGACCCGAGCGCCGCGATCGCCAGACGTTTGGCGCGCGCCAGCACCTCGCGCCCGGCGGCGAGCGGTCCGGCGCCGCCGAACGAGGCGTCGCGGGGGCCTTCAGACGGACGATCGGCCAGCGCCTGCCGCACTGCGTCGCCGGTGAAGAGCTCGGGCGACTGCTTGAGGAGCCGGGTGGGAATAATCAGCCGGTTGATCTCGTTGGTCCCCTCGTAAATCCGCGTGATCCGCGCGTCCCGATACGCGCGCTCGACGGGGAACTCGCGCGAGTAGCCGTTGCCGCCGAACACCTGCACCGCCTCGTCGACGGCGAACGCCAGCGCTTCGCTGGTCCACACTTTGTTGATCGAGCACTCGACCGCGAAGGTCTCGATCGTCTTCAGCACGCGCTGCGCGTCGGTGGCATCGACCGCCCCAAGCGCGCGATCGACGTCGCCGAGCGCGCGATAGACCATGGCGTCGCCGACGTAGCAGCGGACCGCCATCTCGCCGAGCTTCTGCTTGATGAGGCCGAACTCGGCAATCGCGTGGCCGAACTGCCGGCGCTCGCGCGCGTAGCGGACCGCGCGGTCGAGGGCCTGCCTGACCCCCGCGATGTTGCGGGTGCCGAGCTTCACTCGTCCGAGGTTCAGGATGTTGAACGCCACTTTGTGCCCTTCGCCGATGGTCCCGAGCACGTTCTCGACCGGCACCCTCACGTTGTCGAGCATCAGTCCCGTCGTCGACGAGCCGTCGAGGCCGAGCTTGGTTTCGTCGGGGCCGCTCGCGACGCCCATCCCGCGCTCGACGAGAAAGGCGGTGAACCGCTCGCCGTCCACCTTGGCGAAGATCGTGAACAGATCGGCAAAACCGCCGTTGGTGATCCACGCCTTCTGCCCGTTGAGGACGTAGTGGCGGCGGTCGGGCGTCAGCGCGGCCGTCGAGCGGGCCGCGAGCGCGTCGGAGCCCGATTGCGGCTCGGTGAGGGCGTAGGCGCCCACGAGCTCGGTGCTCGCCAGCCGCGGCAGGTATTTCGCCTTCTGCTGATCGGTGCCGAAGTAGACGAGGGGCAGGGTGCCGATCGCGGTGTGGGCGCCGAGCGAGCCGGCGAAGGACGGGTTGATCGCGATCTGCTCGCCGACGTAGGCGGCGCTGATCTTGTCGAGGCCGAGGCCGCCGTAGGCCGCTGGAATCTCGAGCCGCGTCAAATCGAGATCGGCCGCCTTGCGCAGGAGCCGGCGCGTGAGGGCCCAGTCGTGCGCGTAGAGCTCGGCTTCGCGCGGGACGACCTCGTAGCGCATGAACTCGGCCGCCGTCCGGCCGAACAGCCGCTGCTCCTCCGTCAGCTCTTCCCGGGTGAAGACCTCGTCGGTGCGGACGGGTTGCCCCAGGAATCGTCCGCCCACGCTCCTGTCGTCGATGTGAGTGGTCATGCACGCTCCACGGGCCGATGAACGGCCGTCACGGCTGAGAAGTTGACAGACCGACCGGACGGTCAGTATAAGCCTGCTGACGTGCCGACCATCGACGCATTGTTCGACCTGTCGGGCCGCGTGGCGATCGTCACCGGCGGCTCCCGCGGCCTCGGGCTGGAAATGGCCGAGGGCCTGGGCGAAGCCGGCGCGGCGCTGATGCTCTGCGCCCGCCGCGCGGAATGGCTCACGCCGGCAGTGGCCTCCCTGCGTGGGCAGGGCATCCGCGTCGAGAGCGCCATCTGCGACGTCTCGAACCCTGCGCAGGTGCAGGCCTTGATCGACTGCACGCGCGAGGCCTACGGGAAGGTCGATATCCTCGTGAACAACGCGGGCGTGAGCTGGGGCGCGGAGCCGGAGGCGATGCCGCTCGACAAGTGGCAGAAGGTCGTCGACATCAACCTGACGGGCGCGTTTCTCGTCGCGCAGGCCGCGGGCCGTGAGATGCTGACGCGGCACTATGGCCGGATCATCAACGTGGCGTCGGTTGCCGGCCTGCAGGGCTCGGTCGGCGGTCCGCACTACGCCGGATACGCGGCGAGCAAAGCCGGGCTGATGGGGCTGACGCGCGAGCTGGCGGCGTCGTGGGGCCGCCACGGCATCCGCGTCAACGCGATCGCGCCCGGCTTCTTTCACTCCCGCCTGGCGGACCCCGCCATTGCGGTGGCGGAGCCGGGCCTCAAGGCGGCGAGCCCGATTCCTCGCGTCGGCGCGGCGGGCGAGCTCAAAGGCGTCGCGGTGTTTCTCGCGGCCGACGCCTCGAACTACATCACCGGTCAGGTGATCGTCGTGGACGGCGGGCGCTCGATTGCGTAGTCGGCCACATCGCCACCATCCCGGCGCGGCACGCATGGCCTGGTGCGGCGCCCCGTGGGAGACAACGACATGACGTCACCATACGCATCGCGGCCGTGGCTGCAGCACTACGACTACTGGGTTCGGCCGCACATGACCTATCCGCGGCGGCCGCTCGCCGAGATTCTGGCGACAACCGCCGTCGAGCTGCCCGATCGGCCGGCCACGGCATTTCTCGGCGCCGAGCTCACGTTCCAGGAGATCAAGGACCGCGCCGACGCGTGTGCTGCGGCGTTGGCGCGATTCGGCATCGTCAAAGGCGATCGGGTCGGCGTCATGCTGCCGAACTGTCCGCAATACATCGTCGCCGCCTTCGCGGTGTTCCGGCTCGGCGCGATCCTCGTCAACGTCAATCCGCTCTACACGGCGCGCGAGGTGCTGGTCGTCGCGAACGACTCCGGCATGCGGATTCTGCTGACGCTCGACCGCCTCGCGCCGCTGGCGCTCGGTGTCCGCGACCGGACCCGCCTCGAGCAGATCGTCGTCACCGCGCTCGAAGAGTACTCATCCGAACGCGCGGCCCCTCCGCGCGTGGACGGCACGGTCGCGCTCGCCGATCTCCTGGCGCACGATGGCAACCGAAACCTGCCGCGCGTGTCGATCGATGCCGACGACGTCGCGGTACTGCAGTACACGGGAGGCACGACCGGCACGCCGAAAGGCGCGATGCTGACGCACGCCAACATCTTCGCGAACATCGTGCAGACCGAAACGTGGATGAATCGATCCTACGAACGTGGCGCCGCCCGCTACCTCGTCGTCCTGCCGTATTTCCACATTTATGCCTTGACGGTCGGGATGCTGTCCGGCATCTGGGTCGGGGCGCTGCAGATCCTTCTGCCGAAATACGACGTGGACCAGGTGCTCACGGCAATCCGCGACCATCGGCCCACCTACTTTCCGGCAGTCCCTACGATTTTCGTGTCGCTGCTGGGCCATCCCCGGGTGAACGACTATGGGCTCGGACTCGTCCGGACGTTCAACAGCGGCGGCGCGCCGTGTCCGGTCGACGTGATCGAGCGGTTCGAGCAGACGATCGGGCGCACGCTGAACGAAGGCTACGGTCTCTCCGAAACATCACCGGTGACGCACTCGACGCCGCATCTCGCGCGTCGCAAGCCCGGTACGATCGGCCTGCCGCTGCCGGATACCGACATGAAGGTGGTGGACATCGAGACGGGTGCCCGCGAGCTGCCGATCGGCGACGCCGGCGAATTGTGCATCGCCGGGCCGCAGGTGATGAAGGGGTACTGGCAGCGGCCCGATGAGACGGCGCAGGCGCTGCGCCGCGACGCCGCCGGGCGCGTCTGGTTCTATACCGGCGACATCGCGCGCATGGACGAGGACGGCTTCACGTCCATCGTCCAGCGCAAGAAGGACATGATCATCGTCGACGGCTTCAACGTGTATCCGTCGGACGTCGAGGGCGTGCTCTACGCCCATCCCGCCGTCGCGCTGGCGGCGGTGATCGGGGTGCCCGACGCGTATCACGGCGAAGTCGTCAAAGCCTGCGTCGTGCTCAGGCCCGACGCGCCGGCGACCGTTGCGGAGCTCACGGCGCACTGTGCGCAGAGTCTCGCCGAGTTCAAGATCCCGCGATCGATCGACATCCGAGAGAGCCTGCCCATGAGCGCCGTCGGCAAGATTCTCTACCGCGTGCTTCGCGAGGAGACCGCCGGGGTGAGGCACGCGTGACAGCGCGCCGCCGCCTAGGTACTTCTGCCGCCGGGGCCGCCGTACGTCCCGAGCTCCAGTTTGGCGATGGCCTCCCGATGCACTTCATCCGGGCCATCGGCGAGACGGATCGTCCGCGCGTGCGCCCACGCCGACGCGAGCGGAAAGTCGTCGCAGACACCCGCGCCACCGTGCGCCTGGATCGCGCGGTCGATCACGTCGAGCGCCATGCGGGGCACCGCCACTTTGATCATCGCGATCTCCTTGCGCGCGGCCTTGTTGCCGACCGTGTCCATCAGGAACGCGGCCCGCAGCGTCAGCAGCCGCGCCTGATCGATCGCCATGCGCGACTCGGCGATGCCGGCGCGAACCGTGCCCTGCTCGGCCAGCGGCTTGCCGAACGCGACGCGCGCCGTGACGCGGCGGCACGTGGCCTCGAGCGCGCGCTCGGCGACGCCGATGAGCCGCATGCAGTGATGAATCCGGCCGGGTCCGAGCCGCCCTTGCGCGATCTCGAACCCGCGTCCCTCCCCCAGCAGGATGTTCGACGCGGGCACGCGCACCTGCTCGAACACGATCTCCGCGTGCCCATGCGGCGCATCGTCGTAACCGAAAACCGGCAGCATCCGCCGGATCGTGACGCCCGGCGCGTCCATCGGCACGAGGATCATCGACTGCTGCGTGTGGCGCGGGCCCGCGGGATCGGTCTTCCCCATGAAGATCGCGATCCGGCAGCGCGGATCGCCGGCGCCCGAGATCCACCACTTGCGGCCGTTGATCACGTACTCGTCCCCTTCGCGGACGATGCGGGCCTGGATGTTGGTGGCGTCCGAGGACGCGACGTCGGGCTCGGTCATCGCAAAGCACGATCGGATCTCGCCGGCGAGAAGCGGCTCGAGCCATCGCCGCCTCTGATCCGCGGTCCCGTAGCGGACGAGCACTTCCATGTTGCCCGTGTCCGGGGCCGAGCAGTTGAAAGCCTCGGGCGCGAGCGCCGGCGAGCGCCCCATGATCTCGCAGAGCGGCGCGTACTCCATGTTGGTCAACCCGGCGCCGTACTCGCTCTCGGGCAGAAACAGGTTCCACAGGCCGGCGGCACGGGCCCTGGCCTTCAGCGCCTCGACGATGCGGGTCGGCTGCCAGCGGTCGCCGTCGGCGATTTGCTGGCGGACGATCGCCTCGTTCGGATAGACGTGCTCGTCCATGAACGCGGTCAGCCGCCGCTCGAGATCCTTCACCTTGGCGGAGTACTCGAAGTTCATGGGCCGCATGGTAGTCTACGATCGGCGCTCTCGGAGTCCTCATGTCAGACTTCGTCCGCTACGACATCACCGAACGCGTCGCCGTCCTCACCATCGACAATCCGCCCGTCAACGCGCTCGCTCCCGGCGTGTGGGACGCGATCGACGAAGCCGTCGCGCGCGGCGTGGCCGATCCGGCGGTCGATGCGCTCGTGCTCATCGGCGCCGGCCCGACGTTCATCGCCGGTGCCGACATCAACATCTTCAAGACGCTGAAGACGCGACAGCAGTCGCTCGAACGCTCCGGCATGACGCACGCGCTGCTCAAGCGGCTCGAGGACGCCGGCAAGCCGCTCGTCGCGGCCATTCACGGCAACGCGCTCGGCGGCGGCCTCGAAGTGGCGATGGCGTGCCATTACCGCATCGCGACCAGGGACGCGAAGGTGGGGCAGCCGGAAGTGCAGCTCGGCATCATCCCCGGCGCCGGAGGGACGCAGCGCCTGCCGCGCCTGTGCGGCGCGGCCGCGGCGCTCGAGATGTGCACGGACGGCAAACCGGTCGCCGCGCCACGCGCGCTCGAGCACGGCATCCTCGATCATCTCGTCGACGGCGATCTGCGCGAGGCCGCCGTCGCCTTCGCCCGGACGCGGGCCGCCGCCGAAGGGCCCCTGAAGACGCGCGATCGCGCCGGGAAGGTCGCGGACACCGCCGCGGGACTGGCCGCGTGCGAGGCGGCGCGCGCCGCGCTCAACGCAACCACGCGCGGCGCAACGGCGCCGTTTGCCGCGATCGAGGCGATCCAGGCGGGGCTCACGCTGCCGTTCGACGCCGGCTCGCTGCGCGAGCGCGAGCTGTTTGCCGACTGCGTCGTGTCCACCGAATCGCGCGCGCTCGTCCACCTGTTCTTTGCCGAGCGCGAGGCCGCCAAGATCCCGGACGTGCCCAAAGACACTCCGGCCCGCGTCATCGCGCGCGCGGCCGTGGTCGGCGCCGGCACGATGGGCGGCGGCATCGCCATGACCTACGCCAACGCGGGCATCCCTGTGCTGCTCAAAGAGGTCGACGGGGCAGCGCTGGCGCGCGGGCTTGCGACGATCCGCAAGAATTACGAGTCGTCCGTCTCGAAGGGCAGGATGACCGCGGACGCGCTCGAGCGGACGATGGCGCTCATCACTCCCACCACCACGTACGACAGCTTCGACAGCGTGGACATCGTCGTCGAGGCGGTGTTCGAGGACATGGCGCTGAAGACGGCGACCTTCGCCGACCTCGGGCGCGTCACGAGACCCGAGTGCGTACTGGCGTCCAACAGCTCGACGCTCGACATCGACGAGTTCGCGCGCGCCAGCGGCCGGCCCGGGCAAGTCCTCGGGCATCATTTTTTCAGCCCTGCCAACGTCATGAAGCTGCTCGAGATCGTGCGCGGCCGCGAGACGGGCCCCGAGACCCTCGCGACGTCACTCAAGCTGGCCAGGCGCCTGGGCAAGGTCGGCGTCGTGGTCGGCAATTGCTTCGGCTTCGTCGCCAATCGGATGCTGGCGTACTACATGCGCGAGGCGTACCTGCTGCTCGAGGAAGGCGCGAGCGTGCCGCAGATCGACAAGGCGCTCACCGACTTCGGCCTGCCGGTCGGCCCGTTCGGGATGCAGGACATCGCCGGCATCGACGTGGGCGCGCGGATTCGGCAGTACCTCTCGTCGATCGGCAAGACGCGCGCCGAGGGGCCGCAGTCGGACATTCCCGATCAGTTGTTCGGGATGGGACGCTACGGGCAGAAGACCGGCGCCGGTTGGTACAGGTACGACGCTGGCAGCCGGACGCGGATTCCGGATCCGCTGATCGATCGCCTTGCCGACGAGGCGGCCGCCCGGCGCGGCCTGACGCGTCAGCCCGTGGCGGACGTCGACATCGTCGCGCGCGTCATGACGGCGCTCGCCAATGAGGGCGCGCGCGTCCTCGACGAGGGCTACGCGATCCGCCCGGGCGACATCGACGTGATCTACTGCTACGGCTTCGGCTATCCGCGGCATCGCGGCGGGCCGATGTTCTACGCGGACACGGTCGGGCTGCCGACCGTGCTGGCGCGCGTCGAGGCCTATCGGCGGCGATTCGGCGACTATTGGAAGCCGGCGCCGCTCCTCGAGCGGTTGGTCGCCGAAGGCCGCGGGTTCTACGGCGAGGCCGAACCGGTGTGACCGAGATCCCCGACATCGCGGCGCTCGGCGAGCGGCTTGGCCAGGAGATCGCGGTCAGCGACTGGCTCGACGTGACGCAGCCGCGCATCGATCGATTCGCCGAGGCCACGGACGACCGCCAGTGGATTCACGTGGACCCCGCCCGCGCCGCGGTCGAGTCCCCGTTCAAGACCACCGTCGCGCACGGGTTTCTCACGCTGTCGCTCGTCAGCGTCCTGTCGCGGCGCGCGATGTCGTTCGGCACGCTGCGGATGGCGGTCAACTACGGCGTGAACCGCGTCCGCTTCGTCTCTCCCGTCCCGGCAGGCGCGCGCATCCGCGGCCGCTTCTCGCCTGTCGCTGTGGAGCCAGCCGGTGATGGCGTGCAGGTGACGTGGAGCGTGACCATCGAGCGCGAGCACGGAACCAGGCCGTGCGCGGTCGTCGAGTGGATCGTTCGGTACTATCGGTGACCGCGCCTCACATCCGCTCGAACAATGCGGCCGCGCCCTGTCCGCCGCCGACACACATCGTCACCACACCGTAGCGGGCCTTGCGACGCTGCATCTCGTTGGCGATCGTACCGACGAGCCGCGAGCCGGTCATGCCGAACGGATGGCCGATCGCAATCGAGCCGCCGTTGACGTTCAGCGTCTCCATGGGAATGCCCAGGGTGTCGCGGCAGTACACCACTTGCGACGCGAACGCTTCGTTCAGCTCCCAGACGTCGATGTCGCCGACACGGAGGCCGTGTTTCTTCAGCAGCTTCGGGACGGCGAAGACGGGACCGATGCCCATCTCGTCGGGCTCGCACGCCGCGACACTGTAGCCGCGGAAGACGAGCTGGGGCCGGACGCCGAGCGCCCTGGCGCGATCCATCGACATCACGAGCGTGGTCGACGCGCCGTCGGAGAGCTGCGACGAGTTGCCCGCCGTCACGCTGCCCTGGCCGCTGGTCGTGTCGAACACCGGCGGCAGCTTCAGCAGTCCTTCGAGCGTCGTGTCGGGACGGTTGCATTCGTCGCGATCGACGAGGTGGTCCTCCTCGCCGATCTGCTCGCCGGTTTTCTTGTCGAGGATGGCGCGCCTGACCGGCATCGGCGCGAGCTCGCCGCTGAAGAACCCGTCCTGCTGGCCGCGCGCGGTGCGCTGCTGGCTGACGAGGGCGTATTCGTCCTGCGCCCGACGGCTGATCTTGTAGCGTTTGGCCACCACTTCGGCCGTCTCGCCCATCGTCATGTACAGGCCCGGGTAGTGCTCGTTCACCCACGGGTTGGGCGACCTGTCGCGCTGCAGCATCGTGATCGACTCGACGCCGCCGCCGATGGCGATCTCCACACCTTCCTGCACCACCATGTGCGCGGCCTGCACGATCGCCTGCAGCCCCGAGTTGCAGAACCGATTCACGGTGACGCCCGGCGTCGTCACGGGAAGCCCCGCGCGAAGCGCGGCCACACGTGCGATGTTGTGGCCCTGCGCCCCGTGCGGCTGGCCGCAGCCGAGCACGACCTCCTCGATCTCCTTCGCGTCGACTTGTGGCGCCTTGCCGAGCACGTGGCGGATGCAGTGCGCCGCCAGGTCGTCGGGCCGTGTGATGTTGAAGGACCCGCGGTGGGACTTGGCCAACGGCGTGCGGCTGCTGCCGACGATGACCGCTTCTCGCATGACCGTTTATGATAGCGTCCCTTCGTTCGTGGTCAGGAGGCTCGGCATGCGTAACCGTTTTCTCGTGACCGTGTGCGCGCTCACCTTCGCCGCGACGGGCCATCACGCGTCGTCTGCCGCGGACGCGACGTGCGAGAGCCTCGCGAGCCTCGCGCTTCCGGAGGCGACGATCACTGCGGCCACGGCCGTCCCCGCCGGACCGTTCACGCCCCCCGGCGCCCAGGGGCGCGCGGGGGCGGCTGCACCGTTGACGCTGCCGGCGTTTTGCCGGGTCGCGGCCACGCTGAAGCCGACGCCAGAGTCGAACATCAAGATAGAAGTCTGGCTGCCGCCCGCCGAGAGCTGGAACGGAAAACTTCTGGGCACCGGCAACGGCGGCGCCGGCGGCGCGATCGCGTACGGGGCTCTGGTGACCGGCCTGCAGCGCGGATTCGCGACCGCCAACACCGACATGGGGACGACCACGACCGGCCTGGACTTCAGCTTCGGCGTCGGCCATCCCGAGATGGTCAAAGACTGGGCGTACCGATCGACGCACCTGATGACGGTGGCCGCCAAGCAGACCGTGAAAGCGTTCTACGATCGCGACGCGCGGCTCTCCTACTTCACCGGATGTTCGACCGGCGGCCACCAGGCCCTCACCGAGGCGCAGCGCTTCCCCGACGATTACAACGGCATCGTCAGCGGCAATCCCGCGAACAACCGCACGCACCTGCACGTCGTCGGCATCTGGAACTACAACGCCACGCATGCCGATCCGGACAGCTACTTTCCGTTCAGCAAGACGCGCGCGATCCACCGGGCCGTGCTCGCCGCGTGCGACACGCTGGATGGCCTGGAGGACGGCATCATCGACGATCCGCGGCGCTGCCACTTCGATCCCGCGACCATCGTGTGCAAGGAGGGCGATGGCGCCGAGTGCCTGACGGAGAAGCAGGCGGCGGCGCTCAAGAAGATCTACGCGGGGCCGAGCAACCCGCGGACCGGCGCGCCGATCTTTCCAGGCATGTCGCCAGGTAGCGAGGCGAACCCGCTGGGCCTCGAGCGCACCCTGGCGTCGGCGCCGACGGCGAGCGGCGGTCCGCAGCCGGTCGTCGTCGGCCTCGTCAACTGGGCCACGAGCTTCAAAGGCCCGTCCTTCGACTTCGACCGCGACATGGCGGCCATCGACGCCGAGCTCGGACCGATTGTCAATGACGTCAACCCGGATCTCAGCCCGCTGAAAAAGCGCGGAGGCAGGCTGATCATGTACACGGGGTGGGCCGATCCCCTCATCCCCGCTCAGGATCTCGTCAACTACTACGAGCGCGTCGAGCGCGCGATGGGCGGCGCGGAGAAAACGCAAGAGTTCGCGCGGCTCTTCCTGGTGCCGGGCATGGGCCACTGCGGCAGCGGCACGGCGCCCAATCAGTTCGACGCGCTGAGCGCGCTCGACCAGTGGGTGGAGAAAGGCGTGGCGCCGGACACGATGATCGCATCGCATCGTGCCGGCACCACGGTGGATCGCACGCGGCCCTTGTGTCCGTACCCGCAGGTCGCGAAGTGGAAGGGATCCGGCGGCACGGACGATGCGGCCAACTTCGCCTGCGCGAAGGCCGCGCCGGCGCCGCAGCCGCCCGGCGTCGGGAGGCAGTACTGAGAACCGAATGGCATCGAATGCCGCGGATGCCCGGCCGGTTCGTGCGACCGAGCAGCTCGACTGGTCGAGGCTGACGGCGTATCTGCGTGACCGTCTGGCCGCCTGCGAGATCGCCGGCCTCGATCTGTCGCGCGAGATGGAAGTCGCGCAGTTTCCCGGCGGCCACTCCAATCTCACCTATCTCGTGCGTTTCGGGGACGTCGAGCTCGTCCTTCGGCGTCCACCGTTCGGGCCGGTGCCGCCGACAGCGCACGACATGGCGCGCGAGTACCGCTGGCTCGCCGCGGTGCATCCGGTCTTTCCGCGCGCGCCGCGCGCCCATGTGCTGTGCGACGATCCCGGCGTCATCGGATCGGTCTTCTACGTCATGGAGCGGCGGAATGGAATCGTCGTGCGCCATGAGGAGCCGGCGGCGCTGGCCGATCGTCCCGACGCCCGCCGGCGCGTGAGCGAGGCGCTCGTCGACACGCTGGCCGATCTCCACGCGATCGACGTCTCGGCGCCCGGCGTGGCGGGGCTCGGCAAGCCCGTGGGCTTCGTCGAGCGACAGGTGCGGGGCTGGACGGAACGCTGGCACCGATCGCAGACCACCGACGTCCCTGACATGGACGCGCTCGCGGTGTGGCTGCTCGGCCGCCTGCCGCCCGATCCGGCGCGGCCGGCGATCGTGCACGGCGACTTCAAGCTCGACAACGTCATGCTCGACGCCCACGACATCGGGCGCGTCGCCGCCGTGCTCGACTGGGAGATGAGCGCGCTCGGCGATCCGCTCGTGGACGTCGGCATCCTGCTCGCGTACTGGGCGCCGACCGCGCCGCCCGGGCCGCGCGATGCGCTCACTTCGGTGACCGATCGTCCCGGATGGTTCAC
>Ga0066903_100002938_pt1 | contig 13633 bp, 10 predicted proteins | sample PanSoiMetaGPlot1_FD_67491 | JGI IMG/M metagenome (GOLD analysis project Ga0066903, IMG submission 67491) | Tropical forest soil microbial communities from Panama analyzed to predict greenhouse gas emissions - Panama Soil - Plot 1 (version 2) | ecosystem: Environmental > Terrestrial > Soil >... | reverse complement strand
TCAATTATAAAGGGGAGCCGTTGCCTCGACAAAGGCGCCGAAGGAAATTCGGTATCATAACTTGCGGGTCCCATCAGGCAGGATGGTGCGTTGCCGTAGGTCAACCGGCTCGCAGCTTCAAACGTCACGTCATTGCGGAGAAGAGAAAATGCGGTGCTTCGTATGCGCGGTTATCGCATTGATGACAATGCCATCTTATTCCAAAGCAGAACCGATAAGCTTATTATGCGGACTCGAAACAGTCATCATAGATGCGGATGCAAAATACGTAAGGGTACAAGAGGCATCTTTGGAAAAACAAACAAAAGAATATAAGCGTCGCGAATTCAAGGATGGGTTCAAGCATACATTGTTTGGCGCACAGGTCCAGGATTACATGTCGGTTACCGATGGCTCGATAAGCTATGGACATGACGATAGCCAGCACGTCAACGCCGTTCACTACCGGATAGATCGTCGCACTGGGATTTTGGCGAGCAGTTTATACAGTGCGACGACATGTTCGCTGCTGCCGTCTCAGCGAATGTTTTGAGACCTGCCTCGATAAGGCACGCGCCTCACTTCCCTGCTTGCTTGAAATATCGCAAATCCGGCGCCGGCTGAGTTTTTTGGCAAACATCAAAAGACCGTCGCCGCTTACCGCGTAGACTTGCTCATTGATGGTAATGTGGGCGTTGCCTTCGGGTGTCGAGACCGAATCCGCCAGCGTCTATGTCCTGCAGGCTGTTCTGATGCAGCGCCTGGTATTCCGGATTGAGCGGCGCCTCTTGTTTACATATCAGCTTGGTGGTGTCATGGCGCCGTGGACGGCCATCGGGCATCTGCACCCGCTGGCCACCCCGGTCAGATATTTCGATTCGTGAGCAAGGGCGTTCGTCCGCCCGCCGGCCATCAAGGATATATCGTGAGCGCGATGGCGGCTATCGAATGTCGGTCAAACATGACTGCCCTCCCGGTGATGCAAAATACCGCACCGATTGAGAACTGGCGGCTCCTTTCGGCATCTGTGCAAAAAGAGTACATCAGCACAACGCAGACGCGAGGGGGCTCCGGTTGTCGATGGCGCAAGCCAAATCGGCCGCAATTCGGTGAGGGTGGCTGGCCGCAATTGAGCACGGAGAACTTGCCGATCATTTTTTTGACTGCAATGCTGCCCCGCACGAAAAGGGAGTCGCGGCCTGATCGAATCTTTGACGTTGCGGCGCGGCCGCTGCCTGTGTTGTAACCTCGGTATTCCCGGATGGACAGCCTTGCACAACGACGCTCTGGTTAGTTGGCTAACCTGCGGTTAAGCTAATATGATGCTCTGGTCGATTTTGGCAGTGATGACGGCTGCGGCGCTTGGCGCCGCTATCTGGCCCTTGGCGCGTGCGGGCAAGCTGCAAGCCGCAGGCAGCGATCTTGCGGTCTATCGTGACCAGCTTGAGGAAGTTGAGCGCGACCACGCGGACGGCCGGATCGGCCATGACGAGTTCGAGGCTGCGCGTGTCGAAGTATCGCGTCGCCTGCTCAGTGCCGCCAGCGCTGCTGGACCGGAGACATCTGAGACAGCTCCCAGGGCTAGGCGACGTATCGCCGCACTCGTCGCCGCTATTGTCGTGATCCCGTCGATCGCAGGTACGCTCTACGCGCAGCTTGGATCGCCCGATCTGCCCGGGGAGCCGATTGCCAGCCGCGATTCCAAGGACGGGCAAGCCACTTCCATTGCCGCTCTGATTGTCAAGATCGAGACCCATCTTGAAGAAAATCCAAAGGATGGCCGGGGGTGGGAGGTATTGGCGCCGGTCTACATGAAGCTCGAGCGCTACGACGATGCCGTCAAGGCGAGACGCAATGCACTCAACCTCCTGGGCGAGACGGCCGAGCGCCAGGTCGATCTCGGCGAGGCGCTAACGTCTGCGGCTGGCGGCGTGGTCACGGTTGACGCCAAGGCGGCATTCGAGCGCGCCGCCGCGTTGGCAGCAGATAACTTCAAGGCGATGTTCTACCTCGGCCTCGCAGCCCAGCAAGATGGGAATGACGCCGAGGCTGCTCGCATCTGGCGCGACCTCATCGCCAAATCGCCCGCGGACGCGCCATGGCTTACGGTGGTGCGCCAGTCGCTCGCCCGCGTCGAGCGGCCGGGCGTTGCGCCGCCCGGGCCGCGGCCTGATGACATCGCTGCGGCCGGCGAGATGACACCCGACGCTCGCAATCAGATGATTCGCGACATGGTCGAGCGGCTCGCGACGCGCCTGCATCAGGATGGATCGGATGTCGAAGCGTGGCTGCGGCTATTGCGCGCCTATATCGTCATGGGCGAGCGTGATAAAGCAAAAGCAGCGGCCAGCGAGGCGCGCGGAGCTCTCGCCCATGAACCGGAAAAGCTTAAGCTGCTCGACCAGGGTATCAGGGATCTCGGGGTCGAGGGCTAGGAGAGTGCGATGACACGCAAGCAGCGGCGCTTTGCCATGATTGCCGGCGGTGTAAGCGTGCTTGCGGTTGCAGTCTTTCTGGTACTGTTCGCAATGAGGGATTCCATTGTCTTTTTCAATTCGCCGACCGACGTGATGGAGAAGCACGTCGCTCCGGGTGCACGAATCCGCCTCGGCGGGCTCGTTGCCCCAGGCAGCGTTACCCGTGGCGATGCGCTTGCGGTTCGCTTCGAGGTGACCGACGGAAACCACGCCGTTGCGGTCACTTACCAGGGCGTTCTACCGGACTTGTTCCGCGAAGGGCAGGGCATCGTGGCGGAGGGCGCGCTTGATGGCGCCGGTGTGTTCAAGGCCGATAATGTGCTCGCCAAGCACGATGAAACCTATATGCCGAAGGAAGTCGCCGACGCCTTGAAAAAGCAAGGACACTGGAAGGACGAGTACGACAATAAAAAGAGCAGCGCGGCACGACAGTGAACAGGCATCGGCCGTTGACGAGGGCGACGGGCATGCCGCATAGACGCTATATTTAATCTGTGACCGAGCCGCAGCCGCTTCCTCCCCAATCGAAAATCGGCTGTTGCCGATTTCGATTGCTTTTGTTGAGTAGCCGAAACGTGCATATACGCGGCTTCGATTGGGGAGGAGTTCGCAGCACAGCAGTCATGAAAGGTCGCGCCACATGATCGCGGAAGTTGGCCATTATGCACTCGTCCTCGCGCTGGCGCTGGCGCTGATCCAGTCGGTGGTGCCGCTGATCGGCGCTCGTGCCCGGGATAACGCCCTGATGGCGGTCGCCGAGCCCACTGCTCTTGCGCAATTCGGTTTCGTGGCGCTGTCCTTCGCCATGCTGGTGTCGTGTTACGTCGGCTCCGATTTCTCGGTCCGCAATGTGTTCGAGAATTCACACTCCGCGATGCCGCTCATCTACAAGTTCACCAGCACCTGGGGAAACCACGAAGGCTCGATGCTGCTGTGGGTGCTGATCCTGTCGTTATTCGGCGCGCTGGTGGCGGCTTTTGCCACCAACGTTCCGCACACCCTCAAGGCGACGGTGCTTGCGGTCCAGGCCTGGATCGCGGCGACCTTCTACCTTTTCATTCTGGTGACTTCGAATCCGTTCCTTCGGCTCGCGCCGGCGCCATTCGAGGGTCGCGACCTCAATCCGGTCCTGCAGGACCTTGGCCTCGCCATCCATCCGCCGCTGCTTTATCTCGGCTATGTGGGTTTTTCGATTTCGTTCTCCTTCGCGGTCGCGGCTCTGATCGAGGGGCGAATCGACGCAGCCTGGGCGCGCTGGGTGCGGCCGTGGCTGCTCACAGCCTGGATGTGCCTTACGCTCGGCATCGCCATGGGTTCCTACTGGGCATATTATGAGCTCGGCTGGGGCGGCTGGTGGTTCTGGGATCCGGTGGAGAACGCTTCGCTGATGCCGTGGCTGGTTGGCACCGCACTCCTGCATTCGGCCGTCGTGATGGAGAAACGCGAGGCATTGAAGATCTGGACCATACTGCTTTCGATCCTCACATTCTCCCTGTCGCTGATAGGCACATTCCTGGTGCGTTCGGGCGTACTCACGTCGGTGCACGCCTTCGCATCCGATCCGCTGCGCGGCGTCTTCATTCTGGCGATCCTCATCTTGTTCATCGGCGGTGGCCTCACACTGTTTGCTTGGCGCGCGCCGCTGTTGCGCCAAGGTGGCCTGTTCGCGCCGGTGTCGCGGGAGGGCGCACTCGTCCTCAACAATCTGTTACTCACTGCCGCGTGCGCAACCGTGTTCGTCGGAACGCTCTACCCGCTTGCGCTCGAAGCCATCACCGGCGAGAAGATTTCGGTCGGCGCGCCGTTTTTCAATGCGACGTTCGGGCCGTTGTTTGCCGCTCTCCTGATCGTTGTGCCGCTCGGGCCGCTGCTTACCTGGAAGCGTGGTGACCTCCCTGGCGTCGCCCAGCGCCTCTCGGGCGCCTTCCTGGCTGCCCTGATCGGATTGGCGGCGGCCTTCGTGTTAGAGGGAAAGCCGTTGCTGGGTCCGTTCGGCATTGGCTTGGCGCTATTCGTCATCACCGGCGCCATCACCGACATCTGTGAACGCGTCGGATTGTTACGCACTCCGCTTGCGACGGTGATGCGCCGCGCTGGCGGCCTGCCACGCTCGGCCTGGGGCACTGCCATTGCGCATCTTGGCCTTGGCATTACACTGCTCGGCATCGTCGGTGAAACCCAATGGGGGGCGGAGCGCATCGTGTCGCTCAAGCCGGGCGACAAAGTTGCGATCCGCAATTACGACATCACCTTCAACCGCAGTCTCAACCGCACCGGGCCGAATTACACGGAACTCGCCGCCGCCTTCACCGTGCGCCGACATGGCGAGATCATCGGCACTATGGAGCCGTCGAAACGCAACTTTGCATCGCGCCAAACGACCACGACGGAATCCGCATTGATGGCGCGGGGCGTAAGCCAGCTCTATCTTTCGCTCGGTGAAATCAATCCCGATGGCTCTGTTGCCATTCGGCTTTATTACAAGCCCCTGGTGCTGCTGATCTGGCTCGGCTGCGTCGTGATGTTTTTCGGCGGTGGATTGTCGCTTTCCGATCGGCGTCTGCGCGTCGGTGTACCCCGGCCCGCTCGGGCCAAGGCCGCGGTGCTGGCGCCTGCGGAGTGAGCGGGGTCATGCGGCGCCGGGCGTGGTCCACGTGGAGCAATGTGTTGGTCGCGCTTGCGCTTTGCGCCGCGCAGTCCGCTGTCGCGGTTCAGCCCGATGAAATCCTGAAAGACCCGGCGCTGGAATCGCGCGCCCGTGCTCTGTCACGCGAGCTGCGATGCATGGTGTGCCAGAATCAGTCGATCGATGATTCCGATGCCCCGCTCGCCCGTGATTTGCGCTTGCTGGTACGTGAGCGGCTCACCTCCGGCGACAGCGACTCCCAGGTGGTCGATTTCCTGGTCGCGCGATATGGGGAGTTCGTGCTGCTCAAACCGCGCCTTGCGTGGCATAACGCGGTGCTATGGCTCACGCCGGCCGCCGCGCTCGTGGCCGGCGCTGTCGCAATGCTGGTGGCAATCAGGCGGCGACGCGCCGCTTCTTCCGCGGCCGTGCCACTCAGCCCTGACGAGGAGCGGCGGCTGGCCGAGGTGATCGAGCGGGTGCCGTAACGTGCGGCCGGATGCCGCGCTTATCTGCTGATTCAACTACGAAAATTTAATCCGGCGCACAAGCGGCACGTCGATCTTACCAAAGTTTAATGTCGTGTTCAGCATTCGGAAAGGCAATGCCCCCCATGTTGGTGTTTATCTATTATCGGTACTGCAAAGTGCCTATCCCGAATCAAACTCATGGAGACAAAGACTATGTCATCGCGCGCATTCCTGGATGTGGGGCATCGCCTCTTTTCCAAGCGCCGCATCGTCCTCCTTGCATCCGTCGCCAGCCTCGGTATGGGCATGTTGCTGGCCGAATTCCCGTTGGCTCCGAATTCGACAGGCGGCGCATTGTTCGGGCCGTCCTTAGCCCGGGCTCAGAATGAGCAGCGGCCGGTCGGTTTTGCCGACATCGTTGAAAAGGTAAAACCCTCCGTCATCTCCGTGAAGGTCAAGATGAATGCGGGCGACAATCTCACGCTAAACGAAGACAATCCATTGCGCGGCACTCCGTTTGAGGATTTCTTCCGACGTTTCGGCCAACCTGACATACCGCGCTTCGGCCGGCCGGATAACGACCGGCAAGGATCGCGGCCGCAACGGCGCCAGTACACGCTGGGCCAGGGCTCCGGATTCTTCATTTCGGATGACGGCTATGCCGTGACCAACAATCATGTGGTGGACAAGGCCGAGCATGTGGACGTGACCACCGACGACGGCAAGACCTACACCGCCAAGGTGATCGGTACCGACACCCGGACCGACCTGGCGCTGATCAAGGTCGAAGGTCGCAACGATTTTCCATTCGTCCGCCTCGCGGACAAGAGCCCGCGCATCGGCGATTGGGTGCTCGCCGTCGGCAACCCATTTGGCCTCGGCGGCACGGTGACGGCCGGCATCGTCTCGGCGCGTGGCCGCGATATCGGGGCCGGCCCCTATGACGACTTCATCCAGATCGATGCGGCGGTCAACAAGGGTAATTCAGGCGGCCCCACGTTCGATGTCGACGGCAACGTGATTGGCGTCAACACGGCGATCTTCTCGCCGTCGGGCGGCAGTGTCGGCATCGCCTTCGACATCCCAGCGGAAACCGTCAAAACGGTGGTAGCCCAGCTAAAGGATCACGGCGCTGTCACCCGTGGTTGGATCGGGGTGCAAATCCAACCGGTGACGAGCGAGATTGCAGACAGCCTGAGCTTGAAGAATGCGCGCGGCGCCCTGGTGGCGGAACCGCAGTCTGGCAGCCCGGCCCAAAAGGCAGGCATCAAGGCCGGCGACGTCATCATCTCGGTCAATGGCGAAGCCGTTGCCGACGCTCGCAACCTCGCCCGGCGCATCAGTTCTATGACGCCGGGAACCTCCATCAAGCTCGGCATCGTTCGCGGCGGCAAGGAAGACACCTTGACGCTCACCCTCGGCGAGCTACCAAAGGAACGTCAGGCGCGCGCCAGCAGCGAGGAGCGCACGGCTCCTCCGGGCGTCGATGTGCCCAAGCTCGGTTTGTCGCTTGCGCCCGCCCGCAATGGCGGCGAGGGCGTCGTGGTCACTCAGGTCGATCCCAACGGGACGGCAAGCGACCAGTTTCAAAGCGGTGATGTCATTCTCGACGTCAACGGCAAGGCGGTATCCTCGCCAGCCGACGTGCGCAAGGCGGTCTCCGACGCCCAGAGCGACGGCAAGCGAAGCGTCTTGATGCGTGTGAAATCGAACCAGGGAACCCGTTTCGTCGCGGTCGCGATCGGCAACGCCTAAATCGGTATGGGGGATCGCTGCATCCATCCCCGCCCCCCAGGAGCGGCGGCACCCCGTTGGGGACGGGCTTCGGCCCGTCCCCTCCTTGAAAAGAGGGACCAGAGAGCCCGGCATCCATCGCCCCCGCTGGGATCTATGGTGGAGGGGCGGCGGGTCCATCCCGCCGCCCTTTTCGTTTTGCACGATTACGTTTCGATCCGATGCAGAGATTCGCTACAATGAGCAACGCAAGCCCGGTTGATTCATGCGCGTCCGGTGCGTATTTGGTGCGATCCATGCGTTTGCTCATCATCGAAGATGATCGCGATGCGGCCGATTACCTCGTCAAGGCATTCCGCGAAGTCGGCCATGTAGCCGATCATGCGGCAGATGGCGAGGAGGGGCTCGCGCTCGCGCTCGACGGCGGCTACGACGTCCTGATCGTCGATCGCATGCTGCCGAAACTTGACGGCCTGGCCGTGATCGGTCGCTTGCGTGCCAAGCATGTCACCAGCCCGGCGCTGATCCTCTCGGCATTGGGTGCCGTCGATGATCGCGTCAGGGGATTGCGGGCTGGCGGCGACGATTACCTGCCAAAGCCCTATTCGTTTTCCGAATTGCTGGCGCGGGTTGAGGTGCTGGCGCGCCGTCATGTGGGGCGCGGTGAGGAAACCCAATACCGGGTCGCCGACCTGGAACTCGACCGGCTGTCCCACCGGGTGGTTCGCGGCAGGGAGGAAATCCTGTTGCAGCCGCGGGAATTCCGGTTATTGGAGTATCTTATGAAGCATGCCGGTCAGGTCGTAACCCGCACCATGCTCCTGGAAAACGTATGGGACTATCATTTCGATCCGCAAACAAATGTCATCGATGTGCACATATCCCGGTTACGCTCCAAAATTGACAAGGGCTTCGCCCAGCCGCTGCTGCACACGGTGCGCGGGGCGGGGTACATGATACGTGACGGCGCTCGGTAAACTCCTACGCACCACGGCGTTTCAGCTTACGCTCGTGTATCTCGTCGTCTTTGCGCTGTTTGCCGCTTTTCTGCTCGGCTATTTCGCTTTCAATACGCGCCGCCTGATCAACGAGCAGATCGTAGGAATTGTTGACACCGAGCTTCAACTGCTTCAGGTGCAGTACAATCAGGCCGGCATCAGACGCTTGGTTGGAATCGTGGATGTGCGGTCGCGCCGGCCCGGATCGAGCCTTTATCTCGTCACCACGCCAACCGGGGAAGGACTAGCCGGCAATGTCGGCTCGCTTGAACCCGGCATCCTGGAATCGGAGGGATGGGTCGAGACCGCGTATCGTCGCCTGGAGGAGCCGGAGTCGGCGGAGCACAATGCATTGGTGCGGGTGTCGCGCCTGCCCGGCGGCATTCGCATTCTGGTCGGTCGCGATCTCGATGAGCGCGAGCGGATGTTTCACATCGTCGCCCTCGCGGGGCGATGGTCGGTCGCGATTGTCATCGTGCTAGGCATCGTCGGCGGCGTGTTCGTGAGCCGGCGCGTGCTCAAGCGCGTCGACGCCATGACCGACACCGCACAGACCATTATGGCGGGTGATTTATCCGGCCGGCTGTCGGTCATCGGCAGCGGTGACGAGTTCGATCGCCTGGCGCTCAACCTCAACGGCATGCTGGAGCGCATCGAGTCCCTCATGCGCGGCCTGAAGGAGGTCACCGACAATGTGGCTCATGATCTCAAGACGCCGCTGACGAGGCTGCGCAACCGCTGCGAGGCGGCGCTGCGCTCGGCAAATACCGCAGCCGATTATCGCCGCGTGATGGAAGAGACCATCGAGGAATCGGACGGGCTGATCCGCACCTTCGATGCGCTGCTGATGATCGCGCGGGCGGAGTCCGGAGAGGTGCGGGACGGCATGGCGGAGTTCGATGTCGCCGAGGTGGCGCGCGACGTCGGCGAGCTTTACGAGCCGCTTGCCGAGGACAGGGGGCTGACGCTTGAAGTTGAGGCGAAACAGTGCGCTGCCGTCAAGGGCAATCGCGAGCTTGTCAGCCAGGCGCTCGCCAATCTGGTCGACAATGCCATCAAATATGCCGCGCCCGCCGCGAAGGAAACATCAGGCGCCGTCAACGGCGAACGCAGTGGAATCGTGGTCAAGGCCGACGCCGAACGGGACCGAGTCGTGCTTACGGTGAGCGATCGCGGCCCCGGCATTCCACCGGGCGACCGCTCACGCGTGATCGATCGCTTCGTGCGCCTTGAGCAGAGCCGCTCGCTTCCGGGCTCCGGGCTTGGCTTGAGCCTGGTCTCCGCCGTCGCCAGGCTTCATGGTGGCGAACTCAAGCTCGAAGACAATGCGCCGGGCTTGCGGGCACGCATTTCGCTGCCGCGTGTTGCCATGCCACCGCAGCAGGCAGCGTGACCACTCCGACCGACCGCCGCAGCTTCGCGTCGCGCCTGGCGCGGCCTCATGCTGTTGCGGATGACGCCGGGCGAAGTCGGGTGGCTGCTTGGCTGACGGAACTGGGTGAAAGCGATGCGGCGCGCATCATACGCCACATCATGGCAGAGCATCCCCCGGTCCACGCCCTGATCGATGCGGTTGCGTCGTCCTCGACTTACCTTTGGGATCTGGTGCGCGCGGACCCGGCGCGGTTGGCAGCGCTGCTGCAATCCGATCCCGACGAGCGGCTGTCGACGATGCGCGCCGCTGCGGCGAATCTGCCGGCAGATGCGGCAGACGCCGTCGCGATGCGCCTGCTGCGCACGATGAAGGCCGAAGCGGCGCTGCTGATCGCCCTGGCCGATATCGGCGGGGTTTGGGAGGTGATGCAGGTCACGGCGGCATTGACCGAGGTCGCCGACACCGCGGTCGCCACAGCGCTGCGCCATGTGCTGCGCCAGGCGGCGCGCGCAGACAAGCTGAGCCTGCCCGATCTCTCCGATCCGGAGAACGGCTGCGGCCTGTTCGTGCTCGCCATGGGGAAGATGGGCGCCTATGAGCTCAACTATTCGAGCGACATCGATCTCATCATATTTTTCGATCCACAGTCGGCGACACTGCCGCCGGACGCCGAAGCAGGGCCGCTGTTTGTGCGCCTGACCCGCCAGTTCATCCGGCTTTTGCAGGAACGCACGGAACACGGCTATGTGTTCCGGGTCGACATGCGCCTGAGGCCCGATCCCGGTTCGACCCAGATCGCAATTTCCGTTCCGGCCGCACTGGATTATTACGAAAGCGTCGGCCGGAACTGGGAGCGCGCCGCGTTGATCAAAGCGCGCGTCTGCGCGGGCGATCGTGCCGTCGGAGCGACATTACTCGCCAATCTCGTGCCCTTCATCTGGCGCAAATATCTGGATTTTGTAGCGCTGGCCGACATTCACGAAATGAAGCGCCAAATCCACGCCTATCGCGGGCACAGCGTGGTCGTGGTCGAAGGGCACAATATCAAGCTTGGTCGTGGCGGTATCCGGGAAATCGAATTCTTCGTTCAGACCCAGCAACTCATCGCCGGTGGACGCTATCCGCAATTGCGTGGCCGTGAGACGCTGGCGACGCTCCGCGCGCTCGCCGAGGGTGGATGGGTTGACGCGGCAGCCTGCACCGATCTTGAAGATGCCTATCGGTTTCTGCGCATGGTCGAGCACCGGCTGCAGATGGTGGCCGACGAGCAAACCCATACCTTGCCGTCACGCCGCGACGAACTCGATCACTATGCCCGCTTCCTGGGCTACGATAACCGTGATGCGTTCGCGCAGGTTCTGCTCAAGCATTTGCGAGCGGTGGAAAGCCGATACGCGAGTCTGTTCGAGCATGCGTCGCTCGATGACGCGGAGCGCCGCGGCCTCGTGTTTCCGCCGGAGGCGGATTCCAAGGAAACGCTCGCAAAGTTGAGCGAAATGGGCTTCCGCCACCCGATGTCTGTTTCGGCGATGGTGCGGGGTTGGCTTGCCGGGCATCCACGCGGCCTCAAGGGAGAGGCCGCGCGTACCCGTTTCGCCGCGCTCGCTCCGCTTCTCATCGACCATATGGCGCGGGCGGAAAATCCCGACGCTGCGCTCGCCGCCTTCGACCGCTTTCTGGGCAATCTGCATGGCGGCGCGCGTCTGTTCGCGCTGCTCCAGCAGAACACTGACCTGGTGGCCCTGGTAGCGCGCGTGCTCGGCGCCGCCCCGCGGCTCGCGGACACGCTGGCGCTGCACCCGGAGGTGCTCGATCTGCTGATCGATCCGGCCTTTTTCGGTGCGCTGCCGGGGTGGGACAGGCTCGCCACCGGCCTCGCCGGTTCGCTCGACCAGGCGGACTCCTACGAGGAGTTTCTCGATCGCGTTCGTCGGTTCGGACAGGAACAGGGTTTTCTCATCGGCACCCGCATTCTCTCCGGCACGGTATCGGCGCAGCAGGCTGGCGAAGCGTTTGCGGCGGTTGCAGACACGATCGTGCGGGCGCTCCATGCCAAGGCAACAGAGATATTGCAGGCGAGCCACGGGGCCGTGCAGGGCGGCGATGCCGTGGTGCTTGCCATGGGCAAACTGGGCGGCCGCGAAATGGCGGCGAACTCCGATCTCGATCTGATCGTGGTCTATGACTTCGACCCGGCCCATCCCGATTCCGACGGTCCGCGCCCGCTCCACGCCGCGCACTATTTTGCGCGTCTGACCCAGCGCTTGGTCAACGCACTGACCACCCGGACCAATTATGGCCGTCTCTACGATGTGGATATGCGGCTGCGACCGTCCGGCCGCTCCGGACCGGTCGCGACGTCGATCGCGTCCTTCGAAGGCTATCAGCACCGCGAAGCTTGGTCCTGGGAGCACCTGGCGCTGACACGCGCCCGCGTGATGTCCGGGGCGCCGGCGCTTGCTGCGCGGGTCGAAGCCGTTATCCGGGAAGTGCTGTGCAGCCCGCGCGATGCCCGCAAAATCGCCTCCGACGTTATCGACATGCGTCGCGCCATTGCGGCCGAGAAAGGCGACAGCACACGCTGGGACCTCAAATACGCCGCCGGCGGCCTCATCGATCTCGAATTCATTGCGCAATATCTTCAACTCGTGCACGCGGCCTCAACACCCGGCATCCTCGACACAGCCACAGCGTCCGTGTTCGATAAGGCCCTGGGAGCGGGAATTCTTGCGGTTGACGACGCAGAAGTGCTGCGGCCGGCGATCCGCCTCTATCAGGATCTCAGCCACATCCTGCGCCTGTGCGTCGCGGCGCCCTTTGACGCGAAATCCGCCGGCGCCAGCCTCACGCAGCTCCTCGCCCAGGCCGCCGACGTTCCGGATTTCACCACCCTCGAAGCCCACCTCGCCGAAACGCAGGTGCGCGTGCGCAAGTGCTTCGTGCGGATATTGGGGGTGGAGGTGTGATTTCGCTTCACTGCAATCCAGCAAAATAACGTTTCGCTCATCCCTCACCGCCGCGGCGTGTCATTTGCGGAAGTACACGTCCACCTTCATTCCTACCGTCAGCGGTCCCGCCTCGTCCAGATCGATCAGGACTTCCGCAACGCTGACGTCGGTAAGATTGCGCTGGTCGCGCGAACTGATGCGGCCGGATTGGACGATTGGTGCGATCGAGGCGACCTTCCCGTTAAACTCCCGCTCGCGGAAGGCGGCCGCACGCACCAGCACTGCCTGTCCGACCGTGATTTGCCCGAAATCGCGTTCATCCAGTTCCGCGCGCACGCGCATCACGGAGATGTCGCCAAGCACCAGAAGCGGCTGGGGTGCGGACGGGGTTGCCAGCTCCCCCGCCTTGGCGTTGATCTGAAGAACCGTGCTTGTAATCGGCGCGCGGATTGTCAGCTTTTCGATCGCGGCCTCGACCCCAAGCAGTTCGGCGCGGGCAACATTGAGTTGGCCTTCCGTCTGGCTTGGCAGAGGAGCGCCGAAATCGGCCTCGATCCGGCGGAGCTCGGCCTTCTGTTGCTTCAAGCGTTCCTGCCCCCGCGTCAACCTGGCGCGCGCCGCGTCGACGTCGGCATCCGAACCGTTCTGGGCCCTTTTTGCGGCTGCCGCCTTGTCGAGGGCGGACCGCGCCTCGACAATGGCCCGTTCGGTGTCGGCGACCGCGTCCTCCGCCTGGCGGCGGATGGCGGCTCTGCCCGAGGGGCGCTGGTCGTTCCGCGCACGCTTGTGCAAGTCGACCTGTGCTTGCGCCGCAAGCAACCGCGCCCGGCTTTCATCGTCCTCAAGTCGTATCAACGGTTCCCCGGCAAACACCTTGTCATTGACATTGACCAGCACCTCGCCGATACGCCCGGCGACCGGCGATGAAATCTTGATTTCGCCGGACGAAGGCTCGACGCGGCCGGGGGCAACCGCTTGCCAGAGTTTGTTGTCAGGGGTCTCTGCGGCTATTGCGCGCGCGATTTC
>Ga0066903_100002937_pt1 | contig 13634 bp, 9 predicted proteins | sample PanSoiMetaGPlot1_FD_67491 | JGI IMG/M metagenome (GOLD analysis project Ga0066903, IMG submission 67491) | Tropical forest soil microbial communities from Panama analyzed to predict greenhouse gas emissions - Panama Soil - Plot 1 (version 2) | ecosystem: Environmental > Terrestrial > Soil >... | reverse complement strand
CACGCTCCGTCGATTGAACAACTCGAGAACTCGATACAGTCGCCAACCCGCCCAGGCGCTCACTAGAGCAAGCAGAACCAGCGCGGCACCGTCCGGCGGCCACCCGGGCAGCAAGAAAAGGCCGAGCACTCCGTGGAAGAGCGGCGGCCACATACCCGGCGCGATTTTCGGATAGTTCAGGTAATACTGCTCGGCAAACCGCAGTGGATTGGTTCCAAGACCGTGTGTTAGGTAATCGCGGACGAGGAGGCCGTTCATGAAATGGGCGGCCTCGTCAGAATAGTTGGTTCGTTCGCCTCTGTAAGCGCCGACCGAAATCTGTATACCAACGACGGCGACAAAAAGAACGCAGGCCACGACCGCATCGTGACGGAGCCAGGCAAGCCACGCCAATCGATCGGTCGCTCGCGACTCTTCCCGTTCTAACGCCGGACTATAGCCGACGCACGCACTGGATCTCTGGGGAGCGTGCCAAACGTAGACGTCTCCTGCTCCGGCCGAACTAGACAGCCCCGATGAACTGGCGTCTAGCTGATCGGACACGGTACGAGGTCATCTGAAGACGTGGCGACTTTAGATCCGCTCAAGGGAGAAAAGCGACGCAGAGTGATTGAAGGCCGAGGCCGCTCCCGAAAGAGGCTCAAACGGTTGTCAGGGCGAGAGTTGTTCGGCATCGAAGGCCTTGGCTGTCGGCGCTCGCAAAAGGAACCTGTGCAGAATCGGTACCCTTCAGTACAACCTCTACCGCCTTCGCGACCATGTCGGTCCCGCGCGATCGGGAACATCGAGTGCGCTGAAGATACCCATCGGTTCGACCGATGCGACTAGGGCGCTCCGCCGCTCATCGAGCGCTGCCACTTCGTCATGTCGGCTAACTCTGTGCCGCTCGTAGACGAGCATCTCGCTCCAGTATTCGATCAACAAGTAGCGCGACGCGACGGCCTGGTCCCGCATGAACGAGCTACCAAGATAGGAACGGCTGTGACGGTTCATGGACGTCCAGGCGCCGTTTGCACCATACAGTTCCTCGAACTCGGCGTTCTTGCCAGGCCGCACCTCGAACTGCCAGACAATGGCAATCATGAGGCGCGATTATACGAGGGCTGGAAGGGCAGGAAAGTCAGGAAGAGAGCCTGCGGCCACTGCGGAGGCCGCGTCCTCGGCCGCATCGCTCGCGAGCGGGCAGCCTTGAGCCCAGCACCGGGGGTGGAGCCCCGGCGCCGTAAAAATGTTGCGCCCCGCGAGCAGTAATAAATGCCGGGAAGGAACGCCCGGGAAACGCGCTACGCTACCGCCCCGGCGTCTGCGTACTCATCGTCTCTCATGAGACCCGCCGTCCGCTCGGCTACGACTTGTGCCAGCGCGATCTCCCATTCCGTCGATCGACCCGGTTGGCACTTCACAACCTCGAGCACCGCACGCGTCTGTCCCGAGCGCACGACGGGGACAGCTATCAGTGATGTGGCGCCCTCGGGCCACGCGAACACGCTGACCTGCTCCAGCTGGTCGGCGTCGTTGTGGATCAGGAGCGTCCTCCCTGTCGGATGCTGGCGGACTTCGGCCAGAGTCTTCCGAGCTCCAGTTGTTGGCTGCAGTCCGGCGCGAGCCGTCATCACCCGCGACCGGAACGCGCCAACGCGCATCACGGCGACCCCGTCGGCATCCAGCACCAGTCGCAGGCGATCGAGGAGTGCGACCACGAGCTCTGTTCCGGCCAGGGCGTTCAGCGACGGATCGGTAACGCTCTGGAGGGTTTCGAGCTGCTCGCGGGCGATATCGGCTTCCTGACGGAGTGCGGTCTCAGCTTTCGCCATCGACGTGGTGAAGTCGGCCAGTTCGCGCCGCAAGTCACGATCGTGCGACTCCAGCTCGGAGATCCGGGAATCGGCGGCCCAGAGTCGATCTTCGGTTTGCTCCACCGAAGCCGCCAATCGTCCGACGACCAGGGTGATGGCGAGGCTCTCCGCCACAAACGCAATTCCTGTCACCCAATCGTTAGACGAGCCCGCCGGAATGTTGGAGTTCACTCGTTCGGCGAGCAGCGCGGCCAGGGCCGCGACGACTCCCGGCCAGATCCCACCGTTCCACGCGCTGACGGCCACAGCGACGTAGAAGAACAAGAACGGTGTTGCCTCGAGGCCGAGAAGTAATCTCATCAGCGCGGCGACCGCCACTGCGGCAAGCGCGAATACAAACGCGCGCAACCGCCGGCGCTCTTCAGCACTGATTTCCGCCAGGCGGCGACCGACGGTCGATCGCACGGATGACCCCAGGTCTACGATGCCCTGAAGACTGAACGGAGATCGGCGGCTCGAATCGCTCATGGTTGGACGCTTTCAGCGGCAGTTATGCCCTGTGACTCCTGATAAACCCCGCGCCAGCCTATCACTTTCGCGTTGCGGCGTACAGGTCAACTGTAATTCCCGCGGTCGAATTGCAGGCGTCTGAGCTCGGCCGTTTGAGACCATCGGCGTCGCATGTCAGAATGCCGCTCGCCCGAATAAATGCGAAGCGCCCTCCAACGCGATCTCGAAGTCGGCATCGGGGGCGAGGTTCGTTTCGACCCGGTTTCGCGCGCGCTGTACTCGACCGATGCGAGCGTGTATCAGATCGAACCGGCGGGTGTCGTCATCCCTCGCGGACGCGAAGACGTCGTACGCGTGGTCGAGATTGCTCGTCGCCACGGAACCTCGATCACGGCTCGCGGCGGCGGCACATCGCAGGCGGGGCAAGCCGTCGGCGCCGGTCTTCAGCTCGATACGTCGAAGTACTTCAACCGCATCTTGGAAGTGAATGCCTCAGAACGATGGGCGCGCGTAGAGCCGGGCGTCGTCCTTGACGAGTTGAACGCGGATGTCCGGCGGCACGGCCTGAAATTCGCGCCCGACGTCTCGACCGCCAGCCGAGCGACGATCGGGGGGATGATCGCCAACAACTCCAGCGGCGCGCGCTCCGTGCTCTACGGCAAGACGATCGATTACGTCCGCGAGCTCGAGGTCGTGCTTGCCGACGGGAGGGTCGCGCGGCTGGGCGGGCTCGACCGTGACGCGCTCGAGGTCGCCTGTATCGGCGACGAACTGCTCGCGTCTGCTTATCGCAGTGTGCGCGTGGTCGCCAGGGACCACGCAGCGGAGATCGATCGGCGGTTTCCCAAAATCCTGCGTCGCGTTGGCGGGTACAACCTCGACGAATTCGTGAACCCATCGAAGCCGTTCAACCTCGCCAGGCTGATCGTGGGCTCGGAGGGCACATTGGCACTGATCGTCGAGGCCAAGATTGACCTCGTGCCGCTTCCGCGATCGAAGGCCGTGCTCGCGATCGAATTCGAGGAACTCCTGGACGCGCTCGCCGCGACCCCGGCGATTCTCGAGCTCAGGCCGTCGGCCGTTGAGGTGATGGATCGCTTCATCCTGGACCACGCGCGCGAAAGCCCGGCGCTCGATGCGCTGCGGCGGAGCATTCTCCAGACCGACGCGGGCGCGCTGCTGGCGGTCGAGTTCTACGCGGATCATGCCGGAGATCTGATTCCCATGCTGGACCGGCTCGAACGGCGCCTCGCCGGCATCGGCGCCCGGTGCTGCTGGCGCCGTGCCATCAGCGGCGAAGAGCAGGCGCGCATTTGGCAGTTGCGCGAGGCGGCTCTCGGTCTATCGATGGCTATGAAAGGCGACGAGAAGTCTCTCTCTTTCGTCGAAGATACTGCCGTCGAGCCAGCGAAGCTGCGCGACTACATCGAGCGGTTTCTTCAGCTCGTTCGCCGCCACGGAACGGTGGCCGGCGTGTACGCACACGCCTCCGTGGGATGTCTGCACGTCAGACCGGTCGTGAACCTCAAGACCGTCGACGGTCTTCGTCGTTTCGAGGCGATCGCGAATGACGTCTCGGACCTCGTCCTCGAGTTTGGTGGCGCGCTTTCGGGGGAGCATGGCGATGGCCTCGTCCGCGGTCCGTTCACGGCCAAGATGTTTGGCTCGCGATTGTACGAGGCCTTTCGAACGATCAAGCGTTCGTTCGATCCGCATGGTCTGTTCAATCCCGGAAAGATCGTCGACACGCCGCCGCTCACGGCGAACCTGAGATACGGCGCCAGCTACCAAACGGCCGATCCGCCGACGTACTTCGACTTCTCGACCGACGGCGGCCTGGGCCGCGCCGTCGAGATGTGCAGCGGCCTGGGAGCCTGCCGCAAAAAACTCGACGGCACGATGTGCCCGTCGTACATGGCGACGCTCGACGAGAAAGACTCCACCCGCGGCCGCGCGAATGCGCTCCGGCTGGCATTGACCGGTCGGTTAGGCGAGTCCGGTCTCGGCGACGAGGGAGTGTACGAGGTGTTGGATCTGTGCCTCGAGTGCCGCGCCTGCAAGGCTGAGTGCCCGGTTGGCGTCGACGTCGCCAGGTTCAAGAGCGAATTCCTGGCCGATTACTGGACGAGGCATCCGGTGCCATGGCGAACGCGCGTGATTGGTCATGCGCGCACGTTGGCGGAGTGGGGCAGCTGCACGGCGGCTGCATCGAACGCGATAGCTCAAAGCACGATCGGACGCTGGCTCGGCGACAAGCTCCTGCATCTCGACAGACGGAGGACGCCTCCGGCTTGGGCCCGGCAGCCATTCGAGCGCGTGTTCGTGCGCCGCGCTACCCACAAGCAACGAGCAACCAGCCACCATCAACCAGATACCAGCCGCCGGTCAGCTACCAGCGACCAACGACCAGCCGCCAGCCACCAATCACTAACCACTAACCACCAACCACTAACCACTAGTAGACCGACCGTCGTCCTGTTCAACGACACCTTCACCAACTTCTACCACCCTGAAATCGGTGTCGCAGCTACAGAGGTGCTGGAAGCAGCAGGACTCGACGTGCGATTGGCTTCCCACGGCTGTTGCGGGCGACCGCTGATTTCTCAAGGGCTGCTCGGTGAAGCGAGGGCGCTCGCGCGAGCCAACGCCGACTCCCTCTACGCAGCTGCGCAAACCGGCGAGCCCATCGTCTTCCTCGAGCCCAGCTGCCTGTCGGCGGTGCGTGAGGACGCGCCGGCGCTGCTGCGAGCCGACGCGCAGCGCAAAGCAGAAGTCGTTGCGGCAGCTTGTGTCATGCTCGAGGATCACCTCGAACGCCAATGGCGAGCCGAACGTTTGCAGCTGCGACTCCGGCCGGGGCCGTCCAGAATCCTGTTCCACGGACACTGCCATCAGAAGGCAATGGGCCTGTCGGCCTCCTCGCGCGCGCTGCTGTCACGAATTCCCGCGTCCGAGGTCACCGACCTGGACGCCGGATGCTGCGGCATGGCCGGATCGTTCGGCCTGGGATCCGAGCACTACGAGATCTCTCGTCGGATTGGTGAGCGTCGCCTGCTGCCGGCGGCGCGCGGCATGGGACCGGAGACTGTTCTCGCAGCGGCAGGTGTGTCCTGCCGGCAGCAGGTGGCTCATTTCGCCGGCGTCAACGCGGTCCACCCGGCCGTGTTACTGCGCTCACTGCTTGCATCTGCGGAGGATGCCGAGGACGCGGGGCACGAGGACGTAGAGGGACACCGATGACGATCGCTCGGCTCAAGCGCCCTCCCGCCAGCAGCCTCGTGCTGGCGCTGCTGTGCCTGATGTATTTCATCGTGTACGTCGATCGGGTCAACCTCGCGACCGCTGCGCGCGACATCAAGCAGGAGCTGTCGCTGTCGAACATGCAGCTGGGACTTGTCTTCTCGGCCTTCGCGTACCCCTACGCGCTGTTTCAAGTCTTCGGCGGCTGGGTGGGCGATCGCTTTGGCCCGCGACTGACCTTGTTCGCCTGCGGCGTCGTCTGGGCGGTCGCAACGATTTTGACTGGTCTGGCGACGAGCCTCGCGACCCTCTTTCTGTTTCGGCTCCTGCTCGGTTTTGGCGAAGGCGCGACGTTTCCCTGCGCGACGAGGGCGATGCAGAGTTGGACGCCGGTCAAGCGCCGCGGCTTCGCGCAGGGCATCACGCACGCCTTCTCGCGGCTCGGCAACGCGGTGACGCCGCCGATCGTCGCTGCCCTGATCGCACTGGTCACGTGGCGCGGATCTTTTGTCGCGCTCGGCGTCGTCAGCGCCACCTGGGTCATCGCGTGGGTCTGGTATTACCGCGATTGTCCCGCCAACCATCCGAGCATCACACGCGAGGAGCTCGATCTCCTGCCGAATCATGGTCTTCCGTTGACGGCCGTGCGGCCCGACGTTCCCTGGAAGCGGCTCGCGCGCCGGATGCTGCCGATCACGATCGTGTACTTCTGCTACGCCTGGACCCTCTGGCTGTATCTCAATTGGCTGCCCTCATTTTTCCTCCATGAGTACAACCTGGAGCTGAGCCGGTCGGCTCTGTTCGCGTCGGCGGTGTTTTTCGCAGGCGTTGCCGGCGATGTGGCCGGTGGCGTCGTCAGCGATTTCATCCTGCGGCAGACCGGCGATCTTCGTCGGGCGAGGCTTGTCGTCGTGGTCGGCGGGTTCCTCGGATCGTTCTTGTTCCTGCTCCCGATTTTCGCAACTCGCGACATCACGGCGATAGCGCTCTGCCTGGGAGGAGCCATGTTCTTTGCCGAGATGGTGATCGGCCCGATGTGGTCGATTCCGATGGACATCACTCCGAAGTACTCCGGGACCGCAAGCGGGATCATGAACACCGGCTCGGCAGTCGCCGGCATTCTGTCGCCGATCGTGTTCGGCTTCATCATCGACAAGACCGGCGATTGGCATCTTCCATTCGTCGGCTCGCTGCTCATGATGCTGGTCGGTGCCTCGCTGGCGTTCACGATGCACCCGGAGGCGGCGTTCGAAGAAGCCGCGGCGCCCACGCTCGCGTGAGGCTCGCGCTACTTTCCGGTCCACCTTGGCGGACGCTTTGCCAGGAAGGCCGCGACGCCTTCCTTGAAGTCGGCGCTTCCGTAACACATCTCGACGAGATCCCGATCGTCGCCGGCCGCGAGGCGCCGCTTCGCCGCGAGACGACGCAGCATTTCCTTGGTCGCGCGCAGGGTCAGCGGTGCATTCGAGGCGATCTCACGGGCGAGATCGCGGACAGCCTCCTCGATTTGATCGGCGGCCACGATGCGTGTGACCAGGCCGACTGCGAAGGCATCACCTGCGCCGACAAAGCGGCCCGTGAACAACAGATCCTTGACGACCGCGGGGCCGACGAGATCGGTGAGCCGCGCGTATGTGGCGCCGGACAGGCAGTTGCCGAGCGTTCTTGCGATGGGAATCCCGAACGTCGATTCGGGCGTGGCCACGCGAATGTCACAACTGAGCGCGATTGCGCACCCGCCCCCGGCGGCGACACCCTGCACCAGTGCAATCGTCGGCTTCTTCACGCGCTCGAGCCGATCCAGCACGTCGTCGATGCGATGTTCGTACGCGAGTCCGTCAGCTGCCGTCCGAAAGGCCTCGAACTGCGCGATATCGGTCCCCGCCACGAAAGCCTTTCCGCCGGCGCCCCGAAGAACGAGCACCTTGACTTCATGATCCTCGTCGAAGCGGTCGCAGGCTTCGACGAGCGCGTCGTACATCTCCCACGTCATCGCGTTCCGGGCCTCTGGGCGATTGAAGGTCAGAATCCCGACCGGCCCATGTGTTTCGTACGTCGCGTGCGGAGTGGGCAAGGGTTCCTCCGGCTAAAATGGCGCGAGCGTGTCAAAGCCGTCGCGCAGGGGTGATTTGGCGCTCGAAGGCCTTCGGGTGCTTGACGTCACGCAAGTGATGGCGGGGCCATATTGCGCGATGCTCCTAGCGGATCTGGGCGCCGACGTGATCAAGGTCGAACCTCCCGGCGGCGACTCGACGCGACAGATGCCCGGCGCGGCGGGCACCGAGAGTCCCAGCTTCAACGCCGTCAACCGCGGCAAGCGCAGCATCGTCATAAATCTAAAAGACGCCGACGGGCGAGCTGTCTTCGAACAACTTGCGCGGTCGGCAGACATTCTGATCGAGAATTATCGGCCAGGCGTGATGGCGGCGCTCGGACTCGATTACGGCCGTCTGGCCGCGCTCAATCCTCGTTTGATTTATGCCTCCATTTCCGGGTACGGCCAGACGGGACCTGCTCGCAGCAAGGGTGGATTCGATCTGATTGCGCAAGGCGTGTCGGGCATCATGTCGGTTACCGGAGAGCCGTCCGGGGCCCCTGTGAAAGCGGGCGTACCGGTTACCGATCTGGCCGCCGGCTTGTTCGCGCTCGTCGGCATTCTCAGTGCGGTCGAATACCGCCACCGGTCCGGCGCCGGACAACAGGTCGACACGTCGCTGGTCGATGCCGGCGTGGCGTTGTCGGTTTGGGAGGCAACGGAATACTTCTCGGGGAGCGGCATCCCCGCGCCGATGGGATCGGCTCACCGGATGAACGCCCCGTACCAGGCGATCCGATGCGCCGACGGCTACATCACGCTTGGCGCGGCGAACGACCGTCTGTTCCGTCGACTCGCGGAAGTCCTCGGCTCTCCCGAGTGGATCGACTTGCCTGAATTCGCCAACAACGCGGGCCGCGTCCGCCACCGAGCGGAGCTCGCCACACGAATCGAGGTAATCACCATCCGTCGGCCGCGCAGCCATTGGCTGGCCGTTCTGGAGGCCAACGAGATTCCGTGTGGACCGATCAACGATTACGAACAGGTGTTTTCCGATCCCCAGGTGATTGCTCGCGACATGGTTGTCGAAGTCGATCACCCGGCGCTCGGCCGTCTGAAAGCGCTGGGCTCGCCGATGAAGTTGAGCGCGACGCCGCCAGACGTCCGGCGGACGGCGCCGAGGCTGGGGGAGCACACCGACGAGATCCTGGCCGAGGCTGGGGTGACCGCGAACGAAATTGCGGCGCTTCATCGCACCGGTGCCGTACGGTAATTTGTCCTGTCATTCGATTATCCCGGGCCATCGCCGACGCGAACTCGAGGCCCGCTCGAATGCGTACGCCATCTGCAGCAGTCCCCAGTCGTCCTGGTGCCGCGCGACGATCTGGAGACCAACCGGCAACCCTTCTGGTGTGAAGCCGCAGGGAACCGAAATCGCCGGGTGACCGGTCGCCGATACGTAGTAACACGACCGCATCCAATCGATGTACGTCTCCATCGACACGCGGTCGATCTCAGTCACGAAGGGCTTCTCGACATCGAATGGCGGCACCTGACAGACCGGCAGCACGAAGAACTCGTGGCGATCCATGAATTGCCGCATGCGGTGATACAACTCGGTGCGCTTCATCTCCACGCGAGCGATCTGTGTCGCCGTCAAGCGCTCGGCGCGATCGATTTCCCACAATACGGTTTCTTTCACAAGATCGCGCTGGCTGGCGACCCGCTCGCCGATTGGGACGAACGCCAGAGCTCGCGCGGTCATGAAGACTTCGTCCGCGTCGGAGAAGTCGGGCTCAGCTTCTTCAACCGTGCAACCGATCGATTCGAAGCAGGGCCTTGCGGCATTCACCGACGCTCTAACCCGGGCATCAACCGGCAATCCGCCGAGATTCTTCCACCAAGCGACTCGGACGCCCTTGAAATCGCGATCCAACGGACCGGCAAACCGGCTGCCCGGATCTGCGAGCGCGATCGGCGACCGTGGATCGGGTCCAGCCAGCGCGCTGAGCAGCAGCGCGACATCGGCCACGCTGCGCGCCATCGGACCCTCGACGCTCAGCGTGGACCAGGCCATTGGCGCAGGCCACTTTGGCACTCGGCCGGGCGACGGTCGAAACCCCACCACGCCGCAGAAGCTCGCCGGGTTGCGGAGGGAGCCGCCCATATCGGTGCCGTCCGCGATCGGCAGCATCCCGCAGGCGAGCGCAGCAGCTGCGCCGCCACTGCTGCCGCCGCACGTTTTCGTCAGATCGTAAGGATTGAGCGTGGCTCCGAATACCGGGTTGAAGGTTTGCGACCCGGCTCCGAACTCGGGCGTATTCGTCTTGCCCACCAGAATGGACCCAGCGCGCCGGAGCCGCTCGACCAGCAGCGAATCCTCAGTCGGCACGAAGTCCTTGAAGATCGGCGATCCAAACGTTGTTCGAATGCCTTTCGTCAGCTGCAGATCCTTGTGGGCGATCGGCAGCCCATGAAGAGGACCGACGATGTCGCCGCTCGACAGGCGTTCATCGGCCTGTCGCGCAAGCTCCATCGCGCGTTCACCGACCAGCGTTACGATCGCGTTCACCACCGGGTTGACGCGTTCCATCTGCCGCAGGTGAGCGCCGAGCGCCTCTCGCGCCGAGAGGGCTTTCGTACGGATCAGCCGCGCCATCTCGACCGCGCCCAGTCGGCAGATGTCCAGAGATTCCATTTCAGGCCGCGTCGGTTCTGGCGAGGAGCTCCAAGGCGGCTGTGACGCCCCCGCGGTTGAACGGCACGCCCGAGACGGCCAGGCCCATCTCGATGCCGCTCAGCGTGGCGGCCAGCATCAGATCGTTGAAATCACCGAGATGGCCCACCCGAAAGATCTTGCCTTTCCATTTTCCAAGGCCTGTTCCGAGCGACAGATCGAAGCGTTCGAGAATGATGCGACGGAGCGCATCCGCGTCGTGCCCTTCCGGCGTTATCACGGCCGTCAGCGAGCTGCTGTGTTCCTTCGGATCGGCGCAGACGATGTCGAGACCCCACGCACGCACGGCACACCGAGTGGCTTCGGCATGCTTCCGATGTCGGGCAAACACCTCCTCCAGACCTTCGTCGAGCAACATCCGAACCGACTCACGCAACCCGTAGAGCAGATTTGTTGCTGGTGTGTACGGAAAGAAGCCCTGGGTGTTGTCCGCAATCATCGGCTCCCAATCCCAATACGAGCGCGGCAGCCTCGCCGACTTCGATGCCTGGCGGGCCTTTTCGCTGATTGCGTTAAACCCGAGTCCCGGCGGCAGCATCAATCCTTTTTGTGAGCAGCCGATCGAAACGTCGATCTCCCACTCATCGTGACGAACGTCGATTGAGCCGAGCGATGAAATCGTGTCGACCAAGAGCAGCGCGGGATGAGAAACCAGATTCATGCGCCGGCGAACCTCCGCCACACGGCTGGTTACGCCGGTCGACGTTTCGTTGTGCACAATGGCAATCGCCTTGATGAGGTGATGTGGATCGTCGAGCAATCGGGCGTACACGGCGTTCGGGTCGACGCCATGACGCCAATCGCCCGGAACGAACTCAACGTCGAGTCCCAGCCGAATGGCCATGTTCCGCCACATCGTGGCGAAGTGGCCGGTCTCGAACATCAGTACCTGATCGCCCGCCGACAGCATATTGACCAGTGCCGCCTCCCACGCTCCCGTTCCCGACGACGGATAAATCACGACCGGGTCGCTAGTCTTGAAGACCCGCTGCACGCCCGCGATCGCTTCCCGCGCGAGCGCTTGGAACCGGGGTCCACGATGATCGATCGTCGGCTGCGACAGGCTGCGGAGAATCCGCTCGGGCACATTCGTAGGCCCGGGAATCTGGAGAAAGTGCCACCCGCTGCGGCGTTTCATCGATTGCCTCGATTTCGTTCAATTATGGAACGAGCCCCGCTGAGCGGCGTGTAAGGCCGCCGCTTCCAAAGTCACAATGAGGACCAATTCGATCGTTACCTGCACACAGATTCGTCGGTCGTGTGCTTCACTTGAACACGGCAGAGAAAGAGTCTTGCGGTCTCGGGCGAATGACCGCCGCCAAACGATTGCGTCAAAGAGACTTACCGGCCCGGGCGCGAAGCGCTTCGCGGGTACGAGCCTTGCGGCTCGAGGACCAGATCCGTGGTGCGCCAAGGTGTGAACGATCGACTGAGACTGCAACGGGACATGAGCTGGCGCCGAGGATTGCCGGTGCTGACCGATGGGACCGTCACGCTCAGGGAGCTTCGCGCGCGCGACGCGGGTTCGTTGCTTGCACACGTCTGCAAACCATCCGTCCTGCGATACATCGCGCCATCCCCCTCAACCAAGCAGGGTTTCAAGCGGTTCATCAGGTGGACACATTTCCAACGACGTGCGGGACTCCATGCCTGCTTCGGCGTTGTGGCGCCCGGCAACGCGTCTGCTGTAGGTCTCCTGCAGATCTGGCCAATCGAGCTCGACTTCTCCACGGCGGAGTGGGGATTCGTGCTGAGCGACGCGTACTGGGGCACCGGCCTGTTCGTCAGCGGCGCGCGGCTGCTGCTCGATTTCGCGTTCGGCACGCTCGGTGTTCATCGCCTGGAGGCTAGAGCGGCCGAGGCCAACGCGCGCGGCAATGGCGTGCTGCGCAAGCTCGGGGCGAGGCGCGAAGGGGTGCTTCGACGGGCCTTCCGGGACGGTGACGAGTTGCGGGACCACGTGATGTGGTCGATTCTCGCCGACGAATGGCTCTTGCGCTGTGAGAGCGGCGCGAAGGCTACCGAGGAAGATGGAACAGCTTGAACTCGCCCGTTGGGAGCCATTCGAGGAGAAGCCTGCGATCCGGGCTGAGCCTGAAGCCTTGTCCGACAGGGGTCTCCTGGACCACCCAATCGGTTTCCCCCGTCAATAGGTCGCGTTGCTCCATTCCGCCCTCGATCGTGCAAATCAAGTGACGACCATCCGGAGTCAGTCCGGCGAAGGTTCCTCGAGCCGGCCAATGGCGAATCAATTCACCATGACGATCGAACACGAACAATCCGATGCTCTGGTCGTCGCATGAGGGGTTCCCGCCGACGTCGTAATCAGCGTGGTCGATGTCTCCGGCAGCGATCGCCAACTCACCGTTGTTGGAGATCAGAATGTTCGAGCAGCCGATTGCCTTGCTCCACCGGGGCTCCCTATCTCCGGGTCCCCAGAGTTGAATGACTTCTCTTCCGGATCCGCGGAACGGTGTCTTCCTTTCGATCTTCCACAAGCCATCGTCGGAGAGATGACTGTCGTAGGCGGCCGGCCACCAGTTCAGCTCCATGCCGCGCAATTCTTCTTTATTAAGGGTGACTAGCTGAATACCTGTGATCGGTTCAACTCGTGATGGCCAAGTGATCGGCAGATCATTGAGGTGGCCAGACCAGCGGACGTCTCCTCGTCGCGACAGCAGGTACCCCACCGACGCGCGAGTCGCAACAGCTATCACATCGCCGCTCAGCGCGAACTTCACGGCCCAGGGAGTGCCGGCCGTCTTGAAAAACGCTCGTCGCCCGGCACGGTCGGCGATCCATACGTACTTGTAGTCCACGGTGCCGCCGATCGCCACAGCGTCGCAATGGGGTGACACAGCTACCGAGTGTGCTTCGATCAACCGATTCGCTTGCCGAAACTTCCACTTCCATAAGAGCCGACCTTTCGCGTCTATCACCCCGACGGTCGCGTTCGTCGTGACAGCCACGCAGGAACTGCTGGGAGACCACGCTAGGAGAACGACTGGTCTGAGATCGTCATGCGTTGCGCTCGACGCTGCTTGGAGCTGGCGCGGTTGCGCACGGGCGTTTGTAACGTTTGCAACCAACAAAAACGTCACCAGGATCTTGGCCAAAGTTGAGGCCCGTATTCGATTGTCTGTCTGTGTTTGGCGGTCGTGGCTGGCGCTCAATGGGTGATAGCTGGATCGGCCGAGGTCCTTACCGTACCTTAGGCGGTTTCCATCGTTCCGATCATGAGCTCGTAGAGCGCCAGCCCGACCATGATGAAGTCGACGAATCCTCCGCGCCTCACCGGATCGGCAAAACCGGCGAT
>Ga0066903_100002936_pt1 | contig 13639 bp, 9 predicted proteins | sample PanSoiMetaGPlot1_FD_67491 | JGI IMG/M metagenome (GOLD analysis project Ga0066903, IMG submission 67491) | Tropical forest soil microbial communities from Panama analyzed to predict greenhouse gas emissions - Panama Soil - Plot 1 (version 2) | ecosystem: Environmental > Terrestrial > Soil >... | reverse complement strand
TCGATCAGCTTTTCGTGGATCGCCTGCTTGAAGTAGGCGGCGCGGGCGCCCAATTGTGGCAAGCGGTCGATCACATCCTCGACAAGGTGGAACCGGTCGAGATCGTTGAGCACCACCATGTCGAACGGCGTCGTCGTCGTACCCTCTTCCTTGTAGCCGCGCACGTGCAGGTTCTTGTGATTCGTCCGACGGTAGGTCAGTCTGTGAATGAGCCACGGATAGCCGTGGAAAGCAAGGATGATGGGTTTGTCCTTCGTGAACAGGGCGTCGAAATCCGGATCGGAGAGCCCGTGTGGATGCTCGCTGGCTGGCTGGAGCTTCATCAGATTCACGATGTTGACAACCCGGACCTTCAGTTCGGGCAGGTGCTTGCGAATCAGCTCGACCGCCGCCAGTGTCTCCAGGGTTGGCACGTCGCCACAGCAGGCCATGACCACGTCCGGTTCGCCGTTCTTGTCGTTGCTCGCCCAATCCCAGATGCCGAGGCCCGCGGTGCAGTGCTTGACGGCCTGGTCCATGGTCAGCCACTGCGGGGCGGGTTGCTTGCCGGCAACGACGACGTTGACGTAGTTGCGGCTGCGCAAGCAGTGATCGGTAACTGACAGCAGACAGTTCGCGTCGGGCGGCAAGTAGACGCGGATGACTTCAGCTTTCTTGTTGATGACGTGGTCGATGAAGCCAGGATCTTGGTGGCTGAAGCCGTTGTGGTCCTGCCGCCACACGTGCGAGCTGAGCAAGTAATTGAACGAGGCGATGGGCCGCCGCCAAGGGATGTGATTGCACACCTTGTACCACTTGGCGTGCTGGTTGAACATGGAATCGATGATGTGGATGAACGCCTCGTAGCAGCTAAAGAAGCCGTGACGTCCTGTCAGCAGGTAGCCCTCCAGCCAGCCCTGGCACTGATGCTCACTAAGCACCTCCATCACGCGTCCATCGGGGCTGAGTTTGTCGTCTTCCGGGTAAATCTCCGCCACGTAGCAGCGAGTGGTCACGTCCAGGACGTCTTGCCAGCGGTTCGAGTTGTTCTCGTCGGGGCTGAAGAGTCGAAAGTTCTTGCTCTCCAGGTTCATCTTCATGATGTCGCGGAGAAACTTGCCCATGACGCGGGTGGACTCCGCCGTGGTCGCTCCCGGGCTTGGCACTTCGACCGCGTAGCTTCGGAAGTCGGGCATCTTGAGGTCGCGGAGCAGCAGGCCGCCGTTGGCGTGGGGGTTGTCGCTCATCCGGCGATGACCCTGCGGCGCCAGGGCAGCCAGTTCGGGCTTCAACTTTCCCTGGGCGTCGAAGACTTCCTCTGGCCGGTAGCTCTTCATCCATTGCTCGAGAATCTTCACGTGCTCCGGCTTGTCCATGTCCCCCATCGGAACCTGGTGGCTTCGCCAGTAGTCCTCGCATTTCTTCCCGTCAATTTGCGGCGGGCAGGTCCAGCCCTTGGGCGTGCGGAAGACGATCATCGGCCAGGCGGGCCGCTTCACGACACCATTGGCGCGGGCGTCGGCCCAAATCTGCTTGATCTCCGCGACGACGGTGTCGAGAACGTCGGCCAGTTGCTGGTGGACCGCCTGGGGATCGTGTCCCTCGACGAAGTAAGGCGTGTAGCCCATGCCCTCGAAGAACTTCTGTAACTCCTCCTTGGGAATGCGAGCGAGGAAGCAGGGATTGGCGATCTTGTATCCGTTCAGGTGAAGAATCGGAAGGACGCAACCGTCGCGGGCCGGGTTGAGGAACTTGTTGCCGTGCCAGCCCGTGGCCAGCGGACCGGTTTCCGCTTCGCCGTCACCGACGATGCAGGCAACTATCAGGTCCGGGTTGTCGAAGGCGGCGCCGTAGGCATGACTCAGGGCATAGCCCAGTTCGCCGCCCTCGTGGATGCTGCCGGGCGTCTCCGGGGCGACGTGGGACGGAATGCCTCCCGGGAAGCTAAACTGCTTGAACAGCCTTCTCATTCCCTCGACGTCGGCGCTGATGTTCGGGTAGACCTCGCTGTACGTGCCTTCCAGGTAGGCGTGGGCAACCAGGGACGGGCCACCGTGCCCGGGACCGATGATGTAGATCACGTTCAGGTCATCGCGCCTGATGACACGGTTCAGGTGGACGTACAGCATGTTCAAGCCGGGCGACGTGCCCCAGTGCCCCAGCAGCCGAGGCTTGACGTGCTCCCGCTTGAGAGGCTCTTTCAGGAGCGGGTTGTCGAGCAGGTAGATCTGGCCGACCGACAGGTAGTTGGAGGCCCGCCAGTAGGCATCCATCTTCTTCAACTCTTCGGCGGAGAGGGGACCTGCCGCCGCGGCCTTGCTGCCTTCTTTGGTCTTCCGGGTCACGTCCGTGGTTGCGGTTGCCATTGGTCGATCCTCGCGTGGAAAGAGGTACGTTCAATTCAAGGTTCGGGTAAACTGTTCACTGGATTCGGACGGCTACCTTGACTTCTCGAATAAGTCCACCCACTGGCGGTAGGACGTCGCGATCTTATCGACGGCGGCGGCGCGAGATATCTTGCCCGCGCGAAAGCTCGTCAGCGCGTCCCAAAACGTGGTCCGGCCGACCGCAAAGCCGATGAATCCCGGCACCTTCGCGGCCGTGCTCAGCCACTCCCGCACCTTCTGGTCGTTCTCGCCGCGGCCCAGGACAATGCAGCCAACTTTGTCACGGCCGGCCCTGCGAGCCGCCGCCACCACCGTCTTGCAGTCCTCCGTGCGATCGATTCCTTCGATCTTCCACACGTCTGCCTCGACTCCGGAGTCCTGCAACTCGTGGATGGCCTGCACCATCAGTGCGGGGCGAAGCTGAAGATCGTACGCCTTCTTGTCGTTGCCCAGGCGTTGGAGCTGGGCCGGCTCTGGGGGAACCAACAACTCGAACATGTAGAGGCGGCTGGTCCGATGCAGGTAATCCGACAATTCTTTGAGGCGACCGGCCTGGCGGTGGTTTAACTCCGCGTTCCCTTCCGGGTTATAGCGCACCAGCACCTTGCAAAAGGTTGGATTGAACTCCTCGACGTGGCGGCCAAAGTCCGCGCCGTACTCGAAGTCGAACTCGTCGCGCCCGCTTTTCTCCGCTGGGCAAGCCGTTATGAAGCCCTGGTTCGAGGCATCGCGGAGAATGGCCGCGCCGTAGCCCTCGTCTACGAGGATACCGGCACGATCCTTGCGAATTCCGCCCGCTACAGCCGCCTTGAACCCGTCGTAGATCACCTGCTTGGCGGCGGCGATCTGCTCGGTTTGGTCCGCACTAAGCGGTTCCTGCCAACCGAACATGTTCTTCGAGAACGTCGCGCGGTGGTCGAAGGGCAACACGTACAGCGGCTTGTCGTAGCCGATCATCATGGTCGTCTCCTCATGTGTCGATTTCCCAATTTCACCATCTAGTCCGTGCTAAGGCCCTACGATACACGGTCGCCTCCAACCGACCGGAGGGCGACGGGACATTGCCTTGACCCGGGTGGGCACGAGTGTACCCCCGGGCATGGTCTTGACCTCGAAGAGTGCAGCCAGTGAATGACGTACAACACGTTCGGGCGCGATCCTAATTGGGCTTCCCTCGTTGGAACGCGAGGCCCGGATCGTCGGCCGCTCCGCCGATCATCTTGAATTGCAGACCATCCCGCCCCTTGGGCGTCAATTCCGCGAGCAAGACGCCGCCCGTATCGGGCTCCATCGCCAGGACGTTGCCCTCCACGGTGTAGACCCCCTTGACATGTTCCTTCTTAGAGCCGCGGGTGTACGCCCAGGTGAACGCGCCGTCCTTCCGGAGGTCCATCGAGTAGTTTGCATTGCCCTTGCCCGCGGCGGTCCAGTTGCCAAGGACATCGTCCGGCGGGACTGGCTTGGGCGCCGTCCCGGTCGATGAGTCGGTTGCCTTGGCATCCCGGGGTGAAAGGGTGGCGACCAGGGAGGCGGCCACCGCATCCTTTGGCTGCAGCTTTGCCGCTTGGCGAAATTCGCCGAGCGCCTCGTCAGGGTAGCCGCACGTGAGGTAGTGATACCCGAGCAGGAAGTGCACGTCGGCAGCCTTCGGGTTCTTGTCGCGAGAGGCTTCCAAGGACCGCAGGTGGTTCGTGTAGGTGTCCATGTCGGGGTACAGGCTAGCCAGGGTTTTGGCGTCCCAGCCGGGTCCAACCGCGAGCACCGCGTGAATGGCTGCGGCGGACGCCGTGTACCGGTGCGACGCAAAAAGCACCAGCGAACGGAACTCGTGCAGCACGGCATCGTGCGAAAGCTGCTTGATCGCCTCGTCGGTCAGCTTGAGAGCCTTTTCGTAGTCGTTTTCGAAGAATGCCGCACGGGCCTGGTCGAACTTCGCCACGGCTTCCTGGGTAGCGGTCGGCGGCGCAGTAGCTTCCGGTTGGCCGTAATCCACGGGCATGGTCACGATAGGTTCGGTATAACTGAAGCTCTGGGTTTCCTCGTAGTACGGGTTGTAGTAATCGCCGTAGCCGAACCAAGACGACACCGCATTGGCGCCCCACCAGGTCAATCCGACCGCGGCAGCAACGGGGTAGTTATCCCACAGGTAGTCCCACCGATTCCAGTATCCCGGCGCATGACCCCAATACCAGCCTCCGTACCCCGGGTAGTGATCGTCGAACCAGTTCTGCCAGTCCTCACGGGCCTCATCGCGACGGTTCTGCCAATCCTCTCGAATCTGGTCGCGTTGTCCCTGCCAGTCCTGGCGAACCTGGCTCCAATCCCGAGCGGGAAGCTGGTCTGGCCGGCCTTCGCCGGTTAGTCGGTCCTGAAGTCCTTCTCGCCGATCCTGAATCGGACGGTCTGCCGGACGCTGACTGATCCCGGGGCGCCCGTCGCCTAGGCCGGGCAAAGTCGCCGGTCGATCACCAATTCGATCCGCGAGGCCGGCGCCGATTGCGCCGCCGGCAATTCCGGCTGGAAGTTGGGAAATTCCCGGGCGGCTGCCGACGCCGCCACGACCGCCCAGATCCGGCCGAGTGGATGGAAGAGTGGAAATGCCGGGACCACCGCCGACTCCCGGACGTTGGCCCACGGAAGGCCGTTGACCAACCCCGCCTCCCGCGCCTGGTCGAGTGGCCGGCAACTGGGTAGCCCCTCCCCCAATTGGGGGCCTAGTGCCCGGACGCGCGCCCGCGCCGCCACCAACACCCGGGCGAGAGGCCACGCCGCCGCCCCCGCTCGGACGAGTGGCCGGCCGTTGGGCGACTCCGCCACCGCCGCTGGGTCGACTGAACGATGGCGTGCGATTGATGCCCCCACCGCCGCCAGAGGGTCTTGCTCCACCGCTGACACGGCCACCGCCGCCGCCGCGGGCGCCGCCTCCACCTCCCCCGCGAGCGCCGCCTCCGCCGCCACGTCCGCCGCCGCCTCCGCGGCCGCCGCCACGTCCGGCAAACACGTCCATCGTTGCCCACAGCAGCACGCAGCCTACGCCGACTATGATCAACGTACGATTTCTCATGGTTGACACTCCTCAGTGGAATCCAGCCGGTGTCCCTCAGAAGGCCTCTATCGTTTCGGTCGTGGCGTTTTTCGCACTACTTTCACTTCGATGGGCGGAACGACCTCGTCGTCCACGATGCGGTCCCTCGAACGCCAGACGTACGCGTCCTTTCCGGCTGGCACGAGCATGTTGGTTGAGGAGGCCGTCGTCCCGTCCGAACGCACCCCCGTTGCCTTGATGACCCAGATATCATCATCGCGGGTCCACAGGCTCTCACCGAAGCCGCCTTCCGAATCGAAGACCCACGAGCGGATGCGCTTGGCGAGCGGGTCCCAGCCGATCCGCTGGCTCACGCGCATGGCGTTTTTCCCGCTGACCTGCAAGTTGAATTCTTGAAGGAGAAAGTTGCCGTCCTCGCTCCAGCGGCACGTCGAGTTGACGACGACGTTGCCGCCGTCGTCGACCCAATCACCCACCAGCCAGGCGAGCGGCTGAAGCTGCTCGTGGCTCGAAGGCGGCGGCCCCTCCTCGTCTCGGGCCATGGCCATCAGCCACTTGCCATCCCGCTTGACGTGCAGCACCGTGTAGCGGTCGTATTCCGGCGGCTCACCTGGCGCGGGGGTTTCCTTCGTCGAGCCCTCTTCTATCGCTATGTCTGCGCCGACGAATCGGATGGAATCAACCGTGACCTCGATGCGTTTCTTCGGGCTGCCGGCAAACAGTCCCGCGAAAGCTCGTGCGATCGCCTCGCGGCCTTCGTTTACGTCGCCATCCTTGTCAACGATTTGACCGTCCGGCGTGAACAGGGCCGCGATCGCCTTCGAGTCCTTGGCGTTGTAGGCTTTCACGAACGCGGCCACGTTCGCGCGGATGGCGGCGTCGTCGGCACTCCGATCTTTTGTCGGTTGCGCTTCTGTCTTTTCCTGGCCCTCTTGTGCCGAGGAAGCGGCCTGCTTCTTCGAGTCGGATTGACTTTGGACGGACGGTGACACGATCACCACCGCGCCGGCGAGCAATCCGATCGACAAAAGGAATGTTCGCATGGTGGACCCCTTCGCTCCCGTTGGTACTTACTGGTGTTCAGTTGACTTGGGACGCTGTTTCTTTCTCGATGGTTAGAAGTCAGCCACTCAATTACTCGCCCCACGTTCCAATTCATCGATGCACCGGCGGACTACTTCCGCGCTTTGGCGCAGGCGCTCCTGTTCGATCTCGTTCAGCGGGAGGGGAAAGACCTCCATCGCCCCGGTACCTCCGACGAGTCGCGGAAGCGATACTGTCACGTCGCGGACCCCCACGACATTTGCCGTCGGCGCGCAGACGGTTAACACCGAGCGTTGATCGTGGAGCACGGCATCCGTAATGCGAGCCAGCGCGCTGCCAACACCGTAATACGTTGCCCCTTTGCCGCCAATAATTGCGTACGCAGCCCCGCGCACTTTCCGGTCGGTTTCCTGACGCTCCCGTTCTGTAAATGTCACCCCACGCAGCCGGGTGAAGACCTCCAGGGGCATTCCTGCGATCGTGACGAGTGACCACGTTAGTACCTCGGAGTCGCCGTGCTCACCTATGACGTAACCGTGGACGTGGTGCGGATCCACTCCGCACTGAGAGCCGAGCAAGCTGCGGAAACGGGCCGTATCGAGCGTGGTCCCCGAGCCAAGCACCCGCCCGGGATCAGATCCACGCTCGGCTGCAATTCCGGCGGCGAGGTGTGTCATTACGTCGACCGGGTTCGTTGCGACGACGAGGACGGCTTTCGGCGCACGTGCGAGGATCTGAGGCACCGTTTCACGGAACACGGCGGCGTTTCTTTGCAACAAGTGCAGGCGAGTCTCACCAGCTTTCTGACCCACACCGGCACAAAGAAGGACCACGCGGCACCCCGCGAGGTCCTCGTAGACCCCCGCACGGACTTCCAGCGGATGCGCGAAAGGGACTGCGTGTCGGATGTCGTCAGCCTCGGCCTCTGCCCGCGCAGGCGACTTGTCCACCAGGACTAACTCCCGGCCGACCCCTTGCATTACCAGGGCGTAGCCGGCGGTTGAGCCGACGAAGCCACTCCCCACGATCCCAACCTTCATCTCAGCTCCCCACGGCGGCCTGACTGATCAATGCTTCCTTCGTCGCTTTTCTTCCAGAATCCGAAAGTCATGTCGAGCCCCGACCAGCACGGTATCTGCCATCCCCAAAAACAAGCCGGTGCCAACAGCGCCCGGAATCGCACGAATGTCCAACTCCAGCCGCGCGGGATCTGGAATGGCGTCGATCTGGCAATCGAGAATGTGATTTCCGTTGTCCGTCAAGAACAGGCTACCTGCCTGGCGAAAGGGGATTGGCCGAAAGCCGAGTTCGCCAAGCCGTCGTTCGCACAAGGCCATGGCGAACGGAATAACCTCGACCGGCAACTTTCCACGCGTGCCCAGCCGCGGGACCAGTTTTTCGTCGCCGACCAAAATGACGAGTCGGCGGGAGGAGGCGGCAACGATCTTCTCCCGGACCAGGGCCCGCCCGTATCCCTTGATCAGGTCGAGATTCGGATCGACTTCATCCGCCCCATCCACCGTGAGGTCCAGGATCCCTGCCTCTGCGAGAGTGAGGAGCGGAATTCCCTCCTTCGCGGCCAGGCTTGCGGTTTCCTCAGATGTCGGGACTCCTTGGACTCGCAAGCCCCCCGCACGGACGCGCGCGCCGAGGGCCTTGACGAACGCCTGGGATGCACGGCCGGAACCGAGGCCTATCCGGCACCCGTCGGGCACCCACTCCAGGGCTCGCTCGACGATGGTCATGGAGACAACCCCGCCAACCTCCTCAAGCCGGCCGAGGGGCAATTGCTCCTTGGCAGAAGCCAGGCCGTGTTCGGACCATTCTTCTCAACCGAAGATCACGGCTCACTTCGACCCGATCCCCTGCTGTTTTTCGAACTCGCGGCGGGTCTCTTCGCCGATAAAGTAAAACTTCTGACCGCCCCATTCGAGAGTCGATGCCGCCGCGATCTTGGGGAAGCGGACGTGGGCGATCGGGTCCTCGACCATCTGATCCTTCAAGTAAATCTCGCTCTCCCCCATCGAGAAGTACGTCTGCACGAAGTCCACGATTCGGTCGTCGATCCACTTTGCCGCTGCCGCCTTGTCGACGGCCTCCAGAGGGAACTCGATTTCGTCGTGTTTCTTGAACCTCAAGAGTACGGGGATGATGTCCAGGTCGTATCCCAAGATTACTTTTTGCACGTCTCGATCGGTGAACGCCGAGAGCTTGAGACGGACCCGGGCCACGCGCGACTGAAATTCCATCGTCGCCTCCCGGGCGGATGGCACGATTCGCGGCGTTGCCTGGACTCGATCCCCAAACTTCTTGATCAGGAATTCCAGGCGCGGCCGCCAGATCTCGCGCAAGTCGTCGAAAACCTTGCCGAGCTTTTCGATGCGCTTCTCGCGCTCTTTGTACTGCTCCACCTGTTCGGTTTGAAACTTCTTGACTCTCTGCTCGACTGCCGCGAACTCGGCGTCGATCCGACTGGCGAGATCGTTGGTGTCTGGCATGGTGCGCCTCTTTTCTTCTAAGTGAACCTGGAGTTTTTGAGTTTGGTCAGTCCCCAATCACCCATTTTCGACAGTACCTAGTGGGGAGTTCGCCCTCGTAGAATCCTGGTTCGAGTATCGTGGGCTGGCCGACGAGGAGATCCGCGCTTCCCGAGGCGCGGCCGGCCGACGTGGTTCCGATCCACTTCGCTGGACCATACCCGACGATGCCGGTCCGTGGAAGCAAAATCTTTTCGCTTCGTTAATGGGTTAAAGGCCAGCAACCGGTAACGGCGGACCAGCGTAGCTGTTGCACCACACGGGGCCGCCGCTATCCTATCCACATGGCATCCGCAAACCTCACGCTTCATCGTCTGCGCGCCGGCATGGTCGGCCTGGGGATGATCTTCGACGATACCTACCGGCCGCTGTTCGAGCAGCTCCACGCGGAGGGGCTTTACGGTCGCGATTTCGGTCTGGTCGATGTCGAGTTGGCCGCCGTCGCCACCCGGACGGGCAGCCGAGCTGAGCGCTACAAGAAGAGCGCGCCTGGCCGCATCGCCGACTTCGCCAGCTTTGCCGGGAACGAGGGAGTGCGGCAACTCGTTGCAGACGGCGTCGACGCCGTTTGCATCGCCACGCCGGACGATCGCCACTTCGAGGCGGCCCGGCTAGCCCTCGACGCGGGCAAGCACGTACTGATCGAAAAACCATCCGTGCTGCGGCTTCAGGAACTCGACGAATTGGACGCCATTGCACGCCAACGCGGTGTGCTGGCCAAGGTCGTCTACCACAAGCTTGCCGATCCCGACCACGCGAAGCTGCGCACCCACGTCGTGGATGGCGTGCTAAAGCACGTCAACAACGGCTACTGCTCCCTCTTGGAGCCAAAGCAGATTAGTGGCAGCCAGTTCGCCGAGTGGATCGCGGGGCGGAATCCAGGAACCTACGTCGCCGTCCATTACTTGAAACTGATCGATTTCACGTTCCACCACTTCGCCACTTCACCACCCTGGCGCCTCTCCCGCATTTCCGCCACCGGCCAGCGCGGCCTCGTCGGTCCCGCCGACGGCCCGACGTGGGACTCGGTGCAGCTCCAGGTCATCTACGCCTATCCCGACGGCCGCGAAGCCGCGTTCGACATCCACACGAACTGGGTCACGCCGGACAATTTTCCCGGCTACGTTGAACAAGAGGTGCAATTCCGCTTCGACAACGGCGTCTGGAACGCCCACCAGCGCAAGCGCGGCGTCGAGGTCACGGTTGAAGGCCGTACGCCACTGGACATTAAGAACACACCCAACCATCACTACAACGCCGACGTCCTCACGCCCTGGGGTGAACGCTCGCAGCACGGTTACGGCATCGGGATTCTGCGGCGGTTTTTCGAAGAGGTCGCGTTCGTCGAATTTGGCGGCCCCGAAGAGAAGCGCGGCGAGCGCTTGGAGTGGACGCGCTCGTTAGCTTACAACGACGTGTCGGCTGACCGAAACGTAGTAGCGGCGCTGCAGGCGTTGGAGGCTATTTTGGCGCGGCATGCAGTGGGACAACCCGGTAGCATCGTAGAAGTGAACGGGGCCAAGGGCGGCCTGGCCCTGTGGGTGCCGGGACGGGCCGACAGCGTTGTACTCTATTCACCGCGCGTGTGATGCTTGAGGTTCGCCGTGGAATCAAGGAAAGACTGCGCAATGATGCCTTCTATGCACCATCCGTCCGAACCAGTTTCCAATGCGGCACGCGATCGGGTCGCTCGATTCGAGCCGAGAGCGCTGCGGACTTACACGCCCACGCAGGCCGTCTTGGCCAAGAGCGCGGGCATTTACCACTGGACACCGGAAGGACGCGGGCTTTACGACTTCACGTCCGGCGTCCTGGTTGCCAACCTCGGGCACAATCCTAGCTCCTGGATGACGCGGTTCAGCGAGTACATGGGCTGGAAGGAAGCGGCAGCCGGCAAACAAGAGACGAGCGGCTACTTCGCCGCCCAGCCGATGACCGCGTACAACGCTGTCACGACGGTTGAAACCGAAGCCACGCGGCGCCTGGTAGAACTGCTGCATAGCCGGCCCGGCGGCAAGCGGTTGGAACAGGTGATGTGGGCCGCCTCGGGATCCGAGGCCGTTCAGAAAGCACTGTGGGCAGCACTTGCGCGCGACCCAGCCCGCGACATCATGATCGCAACGAGGCACGGCTTCCACGGCAAGAAAGGGCTCGCGGGAGCCGTAACTGGTTGCGAGACCGATCACGATCGCGATCCGCGCGTTCGATTCATCAGCTTTCCGATGAGCGAGTGCATCGACGTAAGCAAACGGAACGAATCGTTCGACACCGCGCTCTATCGACGGGAGCTGGAGGCTCTCCGCCACGAATTCGGTCGCCGGCTCGCGATTCTCGTCACGGAACCTTATCTCGGAGGCGGCGGGTCGTACCATCCGCACGTGGAATACCTTCGATCGCTGCAATCATTCTGTCGCGCCAACGACTTGGTTTTCATTCTAGACGAAGTGCAATCCAATTTTGGCCGCACCGGCGAAATGTTCGCTTACGAGACGTACGGGATCGAGCCGGACATCGTGGTGCTCGGCAAGGGGCTAGGCAATGGCGTACCCGTCGCAGCGGCCGTGGGCCGGGCCGACCTGTGGGACACTCTGACCTACGGCGAAGGCTCGGACACCTGGAGTGCGAACCCGTTGTGCTGCGCCGCCGTGCTGGCGACGTTGGACGAGTTCGCCGCACGCGACGTGTTGGCCGCCAGCCGCAAGTCGTCCGCGCTTATCGAAGCGGGTTTGGTGCGTTTGAAGGATCTGCCGTTCGTCGCCCACGTTCGTGGAGAGAAGGGCGGAATGGTCTGGGGCGTCGAGATGCGCGACCATGCGGGCCGCAGCGCCGCCGACTGGGCGAACGCGGCCGTGCTGGCATGTTACCGTGGCGACGGAACCGAGGGCATTCACCTGCTCGGCCCGCTGGCCAAGAAAGTGCTGCGGATCGCGCCACCTCTCGTTATCACCGAATCGGAATCACGTGCCGCACTGGAGTTAATGTTCCGCGTCCTTGCCAAGATTTCTTGAACGAATTGGTAGTTGAGGAACTCTTGTATTGCTGCGCGAGGCAAGAGTGCCACGCCTACCCGTTCACTTAACCAAGACGGACCATTGGCACTAATGCAAGTGCTTCTCGCGCAGTGCTTGCAGCCGCCGCAGCGCCGGCTTCACGGCGCCGTGCTCGTCCACCAGCCCGCAGTGTGGAAACTGGTGGGGCTCGGCGTCGCTGAAGTGCGTCCAGTAAACACCTTGCACGCTCGACTTGCAGGCGGCCAAGTTGGCAAACGCCTCGGCCCAATCGGCTTGCACGTCGGCGGAGATCGGTCGCCTCCAGTAGCCCGCATCGATGCGGTAGTCAGGGTCGGCGTCGGGGTCGGGGCCCTTCGAGGACGGGTAGCCCAGAGTGATTCGCAGCGGCACGCCCAACAGGGCGTACAAGTCGACGAGACGGGAAGTTTCGAGCAGGTCGCGGCATCCACTGCCGCGCGGCGCGATACCCATGACCAACTCGATGTCGAGCGCCGCCAGGTTGAGCCCCGCACGGATCAGGGTATCGGCAAAGAGGAACGGCGAGTGGATTCGGTCTTCGGCAGCCATGTACTCGCCCCAGGGCTGGGCGATGCCGACGACGAGTTCCAGCGCGGGATCGACCTTGCGCGCCGCCTCGATCAGGTGGACTGTCAACCACATCAGCTCGTCTTCGCCCAGCGACAGCACTGAAGCACAATTCGTCGCCGCGGTGAGTTGCCAACGGCGGATCTTGCCACGATAGCGGCGCACGACGGCCTGCACGTAGCCGGTCATGAAGCTGGCCAGGTTGCCCAGGTCGCGCTCGTAGAGCCATAGCCATCCGGGCAAGCGGGCCGACGAGAAGTCGAGAAGGGGGCCAGCGGTAACCGACCAGTTTTGGCCGCAAGCCCAATCCACCAGCGCGTCGTGCGCTTCCCAGCGGCACGCTCCTGCTTCTTCCGGCTCGACTTCGCTCCACGACAACGGCAAACTTACGGCGTTGCAAGCCTCGGTCAGCGCCGCGCCGGCCGCGCCTTCGGGCACGCGCGATCCGAGCCGGCAGCCGAGGAGCGTCTCGAACCGTGCCTGCCGCTGATGGCGCACGTCGAACATTTGCGACTCGTACGCGTCCACCAACTCGTCGGCCGCTCGATAGGCAAGAGCCAGCGCCGTCTGGGCCTGCGTCGTAGCCGCGGCCCTCGGCGTCTTGGCGATGGCAGCGCCAAAGGCAGCACATGCCTCGTGAACGTGATTCGCGAGTTCCGACGCGACTTGCAAACCGCCCGCTTGCCAGTCCCAAGCCTGGCAGCGAATCTGATTCACCTTACCTCGCGCCAGTTCCAGCGTCAGGTCGTAGGGAAGCGATCGCTCCATGAGCGTCGCGCTGGCTCCGACGAGGAGGCCGGCGTCAGCGATCTGCCAGGGGACGACCAGGTAGCCGCTCTCGTCCACGCTGCGGCGCAACGTTAGGTGTCCATTGTCTACGCGCGCTTGAGTGGGCCAGGGCATGTTGTCGGGCCCGCCAGCCAAGCACGCGCGCTCCAGGGCCCGCGTCGCCTCGGGGCCAAGGCTGGAAGGCAGCAGGAAGCTGATCGTGCCCATGCTCTGGGGTATTCGGCGTGAGTTGCTTGCGGACCGTCTTCGGACAGCCCCCTG
>Ga0066903_100002935_pt1 | contig 13642 bp, 2 predicted proteins | sample PanSoiMetaGPlot1_FD_67491 | JGI IMG/M metagenome (GOLD analysis project Ga0066903, IMG submission 67491) | Tropical forest soil microbial communities from Panama analyzed to predict greenhouse gas emissions - Panama Soil - Plot 1 (version 2) | ecosystem: Environmental > Terrestrial > Soil >... | reverse complement strand
GTCCGGTTGAAAAAACTTCTCGAACGCCTTCGCCGGCACACCACCAATACACGAATGCAAGGGCCGGTTGACTTGCCCGCACGACAGCATCGAGGCGGCAAAGTCTTGCCCGATTCACTCGCAAGAAACCGTCACCAAAAACGACCCATCCCGGTGCATCATTGTGCGTGAGGGTGGAATAGGCTTGCGCGCCGAAGATTCAAGCGGTGAACGCCGTGGCGAGGCGAGCGACCCGTTCCAGGGGAATCGGGAATTCCTCGAGCGGTTCCGGCGCGGCGACCGGATCGCCCTCGACCGGGTCTACTGGTTCTACGTAGACGGGGTCGAGCGGCTGGTGCTCTTAATCCGTTTGTTGAAGGTTCGATTCCTTCCGCGCCTATCCGCCTGCGCTGGAATCCTCTGACGACGCTCACGCAGCGATTGGCCGGGACTCCCTCACAACCCGTGACAAGGGTTCCGACAGATCGGCACGTTGCGATACGCTGGATTACCTATGTCGGAGAATACGTCAGAGGCGAAATCAAGAAAGAATCCGACCTCGTTGGAGCCCGCCACATACCCCGCAATGTAAAAGACGGCTCCGATCTCCTTGCCCAGCTCGTCAGGGCGGTCATGTCTCAGCCTCGCGTTAGCGATCTCTCCGCCTCTCAAGGCCCCTCCGATAATGAACCAAGCTCCACCGGCAAAACCCAATATTTTTCCTACGGTCACCAATTTTGTTGGCTTGTAACTCGCCAGCCCCGGAGCTCTGCCCTCCCCTGCCATACCGCGGGGCAGAATCTTTCGTTGAGGCTTCCCGTCCGAAAACGGGCCGAGCTCGATACCGTTCGACAACTTTAGGACATATGGCTGGACTTGCATCGTACCGAGCACGCGCGCGGCTTTGTGTTCGTAAAAGTGGTGCCACGCCTCCCCGGCCTGCGTCGCCTTGTCGAGGTGATCCATAATATCGATCAGTCGCTCCCATCCGTCTTTCTTCTCCCCACCTTCTTCCGGCGTATGCGTGAGGGCGATGTGATCCGCCTGCGTGGATTTCGACGACGTCTCACCGGGGATCGACAGCGGTGGGTCGCCGATATCCTCCTCCCCGATAGACGGGGGTGGGTCGCCGATATCCTCCTCCCCGATAGACGGGGGTGGGTCGCCTTCGGGAACCCCCGCTAGACCTTGCGGGTCCCAATAGAGCATCGGGTTCTGCGTGACATATGCGTACGGATTCAGCGCCCAGGGCGCTTCGAGCAGCTGCCCAGCGGGTGCCTTGACCACGGGATCCGGTGCCGTCCATCGCGCTGCTTGCGGCTGCATCCAGCGAGCACCGTGATAGCTCCATCCGGTCGTCGCGTCAGTGAGTTTTCCGAGGCTGTTCTGTTGCTCGCGGCGAAAGTCGACCGGGCCAACCGATCCTCTAACGCTCGCGTCGATCGGTTGACCGAACGGCTCGTATCGTCGTTCTTCCACCAACGCACCAACCTGATCGGTCGTTAGTACTGGCCCAACTGCAACGCCGCTATGAAAATAGGTCGTACTGATTCGCTGCCAGACTGTCAGCGCCGAGTCGCGGTTCGACCCGAGCGTTTCGCATGATGCGACAAAGAACAGCATGACCGGCCCAGCGGTCGCAGTGACCCACACAGGGCGGCGCTTTTTACCCATCACGCCGGCACCGCTCGCCAATAGCCCAGCGCCTACGAGCACGGCAATCAGTACCTTGGCGACCAAGTCGCCGGTGTCGCGCGGGGGATGACGGATGTCGCGCAAGGTCCCAGCGACCGCAGTAGCGGCCACCGCAGGTGGCGCGAAGGTCAGCTTCGCAACAATTCGGTCGCCGCGCCGCAGGTAGTGCTCCCTCGTGCCGTCGTGTTCGGTGTAGTCCTGCGTGAACCAGAATTGGACCTTGGCGGTGGGCGCGCCGGGGGCGGTCGTGGTCGTGGTGCGGAGGCCGTCGTAGCCGTAGGTGTGGACTTCGGCAATGGTCGGGCCGCCGGTGATGGTGCGCAGGGGGAGGCGCAGGCGGAAAGGTGAGATCTGGCCGTTGTGAATCCCCCAGCCGACGACGTCGCCGGCGTCGGTGATGGCGGCCGGGTGCGTGAGCTGCCAGCCGCTGGCGGGATCGATCGCCGTGTTCAGATCGATGAATCCGAGCTGGTCGTTGCGGAACCAGACTGTCCGGTCCGCGGACGCGGTGCTGCCCGCGACCTTCGAGCCGAAGCCGACCACGTCGCCGAAACTGTTCGCGGTGAGCGCCGTCATCTCGCCCGGCAAGCCGTCGATCGGAATGACGGTGTGCGTGGACAGGCGCACGAGGAATGCGCGCTCGGTCGGATCGGAACCGACCGTCCCCGTGACCGGCAGCCAGTCGCCCGCCGGGCGGCCCGGGAAGATCAGCGTGATCCCGAGAGCCGGGTCGACGAAGTTGTTGAGGTCGAGGACGCCGACTTCGTCGTTGAAAATGAACGCGTGCCCGAACTGCGCCGGATCGGTCGACGCGCCGATCGGTGGGGATGTCGGCGTCTGGGCGGTGCCGTAGACGTTGCCGATCTCGTCGACGAAGAAGGCCATGCTGCTCATGCCGCCGAGTGTCCCGACGTCCTGGAAGCCGCGCCCGTCGCTGTAAAGGAAACCGTGGAACTCGGTGCTGCCCACGGTCGTGTAGCCGGCCACCTGCCCCGCATCATTGATGTCGATTACGGTCGAGTTGTCGTTGGTGCTTCCGAGCACGCCGAGATCCTCGAGGCCGCGCGCGGCGCTGTAGCGGTAAGCGTGCTTCTGGCCGGCGGTGGTGAACGTTCCCGCGACCGTGCCGGCGTCGTTGATCGCGCTGCCGAACATGTCGCCCGTCAAACCGGTCAGCGCCCGCAGATCTACGAACGGTCCGGGACGCGACGACACGAATGCATGGAAGAAACCCGTCCCGGCGTCGCGCGCCTCGCCGACCACCGCGCCCGAGGCGTTGGCGTCGTTCCCAAACGCGATGTCGCCCCCGATGTTGCCCAGATCCTCGACCGGCAGGTTCGCGAACGGCGGCGGCGGCGCGGGACGCGGGTGCACCTCGCGCAGCTGGTCATAGCCGTCGTAGACGAGCTCGGCGCCGCGATCGCGGATCAGCCGTCCCGCGTGGTCGTAATCGAAGGCGCCGAGCTGGCAGGTACCGGTCGTGAGCGGCGGGTTCGAGCACGTCCCCGTCGCCGCGTCACACACGCCGGGCGCGTGACAGGCGTCGGGCACCGGGCAGATGACGGGATCGGTGCCCATGCAGGCGCCGGCCTGACAGACGTCGGCGCGGGTGCAGGCCGAGCCGTCGTCGCAGGAGGTACCGTCCGGCGCGAGCGGCATCGAGCAGACGCCCGTGCCGGGGTCGCAGACACCTTGGGCATGGCATCGATCGACGGGAGCCGGACACGTGACCGCCGTTCCCGGCACGCACGCCCCGCCGCGGCAGGTGTCGCCGTTCGTGCAGGCGTTGGCGTCGTCGCACGGCGTCCCGTCGGCCTGGCCGAGGCAGCCGCCCACCGCCTCCGCGCCGAGCTGCATCCGGAAGCCCCGCCACTGGCTCAGCGTATCGCTGTAGGCGACGCCGACGATCTCGTCGCTGTCGTTGATGGCCTTCGCCTCGACCAGCGTCCAGCCGCTCGAAGGATCGACGAGCGTGTTGAGATCCGTCAGCCCGACCGCGTCGGTGTAGACCAGCGCCAGCTGGGCCAACGCCGGCCCATTATCGTAGGACGCGCCGACGACAAAGCCGTTCTGGTTGACGTCGTCTGCAAAGCGATAAAGCCCCGCCCCGGCGCGCGTCGGCAGAACGCCGAGGTCCTTGATGCGCCCGGCCCCCAAGTCGAACCGGAACATCCGGTGCTCGCCGGCGTGCTCGCCGCGGCCGATGATCTGCCGCGCCTCATTGATTCGCGTGGCGGCGGTCAAGACCCAGCCGCTGTTAGCGGGAAGGAGATCGTTCAGATCCCTCATCCCATCGCGGTCTGTCACCAGGATCGCGTGGTCCTGCGCCCCTTCTGAGAGGCTGCTGGATCCGACCGCCTCGCCACGTTCGTTGATCGACGACGCGCTCACGCTGACGCTGAAGCCCGCCCCCGCCAGCGGCGACAGGAGCTGCACCTCGCCGTCCGCGTAGCGCATCCAGGTCCATCCCCGGTACGACTGATAGGCCGCTGCGGTGTCGTCCGCCCGGAGGTGGGCGATCTCGACGGGCGAAAGCGGCGTCTGGAACAGCACCACCTCGTCGAGCGCGCCGACGAGCCCCGCGCCCATGGTCAGCGTCTCCGTGTAGCCGACCAGCGTGCCTGCGGCTGGCACCTCACCGGCCAGCGCCCCGTTCACATAGAACCTGACCACGCTTTCGTTCCAGACCATCGCGACGTGGTTCCAGTCATCGACGGTCAGCGATCCGACCGGGCCGAGCAGCGGCGGTGGCGCGCCACTCAAGCCAATCGTCCCGGTCAGCGCCGTCGCGCCGCCCGGGCCGCAGGCGAGCCCGAAGGAATAGTACGACCCGCGCTGGAGGATCCAGGCCGGTGTGGCGGGGCACGGCCCGGACGGCTTGATCCAGGCGGAGATGCTGAGGCCGAAGCCGCCGGTGCCCGGGCCGAAGGTGTTGCCCTGCAGCAGCGTCGTCGCGCCATCGAACTGCAACGCCTGACCGAGATGGCCCCCGACGTAATGAGGCGAGGGCGGCTCCGGGAGCTGCGCGTTTCCGCCGACGAACGTGCTCGTGTCACGCGTGTCGCCGTCGAGGTGCCAGATGCTGAGCGCGCCTCCGTTTTCCAGGCCAATGGCGCCGACCACCGTCGGCAGATCGTTCGCGCCCAGCGCCTCGGTCATGGCGACGGGCCAATTGAATGAAGGGGCTGGAATCGGCAGCACGTGCAGGCTCCCGTCCGGCCTCACGATCGCGCCATGGAGCCAGTCAGTGGTGGACGGGCCGCCGACGGCGGTGACGAATCCGGCGGCGTTGATCTGGTTCGGGAAGAATGACGGCCAGCCGGGCGGGCTGGCGATCGCCTGCACCGTCGTGGCACTGGCGGTGAACGCGGTGTCGGCGTAGTTACCCGGCCCCGGCCAGGCGACTCCCGCGTTCGCCCAGCCGATCGCCGTGCCGGCGTCATTAATATCGACCGCTTGCGTCTCGTCCGTGCCGGGCGGATCGAAGAGTGAGAAGGGCAGGTACGGGCACGACGGCCCGTGCACGTACGGCGCTGAGCAGGCACCGGTGGTCGGCTGACAGGCGGCGGTCGGATGGCAGACGTCCTGCGCGCAGCTGACGGGCGCGCCGCTGGTGCATGCGCCGGCGCGACAGGTGTCGCCTTGCGTGCACAAGTCGCCGTCCTCGCACGGCGCGCCGTCCGCAGCGTTCGTGCACGAGGCGGTCAGCGCCGCGAACACCCTGGTTTCAGCGGCCGGCTGTGCCGATGGTCGCGACGCCGATCCGTGGCAGGAGGCGATCCCCACCACGAGGCCGCCGATCATCGCGAGGCGCCTCACCGCGAACCTCCCGGGGTGACGGAGGTCAGCTGTCGCGGGCCGTATCCCCGCTCGCCGTACTGATAGAGGCCGGCGAGCACGCCGATGTCCTTGGGACCGCTCACCTCGCGGCGAACCATGTTCTGAAGGGCGTCGTACGCGAACGTGAACTGGAACTGGTCGCTCCCCTGCCCCAGCGTCGAGCCGACCAGCCGCCCGCCGAGGTCGTAAGCGAACGTCGCCGTGTGGTCGAGCCCCTGCCCGTCGAGATCGGTGACGATCTTCGGCGCGCCGTAAGCGTTGCGCGTGACGGTGACCTCGTAGAGCGAGCCCGCGCCCGCCGGTTGGTCGACGCGGATGTGCGACGGCAGACCGAGCTGATCGTGCTCGTAGGTCTGCGTGACCCCGTTGCCGTAGCGTTCACTGGTGACCCGACCGGCGGCGTCGATCGCGACCGCCGCCCACAGGTCGCTTCCGTCCGATGAGATTGCGACCACGCGCCCGGCCCCGTCATACCGGTAGCCGGTCGCGAAGCCGTCGTCGAACTGCTCGGTGAGGAGGAGACCGGACGGGCTGAACGTCTGCCCCACGCCGCCGCTGGTGGTGGGCGCGTCCGGGACGGTGATCGATCGGGCGAGGCCATCCTGACGGCCGAAGTCGTCGTAGCAGAAGTGCACCTGGCCGGCGGGCTCTTGCACGACCGCCAGGCGCGCGACGGCGTGGCAGGTCGCGCCCGGGCCGTCGGGATCGGCGTCGTACTTGTAGACGTAGTCTGTGGCGGCGTTCGCCGTCGCTGCGTCGCCCCGCCGCACGAGGCGCCCGGCGTCGTCATAGTCGAAGAACACGGACTGGCCGACGCCGTTGGTGTGCTGGACCAGGAAGTTGCGGTCGTCGTAGGCGAGCGCGCGGTCGCCCGTGTCAGGGTCGTTGGCATGGATCAGCCGGCCCAGCGTGTCGTAGGCGAACGCATGCACCACCGCCCCGCCCTGGAGGCGCATGGCGGTGATGCGATCCGCGGCGTCGTAGTCGGCGTCGACGCTCTCGACGGTCGTGCCGTCCGCGCTTCGCTCGGTGTGCGCCACGCGCAGCAAGCCGTCCAGCTCCGAGCTGACCGGCCCGAGCTCGTCGCTGGCGACCGTCTGCGCGAGCGCGCGATAGGTGATCGTCTTGCGCGCGCCGTTCGGCAAGGTCTGCGTCCGCAACCGCCCCTGGGCGTCATAATCCAGCGTCTGGATGCGCGTTCCGTCGGCGGGCGCCGCAGGTTGCGCCACGGCGGAGTAGAACGGCTCGGCGACGCGCACGACGTGCCCTCGTTCGTCGCGCTCCTTCCAGTCGCCGATCACGAATGTATCGGCGGAGATCGGGGTGCTCGAGAACAGCTGCTCGCCGGCCCCGTTGGACACGGCTGTCGTCTGACGCCAGTGTGGACCCACCGGCCAGGTCGGGCCCTCGCGCTTCAGATCGTCCTCGCTGCCGTCGAAGACCCAGGTCGTCGTCGTGGGTCGTGGAGCGACCCAGTTGTAAAGAGCGTGCTGGTGCGGCGAGGCGCCGTCGAGTGAGACGCTGATCGGCCGCGCGAGCGCGTCGTAATCGATCACCGTCGTGTCGCCGTTCGGGTCCGTGACCGAGCGCGGTTTGCACAGCGATTCGTCCCAGACCATCGTCCAGGTGAGCGACGGCGACGCCCCGCCTGGGGCGACCGTCTCGGCCAGCGGGTGCAAACACCGGCCGTCGAAGCCGAGCGTGCGCGTCACGCCGCCCTCGTGGATGATGGCGGCGTTCCCGCAGCTGTCGTAGGCGTGCGTCGACTGCGTCACCCATCGATTGCCGGGCGAGAGGTAGCCATCCACCTCACGAAGGAACCCCTCACCGATCGTTCCGAGCGGCAGCGGGGTCGTCATCCCGCGACCTCCGTAAAGGTAGCGGGTGGCCTGGGCGATCGCGCCGGCGCCGTCGGTGACGGTCTCTTCCACCAGCCTGTCGCGCACCCACAACGTCCCGTCGTCCGCGAAGGTGCGGTGCAGGATCTTCTCGTCGCCGCCGCGATCGACCAGGCCAAGCCGCGTCTCGACCGTCGCGCGCGCCTCCGAATCCAGCTCGGAGAACGTCGTGCGCGTGATCAATGAGGTCGCGACGCCCTCGGCGTAGCCCGTCTCGATCTCCGTCGCCACCGCCCGCCGCGCGAGCGGCCCCAAGCCGGTCAGGTTCGACGGCGCGATCGCCTGCCAGTCAGTCTTCGTCGTCCCGAACAGCTGCCCACGGCCGTCGAGCCGGCGCGACGCCGTCACCTTGCCGCGCAGCACCCGGTCGTCGCCGAGCCCCGGATGGAACTGGCTCTCGTCAACCAGCGTGTCGCCCGGTCCGTCCGCATCCTGGGTGGTCTCGGTCGCCTGCAGGAAGCCGCCGAGGCGCCGCTCACCGCCGTCCCAGAAGCCGTCGCGCACGCCGAAATGCCGCACGCGCAACAGGCCTCCCGCGCCCGGATCGATCTGCGTGCGCACGACGACGGGGATCGCCACCGGAAGCTTGTGCGCCCACACGTTGCCTTGCGCGGCGGCCTCCATCGCCAGCGTCGCCGACGACTGATAGGCGAGCTGCGTCGATTTGCCGAGTCCGTTGCGGATCTCGGCCAGCATGCCCGCCGACGTCGGCCCGGCGAGATCCAGCACCCACATACCGCGGGGCGACGACCAGACCAGATCCAGCGAGCCGTTGCCGTCGGCGTCCGCGATGGTGACGACAGTGTCCGCGTCGGCCTGCTCCGGGCGATTCAGGTGGCGGACCTGATCGGACAGCCCGCCGTTCGCGTCGCCTGGGTACCAGTAGACAAACCCGCCCGATATCCGCACCAGGTCCATGAGGCCGTCGCGGTTCAGATCCGCGAGCTGCACGGAGGCGGCGTCGAACGCGCCCTGACCCCATGGATAGAAGACCCGGTTGTAGACGACGAACGTGCCGTCGCCGCGCCCGAGGAAGATCTTCATCCAGGCGTCGGTCAGCCAGACGACGTCCACCAGCCCATCGCCATTGAAGTCGACGAAGCGGACGTTGTCCTTGCCCGGTTCGACGGCCGCGTCGCCGGCGCTGATCTGGGGCATCGACTGCGGCGCGCCCAGCCCGTCCGGGCCGTTCAGGTAAACGATGATCTTTCCGGCCGCGCCCCGCACGACGTCGGTGCGGCCGTCGCCGTTCAGATCGCAAAGCACTGTGGACGCGTCCTGCAGCGGCACGCCCTGCGTGCCCGGCCAGATCCCGTGCGGCATCCAGGTCGTGCCGGCGAGGGTGTAGTACCGCCACGTATCGTCGACGATGCGCACCAGCTCGGGCCGCGCGTCGCCATCGAGATCGATGAGGCGACCTGCCGCGAGGTCGATGTCCGAGGCGCCGGTCAGCGGCTGCTCGTCGGCGAACCGGTCGCCCAGGTTCTGGCGAAACACGTGATTGCCGGCCTCCAGGCGCAGCAGATCGTCGGCGCCATCGCCGTCGACGTCGGCGAAGCTGACGCCCCGCTGGTTGAGGACCCAGCTGCCGGTGTTTCCCAGCGATGCGACGGCGGCCAGCTCCGGCCGGGTATAGGTGAAGCCGAGATCGGGCAGCGCCGTCGTGCGATCGGTCCCCACCATCCGGATCGAGCTGAGGCGCGCGACGGCGAACGTCTCGTCGTACGACAGTCCGTACGAACGGAGAAGGGTCGGCGTGGCGCCGAACGCCGTCGAGACGTCGAGACGCGAGAGGCGCCGCGCGCACTTCACCGCGAACCCGGTCCGATAGCTGACGTACTGGTCCGCGCGCCCCTCGTAGACGAGGTCCAGCCGATATGCGGCGCCCGCCCATACGATGTGCGCCAGATAGATCTGGTCCTGGTCCTTGTCGTAGTCGAAGGTGATCTGCTGGCCCGCCAGATTGACGGCCGAGTCCGCGAACCAGGCCGCGATCCGTCCACCGTCTTCCTCGCGGCTGGCCGACGTCGCGCCGAGCGCGTACTGCGTGCCGTCAGCGTCGGTGACGTCGAAGCGATCGCCGTGCCGGAACACGCGGATGCGGTTCCCCTGCCCTTCGACGCGGAACTGCCCGCCGCCCATCGGAACCAGCCGGCCGGGATCGCCGACGCCGGTCAGCTCCAGCTCGTCGGCGTCGGTGTAGCTCGGGACGCCGTGGCGCAACGAACGGCGGATGGCGATCGATCCCAGCGTCCATCCAATCCCGACCGGACCGTTGCCGAGCTCGCCCACGTACGTCAGCGCCAGGCTCGGTCCGAACCCGGCCGGACCCTTCGGAAGATCCAGGGGCACACTGTAACTGACCTGGCCGCTGAACACCGTCACTGACGCCTCGTCCGACAGGCCCTGCGCGGAGCCGGGGAAGTCCGGCAGCTTCACGGTTTGCGCCGTCGCAGCGCCGGGGCTCGGGCCGGACAGCGCCCACGCCGTGCCGTCCGCGGTCGCCGCGACGAACGCGAGGGCGACGGGCAGCCCACGGATCACGTGCGATAGCGCGCGCATCGTCGTCCTCCGTGCGCGCTCAGAGAGACGGGTCGGGCAGGTTGTCGACGGACAGGTAATCGAGCCTGAGGAGGATGTCCTCGACCCTGTCGAGCGGGAACCCGCTTTCGATCAGCTCCTTCGGGAACAGCAAGATGTAGTCGCCATAGAGAGCGCGGCCGGCCAGCTCTTCGGACGAGCCGTCCTGATACGAGATCTTGTAGAAGTCGCTGCGACGAATGTTGAACCACGGATAGATCGCCGCGCCTGTGAATCCGCGCGCGTCGTCGATCGGCGCGGCGACGTCGGTCGGCCGGAACAGTTGATGCGACGGCTGGATTGAGGCGGTCTGCAGCGCCGATCCGTCGCCAAGGCCGCGGCACCACTGGCTCTCGAACGTGTTCCGCTTCATCAGGAAGACTGGCGTCCCCGGCTGGCTGGTGCTGAGGCCATCTCCCTGGATCGTCGCCGTCACCCGCCAGAGGCGCTCGCCGCAGCGGTTTACCAGCGAGATCCCGCTCTGCGCGCCGCCCGCCAAGGGGTCGAGCGTGAACAGCACGCCCTGCCCCAGCCAGTTGCCGTCGTCGTCGCGGATCGTGTACTGCGGGTGAGAGAGGCGACCTTCGAACTTCTGCGCCGGCGTCCAGGCGCGCTCGCCCGCCGCCGCATTCGTCGCGTCAGGCACGCGCAACACGTCGTCGCGCAGGCTCAGCACCAGGCTCTGCTCCTCGGGCCGGCGGCGGTTGATCGAACGCGACGCTTGCTCCTGCTGCAGCGCCAGGACCGCTTGTTCCAGTTGATCGGGATGCGTGGCCGTCAGAATCTGCGTGCGCAACGGCAGGCTCTGCTGGAACTCGTATTCGACCGCCCGCATCGCCAGGAACGTGAGGCGCCGCGACCACTCGAACTCCGTCCGGAACCGCGAGATCTTCTCGTCGAGCCAGTAATGGTGCGCATAACCGCCGACCGGCCGGTTGGCCTCGCGCGCCAGAGCGGCCGCTCCTTCGGCATATTGCTGCTGGTTCTGGCCAACGAGGTTCGCGAGGTTGACCGCAGCGCTGGTGACATTCGCCTTGCGTGACTGCACCACCTGTGCGGCGGCATCGATCTCGGCCTTGAGGTTGTTCTGCTGCATGAAGCAGCTGCGCAGGCTCTCCGCGCGAGACTGGTTCTGGAGCAGGTCCTGATAGCTGGCCTCAACCCGGGCTTCGGCGTCGCTGGCGGACGGCCCCGCAGTGCTGTTGCCGCTGGCTGAGTCCAAGATATGGAAAAGACCATTACCGAACTCGCTGGGGTTATCCGTTGAGGCGCCGGCAATCGCCTCGAATCCGCCTTGAAAACCTTCGATCGTTCGCGACGTCTCGCGGGCGAGGGCACGGATACCGGAGAAATGGTCTTTCAACAGGTTGACGACCTGCTGTGCCTCCTGCCGATCCTGCTCGTCTCCCGCCGCCGCCACGCAGAGGTCGGCTTGGTTCTGCCAGGCGACCTGCTTGGCGGCGATCGATGCCGAGGCGGCGTTGACTTCCTGCTTCGCCGATTGGAGTTGGGAGAAGGCTTCGCCCATCTTCCCGTGCAGGCACTCCGCCGACACATCGACGACCGGCAGCTTCTCGAATACGAGCTGCTGGCTGCAATAGTCCTCCGCCGCATCAAGCTCCTGTGGGCTCACGTCGAGCAGGCCCACGTCGCGGAACAAAATGGAGGCCCCGAGCTGGTCTTCCACGCAGTGTATGACGCCAGACTCAAAGGTTGCGTTCCTCCAGTTCTGCGGGGCGCCGTCGTTACCGCCCTTAGGCACGCAATTGAGCGCATCGCTCGGGATGGAGAGCCTGTTCGAGACCTGCGACCACACGCACAACGTCGACCTGACCTGCTGAAGGTCGATGGTGGCTCCGGGCGGCGTGCCGCGCCACACGGACGAGTTCGGGACCATTGGCGGCGTGGGCGGCGGCGGCCCCGCTGCGCCGGGTGAGACCTGGGGCACGCATGCTGGCGTCGAATCGAGGAAACAATTGGCGAGACTGATGACGCCGTTCGCGACCAAGGGGAACACGTCCTTACCTTCGACGCTCTGGCCATTGATCTGTGTGATCCCGCAGTTGTCGACGATTACCCCGCCGTACTTCTCACCGAGCTGCTCCAGGCGGCGCTGCTGATCGGCTTGGAGGAGCTGATCCTGAATCGTGGAGTTGCGCTGATCGATCCACGCCTGGCGCGCGGTGGCGAGCGCCGTCTGCGCCGACGCGACGGCCGGCGCGGCCCACGTGTTGATGAGATAGTCCGAACTGGCGAAGAAGCGCGACGTATCGCCGACCGGATCGCCGAAGAAAAGTGGCAGATCGTTCTCCGCGATGCCGAGCGGGTTCGTCACGGATGTCATCGAGGCGAGCTGCCCAAGCGTCCGGCTGCGCGCGGCTGCGAACTCCTGAAGCGCCTGCTGCCATCGCCCTTCCCACTCGAGCGCGATCGCGCACGTGCCAGTCGAGGGCGTCATGCCACACGCGCGATCGTGAAGGTCGATGCCGGTCTGGTACAGCGCGGCCATCAAGCGAATCGCGTCGCCGCCGGTTCGCATCGCCTGGTCACGCGCGGACGAAAACGCGCCGCCACGCGCCGTTTCGTATGTCGCGATGCTGCTCTCGCTCAGCAACGCCGTCACCGCGTCGAGATAAGCGGCACCAGTCTCTATCATCGTCGTCGGCAGCCCGGCGCGCTGCTCGTACTCGGGGTGTTCTGCAAGCGTCGGCGGTTGGCCTGGCGGGCTGCCCTCGGCGTCCAGGCGGTAGTCGGGGTTAGCGAGATGATCCTGGTCGATGAAATTGAGATGGTTTCCGGCGACCGGATCGGTCGTCTCGTTCAAAATGAGGGCGAGACCCTTCGTCACGAGGTCGACGATCTGGGCCTTGCTCGGATGTGGCACCGACACCGCAGGATCCGTCGCGCCGCCTGCGCTGCTGGTCGCGGACGACAGGATCTGATCCAGCTCGTTTGTCTGAATGCCCTGCCGCGCAACGAACGAATGCATCTCCAACCATTGCTGCAATACGCGCATGTAGATGCGGAAATACGACTGTGTCGTCGGGTTCTTGTCGGGCCGCAGCGTCCAGATCGCTTCCATGACGTAACCGAGGGCGGCGCAACGATGGGTCGAGTCGAAATACTTGCCTGGCCCGTAGTTGAAATTCTGTATCGCCAGCGGTTTCACGATGATGTTCCCGAACGGATCCGTGAACGTGGGTGGAATGGGTAGCAAGACCGAATCAAACGGTGGAGGAGACGTCTGAAGATCGGCGATACACGCCGCGAGCAGATCGTCGCCGCCCATGACCAGTTGTGGCTGAAGACTGGGATCGCCCAGCGCGGCGAAGGACTGGACCAGGTCCGCGTGGGAGAGCAGAGGGATGCCGTACATCGGCGCAGCATTCGCATTCGTCGTACCGGTTCTCACCACGTCGATCTCGCTCATGCAGCGCAGGTCGCCTGATTTGTCGGCGATCGGAAATCCGCGCAACCCACCAAACCCAACGGCGCCGTTGGCGGGGTGGCTGTACCGGCAAAGCATGTCGGCACCTCCGTCCGCCGGCGGAAGGAGCGGCAGGTACCAGTCCGTCGGCAATGAGCTGATGATCCCCGGCTCTATTGGTGGCGGCACGTCAATGGCCGGTTCGGCTCGTTGCGTGCAGAAG
>Ga0066903_100002934_pt1 | contig 13651 bp, 11 predicted proteins | sample PanSoiMetaGPlot1_FD_67491 | JGI IMG/M metagenome (GOLD analysis project Ga0066903, IMG submission 67491) | Tropical forest soil microbial communities from Panama analyzed to predict greenhouse gas emissions - Panama Soil - Plot 1 (version 2) | ecosystem: Environmental > Terrestrial > Soil >... | reverse complement strand
TGGAAGGGTGAAAGGTCACGATGCTACTCAAGATTGGAGCGCCGTCCGAGCATGGTTTCGGTGAGCCGCTCGGACTGCTGAGCGATTGTCATCGGCGGATCGAGTACTTCCTCAATGTCCTTTCGGCCATCACGGATCAGGCAAAGGGACAACGGCTGAACTCGGCGCAGGAGAGAGACCTGCAGCGCGCACTGACGTATTTTGCGACCGCAGCTCCGAAGCACACGGCGGACGAGGAAGAGAGTCTGTTCCCCAGGCTGGCGGCGTCGGCGCACCCGGACGTAACGGAAGCGCTGGTTCTGGTGAAGCGCCTCGAACGCGATCACCAGGAGGCCGATTTGCGTCATCGCGCGGTCGACGCGCTCGGTCGGAAGTGGATTGCGGACGAGACGCTGAGCGAGGCTGACGCCATCGATCTGCGCCATCATCTGGCTCGTCTTTCAGACATCTATCGGGCTCATATCGCCGCAGAGGACCAACAACTGTTCCCGGCGGCGGCGCGAATTCTGACCCAGACCGAACTCCAGTCGATCGGTTTGGAGATGGCGGAGAGGCGTTCTCTTCAGGCCTAGCGCCGAGGCTCTGGCGGTGGGGCCTTCCGTCGAAATCGGGCATGGACTCCGTGGCCGCCCAGGATGTTTCCGATCACAACTGAAATGCCACCGAAGGCCGAGAACGCTGGCGCATCATTCGTCAGGCCGACCTGGGCGCCAGCGTCGAGGGCGTAGCGGCTTCCGAGTTCATAAATCGCACCGCCGTCGATCGCCACCACCGGGCCACCGCCGGGAGCCTGTCGGGAGAGCCAGAAGGCTTCGAAGTAGGGATTCCAGTTGTCCGACACAGCGCTGCTGAATGACACTGAGACGAGATTCTGTGTGAAGTGGCCGCCAGTGGTCGCGTCGCCAATCCTACCGATGCCGTAGTTCATGTCGACGTGCGAATGACGGCCGAGATCGGTGCCGGTGAGCAGCGACACGACATAATCTGCGACACCCGAGCCAAGGCCCTTGGCGGAACTCGCCGTGGGCACGTTGACCGCCGGCAGAATCGCCAGCACCGGAACGCCGCCCTCGCCCGGCCACAGCCGCACCTTGGCTCCGAGTTGCAGATTGCCGATGCCGGTCACTGAGGTCAGGCCGTTGGACTGGATCAGCAACCCGTCACTGCCGATTCGCGCTTCGAGCCAGTCGGTGAGACCGAGGCGTGCCGTGATCGGCGAACCTCCCGCTCGCGACGTCGAATCGTACCGGACGTAGACGCCGCCCATTTCGACCTGGAGGAGCCCGGCGTCGACGATGTGGGTGCCGTTGGTCACGTCGGGCTGGTCGGGCTCGACCTGCTCCTGGGCTCCGACGGGCGCTGCGATGAACACGGAGATGGCCAGCGCAACGCCCGCAATGGCGGGCTGCCGCGTCGCGAATGCGATCCTTGCAAAGCGCACAAACAGTCTTCTCCCTCCGGCCTGTTCAGTTTGCGATCAATTCGTGCCTGCCGAGTTGTCGTCAGTTCCCAACGCTGCTCGTCGCAACCCAGGAATCTGTGCAGCACAGTGATTCAACAAGACACAAACGGGGAGGGGATAGAGCGTCTACTTCGCCTTCGGCTCACGCAGACCGGGTCGAGATGTTCGTCACGAGCCGCAACGGGAACTTTCAAGCTCGTGGGGAAGCTTGTCGACGAGCGTTTCTGGCGCACCGACCTGCTCGCGCGTCTTGAGCTTCCATGATTCGCCGCTCCGGACCAGCGTGTCGCGGTACGTGATCGCGGTTGCAACGGCGTGCGTGGCGCCGGCGCGGCCGTACCGGCCTTCGTTGTCAGTGACCTTTCGAACCGTCACCGCCGTCATGACCGCCGTCGCGCCGTCGGCCGTCGCCTTCACGTCGCGCATGACTTGCCGCATCTGATCGGCGGGCGGTTCCTGAATAGCCTGCACGTCGCGTGCGCGCATTTCTGTCCAATCGCTGCGGTGCCCATCGGCGCCCACGAACGAGACATCATCTGCATCGAATACAGAGTGAGTCGTGTCGATGTCCTCGGGAGTCCGCGACAGCAGTGCCATCTGCGCTACTTCGTCGTACCAGGCCTGGACGTCACACCGCAGCGCGAACATGTCCTTGGGCCCGTCCGGCGACGCCGCCAACATCAAGAGCAGCCACACAGTCATCTGACTCCTCCTTATCGCAATCTAACCGGTTAGCCGCGGTCGAGCGCCTAAGGAGTTGCGGAGTGAACCATAAGATGGTCCAGCAGTTGGCAAAACGTTAAGATGTCACACAGAGGAAAGGCTTCCGGAGATCGACATGAAACAAATAGTGATCGGATGCACTGTCGGGGTTGGAATCATTTCCGCGATCTTGTTCGCGCAGACGAACCGCCGTTCCTTCGAGAAATTCACCGTGGAAGGCCAGCCCATCGATAAGCGGCCGCCTGAACTGGACACCGACCATCCTGTGTTTCCGGGCCAGTCGCACGCGCCTTATCACAAGACGACCGATGTTGCGGTCACGACCATTGCCGACGGGCTGAACACGCCGTGGGCGGTCGCGCTCCTGCCGAGCGGACGGTTTCTCGTCACGGAGAAGCCGGGCCGCATCACGATCCTCAACAAGGATGGTTCGAACCTGCATACCATCACGACGAACCTGCCTCCCGTGTACGTCCGCGGACAGGCGGGTCTTCTCGACGTCGCGCTGGATCGGGACTTCGCGACCAACCACAGAATCTTCTACGTCTACATGCGCATCGTGGATGCTGACATGTGCGTCCAGGCGATCGACAGCGCGACCTTGGACGAGGACGCCGGCACGCTGTCGGATGTGCACACGATCTTTCAGGGTACGCCGTTTACCAATCGTGCGGTGAGCCAGACCGGTTCCCGCATCGCCATCGATCCGAAGGACGGCAACCTGTTCGTTGCCATCGGCGACCGCTCGACGGGCGATCCGCTGCCGCTGCAGGCGCAGGACAAGGATAAATATCTCGGCAAGATCATCCACATCACGCCGGAGGGAAAGCCGGCGCCCGGCAATCCGTCGATGGGCCTGCCGGAAGTCTGGACCATGGGTCATCGGACGCCGCAGGGTCTGACCTTCGCGCCCGATGGCCGGCTTTGGGAAACCGAACATGGCCCGCGCGGGGGCGACGAGCTGAATCTCATCGAGAAGGGCAAGAACTACGGGTGGCCGGTGATCGTGCACGGCATCAACTATCCCGGCACGAAGATCGGCGACGCGATTGTCGAGAAACCGGGGATGGAGCAGCCGCGATACTACTGGGATCCGGTCATCGCGCCGTCCGGGTTGGCGTTCTATCGTGGCGACCTGTTCCCGCAGTGGAAGTCGAGCGTTCTCGTCGGCGGCCTGGCCGGCCAGGCGATTTTCCGTCTCGAGCTGGGCAAGGACGACAAGGTCGTCAACGAGGAGCCGCTGCTCACGGATCTCAACGAGCGGATTCGCGACGTGCGCGTCTTTCCGGACGGTGCTGTCTACGTGCTGACCGACAGCGCGAACGGCAAGCTGCTCAAGCTGACGCCGAAATCAACGTCGTCCGAAAAATGAGCATCAGCAGCACACTTGTCAGCCGCGCTGACATTCGATTCCACGAAGCCGCCGAGGCTTTGCGCCCGTTTGTCGGATGCTTTTGGGTCGTCACCGCGGAGCGCGGCGCCACGATTCGCGTCGTGCCCGACGGCAGCACGTCGATCTCCATCCAGCTGCAGAAGAGTGATACGTGCGAATGGTCTCTGCGCGGCCCTCTACTTCGACCTGACGAGCGTCGCTTTGTATCGCCGGCGACGCTCGTCGGGATTCGACTACGCCCGGGCGTCGCGTTCCTTCTCAGCGGGATACCCGCGCATGCGTTGGTCGGTCGCCGCATCCCACTGAGCCGGACGCCAGCCTTTCACGATCTCGCGGCCGAGGAGCTTTGTCCACCGACGCCAGAACTGTGCATCGAGGTCCTTCAACGGTTTCTGGTCCGGCGTCTCGAGCACGCACGCCTGCACGACGCTGTCGCTGTGGCGCTGCGCGAAATCGAGGAGGCACACGGCGGCGTCCCGATGTCAGACGTGGCGGCGCGCTGCGGGTTGAGTTCGCGTCATTTGCACCGCCTGATGCGCCGCTGGGTTGGCTATGGCCCCAAGCGCTACGCCAGCATCATCCGATTCCAGGCCACGCTGCACGAGATGGACGATCTTCCGGGCCGCACGGCTGCGACCATCGCTTCCGAAAACGGATACTACGATCAAGCGCACCTGACGCTCGACGTCGGTCGATTTGCTGGTGCAACACCAGGCCACTTGACGTCCAGCGCGGTGGCCGATTTTTCCAAGACCCGCTGCGACGACCTTCCATAGACTCAACCCCAACGATGGGGAAGCTCGCGACCTTCAGTCAGCTGCGAGGGCTTGTCGCCGATCGTTGAGAGGAACAGGCATGGCCAGGAAAATTCTCGGCGTCGTTTCAGGCCTCGCGGTGTGGCTGATCGTCGTGACCATCGTCGGCGCGATCATGCGTCGCTCGTGGCCCGCATACGCCAGTGTCGCCGAGGCGATGACGTTTACCCTGCCAATGATGGTGGCACGGCTTTCAATCGGTGCGATCGCCACTGTCCTGGCAGGATTGGTCACGGCTTACATCATTCCGCGGCTCGGCCTCGCGACGCTGATGCCAGGCCTGCTCCTGCTCGTCGGGTTCATCCCCGTGCATATCAATCTTTGGGACAAGTTTCCCGTCTGGTATCACCTGACATTTCTTCTGTCGCTTGTTCCACTGACATATCTAGGCGCAATGGTCGCGGGCGCTGCGAGGACTGCGGAACCGGTCCACTCGTAACACCCCATCGCAGTTCGGTCACGCTTCGCGCGTCAGTTCCGGACGGTCAGCGTGCCCGTCATGTTCGGGTGAATCGAGCAGTGGATTCCGGTCGTTCCCGCCCTCACCATGACGAACGATTGCTCGCCTCCACCGTGCAGTTCATCGGTCTTGCGGAAATCTGTCGCGTCCGGCGAATCGGCAACGATGACGTGCGTGACCGCGTCCACGTTGACCCACCGCAGGCGCTCGCCCTGGTGGATGACGATGGGCTCGTCTCCGAACGCCCGGTCGTTCAGCGAGACGGCGTTCGGCAGGATGTAGGCGCTGGCGGTGATCGGCGTTGGCGAAGGACTCGGGCCGCCGGGCGGCATCGGCATGGGGGTGTTGCCGCCGCAGCCGGCCATCGACAGCACGGCCAGGGCGATAGGTGTAGGGAGTAATTCGCGGAGACTCGGCATCTTCCAAGGATGCCCTTGCGCCAAGACGTTTCAGTGACGAATGCGGCGCACGCCTCTGCGGTGGCAGCCTGCGGCGAGGTGCTCAGTTCCGGAACAAGCGGGCCACTGCGCGGCTGCCGATGGATCCCCCGATATGGGCGGTCCGTTCCGGCGCGCGCAATGGAAGGCGAACCTTTACCTCGAGGTTGCCGCCCGGTTCCGCATTCAGCCAGAGGTGGCCGCCGCAGTCGCCGATCAAGCCCTGCAGGGCCCCGAGATCGACGCCCGGACGTTCGGTCATCGGCCCGCCAGCGTGGGACGGAAGGACGCCGTTAAGAGCGATCGGCCAGGTCGCCCGCGCGGCTTTGACTTCCGTGATGCGAACCAGGGCATGACCGCCCTCGCGCACGTTCGGGTACTTCGTCGTGAAGCGGTGGTCGACGGCGACTCGCGCCAGCTCCACGATCAACCGTCCGCCTGCCGGCATTCGCGCCCGCCCGTATGCCGCGACGTGGACGAGGATGCGCTGCACACGCTCGACGTTGACATCCACGTTGAGGGCAGAGTTCTTCTTGGGAAGAATCAGCTCGATATCGTCGCCCGCCACCTGCTTGAGTACCGGCTCCAGGTCCCTGAGCACTTGCACGACATCGACGGGTAAGGAGGCACGCGCCTGTTTGTGACCGTAGGCGGAGAGCTGCCGCAGGAAGCCAGCGGCGCGCGTCACGTCGGCAAAGATCGCCTCGCCCTGGTGATGTTGGGGTGTAGCGGCTCCGAGCGACGCCAGCAATTGATGCCCGCTCCGGCTGACATTGCGGAGGAGCGCGTCGCATGTGTCGGCGATTTCCGCCGCCACTCGTCCCACGGCCTCCATCCGGTGCGCCTGGTGGAGCCGTTCTTCCACGGCGCGCAGGTTCGTCAAATCCTCTGCGACGATTTCGATGGCCTCGGCGGACACCTGCGTCACGTGCAGCCGCATGCTGAGCCGGCCGCCGTCCTTTTTCTTCAGGACGCATTCGCCCGACTGGCGGGCACCGTTCTGGCAGCGTTGAACGAGCGAGCTGACGCCGTTGGCGGTCTCCAGCACTGACGCCTGGAAATCGACCGCGCGCAGTTCATCGATCGATCGATACCCCAGCGCCGCCACGAGCGCGTGATTGGCATCCTGCAGCGCGCCGTCCAGGCTGCATCGCAGCATGCTCACGGGACTCTGCTCGAACTGTCGGCGGCTTTGGGCGCGGCTGGCAGCGAGCTGTTTCGCCAGCTCCGGCGCCCGGTGCGCCTCGAGCTGCAGCGCGTCGCGATGATTTTTCGTCGCCGCGAGCTCTTCCGTCAGCGCCTGGAGCTCCCCGTTCAGTTCATCGACCTGCTGGCTGTGAGCGGCCAGCGCCGCGCGGTGCTCGCCCTCGAGCGTCGAGAACGCCTGCTGGGAGGCGTGCTGCGCCGTAAGGTGGTGCGCCGCCTGGTCCTGCAGCTCCGCGTTGCGTTCGGCGATGACTCCTTCGAACCGGGTCAGTTCTGCCGCGTGTTCGGCCGTGAGCCGCTCAATCGTGCGCGCGGTGTCCGAACGGACCGCATCCAGGACGTTCGAGAGCTTCTGCAGTTCGTCGCGTCCCATCGTCCGCACTTCGGCGATCTCGTGCTCGGCTGCGATTCGCGCGTCGGCGAGTTGGTTGTCGGCCGCGAGGCGCGCATCGGCGAGCTGGTGCTCGGCCGCGATGCGTGCGTCGGCGAGTTGGTGCTCGGCCGCGAGGCGCGCGTCGGCGAGTTCGCGCTCGGCCGCCATGCGTGCCTGGGCGAGTTCGCGCTCGACCGCCATGCGTGCTTCGGCCTCGGTCGCCAGCTGTGCGTCGAACTCGGCCTGGTGCTTTGCGGCCTGCTTCACCGCCGCCGCGCGCTCGGCGACCGCTATCTCTCTGGCGCGGTCGAGCGCGATCTCCACGTCGATGAGTCGCTGTTCCAGTGCGAGACGGGCGGCAGACGAAGCGGCAAGTTCCGTTTCCCGCCGCGTGAGACGCTCGGTCGCCGCCGCCGCGTTCGACTCGTGTTCGCGTCCAGCCCGCTCAGACGCCGCCACCGCGACGCGCAGCTGACGCTCGACGTCCTCGCGCGCGGCCGTCTGGTCGGCCAGCTGCGCGTCGCTCTCACGCTGCTGTGCCTCGAGCTGCGACGCGAGCGCCTCGATCGACGAGGCATGTTCCGCATGCATGCTCGCCATGCGCTCTTCGAGCGCGGCGTGCGCGCTCGCGGCGGCGTTCAGTTCGACGCAGTGCCGGTCGCTGGCGTCCCGATATGCCGATTCGCGCTCGGCCGACTCTCGCTCGAGTCGCGTCTGCTCGGCCAGCCGCGCGTCGTTCTCCCGCTGCTGTGCCTCGAGCTGCGCCGCGAGCGCCTCCATCGACGAGGCGTGTTGCACCTGGAGGGTCGCGATGCGCTGTTCGAGCGCGGCGTGCGCGGTCGCGGCGGCGTTCAGTTCCACGAGCTGCCGGTCGCTGGCGTTCCGATATTCCGATTCGCGTTCGGCTGACTCCCTTTCGAGCTCCGTGACGCGCTGCGACGCCGCGGCGGCCTCTGCTGCGCGTTCGTTGCTCGAGATCTCGAGAAGCGTGGTCAGCTCCAGGAGCCGTTGGCCTGTCACGGCATGCGCGGCGTCCGCCTCGGCCAGCCGTGCATCGTTGTCCCGCTGTTGCCGTGCGAGTTGCGCGGCTGCCGCCGTCTCGGCTGCCTCGTGCTGCCGTTCGAGGTCCGTGATGCTCTGTTCGAGCGCTGTGTGTGCAGCCGACGCCCGCGCCAGCTGTTGCTCGAATTCGGCGCGTTGCTCGGCAATCGTCGCCTCCGCCGAGGCCATCCCGGCGGCCTGTTCCTCGATGCTCTTGCGGAGCTCGGTTTCTGCGCGGTGCAGCGCGGTCGTGACGTCGGCCAGCCGGTCCGCGAGTGCTTTTCCGTTCGCCACCGCCTCCACGAGCTGCGCTTCCCGGTGTTCGAGCCGCTCGCAGACCCGAGCGGCGTCCTCGCGCAGTTCGCACGCATGACGCTCTTCGGCCTCGCGATGCGCTGACCACGCGGATTCGCTGTCAGCCAGACGCTGACGGACCGTCTCGAGATCGCGCTCGGAGCGCGAGAGTCTCTCGTGTGCCTCGGCGAGTTCCCGATTGAGGAGATTGGATTCGGCCAGACGCTCGGCCAGTACGGCCTGGAGCTTTAACTGCTGCTCGGCCGCCAGATGGGTCGCAGCGACCTGTTCATCCGCGGAGCGCTGATGCAGGTCCTGTAGCGCGGCCTGGAGCTCGATTCGCCGCTGCTCGAGAACGTCTCGCGCCTGGGAGGCGTCCGCGAGTTGAGTGTCACGTTGGCGAAGGCGTTGAACCGCGCTCTCGACGTCAGCATCGCGCTGCTGGAGCAACGTGAGCGCGGCCGCCAGTCGCCCGTCGAGCTTCTGCGCGCGCGTCTCGCTCTCGCGGAGGCGTTGATTCTCGGCCGCCAGGTCGCGCAGGCGCCGTTCGGCGTGGTCATGTTGAATCGCGCGGCTGACGATGGCCGTCACCCGGGGCAGCAGTGATTGATTCTTGGGGACGAATTCATCCGCCCCCGCCTCGATCATCGCAATGGGTAGCGGCACGGTCTCGGGCACTACAACAAGGATGGGTGTGGTCAACCCGAGACTGCGGATATGGCGCACGAACGGGGCGCTGCACTGGTTCTGGACTCTAGCGTCGACAACGACGACGTCGAGATCCTTATTGGTCAACAGCCAGGCGGCAGCGTCCGAGAGACGCGCGGCCCAGGTAATGCTTGCGGCTGGCGCCACGGCCCGAATCGCGTTCGCGGCGAGCTGCGCATCCTGTCGTTCGTCCGCGGTATACAGAATCTTCATGCCGGTGCACGTCGCTGCGTGAGGCGCAGCGACCGTTCTATCGGCCAAAACCCGTCACGGCTGCAGAGTGTTACGAGTATCGCTATTGATGGGAGGCGGCGGACGCGGCAGCAGCCCGGCTATATAGGTAAGGCGACGGTATTCGGACGCGCGAGTTTTGCTACGGCTTCGCCTGGACGTCCGCCTGATTCAGATGGATGGCGACGAGCCGTCTGTACTTGACCGGCACACCGTTCCTCGTCGCCGGCTGGTACTTCCAGCCCCTTGCTGCGCGCCGCAGCAGCGCTGCGTACGCCGGGTCGGAGATTCCCTGCGTGCTGAGCGACGTCACGTCGCCGTGTTCGTCCACGACCAGGATCATCGTGCCCTCCGATGATGCGCGGACGTCGCGTCTCGCCGGATGCCAGGCTGGCACGGTTTGCGAGATCGCCACGGGCGGGATCACGTCGGCGTTGCCCACATCGAAAATCGTCGATGTGTCGGCTGGGGGCGCCATGGGCACAGCAGGCGGCGACGCGGGCTCGATCTGCGCCGCCGTACGGGACTCGGCCTTCGGCAGCGAGTTAATCAACTCGAGAAAGCCGTTCGACAGAATGCGCAGGTCCTGCAGGTCACGCGCTTCTTTGATGTCGCCGTCGTCGAGCAGCGCCACGACGCTGGTGAAGCCACGGCCCGCCAGCTCGAAGTCCTTGCGTTCGAAGGCGGCCTTGGCGTCGGCATAGGACTGGCGGACGATGGACGGCAGCACTTTCCGCCGAACCTCGCGAAACGCGTCCAGCAGCCTGGGCGAGACCTGCGTTTCAGACGGCCGAAACGCAGGGTTCGTCTCCACGATCTGCTGAATCGCGACTCGGGCGTCGTCGGACCGGCCGAGCGCGAGGAGGCAGAACGCCCGGTACTGCTTGGCCTCTATGCTGGTGGGAGACGCTGAATTGCCCCCATCGAGCTGGCTGAGGAGAGCCAGCGCTTCGTCGTACGCCGCCGCGGCGTAGAGCGCCTTTGCCTGTACGAGCGCATCCTGATCTGCGGCGTTCAGGATGACGGGGGCCGCGGCAGTAACCATCCATGTCCCGAGCGCGACCGCCAGGACGCGGGCCGATCGACTGATGGTCATTGCTGCACCTCGGTGAATTCGCTGCGGTGAATCAGATGGGTTGGAACTCATCGTAGTACGACTGCGCTCAATGTCAAGCCACGGGGCTGTACGACGCGCGGATTTTTGTGTATCATCTCGACCACAGGCTCGTGATGAGTCACGACAGTCCCGATCTGGATCAACGGCTCGCGCGATTCGAGGCCCAGCTGGATCGGTTCAGCCTCGCCCTTCACCAGTGGCAACAGGCCGATGCCGTGGTGGATCGCGCCGGCGCCGCCGACGTCGCGCAGCGGATGCGCACGATCGAGGAGACACTCGATCGAGAGGCCGTCGCCCTGCGCCGTCTGCATGAAGAACCCCTTAAGAAGTTGCAGGCCCAGGCCGCGTATCTCAGTGAAATCTGCGCGTCCGCGGCACAATCCGTTCAGGCGATCGAGCAGGCGGGATCGCGGCTCGAAGCGATTCAGGCAGACGTTCACCTGCACCTGACCGACCTGTCGCGCGCCCTCCAGGCGCTGGTCGCGGATTTGCGCACGACCACCTCCACCTCACTCGCGACGCAAACGCCATCGGGACCCTGGCCGCTTGATCGGATCGTGCACCTGCATGACGAGCTGCGGCGCGGCGCCAGCGATCGCGACGGGAGCCCGGCGCCTGCGGAATCCAGCGCTCCGACGCCGTCCGATCGCACGCGTTCCCGCATCCTCGAGTCTGCCTTCGATTCGGAGCCGTCCCTCGAAGGCGGGTCAGCGATTCACGAGGCCCACGCCTCACGGCGACGCGTCTGGCTCGGAGGCGTCGCGCTGCTGGCCGTGGCGTCGGTCCTGGTGTTCTTGTTCGAACGGCGCATCGAGACGAAGCTGAACGACGCCGGTCAGCGCGTGGCCGCGGCCGAGCAGCAGGCCGCCGCGGCCGCGCAGTTCGCCAACCAGGAAGTGGTGACCGCGCGAGAGGAAGCCAACCGCCAGATCGCCGCCGCCCGCGACTCGGCACAGCGGGCCGAAACCGTCGGCGCGATTCTCACCGCACCCGATCTCATTCGCTTCAGCCTCATCGGCTGGGCGTCCGTGGATCGATCGTCGGCACAGGTCCTGTGGAGCCGGACGCGCGGGCTCGTCATGAGCGCGTCGCGCCTGCCGGCTGCGCCTCCCGAAACGATCTACCAGCTCTGGCTGAAGACCAGCACCGACCCCGTCAGTGCCGGCCTCTTCGTTCCCGACGCCACGGGACGCGCGACGCTCGTCACCGATGTTCCGCCCAAGGTCAACGGCCCCGTCCTCGGTGCCGAGGTGACGATCGAGCCGGCCGGCGGCCGGAGCACGCCGTCAGGACGCACCCTTCTCGTGCGCTATCCGCCCGGCTGAACCAACCCAGGACGTCTACGGCTGCTGCAGAGTGACCGCCACGCGCGTCGGACGGTCCGCGCGGACGATCGCCTTTTCGCGGCGCTCGCCCAGCTGCGGGTGCCGGAACACGAAGTCGTGTTCACCGAGCGCGATGGAGAGATTGCCGATGGGCGTGTCCCCGAAGGCATTGCCATCGATCCAGACGCTGGCCCAGGGCACCGCGTTGATATTCACCGTGCCATTGGGCACGCTGATCGACACCGAAGTAATCTGCCCAGCCTTGATCTCGACGGCCTGCCGCGTCCGGTACCCAATGGCGCTGTTCACAAACTCGAACTCGTGCCGGCCCGCGGGAGCGACGATCGGTCCGTCGCCGCTCGAGCCGAGCACCCGCTCACCGTCCAGGACGTGCAGCTCGACGGGCGACGACAGCCGGAATCCGCCGTTTCGCTGGGAGGCGCTGCCGACGAGCGACGCCGTCGCCGGGGCGGCCGCCTTCATCGACGTGCCGATCGGCACCGCAGCCGCGGAAACGTCCGAGGCTTTTGTGTCGGCCGCTGACGATTCCTTCGCGGGAACAACCCGAGGCGCTGGTTCCTCCGCGACAGACGGCGCGGCCGGCGGAGCGACGGCATCGGGGAGGTAGAGCAGGCGACCGATGAAGATCGCCTCACCCAGGGCGAGCAGTCCAACGGCAGCGACGGCCGCCCATGCCAGCGGTCGCATGATGCGCCGCCTCGGCGGGACGTCGTTGCTTGCCACGGGCTGGTCATCGTTCGCCGGCTCGCGACCTTCGAGGCCGGTGGCGATCGCCAGGGACGGGTCGAACGGATCGAGACCGTTCGCCGAGGCAAGACGCGGCAGCGCCGGCGTCGGCGACAACTCGTTCGCGGCATTGCCGTCGGCAGAATCGATGTCGCGCGCTATGGCAATCGCGAGAGTCTGCTGCGTTGAAGGAGCCCGCGCCGCAGCGTCGTCCTGGGCATCGCGCTCTTCGCGGAGTTCCTCCAGAGCGGCGGCGGCTTCGCGCGCCGTCTCGAAGCTGTATTCATCGAGCTGCAGAGCGCGCTCGATCCAGTATCGAAGCGACTGAAAAAAGAACAGCTCCTGTCGGCTGCAGCGTGCGCCAATGTCAAGAAGCAGCCCCTCGATCCGGCCCGGATAGTCGTCCGGCCCGATCGCACGTCCCGCCATGAGCGACACCACGAGCAGGCCCATCTGAACGACGTCTGTCTGGGCGCCGAATTCTGCCGTCCCGCCGATCGCCGCGACAGCGCCTGGCGACGTGGACGCCGGCGCGACGAGGTGGAAATCCGCCCATAGCTTCTCCGCGGACAGCTCGAGGCGCGCGAGCGCCGCGCCCACCATGTGTTCGCGGATCGTGAGCCGGCCCTCGGAGGTGACGACAATCCGATCCGCGTCCAGCGCGCCGTGGAAGACGCCGGGCGCATGGTCCTGCAGCGCCGCAAGCGCCGGCGCCACCTGGCGAAGCAGCCGGACCGCGAACGCCGCGCTCCTCGGCTTCTTCATGGCTTCCGAGAGCCGCAGCCCGGGCGAGTAGGTCGACACGGCGGCCAGACCGTCCTCGTGGCCGAGGCCCTTCAGCGGTCGCACCAGCGGGAACGCCGGATGGTCGAACGACGCCAACTGCTCCATCCGCTCGCGCAGTCCCGATTCGAACCGATGGTCGCGCGCGAGCGCGGGCTTGAATCTGAGGATCTCCCACGACGGCGCGCTCGTGTTGTCGAACATCAGCAAACGATCGCCGAGTGAGTCCGAGTGCCCCTGCGCGTACCACGTGGCCAGGTGTGGGGCGGCGTCGTCCGTGGATGACAGCTGGTCGATGATGAGATCGCGGGCAACGCTCATGGCATCAACGTCCTCGCATTGCAGAACGCCGAGCCGGCGGGCCGGCGTGTCGCGGTCGGAAGAAAAGACGTGCCCATTGTGCACGAAGCGGCTCGCCAGTACAAGAGGCGATCGGGGGTTCTAGTCGATAGTCGTGAGTCCACCAATGACCATCGACTGACGACTATCGACGAATGACTAACGACTAATGACTAACGACTAATGACTAACGACTA
>Ga0066903_100002933_pt1 | contig 13654 bp, 12 predicted proteins | sample PanSoiMetaGPlot1_FD_67491 | JGI IMG/M metagenome (GOLD analysis project Ga0066903, IMG submission 67491) | Tropical forest soil microbial communities from Panama analyzed to predict greenhouse gas emissions - Panama Soil - Plot 1 (version 2) | ecosystem: Environmental > Terrestrial > Soil >... | reverse complement strand
CGCCGTCGCTCATCTGCTCGCCGAGGAGCCGGTCCACGATGCCCCGGACGTCCTCGCCGTAGTAGGCCCCGAGCGCGACGGTCCGGCCGTTGATGCACGGCTCCACCTCACCGGCGAAGAAGGGCTCGCCCTCGTGCTCCCACTGGCAGTTCTCGCGGACCAGCCGGACGGCGCGTCGGGCCTCCGCGCTCTCCGGATCGAGGCCGAAGTCCCGCAGCAGGTTCAGGCTCCACGCGGTGGAGGTCCACTGAGGGAACAGGGTGCCGCGCCTCTGGGGCGGCAGCGACTCCCACCAGCTGGCCGCCTCGGTCGAGGAGAACGTCGGGGTGCCGCCGGCCCACTGGCCATCCTCGCGCTGGAGGGCGAGCACCCGCGCGCCCCAACCCTCGCCGGCGACCCGGCCCCGCTCGGCGGCGACGTCCGCCTCGGGCGCGCCGTCCAGGTCGCGCATCACCTGCCAGCGGATCGCCGGGTCGGAATCCATGAGCCACTCGACGACGTCCATCAGTCCCACCTCCTCAAAAAGGAAGGACTGATTATGCAAAGTCAGCGCGACTCCCGGTCGGCGGCGAGGACGCACACCACGGGCGGATCGAGGGGCAGGGTCTCGGTGCGCAGCCGCGTGAAGCCGGCGGTCCGGAGCAGCCGCTCGATCTCGAGGGCGGCGCTCGCCGATGTGCTCGCGGTCGCTCCCCGGCAGCGCGGCTGCGAGACGATGGCGATGCGCCCGCCCTGCCGCAGCCGCCGGCGCAGCTCCCGGAGCCGCTCGGCCGGCTCCGGCCAGAACCCGAGGGAGTTGACGGCGAGGATGGCGTCGAACGGCCCGTCGACGACGGCCGGGAGCCGATCGACCGTGGCCCGGGTCAGCGTGACCCGTCCCCGCTCGATGGCGGCGGCGTTGCGCCGGGCCGCGTGGCGGCGCATCACGTCCGAGTGATCGACGCCGTGGACGTGCCCCGCCTCGCCCACCCGGCGGCTGAGCTCGGCGATGGCGACGCCCGGGCCGAACCCGATCTCGAGGACTCGCTCGCCGGGCTGGACGTCGAGCAGCGAGACCGCCCAGCGGTTGCGCCGCGTGTTGGAGGGGCGGTGCGCCATCATCCAGCCGGCCGCGCTTCCGGCCAGGCCCCGGGGTCTGCCGAACTGGTCCACCATGGCGGCGATCACGGTTTGGCTCAAGGTCATGGCCGGAGTCAACTCCTTCAAGTACGCTTGAAGTCAAGATGCCCGATCGGCTGCTGACCATCGGTGAGCTGGCCCGCCGCACCGGCGTCGCCACCTCGGCGCTGCGCTACTACGAGGAGCGGGGCCTGGTCCCGGCGCCGGCCAGGACGTCGGGTCAGCGGCGCTACCCCGAGTCGGCGGTCGTCCTCGTCGGCATCATTCTGCTGCTGCGCGACGTCGGCTTCTCACTCGCCGAGCAGCGAGCGTTCATGGCGTCGCGCGCGGTCGCGGTCGACGACTGGCGGCGGCTGGCGCGGCGCAAGCTCGTCCAGCTCGACGAGCAGATCGCGAAGGCCCTGACCGCCAGGACGGCCATCGAGCACGCGCTGGACTGTCCGTACCAGGACATCGTGCAGTGCCCCAACTTCATCGGCGTCGTGGCCGGCCGCCTGGCCGGCCGGCCGCTCCAGGAGGCCCACCAGCACTGACGTGAGCAGGCCAGGGACCCGAAGCTTCGCGGGCACCGCGCTCAGGCCGGGTGTGGACGTCCTGCGGGTCCTGATCGAGTCCAGGGAGTTCTCGGCCGAGGACATCGCGTGAGCTTCCCCGCGTGACGACGAGCGCGCCAGCGGGACACGACCGGGCCGCGGCCGCCTTCATCCTGGCCAGCACCCGGCTCGTCAGCCCACCGTGCGTGCCGGAGGTCAGGCTGCACCTCGCTGGCGAGCCGTTCCAGCTCTGGCGGGAGACCGAGCGCCGCTTCGGCCCCGGGCTTCCCTTCTGGGCCTTCGCATGGACCGGCGGGCAGGCCCTGGCCCGGTACGTGCTCGACCATCCCGGCGTCGTCGCGGGGCGGCGCGTCCTCGACCTCGGGTCCGGCGGCGGCCTGGTCGCGATCGCGGCCGCGCTGGCGGGCGCGGCGGCCGTCGTCGCCAGCGAGGTGGACCCGCTGGCGACCGTCGCGATCGACCTCAACGCTCGGGCGAACGGGATCGCCCTCGCCGGGGTGGTCGGGGACGTGTTCGACGCGGACGCCATCGACGCCGTCGACGCCGACCTGGTGCTCGCCGGAGACGTCTTCTACGAGCGGGCGATGGCGGAGCGCGCGGCGCGCTGCCTCGAACGCGCCCGGTCGCGGGGCGCGACCGCGCTCGTCGGCGATCCGGGCCGCGCGTACCTCCCCCGCGACCGCTTCGAGCCCGTCGCGACGTACGACGTCCCTGCGAGCGGACCGCTGGAGGACGCGGACGTCAAGCCGGCCACCGTCTGGCGCGCCACGGGCGGCTGACGACTCGATGCGTCTTCCCATCCGCGTCCGCGCACCTACGATTGGATCCAGCAGCAGGCGGGCGTCGGCGCGGTGTGAGGTGGAGCATGGACACGACGTACATCGGCGCGTGGCGGGCCGGGACCGACGGGCACTATCTCTGGCAGGGCGCGGACTGGAACAGCTTCCAGGCGAAATGGCAGGAGCTCTCCGGCCAGGGCTACCGGCTGACGCGGATCACGACCTACGGTTCTGGCGCTCAGCGCCGCTGGGCCGGCGTGTGGCGGGCGGGCAGCGACGGCCACTACCTCTGGGTGGGCGCCGACTGGAACGGATTCACCGCCAAGTGGTCGGAGCTGTCCGGCCAGGGGCTCCGCCTCGTCGACGTCAAGCCGTACGTCGAGGGCGGGCAGGTGCTCTGGGCCGCGGTCTGGCGGGCGGGAACGGACGGGCACTACCTGTGGGCGAGCGATTGGAACAGCTTCCAGTCGAAATGGCAGGAGCTGTCCGGCCAGAACCTGCGGCTCGTCGCCATCGACACGTACGGCTCGGGCCCGGCGCGGCAGTGGGTCGGCGTGTGGCGAGAGGCGTCGGACGGCCACTACCTGTGGGTGGGCGCCGACTGGAACGGCTTCACGGCCAAGTGGAAGGAGCTGGCCGCGCAGGGCCTGCGCCTCTTCGACCTCACCACCTACGTCGAGAACAACACGCGCCTGTTCGCCGGCGTCTGGCGCGCGGGCAACGACCCCTATGAGCTGTGGTGGGGGATGGACCTCGAGAACTTCCTGGGCCAGTGGAACCAGGCGTCCGGCCAGAACCTGCGCCTGGTGTCACTGGAGGCCATCGACTCCCCGTGCCAGGGGACGTGCTGCAACCACGTGGTCTCGCGCGACGCCCAGGGCAACCCGGCGCCGTACGTCTACTACGTCACCGGGGATCCGAACGGACCGTACCGCTGGCCCGTCGACGCCAACCAGTACGCGCGCGTCTCCGCCCTGACGTTCGCCGGCCAGCCGTTCACCCTGCCCTTCAACGATCCCCAGGTGGTCCACTGGGGCACGTGGCTGTACGGCGCGCCGCCCGGCAACTGGCACCACGCCATCGACTTCCTGCGGCCCAACGACTGGAAGACGTTCGAGGTCCGCGCCGCGGCGCCCGGCAAGGTCGTCTTCTCGGGCTGGGACAGCTGGTCAGGCAACACCGTCATCGTCAGCCACGACGCCGGCGGCGTGACGGACGCCTTCCGGACCATCTACATGCACCTGCGCAACGGGCCCGCGCACGACATCGACGCGTCCTGGAACCAGACCGTGCCCACCCTGAGCGGGTCCACGCTCACCAACTACGAGAGCTACCTCAACGCGACCGGAGCGGCGAAGGACCCGGCGCAGCGGAACCCCAACACCGACTACTGGGGCACCAACGCCCAGGCGATCGACCCCAACCTCGTGGGCAAGACCGTGGCCGCCGGCGACCACCTGGCGTGGGCGGGCTGCACCGGGCCCGGCGGCTGCGGGTGCACGGGCGGCGCCATCAACCATCCCAACACGCACCTGCACGTCTTCTTCTGCCACCGCGATCTCTCCGACAACAACTGGTACTTCATCGATCCGTTCGGGATCTACTCGTACCCCGCCGCCGGTTATCCTCCCGGCGTCACCGACGCCGCCTCGGGGCCGTGCGTGCGGTACTCGGTGGCCTGGAAGGGCGGCAAGCCCCAGTACCCATGAGCTGAGCGCCAACGGCTCGGGCCGGGAACGTGGGGCGGCGCCGCCGGCGTCCCCTGGTCGATATGCATCAACGCGGCCGCCCCCGGCGGCTCGAGGAGATCACGGTTGCTGCTCGTCATCGTGGATGAGGCAGCGGACGGCGCCCGGCCCGGCGGCCTGATCGCGCGGGCGCGCGACGGCGACGAGGCGGCGTTCGAGCGCCTCTTCCTGCCGTTGATCGGGCCGGCCCACCGGCTCGCCTTCGCGCTGCTGCGCGACCACGCCGCCGCCGAGGACGCGGTCCAGGAGGCCTGCATCCGCGCCTGGGACCGGCTGCGGCAGCTCCGCTCGCCGGACATGGCCCGGCCCTGGTTCCTGGCCATCGTCACCAACCAGTGCCGCAGCGCCACGCGTCGCCGGTGGTGGCGGGTGCTGAAGCAGGCGGACCCGGAGCCGGCCGGCGCGGCGGCGGCGCCGGACGCCGGGATCGCGGTCCTCGCCCTGCGCGACGGACTGCGCCGGCTGCCGCTCAACGACCAGGTGATCCTGCACCTGCGCTTCGCCGAGGACCTCTCGCACGACGAGATCGCCCGGGTGGCGGGCGTGCGCGTCGGGACCGTCAAGTCGCGGATCCACCGGGCCCTGCGTCGCCTGCGGATCGAGCTGTCCGAGGAGGAGCTCCAGTGGCGACGCGAGACGAGTCGACGCCGGGGCGCCTGCGCGAAGCGCTCCTCCTCGGCTACGAGCCCGAGGGCCCCGCGATTGCGGCCCGGCTGCTCCGCGGCGCGGTGGCGGCCCGCGCCGAGCGGCGCCTGGCGGCCAGGTCCCGGCGGGGGCAGCGCGTTGTCGTGGCCATCGCCGGCGTCCTGGCGGCGGCGAGCGTGGCGGTGCTCGTGACGGTGCGCTTCGGCGGCGATCTCGGTCGCCTGACGACCCCGGCCGGACGCGGCACCCCGCCCGCCACCGCCGCGCCATCGCCGACCCCGTCGCCGTCCCCCGCGCCGACCCCGGACGCGGGGGCCTCGGTGGCCGTCACGTACTACGCCCGCGACCCCGACCACCTCCAGCGCGTGGACTACACCGGCCGCCAGCTGGGCACCGCCTGGACGATGGGCGCCGGCCCGCGGACCCCGCCGCCAGGCCCGAATCCGATCGGCAGCGTCGGCGCCGTCTCACCCGACGGCCGGTACGTGACCACCCCGACGGCGGACCATCACGTCGAGGTCGTGGACGCGCAGGGCCACCGGACGGTGCTCGCCTCGTTCGCGCCGTTCGGGACCGCGTGGGCCGACGACAGCCGTCACCTGTGCGCGCTCTCCGTCGACGGCTCGGGCGCGGCGCGGCTGACGATCGCGGACCTCACCGCGTCGCCGCCGGCCGAGCGGTCGGTCCCCGTGGCCGGCCTCCAGCACCCCGGGAGCGCCAGGGCGGTCCTGTGCAGCGTCGCCGCCGACCGGGCGGTGATCCTGGAGAACCTGGCGGACCACCCAGTCCCCGACCCGGGCGACCCGCAGGCCGCGCAGGTCGTGCGGCTGTCGACGGGGCAGGCCCTGGGGCGGATCGCGATCGATCCCGGCGTGGGGTACCGGTTCTCGCCGGACGGCGCGTACGTGGCCCTGGTGCGCGCCGACCAGGGGACGTCGACGATCGTGGACGTGGCCACTGGCGCCGCGCTCGCCGTCGAGCACCGCGCCGTGGTGGGCTTCTCCGCCGATGGCTCCCGGGTCGTCGAGAACAGCCTGTTCACGCTGCGAACCGGCGATGACATCGGCGCCACCTACGTCGTTGCCTGGCGCGCCGGCCAGGTGGTCTACGGCAGGGCCGGGCACACCAACCAGGTCCGTTGGCGCGCCGGCAGCGCCGACGTGGCGCTGGCCGTGGAGCGGAGCAGTCCGCCTGGCGAGGTGGGCGGCCCGTTCGACCTGGTCATCGTCCCCGCCGCCGCGCCGCCGATCGTCGTGCCGGACGTGCTCATGTACTGACGCACGGGAGGGCCGCCGGCCGGCGGCCCTCCCGACCCGGCTCCCGGCGACGTGCTATGCATGCGGGCCGACATGAAGGCACAGGCGGTCGGCGCCCGGCGAGCCTGATCGATTCGCCGCCGTGGAGCCTCTCGGACCTTCCTACGCCGCCGGTCGGCGGAAGTGGCGGCCCAGCTCGGACGACCAGCGGCGGCCCAGCGTCGGCGCCTCCTCCGCGAGCCAGCCCGCGAACGGCGTCGGGCACGTGCTCGGGGCGTGGGACACCAGGACGCCCGACATCAGCTCGTGGACCTCGCTCCTCGTCAGCACCACGTCCCGCACCAGCAGGCCGAACAGGCTCGCGCCGGCCAGGGCGAGCGCCGGCGGCAGGCCCAGCACCAGGCTCCTCGCGCCCACCGCCCGCCCGATCGTCCGCACCAGCTCCCGGAACTCGTACGCGTCGGGCCCGACCGCGTCCATCGCCACGCTGGGCTCCGGCCGCCCCGCCGCGTTCACCAGCAGGTCGGCGTAGTCGTCGATGTAGACCGGCTGGATGCCGTAGCGCCCGTCGCCGGGGATGCCGAAGACCGGGCTGTGGCGCAGCATCCACGCGATGTTGTTGACGAGGACGTCGCCCCGGCCGTAGATGACCGTCGGCCGCACGATCGAGTGGGGGACGCCAGACGCCCGCAGCAGCTCCTCGACCGCGGCCTTGCCCCGGTAGTAGCGGCTGGCCGAGTCGGCCGACGGATTGGCGATGCTCACGTGGACGATCCGGCCGACGCCGGCCGCCCGCGCCGCGTCGATGAGCGTCCCGCTGTTCCGCACCGCGGAGTCGAACGTGACGTCGCCGTGGTCGAACCGGACCCAGTACGTGTTGAACAGCACGTCCGCCCCCTCCAGCGCCCGCCGCAGACCGTCCGGGTCGGAGAAGTCGAGCGGGTGCACGTCGACCGGATGGCCGCCGATCTCGCCGGCGCGGGGGTGATTGGTCAGGGTGACGACGGAGTGGCCCGCGTCGAGCAGGCGCTCGGCGACGTGGCGCCCCGTGTAGCTGAACGCGCCGGTGATGGCCGCTCGCATGATCACCGGTGAGGATAGTGCGTCGCCCGGTTCGCCTATCGGGCGGTAGCATGTCCTCGAAACGGAGGGCAGGCCCGCCGTGCGGGCCAGATGTCGCGGAGGTGGGGAATGGTCACTACCGTCCGGTCATCGCACGTCGGTACGGGTTCCCTGCGCGGTCGGCCATGCTGACGCGCCGCCAGCTCCTCGCCTCCACCGCAGCGGCCTCGGTCGCCGGCGTGGTCGGCGGCCAGCTGACCGGCGGGGAGGCGCTCGCCGACTCGGAGCGGTCCGACGATCGCGGGCTGCCGCCGGGCCTGGACCTGGAGACCGCGACCGTCGCGCTCCTGGGCCGGCTCCTCGACGCGGGGGAGATCACCAGCGAGCGCCTGACCCGCGCGTACACGGACCGCATCCAGGCCCTCAGCGTGAGCGCGCCGGCGCTGAACGCCGTCCGCGTGCTCAACCCGCGCGCGCTCGCCGAGGCGCGGGCGGCCGACGCGGTCCGCCGGCGCCGCGGGTCCCACGGGCCGCTGCTGGGCATCCCGGTGCTCCTCAAGGACAACATCGACGTCGCGGGCATGCCGACGCCCGCCGGCTCGGTGGCGCTCGCGCACTCGCGCCCGTCCGCCGACGCGCCCCTCGTCGCGCGGCTCAGGGCGGCCGGCGCGGTCGTCCTCGGCAAGGCCAACCTGACGGAGTTCGCCAACTTCCTCACGGTGGGCATGCCGTCCGGCTACAGCTCGCTGGGCGGCCAGGTCCTGAACCCGTACGACGTCTCGCAGACGCCGAGCGGCTCCAGCTCGGGGCCCGCGGTCGCCGCCGCCGTCGGGCTCGCGCCGCTGACGGTCGGCACCGAGACGTCGGGCTCGATCCTCAGCCCGTCCTTCGCGAACTCCTGCGTCGGCATCAAGCCCACCCTGGGCCTGATCAGCCGCACCGGCATCGTCCCGATCGCCGCCAGCCAGGACACCGCCGGGCCGATCACGAAGACGGTGGCCGACGCCGCCGCTGAGCTCACCGCCCTCACCGGGATGGACCCGCTCGACCCGGCGACCGCGGCCAACCCGCTGGTCGGCCACGACTTCTCGAAGGACCTGCGGACCGACGCGCTCCAGGGCGCCCGCATCGGGGTGGTGGCCAACCAGGTGCCGCCGGCCGGCAGCGACAACCGCGCGCTGTGGGACGCCGCGAACGCCGCCCTCTCCGCCCAGGGGGCCGTCCTGGTGCCAGTCACGCTGGACACGACGAGCAGCATCCCGGGCGGGTCGTCCGTCCTCACCTACGAGTTCAAGCGCGACCTGAACGCGTACCTGGCGCGGCTGCCCGCGGACGCGCCGATGCGGACGCTGGCAGACGTCATCGCGTTCAACAGCGCGCACGCGCCGGTGGCGCTGAAGTTCGGCCAGACCCAGGCGCTGGCGTCGCAGGCCAAGGACCTCAGCCCGGGCAGCGCCGACACCGCGAAGTACCTGGCCGATCGGGCGCAGGACCTGGCCGACAGCCGGGACCGGATCGACGCGGTGATCGCGGCCAACGGCCTCGCCGCGCTGCTGTTCGCCAACAGCGGCAGCGCCGCCATCGGGGCCAGGGCGGGCTACCCGTCCGTCACGGTCCCCGCCGGCTACCAGGCCAGCAACCGGCGGCCGTTCAACGTGACGTTCCTCGGCCGGGCCTGGAACGAGCCCACGCTGATCGGCCTCGCCTTCGCCTATGAGCAGGCGGCCGGCCTGCGCCAGACGCCGTCCGCGATCAACCCGACGCTGTTCGGCGCCGGCTCCTGAGCCGGCGGGCGCCGGCCCGGCAGGCGGCTACCGGATGGACCGCGCGTTCTCCGGGACCGCCGGGCGCAGGGCCGGCGCCAGGCCGTTGGCCGCGACCTGCGCGGCGTAGTCCATCCGGTGGTCCAGCCGCGACCGGTCGCGCAGCAGCAGCGTCGCGACCACCGCGACCACCGCCGAGAGCATCACGTACGCCGCGATGGCGGCGGTGCTGCCCGTCCTCGCCAGCAGGTACCCCGCGACCAGGGGCGCCGGGCCGCCGCCGATGGCTGCCGCCAGGTGGTACGAGAGGGAGACGCCCGTGTAGCGCACCTGGCCGCTGAACAGCGAGCTCACGAACGCCGGCAGCGGGCCGTACATCGCCGCGAACGTCAGCAGCGCCGCGATGCTGGCGAACACCACCAGGCCGGGGCTGCGGGTGTCGAACAGCCAATAGTACGGGAACGCCAGCAGGCCGTACGCGATCAGGCCCGTCACGTACGACCGCCGATAGCCCGTCCGGTCGGACAGCGTGCCGAACGCGATCACGCCCACCAGCGCCACCGCCGCGGCCGACAGCGTCGTCGCCAGCATGAAGTCCTGGCCCATGTGGAGCGTCCGGGTGCCGTAGGACAGCGCGAACGTGGCCCACAGGTAGAACGACACCAGCACCGGCTGCAGGGCGAGGGCGCCCAGCACGACCTCTCGCCCGTTCCGGCGCAGCACCTCGACGACCGGGCTGCGGACGATGCGCCGCTCCTCCAGCATCCGCGTGAACGGCGGCGTCTCCAGCACGCCCAGCCGGACGTAGAAGCCGATCAGGATCACCACCGCGCCGACCAGGAACGGGAGGCGCCAGCCCCACGCCGCGAACGCCGTCGGGCCCAGCAGCCACCCGAAGAAGATCAGCGCGCCGTTGCTCGTCAGCAGGCCGGAGGGAAAGCCGAGGTGGGGCCAGCTGCCGATGAACCCGCGCCTGGCCGGCGGCCCCCACTCGATCGGGAGCAGGATCGTGCCTCCCCACTCGCCGCCGATCGCGAAGCCCTGGAGCAGGCGCAGGACCGTCAGGAGGATGCCGCCCCAGATGCCGATCTGCGAGTAGCCGGGCAGCAGCCCGATGCCGGCCGAGACCAGGCCCATGGTCAGCAGCGTGCCGACCAGCGTCGACTTGCGGCCCAGGCGGTCCCCGAAGTGGCCGAAGAACGCCGCCCCCAGCGGGCGGGTGACGAAGCCGGCCGAGTACGTCGAGAAGGAGATCAGGGTGCCGGCCAGCGGGTCGCTGTGCGGGAAGAAGACGCGCGGAAAGATCAGGATCGCGGCGTTGGCGGACAGGACGAAGTCGTAGAACTCGACGCTGGAGCCGACGGTGCCCGCGATTATCGCGCGGGTGAGGTGCGCTCGGTCGAACCTGTGCTGCATGGCGTCCCTGGCGCCCCCCCGGCGCCTTCCCTCCTCACGACGATGTCAACACTACTCGACACCAGGTTCCCGCGAACAGCCCGAGAGTGTCCCGGTCCACTGGGCGTTTGTCGCCTTGACTTCCGGTTCGAGCGTGCCTCCACCCCACCCTCCCCGCGGGCGCGCCCCTCGCCAGGCGGGGCTACCCTGTCACCAGAAGGAGGGAGCACGTGGAGATCGACACTGCGGGATTCGACGACCGGCGCCTGGAGCGCATCACCGACCACCTGGCCGAGCGCTACGTCCAGCCGGGCAAGCTGGCCGGCTGCCAGGCGCTGGTGAGCAGGCTGGGCCGCGTCGCCTACTTTCAATCGTTCGGCTGCGCCGACCTGGAGCGGGGCGTGCCCGTGCGCGACGACACGATCTGGCGGATCTACTCGATGACCAAGCCGATCACGTCGGTCGCGCTGATGTCGCTGTACGAGCGCGGCCTCCTCCAGCTCAGCGACCCGGTCCATCGGTACATCCCGGAGTGGAGGGGGATGCGCGTCTGCGAGGTGACGTCCGACGGCAGCCGGCTGGTGGAGCCCGACCGGCCCGCGTCGGTGCGCGACCTGCTCACCCACACGTCCGGCCTGACGTATGGGGGCGATCCCGCCCATCCCGTGGACCAGCTCTACGGCCAGGCCGGCCTGCGCGACGCCGGCGTGGACCTGGCGGAGCTGGCGAGGCGGCTGGGCGGGCTCCCGCTCAAGTTCCAGCCCGGCACCGCCTGGCACTACTCGTTCGCGACGGACGTCTGCGGCCGGCTGGTCGAGGTGATCGCCGGCCAGCGGTTCGACGACTACCTCCGCGAGACGATCTTCGAGCCGCTGGGCATGGCCGACACCGGCTTCGTGGTCCCCGAAGGAGCCCGCGACCGCTTTGCCGCCAACTACCAGCGCGGCGACGGCGGGACGCTGGAGGTGGTCGACGACCCGGCCACCAGCGTCTACCTGGCCCCGCGCGCGATGCGGTCGGGCGGCGGCGGGCTGGTCTCCACCACGGGCGACTACCTGCGCTTCTGCGAGATGCTGCGCCGCGGCGGCGAGCTGGACGGCAGCCGGATCCTCGGCTCCCGGACCCTGCGGTACATGACGGTCAACCACCTGCCCGGCGGCGCCTCGATGGCCGAGGTCGCGCTCGGCCGGTTCGGGGAGACCGGGTTCGCCGGCGTCGGGTTCGGCCTCGGCTTCGCGGTGACGCTCGACCCGGTCGCGTCGCAGACCCTCGGCTCGCCGGGCGAGTACTACTGGGGCGGCGCCGCCAGCACGACCTTCTGGCTGGACCCCGTGGAGGACCTGATCGTCATCTTCATGACCCAGTTCATGCCGTCGGGCACGTTCAACTTCGGCGGCCAGCTGCGGCAGCTCGTCCTCCAGGCGATCGTGGACTGATCTCCCAGGCGTTTCCCAGGGCTGGCCGGTTGACTGGGTCGACATGCCCGTCCGGCCGCTCCTCGCCGTCCTGACCGCCGCGGCAATCGTCGCCGCCGGCTGCGGCGGGTCGGCGCGCGGGCCGGCGCTGGCCGCGATCGGGGCCGGCCTGACCGGGCCGGCCGGCGCGCGGGCGACCGTGTACGCGACCGGCCTGCCCACCGTGTCCGCGTTCGCCTTCGACGCCGGCGGGCGCCTCTGGGCGACGACCGCGGCGTACACCAGCGCGGGCGCCGACGGCGTGTGGATGGTGGCCTCGACCGGCGCGACGCCAGTCCAGGTGGTGAGCGGGCTGCGCACGCCGCTCGGTCTGGCCTGGTCCGGCGGCTGGCTGTACGTCGCCTCGTTGGGCCGCGTCGACGCGTTCGGCGGGTTCGACGGCGCGCGCTTCGCGGAGCGGCGGACGGTCCTCACCGGCCCGCTCGAGGAGGGCGAGAACAACAACCTGGTGGTGGGGCCCGACGGGCGCCTGCTGATGGGCGTCTCGGCGCCCTGCGACCACTGCGAGCCGGCGTCGCGGTGGGCGGGGACGGTCGTGTCGTTCGCCGCCGATGGGAGCGATCTGCGGGTGGTGGCGAAGCGGATCCGCGCCCCGTTCGGGCTCGCGGTCCAGTCCGGCACCGGCCGGCTCTACGTGACGATGAACCAGCGCGACGACCTGGGCGAGCGGACGCCCGGCGACTGGCTGGGGCTGGTGGCCGACGGGCAGGACTGGGGCTTCCCGGCCTGCTACGGCCAGGGCGGCGCGGCCTGCGCCGGCGTTCCGGCGCCTGTGGCCGTGCTCGACCGCCACGCGGCGGCGGGCGGGGTGGCCCTGACCGGCGGCTCGGCGCTGGTGGCGGAGTGGGCGCTGGGCCGGGTGCTGCGCGTGGCGCTGGACGGCGGCTCGGTGGCGCCGTACCTGGCCGGGCTGCGGAACCCGCTCCCGGTCGCCGCCGCCCCGGACGGCGCCCTCCTGGTCGGCGACTGGGGAACCGGGAAGGTGTACCGGATCGCGCCCGGGTAACCGTCGCCCCCCGCGCGTTGGGTATGGTGGGGACGTCAGCTTTTCACGGGGTCGCCACGGGGTAGTGGCCGATCCCGGTCGACCGGCCGGGCGCCGGGCAGCGACCACGGCGTGCCCGGACGAACCGGCGAACCCATGAAACAAGAGAGGGGGGACTGATCGATGCTGCTGTTCCTGATCGCGCTGATCCTCGCGGCCGCCGGCGTCGGCGTGTACGCGCACTACAACACCGGCGTCCACGACATCACGCTGCGCACGTACCACCTGACCGGCGTGCCGGACTGGTGGGTCGCCGCCGCCGCCGCCGGCGTGCCGCTGTTCCTGTTCCTGGTGCAGGCGATCTACGCGAACATCCGCATCCGGATGCTCAAGCGGGCCGCCGAGCGGCAGGCGGGCGACCGGTACGCCTCGGGCCTGAGCCGGACGACGGATCCCCAGCCGGCGCCGAAGCGCTCCTGGACCCCGTAGGGACCTGATCTCGTGGCCCCTCCCCCCTCGCGGGGGAGGAGGCCGAAGGCCGGAGGGGGGCTGGGTCCGCCAACTGAGCGGGCGGCCCCGCCCGCCGCGGGGACGGGCGGGGGCCGCCGAGAGGGTGACGGCCCTACATGTTCGGGCAGTTGCCCTGGCCGCCGTTCGCGCCCTGGCCGGCGCCGCCGGCATTGGGCGCGGGCGCCGTCGTGGACGGCGTCGAGCTCGAGCCGGAGCCGGTCGACGGGCTCGGGCTGGCCGCGGCCAGGGCCGGGACCGAGAACGCGACGATCGCGCCCAGCGTGGCGGCTCCGACCACCGGCGCCGCCAACAGCATCACCCTGCGTCTGAATGGCATCACGGACCTCCTGATTCGGTGTCGCC
>Ga0066903_100002932_pt1 | contig 13656 bp, 14 predicted proteins | sample PanSoiMetaGPlot1_FD_67491 | JGI IMG/M metagenome (GOLD analysis project Ga0066903, IMG submission 67491) | Tropical forest soil microbial communities from Panama analyzed to predict greenhouse gas emissions - Panama Soil - Plot 1 (version 2) | ecosystem: Environmental > Terrestrial > Soil >... | reverse complement strand
CCACTCGCGTTCACCAGCAGGCTGTCGCCCGATTTCGCAAAAATTTTTCGCATCGCCGCATCGTCGCTCACTACCGTAATGACGACGTCCGATTCCGCCGTCACGTCCGACAAATTCTGAGACGCGGCGCACTTAAGTTCGCTCGCCAGCTTGGTCGCCTTCGCGCGATTCACATCATAAACCGCCGTCACATGAAATCCGCAATCCGCGAGATGTCGCGCCATGTTCGCGCCCATTCTGCCGACGCCGACAAAACCGATGTTCATTTTCGAAACCTCCCCGCAAAGAATGGATTGTGCTCCTTTTCTTCGCCCACCGACGTCATCGGCCCGTGACCGGGACAGATGATTGTTTCATCAGGGAGCGTAAGAATTTTCTCGAAATTATTCTGCACCGCATCCTTGTAGGAAACGCTGCCCCCGCCCATCGAACCGGCGAACATCGAATCCCCTACGATCGCAACCGGTCGCGCGAGACCAGTGCAAACAAAAGTAATTCCGCCGGGCGAATGTCCCCAGGTCAATCGTGCTTCAATATCAATCTTGCCTAATTGAAAATGTTTTCCTTCGTCGATCGTATCCGCGCCGGGAACCGGTTCGCGCGCGGGCGCGAAGACCTCGGCCGCGGCTTCCTCCTGGAGGCGCGGCAAATCTGCGATGTGATCGGGATGTGCATGCGTGAGCAAAATCATTTTGATGGTGAGGTTCTCTTTACTCGCGAGCTTCAACATTGAAACGCAATCGGCGCCGGTATCAAAAGCGACCGCGTTTTTACTACCCGAGTCCCAAATTAGGTACGCGTTTACCAACATTCCGCTGTAATCAGTCGTGAATTGCGCCAGTCCGTCCAAATCTTCTATCGCCGCGGGTCTATATTTTTTCTGCGCCAGATCGACGAGCGTGTCGGCATCGAGATTCAGCGCGGGAGCAACCGCGCGCAGGGTCGCGTCATCAAATTCACCCTCGCGTACTTTGCGGACTGCGTCGGCATTTGCACCGGACCTTTTCGCCAGCTCGCTGTCCGAGATTTCCAAACCACGTTGCGCTTTGCCGACGATATCGCTAAAACTATCTTCGAGATTAATCATAACTCTGGTTCGTCAGCGCGAGAGCGCGTGCGCTTCGTGATTGCGTAATTCCTGAAATTTCTCAAGCACAACGTTCTCGAACTCGCGCGCAACATCCACCACGGTTAGAGATTTGCCGATCTCTTTTTCCATCGAAGTGATCGTAACGTTAGAGATCCCGCAGGGAATGATTTGCGCGAAGGGTGCGAGATCACCGCAAACGTTTAACGCGAATCCGTGCATCGTTATCCAATGCCGGACGCCGACACCGATCGAGGCAATCTTGCGATTATTCGTCCAGACGCCGGTCAGACCTTCGCGTTGCGCGGCCGAGATTTCGTAATGCCCGAGGAAATAGATCAAGATTTGTTCGAGCCATCGGAGATACCGGTGCAAATCCTGACCGCAACCACGAAGATCGACAATCGGATAGCCCATCAATTGTCCGGGGCCATGATAAGTCGCCTGCCCCCCGCGATTGATCGCAAAGACCGGATAAGAGAGATGCACGGCGCCTAACAAACTCGATTTGTCCGGCGTCCGGCCAATTGTGTAAACAGGCTCGTGCTCGAGCAAAAGAATCTCGTCGGCCAAGCCGGGATCTTCATGCTTGCGCGCGACGATATCTTCCTGAAGCGCGAGCGCATCGCCAAAAGCGACTCGACCCAGCCATGAAATCCGAAGAGTCGTCATATTTGCTTAGCTCCGGGAATTCCCATTCGTGCCGTCTCCTGCGCTCGAACATGGGTGAGGCCGATCGCGAGCGCGTCGGCCGCGTCGCTATCCGGCGTTTCCGTCAAACCCAAAAGCGCGCGCACCATGAAGGCAACCTGATTCTTTCCCGCGGCTCCCTGACCGACCGTCGCCTGTTTGATCCGCCTTGGCGGATATTCGAAAACCGGCAATCCATTTTCAGCGGCGGCGAGAATCGCGGCGCCGCGCGCGGCCCCGAGCAAGATCGCGGTTTTGTGACTCTGCACGTAAATGACTGATTCGAGCGCGCAACAGTCCGGTTCATGCTCGCGAATCAACTGCGCGAGCTGATCGCGGATCGCGACGAGGCAGGAAGAAGACCGAACTGACTGCGCGTTGTGAATTGTTCCAAAATAAAGGGCGCGAGCTTTACCATTATTCGCGTCGACAATCGCCACCCCGGTGTTTCGAAGAGAAGCGTCGATGGCCAGAACGCGCATATCAGTGAAAAAATCCAAGCACGAGAAAAACGCACCCGGCAGCTCCGAAGAGCATGCTCACAAGCCAAAAGCGGCGCCTCTTGGTGAGCGCTGAAATGGCGGCAATCGCGATCGCGATTTGAAACATGGTCACGCCGCGGGCCAAAATTTCGTGCTGATGAAAATTTGATTTCGCCTCGGCTGTTTTGTGCTCGGCCTCGGCTTTGATTTCCTCCTGCTCTTTCTCGTAGCGATCGCGCTTTTGCGAATCAGCTTCGTTTTGCGAGTTGGCAAGGGCGATCTTGGCCTCGAGGACAGAAGCTTTGATGCTCTTGGCCTGATAGTAACTCCATTGGTCGGCCGACTCGATCTGACTCATCATCGCTTCGTTGGCGTGCATCCCGGACAAGAGTCCAGTGATGGCAGCAAGAACGGCAAGTATCGCCGTGCTCAGGGCCACGCCCGAGATCCAGCGTTCACCACTGTGCTGGGCGTGGTGATGAATCTCTTCGTGTAAATTTTCCAGCGGAACTTCAGCTTCTTCCATCGATCCAGCATAAGATCGACAGCTTCCTCTTTGGAGCAAGAAATTGACTCGTGCTAGCGGCGGAGGTGTTGAAAAAATCTGGCGAATGTTGTTACACCGATCAGAAATACGAGGAGGAGGACGATCTTCCGAAACCGTTCCTGCTCGATCCGGCTGAGAATTATCTTTCCAGCGTAAGAACCTGCAAAGGCGACGAACAAAAGTCCGGCGACGTACCAGTAAAAGTTGGAATCCAGGAAACCGTTTCTCAGGTAGACAATCATCCGGCTGAAATCGACCCCGAAATCAATCGCCGCCGAGGTCGCGACAAAATTGCCTTTTTCAAGATCGAAAGCGGCAAGCGCGAGACCCCGGATAGCCCCGCCCGTCCCGATTAGGCCGGCCAAAAACCCTGCAAGTCCTCCCGAGGCGACGGCGATGGCGGCGCTCTGCGGCAGCCGCGCAGCCGGCTTGAACAAAAAGAACAAGCTGAAAGCAATCAGGAAAAGTCCAAGAATGAGTTCGGTAATTCTGAACTGCAGCCACGCGCTTAAAACCGCGCCGATGACAACGCAAATAATGCTCGGGATGCCAAGAAGCAGGAGCAGGCGCCACCGTACGTGCCGGCCAAACAAAATCAGTTTCGCTACGTTACTGAAGACATGGAGAATACTCGTGAGCGCGAGCACCTGATGGAACGGAAGAAAAAATCCCGCCAACGGAACAAAAAACACTGAAGAACCGAAGCCGGCGATGGTCCCGAGCACTTCCGCGAGAAAGGCGGTGACAAAGAAAAGAACCGGGAACATTGCCTGCCTATTACTGGAATCGACAAAGGGCGAGCAATAGCTTTAATTCAAGGCAATTGAAGCGATGCCAGATTGAGTTGCTCGAATAAGTCAGCCAGAACCGCTTGGCTTTGGATTCCGGACGACGGCTACGTCTTCGGCAGCAGCCAATAAACCAGCACGGCGTAGGCCGCGATTACTAGCGCGGTTAATAGGACAACGAAGTAAGGCACAGTTTGAATTTCCTTTCCGCGAAGAGCATCTCGCGGGTCTTCGGTGTCAGCTTTTCGCGATTTGCGATTCGCTGAGCAAAAATTGCGGGCCGGATGACAGTCCAGCGGCAAAGCAACGCAAGAAACGCACATGATTTAGCAAGCGTCGCGTCGCCGGAGTTCAGAACGGTCGGCAAAGTGTCGGTATGAAAACACAATCATTGCTCGAGCGGGTCAGCCCAACTGCAATCAATTTAAAGCGCATTCTCGTGCCGGTGGATTTCTCACCGCTATCGAAAAAAGCGCTGCTCTATGCCGCGCGATTAGCCCAACAGTTCAACGCGCAAGTTGATCTCTTTCACGTCGTTGAACCGGAAATTCTGCCGGCTTTCGACGGATATATGATGGCCCCACCGCCGATTTCGAGCGGAGCGGGCGCGAGTTGCGCAGGCCAACTTAAGACTTGGGTGAATTCGGTTCGCAACAGCGGAGTCACGCGTGTCGGCTCAACGATTCGTCATGGTCTGGCCGCATTCGAGATCGTGGAAGCGGCCAAGGAGCTCGATGTCGATCTGATCGTTCTTGCGACCCACGGCTACACAGGCTGGAAACATTTCGCGATTGGCAGCACGGCTGAACGCGTGGTCCGCGCCGCGCCCTGTCCCGTTCTGGTCGTTCGCGAGAAGGAGCATGAATTCGTTTAACCAAATCACAGATAAAACAAACCCATGAATACATTGCTGGACGCACCTACCAAAATTAAGCATCAGGAACGGGAAACGATGGCGACGCGGGTTGCGTTGCATCCATTTCTCGCCGGAATGAATCCGAGACAGCTCGCTCTCCTCACCGATTGCGCGATTCCGGTCCATTTCCGGAAAGGTCAAACGATTCTTCGGGAGGGAGACCTCGCGAACCGTTTCTATTTAATCGAAACCGGTAAAGTTACCCTCGAATCCGGCGAAGGCTTCGGCGAACCGGTGATCATCGAGGAAATTGGAGCGGGAGATTTGGTTGGCTGGTCCTGGATGTTTCCGCCCTATGTCTGGCATTTTACTGCGCGCGCGGCGGAACCGACCGAGGCGATCTTTTTCTACGGCACGATCCTGCGCGAGTACTGCGAACGCGATCCGGCATTGGGCTACGAGTTGTTCAAGCGCATCACACCCGTGATGTTGAAACGATTGCAAGCCGCTCGACGCAGACTGTTATCAGTCCACGCGCACGGTACAATGCTTGAACCCGCAACGCGCGAATCGGCTGAGGATTACTGAAATATATCGACAGATCACAAGAGAGAGTCCGACGCCACAAATCGCGGAGATAAGTCGAAAGTCGGATGGGGATTTATCCCAAAGCGGCATCACATAGACTGTGATTTTGCCACTCGCGTGCTATTTAGTTTGTCCCAATGCCTGAAGCCTTTGCCGATCGTTCGAGTTCGAAAAAGCAGATGATAGACATGCTGCGGCGTTCGCGATTGTTTCGCGATTATGAAGGCGTATTCACCAAAGCGACTGGACTCGCGCTCGCGCTCCGGCCGGTCGATTACTGGCAACTCGAACACCAGGGAAAGAAAAATCAGAATCCGTTTTGTGCGTTGCTCGCCGAAAATCCAAAAAGCCTGGCGGTGTGTTTGCAAGCGCATCAAGAGATGATTGATCACACCGGCGAGCTGCCACATACCGTGACCTGCCCTTTTGGGCTTACCGAAACTGCTGTGCCGGTAAAGCTGGGGGCGCAAATCATCGGCTATCTCCGCATCGGCCAGGTCTTGCGGCACATGCCGGTTAAGGCGGACACCAGCAAGGTTGTTCGACAACTCGAACGTTGTAAGATCCCGTTCACCGGACAAACCCGGAAGACTTGGGAAAGAAACCCACTCATTCCGCCGGACAAATATAATGCAATCGTCCGCTTACTTGCGTTTTTTGCCGAGCAGCTTTCAGCGCTGAGCAATCAACTGGTCGTTGAACAACAAAACGCCGAGCCGCCGCTCGTTCAAAGAGCACGCGAGTTTATCGACAAACACAAGACCGAACCGCTCTCATTGTCGGCGGTCGCGAAGGCGGCGGGCGCGAGCGTTTACCATTTTTGCAAAGTGTTCCATAAATCGACCGGATTGAAATTTACCGACTATGTCGCGCGGGTTCGACTCGAAGACGCCCGGACTCAGTTGCTAAATCCGAACCGCCGCATCAGTGAGATCGCCTACGATATCGGCTTTCAGTCGCTGACGCAGTTCAACCGAATGTTCAAACGCGTTTTCGGCCAATCGCCAACTGAATTTCGCGCGCATTTGAACGGCGGAACCGCTCATAAGTAGCCTTACGTTACCGCTACCGACCGACAAAACCGCTGAATCCTTGCGTCCTGCTTCGCAGGACTTGTCCGTAAGACCAACGGCCTACTGACGGCCTGATCACAAAATGCGATGAGTGATTAACAAGTGTTGCAAAGCGCGATCAGTCCGGCCGGGCATGAGTGGGGTGTGACAAGTAACATCACCAACTTAAATGGATTCGATTCAACGGCTGACTTACATCAGCGCGCCGAGCCGCGAGATATTTGGAAGGCGAGAAAATTTATCGAGGAGCGTTCTAGCGAACCTCTCTCACTCATAAGAGTGGCGGATGCGGCCGGCATTAATCCGACGCATCTCAGCGAAAAGTTCAAACAGGTAACCGGGACCAAGTTCGTCGATTACGTGGCGCAAAGGCGGTTCGAACACGCGCGCAAGCTCTTGGAGAATGTCGATCTTCGCGTCAGCGAAATCGCGTTCGCGGTCGGATTTCAATCGCTTTCTCAATTTAATCGCGTGTTCAGGAAATTCGCGGGCGAATCTCCAACTCAGTATCGAAATTCGCATCCAGGGCGACGAAATCGCCGGTCGAACTTGGCCGGCTGACTTTTTCCGAATAAATGCGTTGTTGCAGTTCGCGCTTCTGATAATAATCGGCGCAAGTGCGACTCCTGGGGTCAGTCGTATGGCTGCAAGGTAAACGCGAGAAGCTGTTATGGGCAGTGGGAGGAACAGCCGCGCTGACCGTTATTCTTCTTTCCTGCAGTACTTTCGAAACTAATCGCTCAATTCTCGCGCCGCCGAGTATTCCCGGCGCTGAGTTTGTCGGCTCGGAGTCGTGCGAGACTTGTCACGAAAATATTACGCGCAACTTTCGGACGGCGATCCACGCCCGCCTGAAAGCGCCCGGCGATAACGCCAAGGAGATGGGTTGCGAAACGTGCCACGGTCCTGGAAGTCTTCACGTTTCCTCCGGAGGCGATAAGAGCAAGATCATCAATCCGCGTCGATCGCCCGAAACATGTTTCCAATGCCACCTTGAAGTGCGGGCAAAGTTTGAATTGCCGCATCACCATCCGGTGATGGAAGGCAAAATGACCTGCGCCGATTGTCACAACCCGCACGTTGGTCGCGCGATCAAGGGCGGCGGAACAAGCCTTCCGCAACAGGTCAAAGGTGGCGGGACGCTGCTGCTCGGGCAGAACGATACTTGTTTCCAATGTCATGTCGCGCAACGCGGCCCATTCGTGTTTCAGCATGAAGCCTTACGCGAGGGTTGCATCAGTTGCCACTCGCCGCACGGCTCGGTCAATGCGCGCATGCTTACCGAGCGAAACGCGACGCTCTGCTTGAAGTGCCACTTCCAGGAGCAAAAACAGAACGGCGCGATTTTCATCGGCGATTCAGATCACACGAGTCGATTGCAACAAGGCACCTGCTGGTCGGCAGGTTGTCACGAAGCCGTGCACGGTTCTCAAGTAAACGCCCACCTGAGGTACTAACATGAGCGCGCTCCGACTTCTTCTTTGCGCTCCACTTCTGCTGACTTGGAACGTTTACGCCGGCGTCACCGCCGATGGGACCGCCACTCCAGACGGAAAAGATGGAAAATCGACCGCCACAACTACCACGGAAGAAACGACTGAATACAAAAACTGGATTGAAGTGGGTTTTGGCGGGACCTGGACGGATGGCGATCGCGCCCAATTTGAGTCACAACATTGGCTGCCGGGCGACGAAGTTTACGGCGGAATCACCGACATGCATTACGAGCACAGCGTTGGCGAGAAGGCGACGCTCTCGATCGACGGTCACGCGCTCTGGGACATTAACGATTACGACATTCGCGTCGACTTATCGCAACCGAACGTTGGATACTTGCGTGGAGGATATACCGCGTTCCGCACCTGGTATGATGGCAATGGCGGATTTTCCCCGCCAACTGGCGGCACCTGGTTCGCGCCGCCGTTTCCCGAAATGCACATCGATCGCGGCGAAGTTTGGCTCGAAATGGGACTGCGCGTTCCGGACTTGCCCGAGATTACGATTCACTGGTCGCATATCTATCGCGACGGTCAGAAGGATTCGACAATCTGGGGCGACACGACTTTGACTGGAATCGCGACCAACGGGGCCCGAAAGATCGCGCCCGCATTTCGCGACATCGATGAGAAACGCGATGTTCTTTCACTGGACGCTACCAAAACGTTCGGCAACACTGACGTCGGTCTCGGCATGCGCTGGGAACACTCCGAAATTGACAACAAACTTCAGCTCGAACGCGGCGCAGGCCAATTGCCGCCGGCCGTCGCGGCGCCTGGCGCGGAGCGATTCATCACTCAGCGCGACGCAAACGATGTCGATGACTTCAACGGACACGTTCTGAGCGAGACACGCCTGAGCGACACAGTCTGGTTCACCTCGGCTTATTCTTACAGTGCAATAGGCGCGGATCTCTCCGGCTCGCGCATTGTCGGCGAAAGTTACAATCCAGTTTTTGTCATGTCATTCCCCACCCTGCAATCGAACGATCACGCGATTTTGAATCTTGCCGGAATGTCGGAGACCAAAGAACACGTATTTAACTCCAATTTGTTTTGGATGCCGTTCAAGGACCTCGAAGCGCTAGTCGGCTTTCGCTATACGCATGAATCGATTGACAGCTCCTCTACATTTCTGGACGCCAACACTACGACGTCGCCGCCGCCCACCCATTATCAAGCCGCCATTCCGAAATCAGGGGACACCTCCGAAGACGTAAACGAAACCGCCGAGCGTTTAGAGCTCCGATACAAGCATTTTGAGAATTGGCTTTTCTACGCCGAAGGCGAATTGGAGCAGGCTTGGGGCCACGTACGTGAGCACGAGATTTCCGGAAGCTTGGTCGGAGGAGTCCCAACTCCCTCCGACCTGGGTGTCGAAAGTAAGGACACCCATCTCTTCGACCAAAAGTACACGATCGGAGCGACCTGGTACCCGATGGCGCGGCTGAATCTCGCCGCGCAGTATTATTATAGAGAGGCCGATTACGATAACGATTTCGTTTCCGATGTTGCGACACCGCCCGTGTCCGGCTCGGAGCGAAATCAGCGTTTGATCGGACAGGATTGGACCACGAATGATGCAAACGTCCGGATTACCGTCCGTCCCAAAGTGCCGAATTCGCTCGGCACTATTTCGCTCGTCTCGCGTTATGATTTCATGCAGTCGGAAGTCTCAGGGAAATGGGCCATTTCACCGACGTTCCAGGGCGCGCCGCCGTCCAACACGATTTTGAACGAAGAAATGACCGGACTCATCACGAACCATGTTATTAGCGAAAGTGCGACCTGGAATCCATGCGCGCGCTTTTATCTGCAAGGCGTCGGTTCGTACGTCCTGAATCAAACTGAGACGCCGGCAGGCAAAATCAACCTCGCCCCTAATACGAGCCCATCGGTGGTCGATTTTCGAAACGATTATTGGACCGTGACCGGCGCGGCGGGGTACGTCTTCGACGAATTCACCGATCTTCGCGCGGATTACACGTTTTATCGCGCGAACGATTATTTCAAAAACAGCCGGGTCGCATTGCCTTACGGGATGGGGGCTACGGAGCACACCGTCTCCGCGACCGCCAGTCGTCAGCTGACGAAGCAAATCCGTCTGACTCTGCAATACCGCTTCTTCGATTACAGTGATGAAACCTACGGCGGTCACAACGATTACACCGCGCACTCGATCTTTTCCGGCCTGCAATATCGTTTTTAGTTTGGAAGAGAGGGTTAAACTTTAGACTTTCGTCGTACTCGCAACCTGCAATAAAAAAGGAATAATCGTTCAAGAGAGGACTCCAACTATGAAAACAATTGTTTCCACCGTTGTTAGCTTGTTAGCCATCGTTACGTTGTCTGCGCAGGACGGCAAGGCGCTTTGGACCGCCAACTGCACCCCATGTCACGGCGCGAGCGGAAAGGGCGACACGAAAATGGGTCAAACCCTCGGCGCGATGGACCTCACAAACGCCAGTAAACAAGCGTCCTTCAGTGACGCACAGGCCGCTGCTGCGATCAAAAATGGGGTCAAACAAAACGGTAAAACAACCATGAAAGCGTTCAGTAAGTTGAGTGATGCCGAAGTAAAAGCACTTGTTGCCTACGTTCGGACCCTGAAAAAATAGCTTTGCAGATTTGACTTAGAACGCCACACGGCTGAGCAAATCGATCACCGATGAACGGTCGTGTGGCGTTAATTAGTCTCGCTGTCGTCTCGCTCGTCGCCTGCGACAATAAGTCGGAGATCAAGGTTTATCGCGTTTCAAAAGCGCCCTTCGAGGAAGCCGGACCGGAGCAGCAAAGCGCCGTGCCGGCGAATGCCCCTTCCCCATCCATGCCGGGCGGAATGGCACCGGCCGTTTCGTCGGTGTCGGTCCCAACGTCGCCGAATTGGCAACCACAACCGCTGTCGCAAATGCGCCAGGCAAGTTTCCTGGTCAAAGGCGACGACGGCGCAGTCGCCGATATTTCATTTGTCAGTCTGGGAATGTCCGCCGGTAACGTGCTCGAAAATGTTAATCGCTGGCTGTCGCAGATCGGTCAACTGCCGATCGATGAACAAAAGCTCAATCAAATCGCCCAACACGTCACGACTTCGATCGGCGACGTTACCGTTGTCGATCTTGAAGGATTGCCGGGAGACGCCGATCCGAAGAAAGACGGTCGAATCATTGCTGGAATGACAACAACCGGAAACTCGACCTTGTTTTTCAAAATTCGCGGCAATGCGGCCCTGACTGAATCGCAAAAGAACGATTTCACCAAGTGGATCGCTGCGGTTTGCAATTCGCAGGGCAGAAAGTTACAACAGACGACAAGCGCGATGCCGCAGTCGAGTGCGGGCAATCCGCAGATCAAATGGCAAATGCCGCCCGAGTGGAACGAGGTTCCGCCATCGGCAATGCGCTACGCGAGTTTCAATGCCGGCGCGAACGAAAATAAAGTTGATATTTCGATCGTCACGTTTCCTGGCGATGGCGGAAACGACATTGAGAATGTGAATCGCTGGCGGGGACAAATCGGTTTACCGCCGATCAGCGAAGCGGCACTGACTTCACAAGTCACAACGCTCAGAGCAGGCGACTCCACTTTGACGGCGATCGACATCAACGGCGCGAAAGCGCGCACACTTGCAGCCTGGGTGCGCCGCGATGCGCACGTTTGGTTTTTCAAAGCGACCGGTCCGAACGCCGCGGTCGAAAAAGAAAAACAGAACTTCGTGAAATTTGTCCAGTCCGTCCGATTCTAGAACCGGTTATGCGCAAAGTTGTCGATCTTTTTACTTCGCTCAAGCTGACCATTGTCTGCCTGGCCGCGGGAATGGCGCTGATTTTCGCGGGGACGCTCGCCCAAGTACATCTCGGCATTCACGAAGCGCAGCAGCGTTATTTTCAAAGCTGGCTGGTTTGGTGGCCCACGGAAGGCCGCGGACTGCGCATTCCAATTTTTCCCGGCGGTCATTTCATCGGCGCGGTCTTGCTCGTCAATCTCATCGCCGCGCATGCGAAACGTTTTCGCTGGACCTGGCGTAAGCTCGGTATCCATCTCACGCACGCCGGATTAATCATCATGCTCGCGGGCGGACTCTTCACCGATCTGTTCGCGGTTGAAAGCCATATGCGCCTCGAGCGCGGCGACACGAAAAATTATTCCGAAGACCAAAGACACATGGAACTGGCCGTAATCGACACGACCGACACCGACCTCGACCAGGTCACGGCCATTCCTGAATCAGTTCTGAAAAATAATCGAACGATCGATCACTGGAGTCTGCCGTTTCGGATCGCTGTGCGAAATTACTTTCCGAACTCGCAGCTTAATATGTTGAATCAGGATGGAACGAATGTGCGCCCGATCGCGAATCAGGGGCCCGGCGCTATGATCGCGGTCCAGCCGCTCGCGCGCACGACGGCTCAGGACGAGCGCGATGTCCCCGCCGCCGCAATCGAAATTCAGCCGAAAGACGGAGGCTCGTTAGGGACCTGGCTTGTCTCCGATGCGCTCGGGGCACCGCAAACATTTTCCTGCGGGGGCCGCACATGGATGATCGCGATGCGAACAGCGCGTTATTACAAACCGTACAGCGTTACGTTGCAAAAATTCACGCACGAGAGATACGCAGGCACTGAGATTCCGAAAAACTTCGCGAGCAAGGTGACGTTGATCGATCCCGAGCGGTCAGTGAATCGCGACGTTTTGATTTACATGAACCATCCCTTGCGTTATCGCGGCGAAACCTATTATCAGGCCGGATTTCAACAGGACGATCGTGCCACGATCCTCCAGGTCGTGCACAATCCGAGTTTTCTTGCGCCCTACGTCGCGTGCGTCATCGTTGCCGTCGGTTTGCTTGTGCAGTTCGGAATTCACCTGGTCGGCTTCGCCAGAAAACGGAGGGCCGTGGCGGTATGAGACGATTTGTTCCCTGGATTGTGTTGCTCGTCATGGCTGGTTGGATCGGCGGGAACTGGATGCCTCCACGAGGCGCGAAGGCTACCTTCGATCTTTCGAGCTTTGGAAAATTTCCAGTCCTCGTTGGCGGCCGCGTGAAACCACTCGACACCGTCGGGCGAAACTCCCTCCTGATCATTCACGGCAAACAGGAATTGCGACTGGAAGATGGGCGCACTCTTAGCGCGATCGCCTGGTTGACTGATGTCCTCTTTAACGCGCCCGTGGCCGATCAATATCCGGTTTTTCTGATTCAAAACGATGAAGTGCTTGGTTTGTTCGGATGGCAACAAAGCCAGCGCAAATATTTCAGCTTCACGGAATTTTCTCCCTTTCTGAAACAAATTGAGGAGCAAGGCGACCAAGCCGACAAGCTCGAAGCGGTCCAGCGCTCGGCATATCAAAGCGCGATCCTGAATTTGCGGAACGGTCTCACTTTGTATCAGCGTTTGAAAAACAGCTTGCAACTGGAGAGCACCGTGAATTACGCGGCCGAACTAAAAGCGTATGCGGAAAATGTTCCCAACGCAGCCAAAGCCGCAGCCCAGGCGCAACGCGGTGAAAACTTTGATCATGCGAAATTGAACGACGTTGCGGAACTCATTCAAAAGTACGAGAAGATCTCCGAGATGGCGTACATTCTCGCGGTGCCGCCTCTCGATCGGACCGGGGACTGGCACTCGATCGGCGATAGTCTGCTACATTCGGTCGCGACCGGAGTGATCCATCCGATCGTGCTTGAGTACGCGCAGGTCGGCGACGCTTATCGCGCGACAGACCGCGCTGCATTCGATCAACATGTCGATCAGACAGCGAATTGGTTGGCCAAAGAACAGGCGAAGCCGGTGAAGCGAGCGTCGTTCGAGTTCCTTTTCAATCGCCTGCAACCATTTACCCAAAGCATGGCGCTTTACATTCTCGCGTTTCTCCTCGCCTGCACATCGTGGCTCGGCTGGAGTCGAACGCTAAATCGCTCGGCCTTTTATCTCTTATTGCTGGCCCTCGCGATTCACACCTTCGGTTTGGTTTCACGGATGTATCTGCAGGAACGTCCGCCAGTCACGAATCTTTATTCGTCCGCGATCTTCATCGGCTGGGGCGCGGT